>Ga0315280_10007154_pt1 | contig 15110 bp, 18 predicted proteins | sample YL17G06_40_MG_FD_203697 | JGI IMG/M metagenome (GOLD analysis project Ga0315280, IMG submission 203697) | Sediment microbial communities from Yellowstone Lake, YNP, Wyoming, USA - YL17G06_40 | ecosystem: Environmental > Aquatic > Freshwater > Lake > Sediment | place: USA: Wyoming | collected... | reverse complement strand
ATGAGAAAGTTTTTGTTGCTGCCACTCCTATTTCCGGACCAGACTGCTGGCCAATGTAAACCCGTGAAACCCGCGTCAAAGTTGAGCCAATAGCATTGGTTAATCCAAGTATTGTTGCTGCTCTTTGCCGAGCACAGTTTACCGCGGCTAAAGTGTCTGCCGTCTCGCCGGACTGGCTCACCGCCAAAATTGTGCTGTCAATGTTTACAGATTTGCCATGCTGCTCAACAAACTCTGAAGCTATAACCGGATAAGTTCCCAGAAAAGCAAGTTTAGAAAACATGTAGGAAGCAGCCAAACAAGCATGATAGGATGTCCCACAAGCCACTAAGAAGACTTCACGGGCACGGTCAGGAAAAGTTGCCATCAAGTCAAGGTAATGCTCTTGCAGTCTAAGCGTGTTCCGGAGACAAGCGGGTTGCTCATGAATTTCCTTCAGCATAAAATGTGGATAACCCTGTTTAACAGCCATTTCAGGCGTCCAATCAATGAGCTTCGGCTCCCGCGTCACAGGGCTTGAATCAACGATTTTCTTAATTTCGAATCCTTCCAGCGAAATTGTGACGAGTTCTCCATCGTTAACTATAACTGCCTTGTTAGTTACAGGCAGAAATGCGGGGATGTCCGATGCGCAATAAATCGCGTTTTCATTTACCCCTATGACCAGGGGGCTTTCATGTCTGGCGCATATTATTTTGTCTGGTTCCCTTGATGAGATTACGGCAATTGCGTATGAACCTTCAAGCCTTTTTACTGCTTCAAGAACAGCATCAGCAAGGCTTAAGGAATGGTTAGTCTTCAAATTTTCCTCAATAAGATGGCATATTATTTCTGTATCAGTTTTGGATTTGAAAACATGACCACGATTCTCCAGCTCCAGTTTCAACTCAGTAAAGTTCTCTATAATACCGTTATGGACGATGGCTATTTGTCCACTGCAATCAACATGTGGATGCGCGTTAATCTGCAACGGCGCACCATGCGTAGCCCATCTAGTATGCCCAATACCGAGGTTTCCAGGCAGATTATCTAGGTTGTGGATTTTGTGAACTTCGTCTATTTTTCCCTGATCCTTCTTTATGTAAAGCTTACCGTTGTATAGCGTTGCTTCTCCAACTGAGTCGTAGCCACGATATTCAAGCCTTTTCAAAGCCGCATGAATTACTGGCGCGGCGTTTCCATCCTTCAAAATGCAACCGAATATGCCGCACATTTCTAAGCCTCATTGCCCATTTTGACTTCTACAAGCCTTATACAAGCCTTTTTGAACGTAATAAGCTTTTTTAGGAGAAAAATTTCAATTCTAAAAGATTTTTAAGAATATGTCTATGTTGCAATGTGAAGTTTAGACCCAAAATTGCTTCTGTTTTAATAAAAGCTTTAATAAAATTCTTGTAACGGTACCTTATTTCAAGGTTTTTCTGGCTAATTTTGCGCCCAAAACCATGTTTTTCAGTTTCTGAAAACTAGTTTTCCAAGTTCTTGTTCTCAGACCGCAGTCCGTACTCACATATACTCTGCTTGGGTCGTGGATAAGTCTGGCCACGTGCAAAATTCGATCTTTAACTAGCTCCGGCGGCTCGATAAAATCTGTGTGCACGTCAATTACTCGTGGAAGTATCCCAGTGATATAGCAACCAATCATTCTCACCCAACTATTCAGCGGTTAGAGTTGACCTCAACCAATTTGTTCGCTTGCCATAATAAAAATTTAATAATGGATGAGCCTTTATGCTTATGAAAAGACATGGACAAAAAACTGCTGCTACACGAAGAAGACAAAAAACAAAGGGTAAAGGAAATTGCGATAATTGAGGATCCGCAAAAGCTGAAGATGATTTTGAATAGGCTTAGCTGGAAGATTTTGGTCATGCTTTCTGAAAAGGAAATGTATCCATTGGAAATAGCTAGAAAGCTAGGTGTTCATGAGCAGAAAGTCTATTATCACATTAGGAAGCTGGCAAGGTCAGGAGCCATAACCGTTGTCAGAGAAGAGGAAAAGAAGGGGGCAATAGCAAAATATTACAAAGCGGTTTCGCCAGCGTTTGGAATAGAGCTTCCACAAGGATATAAGACAATAGAAAGGATTTCGCTTATAGGCATGGATGAACAAATCCAAAAATTCTTCAAAGAATTCATAAAAGAAGACGGCGCCTTTGAAGGAAAAATAGTTGTGGGCAGCCCAACACCTCACGGACCCTTCAAAACAAGCGCACGAGACGGCCACTACGCTTCCCACCTAACATTCTTTTTGGGGCAATTCACCAAAATGCCTGAAGAATTTGCGATAAAGCTTGATGTTGATGTGAAAGCCGAGAAAGAAGAGAAAAACAATCTGATTCTTGTGGGTGGGCCTGGAACAAACTTGCTGACACAGGAATTGAATGAGTATCTTCCGATAAGGTTTAACATGCAGCCTTCGGAACAAGGCTTCTTATTCGGCGGTTTAGTTTCCAGAAAAACCTCCAACGTTTACACAGCGGATGCCGTTGGGTTAATAGCTAAAATCGTGAACCCATGGGACAACACTAAGCGAATTATAGTTTTAGCTGGAAACAAAGCAGTAGGCACTAAGGCTTGTGTCTTAGCCTTAACAAGCTTTTGGAAGAAAACTTTGAAGGGCTATAATGGCGAGGATACATTTGCAAAGGTTATACAAGGGTTTGATTTGGACGGCGACGGCAAAGTTGATTCAATAGAAGTTCTCGAATAATTTAGGTGAATTGAGGCGGTTTTCCGTTTGCTCAAAATTTTAATCCGTAAAATGCGTGAAACCGATTTAGATGCTGTTTGTGAACTTGCTATGTTGGCGAACCCACATGCGGTTAAGGAAAAATATAGTAAACATATTTTAGGCGAGTTAAGAGAAAACCCGGATTTATCCTTTGTAGCCACTGATAATGGAAACGTTGTGGGTTATGTGCTAGCAGAGACTCATAATGGTGATGCAGTGCTTGAGGACATAGCTGTCGCAAAGGAATATCAAGGAAAAAACGTAGGAAAAAGCTTGTTGGAAAAGGAATTGAAGGCTCTCAAGCGTAAAGGAGTTAAAATTGTTCTCGCCGAGGTTCACTACAAATGTGCTTCAGCTATTCCCTTCTATTACAAACATAATTTCCGCATAACGGGATTTGTACAGGATTTTTTTGGAATAAGTCACGACGCAATTATACTAAAGCTAGTTCTGCAATAGCAGAGTGTGTGTTATGGAAATCACTGAGATCATCTTTGCCTATGGACACAAGAATATCCGAGCCACACATGAATCGACGCTTGAAATTACAAAAGAAGCCGAATTATCAGAGAGAGGAGACTGCATTATTGCGGTTTCAGCAAATAAATCCATGACAGATTTAAGTTCAGAATTTAAGAAGAACTTGCGTAAAGAAAACGCAAAAATAACCATTCTAATCGAAGCTGGAGATACCGTAGAAGTAGTAAATGCCCTTGGAAGTTCACGGTTGATTTTGACCCATCCCACAGACATAGTCGTTAGAAAAAGCAATTACATATGCAACCGAACATTGGCAATTCAAGCGGATAAGGCCGCATGCGATTTATCAAGAAAGCTTGTAGAGAAACTGAAAAACCCAAAACAAAAGGTGAAAATTACACTAACTGTTAAAGTTTAATTTAGTCCATAACTGATACGCGTAAACCAAAAACGCGGAAAACAGCGGTTAGATTTCTACGACCTCTACCTTTTCCACTTGCTTCATCCAAGGAATCTTTGGTAAATCTTCGGACAAGTCATCAAATATCTCTTTCTCAATTTTTTCATTCACGTTTTCTGAACTTTCCTTAACAAGCAAAATCTCAATCACTGCTTTCTTGACCATTCTCTCATTACACCTCCCCATCTGCAAACCATACCAAGGAAAAACGGAACATTTCTCCGCCATATATAAAGATTTATCAAAGCGCTGGCTGAAAGCACTAATTAATCGGCATAAGTTATCTTAATAATGTCCAACTATTCACATCATTGTGCAGATTTAACAATTGCAATGCTTCTAATGCTTGCCTGCACATAAAATATGTAAAAAAAGCTAAGTCAGATTAAAGTTTAATGGATTTTTGCGTCCAAAACAGTTTGCCACTTGTAAGGGGCTGTTGCTCGAACAAGTCTAGAAAAAAAGATTTTTTCCACTTTTCTCCCACATTTTTCAACCGCTTCTATAAAACGGAGTTTCATATTTTCTAAAGAATCGGAGACGTCAACAAAGCTGTAAAAATGCACTATGCCACCAGTTGGCTTCATTGCCTTGCATGCAGCATCAACGAATTCTATGGCTTTTTCTGGCAAATTCATAACCACACGATCCGCAACCCCAGAAAGCCTCTCTTCAACAACTTGTTTTGCATCTCCCAAAATTGGGTGAACTTTGCCCTCAACCCTGTTTAGCCTAATGTTTCTTTTCAGAAACTCGATCGCATCCGGGTTCACGTCTACAGCGTAAACTTCAACGTTTTCATGCGTTTTTGCAATCTGTACAGCGAAAGGTCCCACACCAGCGAATAAGTCTATAACTGTTTCACCTTCTTTAACTAGAGACGCAACTCTGCTATGTTCGTAGGATAGGCGTGGAGAAAAGTAGGCTTTGGCAAGGTCCACATAATATTGGCAGTTATACTCTTTGTGGATTGTTTCGGTTTTAGGTTCTCCAGCGATTACGCTGAATTCTCTCAGCCGATAAGTTCCACTAATGGCCCCTGCTTTGGCAAGCACTGTCCGCACGTTTTTATGCGTTTCCAGAATTGCCTCGCCAATCATGCTTTTGTAGGCATCAAGCTCCTGCGGAATCTCGATTATGGCTATGTCACCGACAAAGTCTGTTGCCCGTGGCAGACTAGCCAACAAATGTGGAGGAAGTTTACTCTCAAGTAGTTCGACAAACGTTCTTACTCGCCTCTTTCTTTTCTGAAACATGTAGGTTAAAACTTCGGAATCTGGAACTTGTTCCGTAAGTATTTTTAACTCGCTTTCTGATGGCTGACGATCAAGCGGGATGTAGATGAAGTTTTTGTTTCTTTGAATTTCCAGCTCTTTTTTAACGATTTTCAGCTTGTTAGCTAAGACGATGGTTTTTTCGCCATGAATTTTCGGAACTTTAATGCACACCGCTTTTTTAGACATCAAACCACTAATGCTTGTTTTCTTTTAATGCAGTAATTAACGTGTAAAACAAGGTTAATCCATCACTGCGAGCTAAATTTTCCATTTCAGTTACACTCTAATTTTGCTATTAAATAATATTAACTTCTGTGATTTCTTTCACTTTTTCTTTAATTATTTCGAAAAGTTTTCTGTTTATGTAGCCTTTTTCTAAGGCTTTTTCGAATTTTTCTACGTCTAGGATTTTGCTTGTGCCATCTGGGTGAATGCAAACATCAACTTCCAAGTCAACATAACGTATTGCTTTTGGATAAACTTCAACCGGCGTGTTTAGGTTTATGTATGTTCCCTTCCACTCTCCATTGTTCGAGAAGTACTTTGTGGTTATGCACCATTCGCCTATTTTTGTTTCGCTTACTGCTTTGTCTCCAGCCTCTTTTTTGACGCCTAAGCCGTCATAAAAGCCATCACTTCGGATAATTCTGCTATATTTGATTTGTTCGTCATCCAAGCTTTCGATTGCCGCTTGCCCCAAATAGAAAACAAGCCCGCTTAGCTTGACATGTTCAACATCCACGATGGAGCCTTCTTCTGGAAACTTGAGCTGTTCTTTGAATGACTTTTCAACTTCACATCTATTTTGCCCTTTTTCCAAAAGTGTCTCAGCCATTTCCAAAGCCGCAGAAACCTCGTCACCACAGCACTTGTAAAAGTGATGCCCATCCAAAGTCTGGGCAACGGAAGCTCTTAACTTATCTAGGCTCTTTTTAGAAAAGTATGGAAATTCCACATCCATAAAACCTAAGCCCTCAATCAAAAGTGCCGGAGCCTCCACATGCGTTGCTTTTTCATTTAGGATTTTAACCTTCTCAGCAAGCTCTGTTATTTCGTTTTCTAACATCTCCCTCGAATGGTTTACTGAAGATTCACGCCAAATAATCCCCCACCCTTCGGGCGCAAGCGCTTTACCTAAAGCATAAAGTTCCGCCCGCTTGTTCAAATCGCAAATTTTTAAGCTGACGCCGACCCTGCTGTTTTGTGCCAGAATTGCATAGTTTCCAACAATCCTCAAATTTGTGGTCAAAATTGGCTGTTTTGCACCAATTCCCTTCCTTTCAACCTGAACCAGCAACGGCTTATCTTCTGCGATTGCAAATTCGTGCTTTGGAAGACTCCCTATGACATCACCGCCTATATCAACGTAAACTGTGTCTTCGTCTGATTCTATGGGTTTTCCGTTGTATATTCCGTCGATGTTGACACGCCACTTTCGAGTTAGGACATCCTCAAATGCTGAATACAAGATAGACTGAAAAGCGTTTACTGCATCAGATGTTCCTAGGACTCTTACTCCTTGCCAGTCATATCTGTCTTTTATTTTAATGTCTGGCGGCGCCGAATTATCTGAAAGCCCAAACCGATTCTTTATAGTTAAAGACGGTTGGACTATTTCGAAGCCATTCTCTAAAAGCATTTTTGTGAAGGCGGTTGAGTATATTCCCCTAATCTTCGCTTTCATCAAGGTTCCCATCGCATTCATAGTCAGCCAACTTTCTCAATCCTGTAAAGCCCACCTACCTTCTCAACGTTGATTTTCACATTCAATGTTTTTTTAGCAAGCCAAATGTTTGTTTCTAAATGCTCTGAAATTGTCCGCGTTAAATACACGGATCTGCCTCGCGCCAAGACCACATATGGAATAAGCATGTCAGCCAAATGCACATCAACAGTAGGCTTAGCGGATAGCTCCACGTAGAGCTTTTCAGCAGCCTCCCTTCCAACAGTTTCGCTTGTCTTTCTAAGTTCGCCGATCGCATCGGCTCCCAAAATTGCACTTGAGTCTAATTCAGCCCATAAAACAAGGGAACTACCTTTCTGCATGGGGTTTGACTGGTCATTTATTATTTGAATATCCGCCGTGTAGCCTTTTTCCTTTAGTTGGTCGTTTGCCGCTTTTGCTTGACGTTCAGCAACCTTTCTATCAGCGAGGAACGTGCAGACTGAAACACCTTTTATAGCTTGTATCTTGCCAAAATTTTCTAAACACAAAGGCTTTAGGCGTTTGCATGGCTCTACTGTGATTGTCACTTCTCCCATGCCTTTGGGATAATAACCATACTTGTCAACTGTTAACGCTATGTTTATTCCCATGCGTTTCAATGTTGGCAGAAGCACATGCTGTATATAATTGATGGTGGGAGAATTCTGAACATCTGTTCCCCCTTTTGAGACATGCAAATGCACGGGGTTTTCTGCAAAGATGCAGATAGGCAGAACAGTCATCAGAAGCATGGGAATGCTTCCAGCAGTGCCAATCTCAGCCTCAACCTTTCCACCCCTCACCTTTTTAGGCTTAAACCAGAGCTCACGAGAGTTAAGATCTGCTCCTTTCAATTCAGCGTCACAGAGACTCGCAGCCGTTAACACAGCTTCTAAATGTTGAGGCCTCAAACCTGGTTGCGGTCTATTCTGTCTAATGTTGTAAATATGTAATGTCTGCCCTAGTATGGCGGCTAAGGCAACAGACAACCTGAGAATTGTGCCGCTTCCGCTCTTTTGGCTTCCATCAATCTCGATCAAGTATGGCGGACCCCTTGTGCCCAGTTCGTTGCAGCATTCATAATTATAAAAGAGTCAGAAACAATTAATAAATGCGTTAAGTATTAAGGATTTGGAAGGAAGAAGGCGTATGAGCGAAGAAAAAAAGAACCTTGAAAGGCTTGTACAGAGGATTGATGAGCTTCTTATGGTCTTAAACCAAGTTGCAGAAGACCTCCGACAAGTTTCAATATCCCTAAAGTCCATAGCTGTTTCACAGCTTCCTCAACCGTTGGCTACTCCTCCAACACCCGCACCTGTGATGCCTAAGGCTTCTGAAAGGATGCAGGCGATAGAAGACATCAAAATGATGTTTCCAGAAGATTTAGAGAATCTGCTAAGTTTTGAGGAGAAGGAAGACTACATAATGATAAAGCCGCGTCAATTTTTGGGTTCAGAAAACTTTGCCAAAATAGCTTCTGTAGTGCGTGGAATAGGCGGAGACTACATAAGCGCAGGAAAAGCCTCGCACTTCAGAGTGCCCAAAAAAAGAGCTTAAATTGACGCAAAAACTTTTCCAACCTAGCTCTTCAAAAGCCTCTTAACCCTCTTATAAATAGGTCGTATCAGATCTTTAGATATAAATGCTTAAGCAAGCAAGGGATTGCTAAAACTGGAAGCGATATCCATATCTTATTTCAAAGTCTCTAAATTCACCCGTATAATTCTCCCATATAACATCTATGCCTGTAACTCTTGCTCCTGGCGGTCCCCGCTTGCAGAATTCTATTAGTTCTTTCACATTTTCTTGTTCGCCTTCAAAAACAGCTTCAACTCTACCATCGGGAATATTGCGAACCCAGCCTTTTACGCCAAGTTTTTTGGCTTCATACATCGTTTCTGATCTAAAGAATACGCCTTGCACCATACCACTTATGAATACGTGCACTCTAACTTTCATAGGATTCGCCGCTGGCGCTGAATTGAATCTTTCTAAAATTTTTAATAGTTCTGGAGTTTATCAGTTTTCACTTTCACTCATCTCTCTCCACAGTTTGAGCATGTCGTTTTAACGCTTGTTTTAAAAATGTTTATACAGTGCTGTTTTTTGGTGACTGGTGTGTTGGAGAACTCTAATGGAAAGTTGTTGGTTTACGCCTCCAGTTTTACGTTTTATCAGAAGCGGCTTAAATCCGTGAGCATGGCAACTGAGAAGATGGCCAAGTTGTTAAAGTTGAATTTTGAAGTCATCACTTTTGGAGAGAAAATAACGCCGATATATGTTTATTATAAAAACGGTGATGAAGAACCAATTCCACTCTATTGTGATAAAGGCGGAAAAGTCAACATAAAAGAGATTTATGCGGCATTAAGGAACATGATGTTTGTGTTGTCTTTCCATCCGAAACATTCAGCTTTAAGGCAAATAAGAAAGGGGATTATGCAGTTTTCCTAAACTCTATAGTTTGATTCGCAAGCTCTATCTCATAGATTTGGTTTACATCAAAGTCTATGCCTAAACTTTCATACTCCTGTTCTGTCAAGAACAATATTATTTTTGGAACCGCAAATTCTGCCCTTGCTGGAAACATAGGCAACTGCTGCTGCAACGCTTGCATTACGTCTTGCACAACCTTTGCCTCTTCCGTCTGCGGCCTAACCACAAAGCGTGAAATCTGCCGATCCTCGATTAACTCTATACGTTTTCCAAGATTGCCATCTAAGTCCCGAATGGATTCGATTTTATTTACTCTAACGCGGAACATGGTTAATCTACAAAGAAATAGCGTATTTTGCTATTTACGCTTTCGGAAGAAAAGTAACATGGTGCAAAGGTGTTGTTCGAAAATCCTTAGACTCGGCTTTTCTAATGGCTAACATCATGTTAACAACGTACACATTTCCTTAAGAGGCTATTCCATTTCGATGGTTGCTGGCGGTTTTGGAGTGACATCATAATAAATTGTTGACACGTCGGGACATTCTTTGAATATTTCTTCTGCAATCTTACTCAGCGTTGCCCAAGGCATTTCCGAAACCTTTGCTATTAAGAAGTCTTTTGTTTCTACAGACCGGACGCCTACAACATAGGCTTTTTTCTCCTCCAAATCCTTAACCGCATAGAAAACTCGTGCAACGGTTGGTTTTTCAGTAATTATCTTTGCCTGAAGCGAAACCAAGTTCTGAATGGCTGCTTGGTGGACTTTCCCGTTCACAGTTTGAACTCTTACGCCAACTATTTCACCGTAGCGCCTTTTTCCTGCTTCAACTCCCGTAGCTTTATCCTTAAAGATTTTTACATGAACGTTTCTCGACGGAACATTAAAAAGTCGTGCTGCAGTTTCTTGTATGTGCACCATTCCGGATGGCTGTTCAGCTTCCTCATTGTCAATGATTATGGCGAAGTATTGGCCTGGCTTATGCTCAGCGAGTTCGCGTTCAACAATGGTTGTAGCCTTCTTTAATGTTTCTAGTTTATCAGGGCGAATTTCTCCAACTACACGAACTGATAAGCCAGGTCCTGGAAATGGTTGCCGTTCGGAAAATTCAGCGGGTAAGCCGAGGTGTCTTGCAACCATTCTGACTTGTTCCTTGTACAATGTTACTAAAGGTTCGACGACTTTGAAGCCGAATCGCTCCATAGGGTTTATGCCCATTTGCTCCAAAACATTGTGCTGCGTTTTTACGCCGCCCACGGTTTCCACAATATCTGCTTTTATTGTGCCTTGAACGAGAATTTTGCAACCTTCTTTCTGGGCTGTTTCACCTAGAGCTTGATAGAAGGTTTCGCGGAACATTTTGCGTTTTTCTTCTGCGTCGCTTAAACCTTTCATTGCCTGTAAAAACCTATCGCGGACATTAACTATTTTCAGGGGCACGTTAAAAGGTGGTTTTAACAAGATTTCAGCTACATGTTCTGGTTCGCCTTCGCGCATGAAAGCGTCATCCAGTATTACACAAACAAGATTGTTGCCTATCGCCCTATGCGTGAGCACGGCGCATGTTGTGCTGTCAACACCGCCTGAAACAGCAACCAATGCTTTTTCGTTGCCGATGTTCTTCCTTATTTTTTCAATTTCGGCTTCAGCAAAAATTTTCGGGTCAAATGTTTCCAATACTGGCACTACTCCTCCTAAACTGTTAATTGATTTGCTGTTTCACAATTTATGTATTTACTGCGCGCAGTATAGCTTATAGGCTATTTAGGTTAAACGATAACGATTTTACCAAAATTTCAGCCTTCTATTATTCACGACATTTTCACTAAACAATAAAACCAACTATGCCAAAATGGTGAATTTCCAAATTATCTTTTAAAAAACTGATGGTTTTTCAGCAAGAAGGAACATTAACAGGGAACATTTGGGGAATTAAAGTTTTTCTGCTCTGAATTTCTATACTAGAGAGGGTTCAACGTGGTTCCAATGAAGACTGATGAGATAAAAACTTTAGCCGATGCTGTAAAGGAGTTAAACGAAAGCTATGGGGATTTACTGCAGACCATGACGGAGACAACGAAAGAAGTAAAAGTAACAAAGCAGTTGTGGAGGAGCGGAAACAATTCGATTCTGATAAAACTTGGTTTAGCACTAATTGCCTTTCCAGACCCAACAATAAGCGACATATTAGGCGCAGCTTTAGTTGCGGCTGGAACCGTTCAAATGGGAATTCGGCGCCACACCATTTACGTTGAGGACGTTTACAAAACATTCCATTACACATTGAAAGAAATGTGGACTATCAACCACAGCCTTTAAAGATTCGAAAGTTTGGTCAAGTTTTATATTTGCTGCATGTTATATGCATAATATGTTTAGGGGGAAAGTAACATGAAACTCGTTACAGTATTGTTGCCTGAGGCTTATTTGGAAGGGTTGGATGAGCTTGTTAGGGCGAACATGTATCCGAGCCGAAGTGCGGCAATAAGATCGTCGGTCCGAGACTTGTTGAAAAAAGAGCTCTGGGAAAGACGCGAAAGATAAACTACCTCTTATTCCTAATTTTCTGATTCAAGCCTATTCTAACTTAGCAAGATTTCTAATTTCCTTCGCAGATTCCGCAGGATTTTCTGAAAGCGTTATTACTCTCCCTACAATAAGGTAGCGGGCACCAGCCTTCAAAGCAGATCTTATTTCTCCACCCTGAGCACCGATTCCAGGCGAGTATATAGGCGTTTTTCCGCCAAGTATTGCGTGCACTTCCCTTATTTTTTCCGGATATGTGGCGCCAACAACAGCGCCGTCGGCTTCCAATTTCAAGGCTTTTCTTGCAAAGGAAACGTATTGAGGCGTTTTTCCGCCTGCTTCGGCATCATAGATTGTTTGTCCATAGCCTTCGTTTGCCCCTTTATGGCTCATGTAAACGAGGAGAATTACGCCCCGCTGTAATCCGCGCGCAACTTCAAAAATTGGTTTTAAGCCTTCTTCCCAGCCTATGAACGGATTAGCTATAAGAGCGTCAAAGCCAGCAGTGTAATAATACTCCGCAATAACCTGATTTGTCGAGCCAATGTCATTCACTTTGCAGTCCATTATCGCCATAAGCCCCAAATCATGGGCTTTTTTCACAAGTTTTTGAACACCATCAAATGTGCCAAGTGGAAGGACTAAGTGATGGTTAAACTTCACAGCACAAAGGTATGGACACACAGCTTCCAAGACGCGTTCTGCTTTAGAGAAGAGGTTTCCACGGTTTTCTGCTTTTTCAAAGGGGAAATCAAGGGCTAAAACAATGTTGGATTCTTTGCTTCTGGCTTCTTGCTCCATTTTAACGCGGAAAGACACGTTTAACACCACTTTCTATTTGGGCGTTGAGCTAAAAACCTTTATTATTTCGGCTTCTCCGCAGGAAACCAGTTTAATGTATGCAAGGGTGGCTTCTATAGCTTCTGTTAGTTGTTGTTCTGTCGTTTCTTGGGCGCCGTAACCAACTATTAGCACATTTTGAGTCTGCCCAGTAATCTTCGTGTAATCTGAATCTCGGTAGGGATAAATACACAAAACTTGTTTTTCGTCAGTCAAAACAAGCATATTATCTGTCAAAGCCATAGACTTACCTATGCCAATGCCCATAAAAGTTTCGCCATTTTTTGCAAACCGAACGTGGAATGGTGGGTTTAGGCGATCTTTGTCAAATCCGCTTATAGGAATTATTGTTTTCATTGAAGCCAAGTTATAGGCGTCCACAACTGTTAATATGCGTGGCAACTCGTCTCCATGTAAAACTCTCCGTAACAAGGCTTCGCCTGAAGGCCTCGTTTTCGTCGGGTCTATGCCAAGCCTCCAATAGAAATTTCTGTAAGCCCTTACTGTTGGATTGTCTTTCAACGTTTCAATGTTGTATTTGGCTCTGACTTCTTCATAAACGGCTTTTTTAAGCCTCTTAATCTGCTCATTCTCAATTTCTATGTGAACATTGTTGATTATGCCAACGCCTATGGAGAGCTCTGGAAACCTTTCAGATACTTCCGAATTCCAGCCAACATGGATTTGCAATTTCAACACGCCATTCGATTCTTATGTAGGCGTTAGATATTTAACAGCATAGAGCAAAATCTCTTCTCTAAAGGCTTCGAGAAACTGCGTGAAACGATGATAGGGGAACTTGCGGCTTTAGGTGCAGCGATTTGCTGGACAGTATCCGCCATAATGTATAAGGAAGCATTGTTAAATGCTAAGCCAATTTCAGCGAACATTATGCGCTGCGTGTCCACCAGCATAATTTTGGTTGCCTTTTTGACTGTGGTGGGCAAATTTGGAGTCTTAATGACCCTACCTACATACGCTGTTGTTCTTGCATGCGTCAGCGGAATAGTTGGTTTGGGCTTCGGTGACACCCTTTACATGGTCAGCCTAAAGCTCATAGGTGTTGCGCGAGCCGTTCCAATAACATGCGTTTATCCACTATTCAACCTCTTATGGGCAGTTTTCCTTGTAAGAGAGCAAGTTACTTTACCTGTAGTTCTCGGAGCCGTCACAATAGTTTTTGGAATATGGCTTCTAAGCCTAAATGAAAAAACAGACACAGTCAAAACGCGAAAGAAAATTTTGATTAAAGGTGTAGCTTATGCTTTGGCAACAGCTGTAATATGGTCTGTCAGCATAATGATGATTGACATGGCCGTAACTCTTCCAGAAACAAGCAGTTTAGACCACGCATTAGCTATAAACACAATTAGAGTAACAGCCATCGCATTTTCTTTGCTGATTCTATCGCCTATAATTGATAGAGACTTCGGTTTTTTGAAAATGCAGAGAAAAACATCTGCTACACTAATCTTCGGAGGTATAGTGGCACTGGGATTGGGATGGTTTTTCTTGACTTACAGTTTCATAAACACTTCAGAGTCGCGAGCTGTTCCTATATCTTCGACGACGCCACTCTTTTCAACGCTATCTGCCATAATTTTTCTGCGCGAACGAGTTAGCATGAAAAATGTTTTGGGATCAATCCTAATAGTCGTTGGAATCTTTCTAATTTTCACAGTTTAAAAAAAAGTTTGTACTGGGAACCGATGACATAAGGGCTACGACGGCTTTCCCGCTGAACAAAGAATCAATCATATAGAAACACATCCATCCCCTTCTTTCTTTTTCTAAAACTGTTCTATATCTTGAAAAGCGGTACAGTTTTATACTTCGCATCGTTCTAAAGGGAAATTTGGCGGACTGAAAAGGTAGCGTTTACATGTCTGTATCTCCAAGCGTTCGCGAAGTTCTCGCCAGAAGAATCGCCGGGGAGATAATTCTCTCAAGCAAGCCTGGAGGAACCATGCGGAAGTGGCGGGAACTCTTCGCAGTTTCGCAGACAACCCTCTCAGACAAGATGATACTTTCACCATCCGTCATTAGCGACTATGAAAGCGGAAGAAGGAAAAACCCAGGCACGAAGTTTGTTAGAAGATTTGTGTGGGCTTTGTTGCAAATTGATGAAGAACGTGGGAGTCGATTTATCCGCGAGTTCGCAAAATTGACAAGCTCGCCAAGCATGGCTGTATTGGATCTTCGTGAGTTTCCAATTCCGGTTCGCGTGGAATACTTGTGCAAAGCCATTAAAGGTGAAGTTGTGGCATGTTCCGATAGCTATGTTAGGGAAGTTTATGGCTATACGGTTGTGGACGGAAAAAAGGCTGTTGAAACCCTTTCGGGGTTAGAGTATTCTCAGCTTTTTGGCGCTACAACCGAGCGAGCATTAATTTTCACAAATATAGGAAAAGAAAATTCGCCAATGATGATTGTGCGCGTAAACAACCTAAAACCCCGTGTGGTGGTTTTCCACCGCGTCAAACCTGATGAAAACTCGATAAGGCTGGCGGAATATGATCGAATTCCACTCATATATTCCAGTTTACCCAGTGTCGAGCAATTAGTAAAAACTTTAAGGAAGCTTTATCGTATCGCACTTCGAAGGAAATTAGGCAGACCAGTCCGCCCACCCCCAAAAATAAGCGCCTAGA
>Ga0315280_10007153_pt1 | contig 15111 bp, 16 predicted proteins | sample YL17G06_40_MG_FD_203697 | JGI IMG/M metagenome (GOLD analysis project Ga0315280, IMG submission 203697) | Sediment microbial communities from Yellowstone Lake, YNP, Wyoming, USA - YL17G06_40 | ecosystem: Environmental > Aquatic > Freshwater > Lake > Sediment | place: USA: Wyoming | collected... | reverse complement strand
AATCGTAGATGCCCATCTCACGCCCACGGTTTGAAACCGTGCTAACGTCAGTTACCATCGTGAGGGTGCTGACTACGATCATGGCTGCGGCCACGCCTTGCACGGCGTGTACGACGATAAGATACCCAACATCAGTGTTCAAGCTGAAGGCGAACAAAGCGACGGTGGAGATTGTCAACCCAATGTAAACCCATCTTCGTCTCCCAAGTCTATCAGCTAGAACTCCAATGACCGGGCCGAAGATTGTTTCAGCGATAGGGTAGGCAGCCGCAATCATTCCGACTACAAAGTTGGACAACTCCTGCTTCGGAAGGTAGATTGGGAGCGTGAAGAGGACGAGGCCGAAACTAAACCTCATCAAGAAGACCGAAATGTAGAGTGGCGATGAGAAGACGATCGAACCTACCAGAGAGAGCCGTTTAGAGTAAGCGGTTGACAAGTTCGTCTCCTCTAGAGACAGTTATGCAAAGTTCCCGCGGTGTGCAGCCGGCTTTCGTATAAGAGGATTTACAAGCGTTTAATTATTTGTGAATAGAACCCAGATTACATGCTTTTGAAGACTCTTCAGATCGCTATTCTAGGCGGCAATGACGACGCAGTTCTGGTTGGGCTTAGGAATTTCCCCGCCCACAAACTTCTCCTAGTCGCGTCCGCCGACTACATGAATCAAGCGAACTCACTTTCTGGAAAACTGACGAACACCTTGAAGCTCGTTGTGGATGTGGTGCAAATTAAGGATGATAGCATACCGACCATGCTTGAGACTGTAGGGCAGATAGTTAGAAAGGAATCGGAGAACTTCCAAGACTTCCTCATCAACGTGGGTTCGGCGGGCAAACATCTGACATGCGCTGGGGTCACAGCTGCCTTCGTCCATGGGATCAAAGCATTCGACGTGATGGGCGAGCAACCTGCAGTTCTACCCGTAATGAAGTTCAGTTACACGCAGGCAGTCACGGAACCGAAGATGGAGATACTGCGTGCAATCGAGCAGTCGGGCGGAGATGTTGAGAGCCTAGAGAAACTCAGCGCGATTTCGAACTATGGAAAGCCACTCCTCAGCTATCATATCAGGGGTTCTGAGGACGGCCAGGGACTAGAAGACTTGGGCCTCGTTGAAGTTGAACGCGGAAAACGAGGTAGACTTAGAGTGAAACTAACGGCCCTGGGACGAACGCTACTGTCAACGTCGCCAGCTAAGTAGCCTGTTTGGTTTCCTTTGGTGCACCGTTATTCTTCTTCTTGGGCATGATCTTTAGTCTGCAGAATACTGCGTCGCCATCTTTGATTTCGAAGATTTTGCGAATTTCTTCTGGGATGGTTATTCTTCCGCCTGCTGTAACTTCGGCGAAGAAGGGTATGTCATCATCTGCTATTTCTGCTGGCAACAAGAAGTCACCAGCTATTGGTGGGAATGGGCTTCACTAAAAAGAGTTGTTGACGCGAGTTTTCTGTAGATTTTCCACTAAACCGTGCTGCTTGGACACCATTCGTTCACCGGGCAGATGGAGCAACGAGGCCTAGGTGCTCTGCAAATTTCGCGGCCGAATGCAATGATCGAAAGGTGCAGGCTAAGTCTATCTCGCGGAGTTATCAGTGCCTCCAGCGAAGTGCGGAGTTCTTCGTAAGTAGCGTTGGCTGTGACGATTCCGAGCCGCTTCGAGACTCGGGCAATGTGTGTGTCAACCGGTATCACGGGATTCTTTGCAACGAACGCGAGCAAAATGTCCGCGGTCTTCGGCCCGACGCCGGGAAGGGCCATAAGCTTCTCTTTCGCCTGCCCATATGGAAGTTTCAGGATGGGTGCTAACCGCCCGCCATACTGCTCTTGAATGATTCTAGAAACTTCTATGATTCTTGGTGCCTTTGACCTGTACAGTCCGGCAGAGCGAATGCATGGGATCAGGTCTTTTGCGTTGGCTTTCGAGAGCACTTTCGGTGTGATTCTGTAGCGTTTCCGAAGCTTCCTCATAGCCGCGTCGCTGTTACGGTCATTTGTGTTCTGAGAGAGGATTGTGTGGATGAGAGTCTCGAAGGGTGATCCTGCCTTCCAGACTTCGACAGGGAATTGTCTTCCGATCGTCGCAAGCATCATTGCTTGTGTTTCTAGACTTGGGGGCGCCAACAGTTTGATTCCCGATTTCTCTTCATGTGGTTTGACTTGTTTCGTCGGTAATAGTGAAGCACACTTTAAAGGAAGCTATCTTCGTAACGAACTGGAGACGCCAAGGGAACATGAAAGCCGTCTTTCTAGTCGCAGTGCTAGCAGTTGTCTTGGTTGTGGGATTGCAGCCTACTGCTTCGGCGGCCCAAGGTAGCGTTCTGGTTGTTCGGATAAGTTCCGAAATCGCGCGACCCACAACAGAGTTGGTTTCACATTCCATTGATGAGGCCAAGGCTGGAGGGGCGCGGCTCATAGTTTACGAACTCAATACGCCCGGGGGCGACGTGGGTTCTGTGACGGATATCATGAACGACTTCAACAGTTCCCCGATACCAATTGTTGTATGGGTCTTCCCTTCGGGCGCAACCGCATGGAGTGGCGGAACCTATATCCTTATGGCAGCTCATATTGCGGCGATGGCGTCTGGGACTACGATCGGTTCAGCGCAGCCCGTCCTTTCGACTGGTGAAGTCCTGAACCAATCCAAATACATCAACGCCCTGTCAGGTTTAATGCGCGACAACGCTAGGCTACATAACAGAAACGAAACAATCGTCCAACAGTTCGTAACCCAGAACATTAACCTCGGTCCCGAAGAGGCCCTAAAGGATCACGTAATCGAATTCGCTGCCGACAGCCTGCAGAGCCTATTATCTCAACTCGAACCCTACACTCTAATTCTCTCCAGAACTGAACTAGGCACTTCAGTATGGAAGCTGGTTCCAACTTCTTCTTTGAGCAGTATCACTTATAACAAAAGTTTTGATTTCTCTGGTGTATCGCAGGCAACACAGTATACCTACGACCCGGGTATCAGTATCAGGTTGCTTGAGTTCCTGTCGAACCCTCTCATTGCGTCTGTTCTCTTTCTCGTAGGACTGTATGCGATTATAATCGGCTTCAAGACGCCGGGCTATGGGCTCGAGATAGCGGGCGCGTTGATGCTATTCCTAGCGCTGGTGGGATTCGGAGTAATCGGAATCAACTTTGCGGCAGCGCTTCTCTTCATCCTCGGAATCATCCTGACTCTAATCGAGATTAAGACGCACATCGGCGTCTTCGCGATCGCCGGCATTGGGATGATAATTCTCGGGAGCTTCTTGGCATTCCCACTGCCAGGCTGGGAATTACTGGCCGCTAAGGCTGTCGAGTCGGCAAGGCGGACATTGATCTCCGTGGCACTTGTTATGTCTGGTATCTTCGGCTTTGTCGTTTACAAAGTCGCTCAGGCAAGGCGGATGAAGGTCAGAGTTGGCCCCCAGCAGCTCATAGGTAGGACAGGGACCGCTGTCTCGGCTCTTGCGCCGCGCGGCGAAGTCAAGATTGAAGGGCAGATCTGGAGAGCTGAAACCGTTGGCGAACATGTTAAGGAAGGAGAACAAATCGAAGTTGTAAGCAGAGAAGGGCTAATCTTAAGAGTGAAGCCGAAGCAAACTCAGAAGTGAAGGCCAAAGCAATGGCGCTAGAGGACTTACTCACACCAGAGTTGATCGCTGGTGTCATTCTCGTAATATTTGTTGTACTCATGGTCGCGTCGGGCATCAGAGTCATCAAGGAATGGGAACGAGCCCCAGTTCTCCGTCTAGGACGCTTCACCGGCTTGAAGGGCCCTGGCATTTTCTACATCATCCCATTCGTAGACAGGATCCCAAACATTGTTTCCATGCGCGTTCAAACTATACCCTTCCGAACCGAGCAGACCCTAACGAAAGACAACGTCCCCGTTAACGTTGACGCAATAATGTTCTTCCAGGCGGTTGATGTGGAGAAGGTGATTTTGAACGTCGAGAGATACCTCGACGCAACAACTTGGGCCGCACAGACAACGCTGAGAGAGGTTATGGGCAAAGTGAGCCTCGACGAGTTACTTGCGGAACGTGAGAAGGTTGGGGTTGAGGCCCGAAACATAATCGACGAGAAAACCGAGCATTGGGGAATTAAGGTAAGTTCCGTGGAGGTTAAGGACATCGCAATACCCCAAGCGCTTCAAGAAGCGATGTCGCGTCAAGCCTCGGCCGAACGCGAACGCAGGGCAAGAGTCACGCTCGCAATGGCTGAGTATGAAGCAGCACAGAAGATGGTTGATGCAGCGAACCTCTACGAGAAGAATATCCGCGCACTGGAACTGCGGTGGATGAATATTCTCTATGAGCTTGGGTTGCAGAGCAAAGGGACACTCATGCTTGTCCCAACAAACACCCCCATCGCGGGTGTTTCAATGGGATTTCCACCGTTAGGAATCACGAGCATACAGGACCTCGTCAAAGAGAAGAAAGAAGAGAAGACGGGTTAGATTCTCAGGCGCCAAAGGAACAGTTCGCGGCCTAGAGATAAGTCTCAGCCAAATGAATTAGTTGGTTGATTCGGTGCCGAATTGGTGGGTGGCGGCTCATGAGAGTTGAGCCTGCGCCCAGAATTGAAAGCGTTCCATAGGATCGCAACTTACCCTTAGGAAACGCTTCGTAAATTTTTAACAAGGCCGACGCAAGCGATAATGGCTTCTTTGTTGTTCTGGCAGCCGTCTCGTCAGCAACCATCTCTCTTTCCCTGTGAAAAGCAGCTTCCACTAAACGTATGATGGGGTCATGAGGCAGTGCAGTCTTGTAGGCGGTAACCATTGCTTTCAAGGTGGTGTCGGAGTTCTTCATGTGCGCCAGCTCATGCGCCATCACTGCCTCAACTTCATCCTTCTTCAACAGCGAAAGAAGGCTCTCGGACATCACCACGGTCGGTTTGTCAGCCTTCTCAACTGCAAACGATATCGGCATGTTCGTTCTCGACAGCCTAAGCTCGGCTCCTGGAATTCCCATCCGCTTGCGAAGTTCTTCAAACGTATCCGCGATATCTGTCCGAGGCATTGAGAGACCCTTCACTTTTCCAAGGACGATCTTCGGTGAAATCCGACGCAAGAAGAGCGAGAACGGCAGACCACCTGCTATTGCAATGAGAAGTGCGCGTCCAAAGACCGCACTTACGGTTCCCTCCAGTTCGTGTTCATAGGTTTCTGCAGAAGCATAGCAGAAAACTAGACTTGCCCCTATGAATAGCCACAGAAAGATCGACGAAAGTAGCATTAGGCCAAGGCTCTAAGAGCGGGCTCGTGGGCTCCTAGTCTTTTTGAAAAACGCATACAGGAGCAACATGCTGACCAGCGGAAGCGCTATCGCTGCAATTGTGCGTAGGTTGCTGAAGTACGCGCCGTAGATTCCAAAAGGCAACCAACATTACCTTCGTGTCTTGGCTACCTTTCTTTTCAAGGCGTCAACGTCTTCCTTCGAAATCTGTTCGAGGCTATCATAGATTGTCGGAACGATGGATGGACCAAAGGCGCTCACAAGCTGATTCAACGCTCTTTGAACTAGGTTAGTTTGCATATCAACCGGCGTCGCGCTAGAGTAGACGTATTTTACGCCGCCTCGCCCGATCACCTTCGACCTTTTGACCAATCCCTTCCGGTATAGACGGTCGAGGACTGTGCTTACAGTAGTGTAGGCCACATGCCTCTTATTGCCTAGCTCATGCATGATCTCCCGGGCAGAGGCCTTACCCAGCTTCTGGAGTGCGCCCAGGATGTGTGCCTGTAACTCGCCTAATGACATTGCGGGGCACTGAAGCTACTATAACTGTAGTACATAAAAACTTCTATCCTGTCAACCCAGTTCCCGGTCTCGGGATTGTGCTGGCGATGGATGCAAGGCGAGAGAGATTAAGCAAGTTTCTATCGTATGTTCTAAGGCACGATCCTGATTCTCTTGGGCTGACTCTCGACGCAGACGGATTTGTCCCGCTGGACCCATTGATTTCAGCGATCAGGCGTGAGAAGAAGTGGAGCTGGGTTACCTTGGAAGATGTAGATGAGATACAGCAAAGAAGCGACAAGAGACGTTTCGAGATCGTTGGAGGTCGGATACGCGCTCTCTATGGTCATACTCTCCCATCAAAAGTTCGTCATGAGGAAGTGGTCCCGCCCAAGATTCTCTATCACGGGAGCCCAAGGAAGAATCTGCAATCTATCCTGAAGGATGGATTATCGCCGATGCACCGCCAATATGTCCACCTCTCAATCACGGCGTACGAAGCGGAGAGCGTGGGACTCAGGAGAGACGAAAAGCCCGCGATAGTTCGCGTGTTCGCCCTCGACGCCCACAAAGGCGGTGTGAAGTTTTACAGAGCTGGGCCGGTATTTCTTAGCGACCGGATACCGCCAGAATATCTTGAATTAGAAAGTCGGTGATAACGCTCTAGGTCATGGTGCCTTAGTGCCTTCGTGCTCTGAAATTGAAAGTGGTCTACCTAATGCTTTTTTGTGGACTTCCCCAATAATATCAACGTTTGAAGCGATGGATGTATGCTTCAAGTTTACGCCCACTCTAAGCTCTCTTATTTGCCGCTATCTTTTTCTTGAAACCCATCAGCACCCTGTCGGGTGTAGCTGGTATCTGATTAAGTCTGACGCCGATTGCGTTGTCAATTGCGTTCACGATGGCCGGCGCGGGGAGAACAATCGGCGGTTCGCCTATCGCTTTCGCCCCGTAGGGTCCGAGGTTGCCTGGGTATTCCACTACTATCGTCTTAATCTCCGGTATGTCGAGTGATGTTGGGATGTAGTAGTCTGCAAGGTTCGGATTGACTACGACACCATCTTTGTGGATGAGCTCTTCCATTATACTATAGCCGAGTCCCTGCACTGTGCCACCCTCAATTTGGCCCTCAAGCGATAGAGGGTTAATGGCCTTGCCAACGTCGTATGCCGTAACCATCTTGATGACCTGCACTCGGCCGGTTTCAGTATCAACTTCAACCTCGGCCGTGACCGCGCCGTATGTGTATTGCAGGTACGTTGTTCCCTGACTGGTCTCGGGGTCGTACTCGCACTTGGGCGCGGTGAATGTCCCAGCTTCCTTCAGCGGGACTCCATGCCGGTATGCCCACTCAATGACTTCGACGTAGCTAACCGCGCGCTCAAGATTGGATTTCGAATAGTACTTTGCGTCGGCGGACTCAACTTCACCTGCGGCACACTCTAACATCTCTGCCGCGATCTCCTTGAGCGTCTGGTGGAGTTTTCCAGCAACCATCTGCGTAGCGCGCCCACCGATCGTTATGGTTCGTGAGGCAACCGTTGGGCCTGTGTCGCTACAGTGGTCGGTGTCTGGTGGTTCGAGTTTGAAGTAGTTCATGGGAAGGTGCATTGTTTCGGCTGCGATTTGAATGAGCCCTGAGGGTGCACCAGTTCCATACTCAGTGAGGCCTGTCCTAAACCTAACCAGTCCGTCTTTTTCGATCTGCATGTGGACAGCAGCGTAATCATTGCCCTCTGGGCCGAGGCTATTTCCATGATACATAATGGCTATGCCTAAGCCTCGCCGCTTCGTCCCATTCATTTTGCTGAACTGTTCACGTTTCCTGTACCAGTCCGATTCCTTCACTGCCTTGTTTATGGATTCTTCAAGGCCGCATGCCTCGTCGACGACTTGACTCGTTGCTGTTAGTGCTCCAGGTCTTAGGATGTTCAACAATCGGAAATCCAACGGGTCCATGCCAAGTTTCTTCGCGATCTCATCAATGTGGGATTCTGCCGCAAAGTGTGCTTGCGGCCCACCGAAACCTCTGAATGATCCTGCCATCGTGTTATTCGTGTAGACGCAGTAAGCATCAGTTTTCACATGGGGGATTACGTATGGGCCAGTTGCGTGGAAGCAAGCACGAATGGCCACAAGTGGACCAAGAGAAGCATACGCACCTGTGTCGGCGAGCAGCGTCGCCTCCCAAGCGGTGAGCTTTCCGTTCTTCTTCACCCCCGCTTTCAATGTGGTGACGAATGGATGGCGCTTCGTGTGTCCTATCATTGATTCTTCTCGCGTATATGCTAGGGCAGCAGGCTTTCGCGTCTTTACGGCGACCAAAGCCGCCATGCCGAGAACATCAACGGGAATCTCATCTGATTTCGGTCCAAACGCGCCTCCAGTTGCTGCTTGGATGACGCGCACTTGGTCGGGGTGCAGCGATAGGATCTTGGCAATCCCTGTCTGTACGTGGAATGGGCTTTGGATTGAACCAACACAAGTTACAGAGCCATCCGGTTCGGGTATTACGAAGCCGGCTTCGGGCTCGAGAGGTACTGGTTCTTGGAATTGGCTCTTGTAGGTGCCTTCGACGATTAGGTCTGCCTGTTTGAAACCTTCCTGCACATTGCCTTTGCGCAATTTCAAGTGTTTCGCAATATTCCCATTCTCGTGAATCTTGAGGGCATCAGGTTTCATCGCGTCGACCGGTGAGAAGACTGCTGGAAGAGATTCATATTCAATCTTGACCAGGTCGACGGCTTCTTCAGCTATAGATGGATCGTAGGATGCGATTGCGGCGATTGGTTCGCCCGCGAATCGCACTCTGTCGCTCGCCAGCAATGGCTTATCGGGAAGGAGTGCCGTCGACTCATTAATCCCAGGAATATCCTGCGCTGTGACCACTGCGGCTACGCCAAGATATTTGCGCGCTTCTGAGACATCGACGCGCTTTAGCAGGGCATGAGGGAATTTCGACCTCACAACCTTCAAGTAAAGCGCATTTTCTGGCACAATGTCCATCGTATAGATCGGTTTCCCGAGCACCTTGTCAATGGAATCGACTCGCTCGACGCTCTTGCCAACAACGAGCAATTGTCTGCTCTGTCTGAGTTTCTCTACTGCTGCTTGATCATCTACCATTGATGATCACTTCCTCATTTCGTCGGCCGCTGTTTTCACTGCCTCAACTATCTTCAGATACCCTGTGCAGCGGCATAGAATTCCGCTTGTGGCCATCTTGATGTCATCATCGCTGGGATTCGGGTTCTTGTCGAGCAGGTCTTTGGCGGCTAGGATCATGGCGGGGATGCAGTAACCGCACTGGGACGCATTCCATTTCATGAAGGCGCGTTGGATCGGGTGGAGCTTCTCCGCAGTGCCTATGCCCTCGATCGTGACGATCTTCTTGTTTCGGGCTTGGATAGCGAAAATCAAGCATGAGTTCACGAGTTTCCCGTCCATCAGGACGGCGCAGATACCGCAATCACCCGTGCTGCAGCCTTCCTTTGTGCCTTTCAGCCCTAACCTGTCGCGAAGGACATCTAACAATCGCTCGTGGGACTGCACGACCAAAGCATACTCTTTACCATTAACCGTGAACTTCAGAAGATGTTTAGACAATGATCTTCTCTTCTACCAATCTCTCCACACATCGGCTGAGCGCTCGCCTGAACAATGTGCACGCAACTTCCGTCCGGTACTCTCCTGAAACTCTGAAATCTGAACTAAGCCTGAGCTCATTCCTCAACGTGGAGACGGCGTCCTTGACTACAATCCCATTCAGAATCTTTCCGCGAAGTTTCCGTTCGGTACGCTTTGCTCGTTCAGGTACTTTGCCGGCAACGCGGTTGAAGGCCACGCGAATCTCATCCACACGTCTTGTTACCTTGTCGAGTCTCAAGTATACCGCCGAATTTACGAAGGCTATGATTAGCGAATTTCTCATTCCAAATTTCTCGAAGGTGCATGCAGACTGTGCATCGATTTCCTGGAACATGGTTTCGACTAGAATTTCGTTTGGCTTCAGGTCGGTGACTCTCTTGCCTCTCAGGAAATCCTCAAGCCGCATGACACGTTCTCCATACTTAGAGCGCAGCCGAACCTGAGCGTCCAGAACAAGGAGGACTGGCAACAGGTCTTCCGAGGATGAGGCGGCACAGATGTTGCCGCCGACTGTAGCCACGTTGATTATCGACGGACCACCAAATTTCGCGGCAACCTCGCGAAAAACCTCGTGCCGAGAATCAATGGCAGGTGAAATAGTCAGGTCTGAGATGGTGGTTAGTGCGCCTACTCTGATCGTGTTACTTTCTTTCCTGACATAGTTGAACTCGGATAGGCCGGAGAGGTCGACTAGGACCTGCGGATCGACCTGCCGGCGTTGGATGCGATTAATCAGGTCGCTTCCATTCGCAATAAGGTGGATTCCGGTCTGATGGGTGTCGAGGTATTGGAGGAGGTCTTGTAGGTCCTCCGGGATGTACATGTCAAACCTACGCAACTAACCTTCACCCACCCGCTGCCGGCGGAACTAGCAGGACAAGGTCACCGTCATTTAGTTTCCGAGAAAGATCAGGCGGATTCAACACAGTATTGTTCACGTAGAAGAGCGTGTAGCCTCTGAGATCTCCACGCGAGTCGAAAAGCAGATCCTTCACGGCACCGTTCTTGTTGATGAGTGATTGCACGACGTCGTTTAGAGTGTCGGCTTCGAGTACGATTTCGCTTCGGCCTACACTCGCTCTCAATTCGTGAAATAGTCTAACCTTGACTCTTGCGGCCAAACCCTCCCACTCCACTTTTCCCTTTGAGGGCTCTGTAAACTCGTTCGGGTGTTGCAGGTAAGGTGTTTAGTCGTGTCCCGGTGGCGTCGTAGATGGCGTTAGCCACAGCTGACCCGACCGGAATTATTCCTATCTCGCCCAGTCCCTTCGCGCCAAACGGGCCGATCTTCTCGTAGGTTTCGACTGGTTCCACCTCAATCTCTGGGATATCGCAGATGGTTGGGATAATGTAGGTAGTGAAGTTGTTCGTCTTGACTATGCCATTCTCAATTTGCGTCTCCTCGGTCAGAGCGAAACCGAGGCCTTGGACGATTGCCCCCTCGCATTGGCCTGTATACGACTGTGGGTTTATGATCTTTCCAGAATCTGGTGAAAGGAAGAACTTCAAGACCTTCGTGACACCTGTTAGGGTGTTGACCTCCACTAAGGCGACAGCACTAGCGTACATGTAGGACCAGTGCGGAATCTCGATGCTACCTTCCACTGGTTTATCGACTCGCGGAACATTGAACCCGGCGACCACTCTCGTTTCAGAGCCCGTTCTCTGCAAGTATTGAGCTATCTCGGCAAAGGTTACTGATTTCTTCGCCGAGACAACTCGGGAATCCTTGAAGGTGAGATTTTCCTTGCGCTCTCCGACGATCTTGGCAGCGGTTTCTAGTAGCAACTCGTTCATTTTTGGCGCCGCGGCCAGTATGGCATTGCCCCCTCTAACTAGGGCCATGGACGCGGAGGACGTGCCAGTATCCGGGGAGAGTTGCGAATCGGCCGACGCGATGTAAACGTCCCCCACATCGCAATGCAGGGCTTCGGCTGCAATTTGCGAATAGGCCGTTACAGCCCCCTGGCCTATTTCCGGGCAACTTACGCCAACAACAAATTTACCAGCTGGTGTGATTTGGATCGAGGCCGCGCCAAAATCAGGAAGGGCGCCAAAACCGAAACCTTTGACGGCGGTGGTAACTGCGACGCCTCTTTTACACCACGGCGCCGATGGATTCGATTTGTATTGTTCGCGATTTCTCCAGATATCGGAATTCTGAGCTTTCAGGAGAGTTTCGTATATGCCGAGGCTTCCGAGAATCTTGTAGCCAAAGGGTCCGATGTTCCCTTCGCGTAGAGCGTTCTTCTTGCGGATTTCCAATCGGTCTATTCGAAGCTTCTCTGCGATTATGTCTAGGTTGGATTCCATAGCAAAGTTGACTTGCGGTGCGCCAAACCCGCGGAACGCTCCCGCGACGCCATTGTTCGTATACACCAGATAAGCGTCTATGTCGATGTTAGGAATTCGGTACGGGCCGCAGGAATTTTCGATTGCCACGTCGAGTACGGTCGGGCCGAGCGATGCGTATGCGCCTGTGTCTGCTACTATTCGGGCTTGGTTTGCGAGCAGCCTGCCATCCTTGCTTGCAGCAGTTTTCATCGTAACGATCATAGGGTGGCGTTTCATGCCGGCGACACCCGACTCTTCCCGAGTCCACGCCATCTTCACTGGTCGCTTAGTCTTCAGCGCGAGCAAAGCGAGATGAATTTGCACCGTGTTCTCTTCTTTTCCGCCGAAGGCACCGCCGACCGGTGTCGATATCACTCTGACTCGTTCAGGCCGGATGCCAAGCGCTCGCGAAACTTGCATCTGGTCCCTGTAGGGCGATTGTCCTCCCACATAGAGGACAATATTCCCCTCGTCGTCCAGCATCCCGACGCCGGCCTCGACTTCAAGAAACATGTGCATTTGCCTCCCCGTCCGGTACGTATTCTCGACAACAACGTCCGCCCCTTGGAATGCTCTCTCAACATCGCCGACGCGCACAACCGCATGTCGCTGAATGTTACCCTTCTCGTGAACTTTCGCCGCATCCGGTTTCATTGCTTCTATTGGGTCAGAGACAACAGGAAGAGGTTCATAGTCAACCTCCACGAGTTGCGCAGCCCTTTCCGCTGCTTCCGGATACTCGGCTGCAACTACGGCCACGGCGTCTCCGAGGTATCTTACCCTGTCATAGCAAAGGACAGGCTGATCGGGCACGACGATACCGAACCCATTGAACCCGGGAATATCCTTGTGCGTGAGAATCGTAACGACCCCGGGAACCGCCTCAGCTTTCGCTGTGTTGATCTTCTTGATCAGTGCGTGGGGGTACTTGCTTCGTGCGACCTTGGCATAGAGCATGTTAGGCAAGGCCATATCCGAAAAGAACTTGGTCTCACCCGTGACTTTGCCTGCGCCATCTTTGCGCGCGACTGGTTTTCCGACCCACCTGAGTTCTTTCAACTTCAGTTGAACCGATTCAAGTTTTGTATACAAAATTCGCGGATTGTATACAGTGGCAAACTCTTGCTTGCCAGGCTTGATTGTTTCAGTCGTCGTAGTTACCCTCCTGCAATAGGTGGGACAACTAGGATCTCGTCCCCGTCTCTGAGCTTGGACGACGGGTTGAGCCTAATCCCTTCTCGGACGATGTAGAGATAGTTCTTGTCTTTGACCGAGATTGAGTTCAGCAGATCCTCAGTCGTTGCGTTCTCGTTCAATTCGAGCGTTAATTCTCTGCTTTCGAGAACAAGCGAAGGCGCGCCGAATATCTTTACCTTAACGCGAACAGGCTTACCCGTTGGGCTCCTCCCTCCCATACACTGCTTCGTAGAGCGCTTGGTAAACTAGGGAAACGACAACGTCTTTCCGGTACTCAGCTGAGCCTCGGATATCGTCTATGGGCGCAGCATCGTCCGCCGCAAGTGAGGCTGCCTTGCGCACGAGTTCGTCGTTCAGCGGCCTATGAACCAATGCCTGTTCGCATTTGCGAGCGCGCATTATCGTGGGGGCAACAGCGCCCAATGCAACTCTCGCTTCGTCGAATGATTCATCCGAACCCATGCCCCGTAATACGACGGCCACGTCAACGATTGAGATCGCGTTCGCTTCACGCAATCCGAGTTTCAGGTAGACGCCCCGGTCGTTCGAGTTCAGGCCGTTAAAGTAAATCTCTTGGATTAGTTCATCAGCTCTTAATGCTGTCTTCCTGTACCCAACGAAGAACTGCTCGATGGGAATCTCACGTTTCCCAGACTTACTTCGCGTGACCACGACGGCGTCGAGGGCATAGAGTGGCGGCAAGCTGTCGCCGGCAGGTGAAGCGTTTCCTAGGTTTCCGCCGAGTGTCGCTGTGTTCTGGAGCTGGATCGCACCTATCTGCCTTGCCGCGTCCACAAGAATCCAAGCATGCTTTCGCGTTAGCGGAGAATTGGTGATGTCGCTGTAAGTTGCCAGAGAGCCGATGTCAATCTGGTTTTCCGTATTCTTGATGAATCTCAGTTCTTTCAGGGACAGTATGTTCAGAAGCTTCTCTGCCTTAATGACCCCGTCCCTGAGTTGCACAATAACGTCTGTGCCTCCAGCAACGATTCTCAATCCTGTTTGATTGTGGTTAAGTATGTTGAGCGCCTCCTCGAGGCTTTGAGGAGTCAGTACATCAATTTCGGACCGCATCATCAAGACTAATGCCTCCAGTTCTTTGCGGCTTTCTGGACAGCTGAGATTATCTTCGTGTAGCCTGTGCACCTGCATAGGTTTCCAGCAAGGGCTGTGCGAATGTCCTCTACCGACGGGTTCGGGTTACGCATCAAAAGCGCCGACGCGGACACTATCATTCCTGGAATACAATGGCCGCATTGTACTGCACCCTCATCTAGAAAGGCTTCTTGAACTGGACTCAATCTTCCATCTTTCACTAATCCTTCCGAAGTGATGATCTCCGAGCCTTGCGCTTGGCAAACGAGCACTAGGCAAGAACACACGGGCTGACCGTTCATGAGGACGGTGCATGCTCCGCATTCGCCTTTGGCGCAGTCTTCCTTCGGGCCTGTGGCATGCAGTTTCTCGCGGAGAACCTCTAGAAGGGTGTAAGCGGGAGGACACTTGATGCTGACAGGTTCACCGTTAAGCCTGAAACTTATGACATGCTCAACCCGCACTCGCCATAACACCTCCAATCCTGTACCGAAAGGATTTCGAGTAATCGTAATCCCAGGAAGATTTCAGGCAGCTTATTCTTAACCGTTCACGGGCGGGTGTCTCTAGCATGCATTATTTCGGACTCGAAACGCAAGCCGAATTGTAGCTTATGATGCCTAAGGTTCTGACCGCTCTTGGTCGGTATCTACCCTTCGGCTGATCTGACATTTCATGACTTTCTTGTCTGTGTCGCAGGTTACGTTCTTTGCTTCGAACTCTCCGCCCAAGAGAGCGCTTAAGACTCCGCTCCAGTACGAGCAGACGAAGGCTCTCGACGCTCCCTCTGTCCTCGTTACACAGGGATCAGAGATCTCCACTGCGATTCTCGTGAGATCTACTTGACCAGGAAGAACAGTTACCTTCACTACGCCCATTCCCGAAAGGCGGTCGGCTTCGGCAAGTTGATCCAGAATCTCCTGAATGGTTGCTTGAGGTTTCTCCCGTCGAATGCCTTCAGCGTCCTCCTTTCCCAACCGGACTTCGTGGTTGTTTATTATGACCTCGGCAACTTGTGAACCTAGCAGCGAGTCCAAGTGTTCGCAGAGCGCCTGCGCATCTATCGCTACGCGACGATGCCCCAGAATGCCT
>Ga0315280_10007152_pt1 | contig 15112 bp, 10 predicted proteins | sample YL17G06_40_MG_FD_203697 | JGI IMG/M metagenome (GOLD analysis project Ga0315280, IMG submission 203697) | Sediment microbial communities from Yellowstone Lake, YNP, Wyoming, USA - YL17G06_40 | ecosystem: Environmental > Aquatic > Freshwater > Lake > Sediment | place: USA: Wyoming | collected... | reverse complement strand
GGCAGAGCACGCCCTATCGCGTCCGGCGGCGCGAGGAGCTGTGTACGGCCCGACCGCGCGTGCGAGTTAAGATTGCTCGGCGTCCGCCGCGAGCGCTTAAGTGAACAGTATTGCGCTGAAGCGGGCTGCATATCACGACATGCTGTAAACCAGCCGTAAACGGCTGGCCTATTAACCCTGCGGGAAAGGCCGCTGAAGCGGCCTCCCGCATCGCAAGCGCCCACGGTATGGGATCCCCTCATGAACAAAGCGGGTTAGCTGGCGTGTCCTCTTTGGGATACCAACCGGCCGGCGCAGAATCCACCCGCAGGTGTGCTTTGAAGTCCGACATGTGCTGAACCACGTCGTCCAAGGAGACGCCGCCAGCCAGACCCCGGCGCCACACGCGCGTGTCGACGGTTCCCAGGACTGAGTACTTTGGGCTGACGGCAGCCGCGCCGCCCAGGGACGCACCAATGAGCTGCTCAACCTCGGCTCGGTGCGCAATGAGGACCTCACAGGCGACGCAGAGGCGGCAGGTCTTGCCCAGGATTACCAACCCGGCCTCCTCGACGTGAATGACGAGGGGAAGCTTCCGAACCCGCGTCTTGGCCTGGCACCGGGGACATCGCGTGAACCGATCGTCCGCGCGCGGATTAAGCACGAAGGCGTACCGAGGACGCAACGCGCCCATACGTGCTTTCCGAACCCTTCGCGTCGACGTCATTGCCAAGTCCGGCTAACGCCCGCGCTAACCGGCGCGCCGGCTTTCGGCGTGTCCGGTTGAGCGCGTGGTTAGACGTGACCTCGTTTCACGCAATCGTCCTGACACGTACTTATGCAGGACGCTGGCGATCAATGTCTGATAGGGCACCCCTTCTTCGTGCGCCCGCGCTTGAATATCCATGAGGTCAGCAGTTGAAAGACGAATGTTCACCCGTCGGTTCTTGGTGAACGTCGCACGCGCAGACTCACGGAATGAGTCCAGTTGCGCCCTCGTTGGGCGTGCGGAAACCAACGCACCCTTAACGTAGGCGCTGAGTATTCCCCGTTCGTAACGATCAAGTCTCTTCATTTGGGCCTTCCGTTCCAAGATAGTCTCGCGTGGCCTTCCGGCTTGGAATGATGGTCTTCAAGAAATAGTGAGTGCTTTGTTCGACCGATGGCACAAGAAAGACGTAGCCCCGGCAGGCCACGACCAACACCACCTGCCCCCGGAACGGCTTCATATTTACAGTTTAGACCGTTGTGTGCCTTTTGTCATCAAGATCGAAAGCCAAACATTCGACTAGCCCCCTTCCGGGGGGCTTGCCGGTACCCGCCTTCAGGCCCCGCGGGCTAAAGCCATTCGCCAATGGGTGTTTGGAGACAGAGGGGACGGAAGGCTGCGCGACGTGAATCAGGGAAACCTGCCCGGTGGGAGAGAGAGCCGGGCAGGAGTCAGAGCGCCCGTAGTAGCGAAGAAGGGCCGTAACAGGCCTGGAGCGAGGGAAGCCGACTGGAAACGGTCCGCATCCCGACATTGGAGCCGTTCTTTTTGCCCATGGCACAATGCATCGGTCCATTCCTCCCCTTTTGGGGAACAACGGTAAACCACCAACCGGAGAGCCGGATGCGGGAAATCCGCACGTCCGGTTCGGAGGGAGGGGGAGCCGAGCAATCGGCTCTCCCTACCTCTATCGTTGGGGCTCAGTAAGTTCAGCGCGAGGAGGCTTGCGGCTGGCCTGTCAGGCCCAGATCCTGCAGGATCTTGGGCGCCGCCTCGTCCATGGCCAGCAGGTTGTGGCAAGCGCCGCAGTCGTTATTGATGATGTTGCCCTTGGCGCTCTTGTGCGACCCGTCGTGGCAGCGGAAACATCCGGGCCAGTTCATATGCCCGATGTTATTGGGGTACGTGCCCCAGGCCACGTTCATCTGGGGAAAGACATTGCGGCTGTAAATGGCGACCAGGGCCTGCGCGCCGTTGTCGATGTCCTGGGCCCGCTCCGCGGCCACCTGTGGATAAGATGCCCGGTAGTAATCGCGGAAGGCGGAGCGGATTCTCTCGCCGGCTTCCTGCTGCGAGCCGTAGACGGCCTTGAGCAGCTCGACGCCTTTCTTTTTGGCGAAGGGTAGGGCGGGGGAGATGCGGCCGGCGGCCAGCATGCGATCTACCGCCCCTTCGGGCAGCTCGAAGGCATGCGTCGGGCGGTTGTGGCAATCCATGCAGTCCATGGTGCGGCGGGGCGCGCGCTGCTGATCGGCAGTCAGCCGGGCGTCCTCCTGCTGGAAGGTCTCCGGCTCACCGCCCTGGCGCCGCAGCACCACCAGGGGAATACTCTGGCGCTGGCGGTCGGCCGGCAGATACTCGATTACCGTCCCTTGCGCCATGTGGGTCCCGTGGATTCCTATGGACTTTCCGCTCAGCATGTCCTCGCCGCCGACGTGCAGCAGCAGCACGGTGCGCGTGGCCGTGTTTTCTTGGTCGTCGGCGAAGTGGTCACGGACCAGCAGGCGGTTGGCCGTGAACTTGGCCGGCCAGTGGCACTCCTCGCAAGTCTCCCGCGCCGGGCGCAGGTTCTGAACGGGGGCGGGAATGGGTTTGGGATAGGTGTTCAGCGTGGCGGCGAACACCTGCTTGGTGCCGCTCAGCTTGGACCTGACGAACCAGGAGGCGCCGGGGCCGATGTGGCAACTGACGCAGGCCACGCGCGAATGCGGCGAGTTCTGGTAGGCCGCATACTCCGGCACCATCACTTTGTGGCAGGTCAGCCCGCAGAACTGCACCGAGTCCATGTAGGTGATCCCGCGATACGTGGAGGTGGTGAAGATGGCGATGTTCACGCAGGTCAGCACCACCACGATGGCCAGCGGCCGCCGGTACAAGGGCAGGTTGAGGTCCAGCGGCGGGTACTTGGTGGGCACCAGGCCGCCGCGATACGCCATGATGCGCTTGCGCCACATGCCCGCCGGGATCAGGATCAGGCCGCCCACGAAGAGTGCGGGAAGCACCAGCCATAACGCAATCCCGGCATAGGGGCCGGCGTGCGGCCACAGCAGCCAGGAATAGATCATCGTAAATGCCGAGGCGGTGGTCAGGGCCGCGCCCAGCACTGTGGCCGGGTTGTTGGCCCAGTAGGCCAGCGGCTCCAGGCTGTGCCGGATGGCCTGGCCCATCGGTTCCTGCGGGCGGCTTGCCATGCCTTCTCTTACCTCAATCTGCCGACGGTTTCATCCCCGGCCGAACCGCCAGTGAACCACGTTTGAACGGGGATGAAAAGCGGAATTTCCGGCCATGGGCGCGGCCACGGACAGCGTCAACCGCCGGCCGCCGGTCGTCAGCCGATAGTGTGTTACTCTTCAGCGGATATGAGGGGAACAATGCCGCGCATAGGCGTCGTGTTGCTGATTGTTCTGCTGGCCGGAGCCGCCCAAATACCGGGCGACTTTGATTGCTTCGCCGTCAGTGATCTGGAGAAGGTTTTCGAAGATGGCTACAACCTGCCCGCCGCATCTCCGGCCCGCGTCGAGTTATTTGGGATTCGCGGCGAGACGATATCGGCGCAGTTCGTCATCCGCGCCAACCGCGACCTGAAGCAGGTCACGGCCGGCTCAAACGGGCTGCGTGCTTCGCAGGCCGGAGCAGGTCAAGGCCTCGTGCCCGTGGCCTGGAATTTCGTGGGCAGCGTGCCGGTTCCGGCCAACACGCCGAACACGCTCGACCGCTACCTGATCCGAAAAGCGCCTGCCCGCTTCCCCGATTACCTTGCCGAGGAACGGGCCGTCGAGATACCCGCCGGGCAGTATCGTACCGTCTGGCTGACGGTGGCCATTGCCAAAGACGCCGGCCCGGGCGTGTACGAGGGAGTTGTGACGGTGCGCGCCAATGATGCCTCGCGCGACATGCCGGTGTGGCTGGAGGTTCTGCCGCTGGACATGCCCGCCCGGCGCCATCTTGCGGTCACGCACTGGTATCGTGCCTCGCGCATGGCCAAATATCACGGTGTCGGGGAAGCATACAGCGATTCCTACTGGAGCGTGCTGGCGGCCTATGCCGCCGACATGGCCGCGCACCGCCAGAACGTGTTCCGGGTGGACATGGAAAGCATCATTTCCCGCCGCGACCCTTCCGGCGCCTACTCCTTCGATTTCTCGCGCTTCGACCGCTGGGCGGAGATTTTCTTCAATGCCGGCATGGACATTCTGGAGACCGGCTTCGTGGGAAGCTTCGGAGAGGGGGGATTCTCCAGCCCCAAGATCGTGTTCCGGCGGTTTCGCGTCGAACAGGGGCCCGAGAAGAAGACGGTTTCGGCGGACGGCGCCGAGCTGTTGCCTCACCTGATGCCGGCCCTGGAACGGCACCTGGCGGAACACGGTTGGCTCCGGAAGACCGTGTTCCACGTCGCCGACGAGCCCTCCAATCACAACCTGGCAAGTTGGCGGGAGATGTCGCAGAAGATCCACGAGTGGGCGCCGCGGATTCGCCGCATCGACGCCATCGAAGCCACTGGGTTTCAGGGCGCGCTCGAAGTATGGGTCCCGAAGCTGAACCAGTTGAACACCTGGCTCGCCGACTTCAAGGACGCGCAGCGCCGCGGCAACGAACTGTGGTTCTACACCTGCATGCACCCCACCGGCGCCTATCCGAACCGCTTTATTGATTTTCCTCTGATCGCGACGCGCGTGCTGCACTGGCTGAACTATCGCTACGGCATTACAGGGTACCTGCACTGGGGATGGAACGCCTGGACCGAGGACCCATTCACGGTGATGAACGAAGCGCGGCTGGGCCCCGGAGACGCTTGGGCGGTGTACCCGAAAAAGAACGGCGTGATCGACTCCATCCGGTGGGAAACCCTGCGCAATGGCCTCCAGGATTACGAATGCCTGCGGCTGCTCGAGGACCGCTTCGCCAAGCTGAAGCAATCGGCCGGCCTCGATTGGCTGATCGCTTCGCAGCGAGGCGTGGAGCTGGCCTCGCGCGTGGTTCCCTCCATGGAGCGCTTCACTCGCGATCCGCGGGTGCTTTACGCCGCGCGGCGCCAGGCGCTCGAGGAGATCCTCGACCTGGATTCAAAGCCCCGGCTGGTGGTGCAGACCAACCCGCCGGAAGGCTCGGCGATCCTTTACGGCCCGGCATCCATCGAGCTGCACGGCTGGTCCGATCCCGGCGCGGAAATACTGCTGAGCGGCCGTCCCGTGGCCGTGGACCCAAGCGGGGCCTTCCACGAGAACGTCTCGGTTCGCCCCGGGAGATCGACGATCGAAGTGAAGGCGCGTCTGGCAGGGGTGGAGAAGATCGTGACGCGCAGTTTCCAGGTATTGGAATGATGCCCGCAAAACGCTGCATGACGCATAGCGTGCCGCGGGTTTCAGTCGGGTTCGAGCAAAATCATCGATGCATCGGGCCTTCGATCTCGTCCAGCAAGCTGCTGGCGCAGTCAAAGCTGATTCCTGCACGGACGCCGGTATCGAACGTCCTCACCTTGAACTTCTTGGCCGGTTTCTTCTGGCTGCGTGCCTCAAGGCCTGTCCGCAAGATCTGGTTGACGGCCTGCTTGAAAGAGACTCCGTATCGTGCGGCCTCGACTCGAAGCCTGGCCGCCAAGTCGTCTTCCAAAGTCAGCGTGGTGCGCACATCATGATGCTAGCAGGTGCGCATCAGGGTGTCAAAGCGGCCAGCAGCCCTCCGGGCGCCGGAGAAATGCTAAACTGGGGCGGCATCGAGGGGGACGCATGGCGAAGTATCGGGCGTTTTACCTGAAGGATGATGTGAGCCGGCGGTTCCGCGAGCTTCCGGCCGCTTCCGTCAAGACGCAGATCCGGGCACGCGATTACCCGGTGGCCGTGGAAGTGGAGGCGGACGATGAATACGGCGCCTGGAGCCTGTTGCAGGCCTTCGGCAGCGGCCAGCCCGGCGCGCCTGCGGGACGAGCATTTGGAGTTGGCGATGCGCTGGAAACCGAAGACGCCAGGTTGCTGCTGTGCATGTTTGGCGGTTTCGAGGCGGCAAGCTGGTGGGTGCCGGAACCGAGCCCGGAAGCCGCCACGGCTACCGAGCCGCTGCGCGACGGCTTGCCCGCGCCACCGCCCGAGCCGCCACTATCTTCTTGATATACAACTAGAAAATGAAAATGGCCCCGGACATTCGATCCCTTCCCCCAAAGAGACCGAAAGCCGGAGCCAGCCAGCAGGAAAGCTGGGTAGAACCATGGTCGCCTGGCTGCCATTGCCAGTAAATAGCACCGCCGGTCAAAACTTTATCGTACTACGGTACTAGGAGTACGGTGACAGGCAATCTGGAACCATTAGAACCAGATTCCAAAGGAAAAGCGATGCTGATTGTGCACGTACTCGCTCACGTCAAGCCTGACTCGATTGAGGCGTTCCGGCAGGCCAGCGTCGAGAACGCGCGCCAGAGCGTGAAGGAACCGGGCGTGGCCCGCTTCGACGTCATCCAGCAGGCGGATGACCCTTCGAGGTTTGTGCTCGTCGAGGTCTATCGCACGCCGGAAGCGCCCGCCGCGCACAAGGAGACGGCGCACTACCAAGCCTGGCGGGACGCGGTTGCCCCCATGATGGCGGAGCCGCGCACCAGCGTGAAGTATGCGAACGTCTTTCCCGCTGGCCCGGACTGGTGACAAACCGCCGTGCTGAGTGCTGAGTTCCGAGTGCTGAGTCCGGGTGGCGATCAGCCCCGGCACTCGGCGTCCGCTTAGCACTTAGCACTCAGCACTTAGCACTCAGCACTTAGCACTTAGCACTCAGCACTTGATTATGTCTTTCGAATTTGCGACCGCCACGCGAATCCTCTTCGGCCCGGGGGCAGTGCGCCAGGTCGCGGGCGCCGCAAAGCAGATGGGGCGGCGGGCGCTGCTGGTGACCGGCCTGCCCCCGGAGTGCGCGGCAGCCCTTGCGGCCCAGCTCGGCGTCTGCGGCGTCGGCGGCCCGACCTTCTCCATCGCGCAGGAGCCGACCATCGACATGGTGCGGCAGGGAACACGCCTGGCCCGGGAGCAGCAATGCGATGTGGTGATCGGTTTTGGCGGAGGAAGCTCCATCGACGCCGGCAAGGCCATCGCCGCCATCCTGGGCAACGGCGGCGATCCGCTCGATTACCTGGAGGTGATCGGGGGAGGGCGGCCGCTGGAGCACCCCTCGGCGCCGTTCATCGCCGTGCCCACCACCGCCGGCACCGGCGCCGAAGTCACCCGCAATGCCGTGCTGGCTTCGCCTGAGCACCGGGTCAAGGCCAGCCTGCGCAGCACGCACATGCTGCCGCGGCTGGCGGTGGTCGATCCGGAACTTACCCTGAACCTTCCGCCGGCGCTGACCGCGGCCACCGGCCTCGATGCGCTCACGCAACTCATCGAGCCGTTCGTCTCAGTGCGCGCCAACGCCATGACCGACATGTTCTGCCTGGAAGGCATGCGGCGGGCCGCCGGGAGCCTGCCGCGCGCCTATCGCCACGGCGCGGACCTGGAAGCCCGCACCGACATGGCCCTGGCCAGCCTGCTGGGCGGGCTGGCGCTGGCCAACGCCGGGCTAGGCGCCGCGCACGGCTTTGCCGCGCCCATCGGCGGCATGTTCGATGCTCCGCACGGCGCGGTCTGCGCCGCGCTGCTGCCCCACGTCATGCGGGCCAACATAGATGCCCTGCGTTCCCGCGCCCCCGAAAGGGAAGCGCTGCGCCGCTACCTGACAGTGGCCCGCACCCTGACCGGAGATCCGGCGGCCGGCCCCGAGGATGGAGCGGCATGGACGCTGCGCCTCTGCGCGGAGATGAAGGTGCCGCCGCTTCGCTCTTATGGAATCGCTGATGAGCACCTGGCGGTTCTGGTGGAGAAAGCCGGGCAGGCCAGCAGCATGAAGGCCAACCCCATCCCGCTCACCTCCCGAGAGCTGCGGGAAATACTGGCGGGCGCGCTCTGATGAAAGACCCCGCAAAGGCCAGAGCAGCCGGCGCTTCCGCCTCGGCTTACAGTGACAAGACGTACTGAACCAGGTCCTTGATCTGGCCGGGAGTCAAACGGCGGATGCCGCCGCGGGATGCGCCGCAGTTCCCCTTCACGATGGCCTCGCCCATGGTGGCGTACCGCCCGTCGTGGAAATAGGGCGCTGTGCGCCATGCTTCGATCAACGACGGCGTCTTGAACTGGTCCTGCGCCACGCGCTTGCCGGCCGCACCGGTGGTGAAGTCCAGCGCCGAATGGCTGCCCACATCGTGCAACTCGCCGTCGCTGTAATGCGGCGGCCGGTGACAGGAGGCGCAACCCACCTCCGCGCTGAAGAACAGCTTGCGGCCTCGCTCCGCCGCGGCGCTCAGCTTCCCGCTTTCCAGCCAGGGGCTGGGGCGGGCTTCGAGCGACTTCAGGTATTCATCCAGTGTGGCGGCGATGTTTTCATCGGGCGGCATCAGCTCGATCAGCTCCATTCCCGCCCGTACCGCCTTCTCGGCGGTCTCGCGAATGCCGGTGGACATGGCGGGCGGAATCCGGTGAGCGAGAAGCAGGCTGCGCGTGTTTTTGGGATTGCCGATTCCGTCGTTCAGCAGGTCCCAATTCAGGCCGTCGGCCCGCGCGTCGGGGTGGCAGCTCGAGCAGCTCTGCCAGCGCTGAAAACACGAGCTCGCATCGTGGAACTGCATCTCACCCAACCGCCGGGAGTCGGGTTGCGGGCGGGGCCCGAGGGGAAGGGAAGCGGTGCTTTCCCGGACAAGGTCTACGCGCCCCAGCGAGTCGCTGAAGTACTCGGCCACAAAAACGGCGCCGGCCGCGAGGGCCATACCGCGCGGCCCTTTTCCGGCCAGAGGAACGCGCCGGCGGACTCCGGCCAGCACCGTCAGGTCGTCTTCCACACCGGGCGCGTGCTCGTCCCGGCCGGCCCCGATGCGCGCGGAGCTTAGTTTCGCGGACAGTCCGGGCAGATCGATGATGCTCAATTCGTGCGTCCCGGCATGCGTTACGCAAAGATGCCGGGAATCGGGCGTGCAGGCGATGCCCCAGGGGTTGGCGGCGCCGTTGTCGGCTTCGTCGAGGAGCACGGTATGCAGCAGCTTGCGGCCAGGCACATCGACGATGCTGAACGCATTGGTATTCATCCAGCCTTGCTCGAGCTGCGCGGTGTGCACCGTGAACCGGCCCACAATGTGGCTGACGTACAAACGTTGGCCATCGGGCGACATGGCAACGCCGCGCACGCCACAACTGCCGTTCGGCAGCAAGATCGACCGTTCCACTTTTCGGGAGGCGGTATCGACCACCGAGATGCGCGCGGCCACGTGCTCGGCCGTGGCCGGGCCTTCGGGGAGCAGGCCGGCCACGAACAGCGTCCGGCCATCCGGCGTCAAGGCGGCGGCGTAAGGCTGGCGCGTGACAGCGATTCGTGCCACCTCTTTCCGGGCGCCCAGGTCCAATACCGAAACCGTGTTGCCAAACCGGTTGCAGACGTACAGGAACCGCCCGGCCGGATCGGCAACGGGCGAGCGCGCGCCGGGGCCGGCGGCAAGCGCCTTCAACGGTTGCAGCCCCGCGCCGTTCACTATCTCGACCGTGCCGGGGTTGCCGTCGCAGGTGACATAGACGCCCGCGCCGTCCGCGGACACGGTAACGCCCGTCGGCTCGCCCGGCAGCGGAATCGTCCGGATCACGCGATTCTTGCGCAGATCGAAGACGGCAAGCTGCCGCGCGGTTGCTTCCGCGATGTACAGCGTGCTTCCGTCCTTCGACGCCCCAATGGCCTCGGGCGACAGATCACGGGGCGCGGCGGAAGCGGTCGGGGAATGAATCACCACAGAGACGCAGAGAACGCAGAGAAAAAGCAGCCTCTGTGGGCTCTGTGCCTCTGTGGTGAAATTTCTCCTCATTGCTGGCCTCGCGCCGGCGCCACCACCCGGAACCCGACGTTGTATACCCGCTGCCAGCCCGGATAATGCCAGCGGAACGCGGAGCGGCAGCGATGCGGGCGGTCGTACCAGGAGCCGCCCCGCACCACCTTGTCGCCCTCCTGCGCCGCGCTCCCGCTCTCCTGGCGGTAGGGGTAGGGCTTGTAGCCGGAGCGTGTCCACTCGCTGGCGTTGCCGTGCATGTCGTGGAGGCCCCAGGCATTCGGCAAGTAACTGCCGGCGCGCGTGGTGACCAGCGCGCCGTCGAAGACGGCATCCACGCGCAGCATCCAGTCGGGCTGGATGGCGTACAGCTTGCCGCGAATGCGGGCTTCCTCGGCGAATTGCTTCAGGCTGAAGTCGGCCATGTTCGCCCACTGCTGGAAGCGCGTCTGGACGCCGCCATAGTAGAGCGGGGTCGCCGTGCCCGCCCGGCACGCCCATTCCCATTGCGCCTCTGTGGGCAGGGTGAAGGTCTCTCCGCTTTTCCGCGACAGCCAGCGGCAGAATTGCAGGGCTTGTTCCCAGGAGACGCGTACCACGGGCTGGTCGGGCTGATTGACGGGGTGGCCGCGGGCGATCAGGTTGGTGTTGAGCTGGTTGATGTAGCCGCTGTCGTGCTGCGGTGAAAACAGCCGGTACTGGGCGTTGGTAACTTCCAACGCGCCCATCCAGAACGGCTCGTCAATGCGGACACGCGCCAGCGGCCGCTCGTCGGCTTCACCGTCCGGGTCGCCCATCACGAACTCCCCGCCGGGCACCAGGACCAACTTCAGGCGCGCGCCATTGCCGAGGTCGATCCAGCGCTCGGTCTGCGCAGCGATGGCCCGCTGCCGCTCCCTGGCCTCCTGGATGTCGAACGGCCAGCCGGAGCAGGTGACGGTTTGCTTTTCGACCGGCGCCGGCTCGGGCTTCACCGGAGTTATCGGCGCACGCGGCATTTCGGGAACGGCTTCGAAATCGTCGTCGAAGTTGGCGTATAGCTTCAGCAATTCGCGCCGCCGCCTGATGCCGTCGAACGGCACCGGTAGCACCTGGTTCCAGGTGCCGTGGCAGGGAACATTCAGGTCGATCCAGGTGGCCAGCCGGTCCCAGGCTTCACGGTCCAGGCGCACACCGTGGTGGCCCTTCTCCAGCATCTGGATCAGCTCGCTGGTGCCGGCGTGGTATTCGGCGGGGACCGGCAACGTGTAGTCGCTTTCCAATCCCGGCCGGCGCACGTAAGGATGGAGGGCCTCGTAGGCGGGCGTGAAGCGGATGTGGATGGTCTTGCGGTCCTGCTGGCGCATCAGGTCGGCCACCCAGGCCACCGGGTTGTTGTCCGACCACCAGGCGGGCACGTTGGTGAGGATGCCTCTGTAGTCGGGGAAGTGCCGCAGCGCCCGCAGATCGGGCATGGCGCGGCCGGCCGGCGCTGGCTTGCCGTTGTGGCACGCGACGCAATACTGATCCAGCACCGGCTGCACTTCGCGCTCGAAATCGAAGCCGCGCGCCGGCCCGTGCCACGGCTCGATCTCCGACGGCGCCCGCACACCGGCGGTGGTGCGGCGCACCGCAGGCGCGCTGTTCGGGTTTTCATGGCAGCCGATGCAGGAGCGCACTTCGCCGGGCATGGCCGTGAACCAGCTCCGCATCACCTGGAGAGCGCGCCCGCTGGCATCCAGCGGCTGCACGGCGATGGGCGTATTGGCGGGCACGCGAAACATCGCCGAACCGTCGGCATCCACCGGCACCGTCCCCAGGATGCGCATCACGTCCCAGGGGCCGTCGATGCCGATCTTGTCCCAGCCGGCGACGCCGCGATAGCCGAAGTGGTAGGCGTGTACGCGCAGCTTCTTCACCGTTCCCCGCGGCACGCCCGCCAGTCCCGGCCCGGCATGTACATCCTGCAGATAGACGACGGCATCCTTGCGCTTCAGGTCCACCCGGCCGGGAACGATGGGCGGCGGCGGGCGCTTGTGGACGGCAGTCGGCTCCAGCAGCGCGTATCCGTCCTCCTCGCGGATGAGAAGCATGTTGTCGAACACGTCCACCAGGTAGATGGCCCAGGGCGCGTCCGGAGCGGTCTTGGCGGAGACCAGGAAATACTTCTCACTGAGCGGATCGGGGTGCAGAAACTTGGGCCAACTCGCTGAGACCAGCTCGTCCTTGATGATCGGCTCCACCTTCTGTCCGTAGCCCGGGATGCGCTGCACCACGCCGCCGGCCTCGGTGCGGGCCTTCGCGGGGTCGAAGATCACCAGTTCTCCCATGCGGTTGTCGCCGTGGTGTCCGGAAACGACGGCGACGATTTTCGTGGCATGCCCGGGGATGGCGCGCGCGAAGTAGAGCGCGTTCGGCCAGTATGAGTTGCTGCCGTAGAAGGCGCGCTGTCCCGTGCCATCGGGGTTCATCTGGAAGAGCATGTGGGTGAAGATGTGCGGCGTGTTGGTGTATTCCCAGCGGTTGTACAGCACCTGGCCGGAGTTGAGCACCGTCGGGCAACTGTCGTCGTCTTGGTCGAAGGTCAATTGCCGCACGCCGGCGCCGCCGGCATTCATGATGTAGAGGCCGGCGGGGGCCTGCAGGCCGTTCCAGCAGGGGATGGCCTGGTAATTGGCGGTGGAGCAAAAGATGATGCGGCCGTCCGGCAGGTAGGTGGCATCGTAGTTGTCCACATCGGGCTGCTCGCCCGGCGTGACCTGGCGCAGCCCGGAGCCATCGGCGCGCAGCTCGAACACTTGCCAGCGGCCCTGGTGCGGCTTGGTGAAAAGGAAGCGGCCGGCGTCCCAGTGCAGCCGGACATCGCCCACGAATTCCTTGTTCGCGGGTCTGAACAGCGCGGACAGCTTGCCGTCCGGTCGGACTGGAGACAGCACCGCGATCTCGTTGTCGTAGCCCGTGGGCCGGACGCTGAACGTGCTGTAATGGTTTTTGGGCAGCCCGAGGTCGTCGCCGTAGGCCGTGAACAGGCGCGAGGGGGGATAGCCGGGACCGCCCGGCTTGGCGCCGCGCGACCGCGACAAAGGCTGCGCGCGCCGGACCAGGATCAAGCGGTCGAAGTCGAGCAGCGGGTTGGCCAGCAGCGCCTCATAGCGTAGTTCGTCCAGCTTTCGCCCCAAGGCCAGCAACTTCGCGTCGTCCTGCTTCGCGCCCGCGTGCGGCGCAGCCAGGAACTCTTTCCGTGATGCCTCCAGGCCCTCCAGCCGCCTGAGGAACTCGGCGCCCCTCGGGTATCGGCTGCCGTAGGTTCGGCTCAGGTCGGTGATGGCCATGTGCAGCGACCGGGCATTGAACGCGCGCACGACGCGCATGGCGCCGTCGGCGGCAAGATCGGCCGCCTTCGCGGGCGATGCGCCGGCCAGCGCCGTGGCGGCAAGAAGCGCCAGCGGCGGGAGCAGTCTCTTTAGCATGGTCCGTCCCGCACGGATTATATCCGCGGATTACGCGGATTTGCGATGAGAGGAGAAGCTGTCAGCTCTCAGCTACCAAGTGCCAGCCCTGAACTGTCGCCCGAAGCTCCTACTTGTCCCTGGGCGTCCATCCAATCGCGGAGCTGAAGGTGCCGCCGCTTCGCTCTTATGGAATCGCTGATGAGCACCTGGCGGTTCTGGTGGAGAAGGCCGCGCAGGCCAGCAGCATGAAGGGCAACCCTATCCCGCTCACCTCCCAAGAGCTGGGCGAAATCCTGGCCCGCGCGCTGTAAGGCCATTCCCCCAGTTTGAGCATCGGCCTTCCTCCCAGGCCGATGGTGGTGCCCCGGCGGCTCCCTTCATCCCTCCGGGGTGTTTACTACTCTCACACCTGAGGAATTTTCATTCAGCAATTTTGGGGAATTTTATGTTGGCACTCACGGCGAGCGCAGGCGAGCCAGCGGTCCGGTCGAACGCGTTGTTATGCCGAGCGTTGGCTTCGCCTCCGGTCGTGTTCCCAAATCGCCAAGTCTGCCTCCTGTACGGGCCAGCCAAGGTCCGCTGCCACGCGGGCCACCTTGCTTCGATAGCGCAGGTAGTCGCCGATAGAGAAGGCCGTCCGTTCCTCACCGAATACCGTTCGCCAGCCCCTGAAGTCAATGACGCAGTATCGCTGCGGTTCAGCGAGCGCCAGCAGGGCCCAGGCCACCGGAACGCCAACGCCAGGCAGAGCCACCAGCAAACCCAGGCGAACTGCACACTCGTACTCGAAATCCGGCCCCACGATCTTGAACACCGCCTCGGTGACCGCCCGGTATGCGGCTTCACTGTTCCTCGCCCGATGTATGGCCTGCCGCCCGTACTGAGATCGCAGCTTCCAGCGGAACACTCGGTCCAACTCGTCGCCGGTCAGGAAGAACGGGGTTCGCGCCTCCCGACACCTTCCGAATTCGGCCTTCAGGGCTTCCGTCTCTGAGTGGTCGGGGCTCGCGGTTCGGAGATCACGCACGTCGTCAGCTTTAATCATGCTCTATTCGGCATAACGTTCGCGCTGACCGGCGCGCACCGCTCTTGCGCGCGTCCGAGTCAAGCGCGCGGTCAGGCGGACCCTTTCAACTTGCGAGGACCCCTTTCGTCTTGGTAGTCGTCGGCCCTTCTGAAAAGACCCTTGAACACTGCCTTGAAATCTTTATCGGTTTCAAGCTTGCAGATATCGAGCTCGTAGTTGCACACAGCGAGCAGGCGCTCATTGATAAAGCTCTTGTATTCTCCGTCCTTATACTCGAAATAGGCCGCCATCACCCTTATGCCCTGTTTCATCAAGGCGCGAACAAGAGGAACCAAATCTCCATCACCGGTAACAAGAACAGCAATGTCAATTTTTCCTTCCAAACCGATTTGTAGCGCGTCGATGGCTAGTGCGACATCAACGCCTTTCTCTCCCTGCGACGTGGACATCGGTAGAAACTTGACTTCTACTCCGGCGTGCATGAGGTCGTGATGCAGATTTCGATCGTTGCGAAGTTGGCGCTCGTCGACCTTTGATGATGTAGACAAACCTTGAGTCCAGGCCGCGTACACAATGCGGTAGTTTGTAAATCCTTGCTCCTTGCTGCGAATGTAGCTTTCGATTAACGAGTGAAGGGGGCGAAATGAAAGCCAGCCGACTTTCTTGTTGTGGTAAAAGTACCGCTGCGAGTACGCAAAGTATGATCCGTCATAGAACACCCCAATGCGGCAGATTGATTTGTCACACTGCTGTCCAAATTAGCTGAATCCCGCCTTGGGCCCCGCTGAAAACGCTGGACATACCGCTCCCTTTGCCCCATTTCGAAAACGAGGTTGCCGCTGTTTTTGCCCTCGGATGCTGTCCAGATTA
>Ga0315280_10007150_pt1 | contig 15114 bp, 10 predicted proteins | sample YL17G06_40_MG_FD_203697 | JGI IMG/M metagenome (GOLD analysis project Ga0315280, IMG submission 203697) | Sediment microbial communities from Yellowstone Lake, YNP, Wyoming, USA - YL17G06_40 | ecosystem: Environmental > Aquatic > Freshwater > Lake > Sediment | place: USA: Wyoming | collected... | reverse complement strand
CAACTGCTCGTGGCCGACAATTATGCCTCCGACCTTCCGTGCTTTCTCCGGCCGAAGATCGTAGACCTCGATCTCAAATCCCGCATGGCGTCGATAGAACTCCTGGACTTCATCCAGCCCTGCAATCCGCCGAATCGCAGTGAAGTCCGCATCGTTCTGTGGCGCATCGGCAACAATGATTCGGCCTTTGCCTTTGAGGGCGATATAGACGTAATCAAGAGCCGCTCGAATGATGGAGCCGTGGGTAATGAGGCAATCCCCATGCCCCGGCTGCGTCTCCCGGAAATCCCGGACGAAATTGGGCTTCAGCACGACCGTGTGCTCCGGCTGGATGACCTCTCCAAGCGGGTTCCAAGTCCTCTGACCATAGTGTTCTGCGTCGAGTTCCAGCAACCGCAGCGCGTGACGCACTCCCTCGTAGGCGTGGTTCACCCCCTCTGACAGCGTCGTTCGATCAAAGCAGTATTCCGGATAGAATGCGTGAGGTGAATATGGCGGCTCCGATGGATACCCGCCGTGCCCCGTCGAGATCGCGACCATACGCGACGCCGGAGTCGTATTGGTTTTGGACATGAGAAAGCCGATTTCTATTTCCCCAGGCCGGCGAGGATGTGATCCCAACGCTGAATTGCGGTCTGCATGTCATAGCGCATAGCGGAGCGACGGGCCGCCTGAGAGAAAGCCCTCCGCTTGCGGTCGTCGGACAGCAACTCGACGAGGCGGTCTGCAAACAGCTCGGGCGACCGTCGTGGAACGAGATAGCCGCTGACACCGTTCTCGACCAGATCGGCCAAATCTCCCACATCTGACACGACGGCCGGCAGGCCGCACATCATCGCCTCCATCACTGATAATGACAACCCTTCCGAATCCGAAGTGAGAACGAAGAGTTTGCTTCTCTGCAACCAGTTCTCCACATCCTCTCGATGACCCACAAGGGTCACATTGCGATCGATTCCCAATTCCAGGGCCAGTGAATGCAGTTCCTCGCGCAGCGCGCCATCTCCTACGATGACCGCCTTCACTTCGGGGATTCTCTTTGACACACTCTTCACGGCCCGGAGAAGGATGTCGATTCGCTTGACCGCAACGAGCCGGCCAGTCAGAATAAGATCAAACGACGGGGATTCCCGGGCTGGCTGAAACCGGTTCGCATCGATGCCCCCGGGTACGACGCGGAGGTCCGCCTCGATCCCCTTCTGACGAAAGTAGGCGGCCGCCCTCGTGCCCATTGTAACAACGAGATCCGTGTCTGCGACGATCCTCAAGAGCCTCCGTTCCACCACTGGGTCGGGCGTTTCCATTTTCGCAAAGAGACTCTCGACGCTATGGATGCCGCCGTCACGCACTTCTGCCGGGCCTCCCACGCAAAAGTACATCGAGCGAGCACCCGTCAACTCTCCCACGATCACGGCCGCCATCCCGTTAACCATAATGTGGAAACCGCCGACGATGTGCGGCCGCTTCCGCAGCGCTGTCCAGAGGAAAACCAGGAGCCTCGCGTGTGTCTGGCCCACGACCGTCATCAACCATCTCGGCGGGTAAATCCCCGTCACCTTGGGGAGTGCCGGCACGGGATTCGTCGAGACCATCCATATTTGTGAACACTGCCTTGACGATGCCAGCGGACCCAAGTGATTCAGTATCCAATTGTCTGAGTCAAACCGTCCCGTTAACAGTATTTCGCACCCATTGGAAGGAAAGGATCGACACCTGCGGCCCAACACCCGCGCAAGGGCCAGCGCGATGGTCGGCGGCCACATGAACAGTCGTGCCAGTATATGCCACAGCCAGCGTCGCAGCCTCCGTGGAAGCGTAATCCGCTGAGTCAGACGATCCCCTTGCTCCTGCGACATGCGGGGCACCACAATGCTCACAGATGTACTGCAATCGGGCACACAGTCCTCCCTCATACTTCCGGGAACTCCAGCTTCGGCCAAGGCAGAGACACGCTCGACAAATTGGTGTGATCTGGAGCGTTTCGTTCGATTGTCGTGACTTGACATCCGTCGACTGCTATCGTAGTCGTACTTGGGTCGGGCACGTAGAAGGTCAGGCCGTTCAAGTCATTCGTGGATAACTCGCCGGCCGAGGACCTGGCGTTTCGCTTGTCAATGCGGATAGAAAGCCCCTGGCCATGACTGCGGTTATCATACGTAATCTCGCGAACCGCTCGGCAGTACCCCAGCAATCGCCGTGTCGTGGTGACAAGAACCCGCCCGGCGCGGAATTCCTCCGCCAGCCGGCGAAAACCTGCGACAGCCTCCTCATCGAACGGGACACTTGGATTGTCGATCTTTCCAAGGTGTGTATATAAGATGCAGGTCCCGCCTCGCTCAATCAGGTGATCCAACATATCGTCCGTCAGCACTTCGCCGATATGCCTGCCCTGGTCACACGAGCTGACCCCGCCCCAATGTGGATTGCATCGCATGAATTCGTATACAGAACTCCCATCGCGAAGCGCGGTTTGGCGCAACGTGGCGTTGGTCCTGTGCATACCATACTTCACACTTCCCGCGCGAGCTAATGTGTGTTTTGCGGTCTCTTTGAGAATTGTTCGGCCAGAGGCTATAGGGTGCCGCCAGTTGAACACACCGCTCCACTCGGGCGGAACATCCTGCCCCGTTACGCTCGTGACTCGTCCGCGCCAGACATACTTCACCCCGTAGGTGGTCGTCAAATCTGCATGATATGCCTCGTGACCCGACTCATCGCCGTGGCCATGCATGATGTCCGAGCCGAAGTTTGTCGGCGCAGTCCCATGATCCACCCATACTTCCAGCTTGCAGCCATGGCGGGTCAGTTCCTCCAGCGCCCGGCCTGCATGTCCACGAGTAGTGGCCCAGTCACCATACGAGTGCAGGCAATCGATGTGGCCGCTGCGAATGAGCGTCCGGACCATCTCCCGCCCGGTGTCATCGGTATTCCAGTAGGCAAACTGACCAGGCGGCATATCGAAGTAGATCGAATTGCCCACCTCCAATCCCACCCCTGGTCCCATGGCTGTAGTCTCGGTAGTATTCAGGAACCGCATGATCTCCCAGTAAGTATGCCGGTCCAGCGTCTCATCCAAGTCGCTGCAAATCGCCAGCATCGCCCGGTACGGATAAGGCACCGGCCGCAACTGCACAACAGAATTCACCTGACTGGCTCTGTCGAGGGCAATGGGAGACATCTACCGACACCGTTTCCGATCCAACGCTTCCAAGTAGACGTTCTCCGTGCTAGTCACCAGTTGCGCAATCGAAAATCTCTCCACAACCCAATTCCTAGCCTTCTGGCCCATAGTGTGATTTGCGCTGTTGCTCGTCAACAACATCTTCATGTGCCCGGCCATTCCTTCCACATCGCCAACTTGAACAAGAAAACCAGTTTCACCTTGCTTGACTATATGTGAATTATCAGAGACATTCGTTGCCACCACTGGAACACCACACGCCATCGACTCCAACAAAGCGTTCGGCGTACCCTCGTACAGCGACGAGAGCGCGGTTACGTCGCAGGCGGGATATATCTGTTCTACGTCATTGCGGTTGCCTAAGAAGGTACAATTAGGGCGCATCTGCAACTCGCCGATCAGATGCTCCATTGTGGCGCGATACTCGCTGGTGCCGTTCATGTTCCCGTGGAGTTGCCCTCCGACCAACAGCAACCGCGCGTCCGGCCTGCAATCCAGCACTTTCCTGAACGCATGAAGTAGCATAGAATGATCTTTCTGCGGCTTAAAACTGGCAAAAACACCGACGACAGGGGTGCTTGCCGGAATCCCCAATCTGCTCCGCATCGCGTTCTTGTCCCGAGGTCGGAACCGATCGATATCCACGCCGTTGTATACCACCCGGTAGTTGCACGCCGGCTGACCAAACATGCGGCTGTTGAACTCGGCGCCGGCCCGTGAATTGGCGATAGTGAGATCCACGCATCGCCGTGTCAGCTGGTATGCGAGGACCTGTTTCCACCCCGGCGAGTAGTTTGCATTTCGTTCGGATCCGAGGACCAGCTTTGTGCCAGCAAGGCGCCCAGCCAGCCGACTGGCAATATCTGCGCTGAACAGATAGCTCTGGACGACGTCCGCCTTCAGCGACTTCAGCAACCGTGTCAAACGCGGCACAACCGTGAAATCAATTCTGTTCCTCTTCCGTATGATGTGCAGTCGATATTCCGAATCCCTCAATTGGCCGCCCAGGGGGACATAATCGGAGAGGGTACACACATGAACGTCGAACTGATCGGGATTCATGTTATTCGCCAGTTCAACGACCTGACGCTGCGCCCCGCCGTATTCCAGATCGTCGATCACCAGCACAACACAAAGTGGTTTGGTAGCAATCATCCCGCGGAATCCATCACCCGGAGGAACTCCTGCTCGAATCGAGCCATCACGTTGTCCACCGCATGGTTCTCTACGTAGTAACGTCGCGCGGCCAAGGACGCCTTCCGCCACTGCTCCGGTGAATCCAACAATTCCCGAATCCCCGCCGCCAATTCGCCAACGTCTTTCCCCACCCTCCCGAGTTCTCTCTTGGCGATCAAGTCGTCCGGGTCGAAAGTCGAGACGACTGGCACGCCATAACTCCACGCCTCAAGGAATGTATTGGGGAACCCTTCGAAATCAGATGTACAGCACAGAACCATAGTATCTGCGTAGAACTCCGAAACACGGTCTCTGGGAATCGGACCATGGAGAGTGATATTAGGAATAGCCCGTGCGCGTTCGCACACGTCACGAGCATATTCATCGTCGGCTCTCTGGCCCAGGACATCAAAATGCAGATCCGGGCAGCGCCCCGCAAGATCAAGAAGTCGATCCAGACGTTTCACGCGGTAGATCCTGCCGACCCAAAGCACACGCTGCGAACCGCTGCGGGTTCGTTGACAGCCTGCAAACTCCTTTTCCGATGGCCCCGGGCATGGCATTGCGAGAACAACTGAATCAAGCCCAAAGCTGTCCTTCAGCATTCTCTGCTGAGTTGTGGTCTGGACAATCACCCTATCGGCCGTTCTTATCCCGTAACGATAGAGAACTCGTTCACGATAGGAATGCATCTTGGGCAGCCGTTCGTCACAATCGGGATCGCTTGGGACAGAGTAGATGAATCTCCGGCCATGCTGGCGGCACCAGAGCGCCACCTGGCCTGTGACGTATTCGCCACAATTCTGATAATAGATATCCGCGTCGGCGCGTCTCATGGCCGCATTGAGGCTGCTCCATCGCGGCCAGAAGAATCGCAGGCCGGGCAGACCCGCACGTTGCCGACAAACCTTGAAGACCCGCACACCGTCAAGTACCTCGCCATCTTCCTGCCCCTCGTCCCAGGTCAGCATGCTAACCTGATATCCATGGCTGGCAAACCACTTGGCCATCAACGAAGTCTGCCTCTCCACCCCTCCGATATGACCATTACTTCCCCCTGTCACCGCACCGTAAGCAAAATGTGCGACAAAGCAAAGTCGAGGTCCGCGGCTATGTCCGGGTAGCCTATCCATCCACTTCACCTACAAAGTCTACTCCTAAGTGGCAGCGTTCCCTTCTACTGACAAGTAACGCTGAGGCGGAATAGAAGATCCGCAGAAGTAGCATTCATCGGCAGGTCAATCCTTCGCAGTGTCATTACATCGTCTCCGATGCGATTCAGTCCCTCCAGTGTAGTGACGCCGCAGATGTAGCCGTACTCTCTTGCGAGGCGTAGCGTTTCTTCGGTGAAACTGCCGTTGGGATAACACACACTCACGCGAGATTTCCCTGTATGTTTCTCGATATCCATCTTCGACTTCCAGAGTTGGTCATGCACCACACCCGGGTCAGCCAAACCAAGGCGTACATGGTCGACCGTGTGGCTTCCCAAGGTCACATCTTGCCCGAGTGTTTCAAGGTGCTTCCATGATACGATGGCGGACCAGTCATCCGTTGGCTGTATGTCAGATAGCTTCTTGCCTGATTCCCTTTCCAATTGTGCACAAACGCCTTCCACCTGTTGCAGAAACTCAGCATCCGCCATCCTTTGCTCCTTGGCGGCGCGGCGCAGTTGCAGGTAAGATGCTCGCAATGCCTCTCTGCTCGTGTAATCCAGATGCACAGAGACGGACCCGATGGTTACGTCGCGGCCGCGTGTCCGGGCTTGCTGCAGTGCATAGTCCAACCGGTCCCACCAGAATGGCTTTGGACTATCCAGGAACCCCGTAGGCACAAAGAACGTGGCTGGAGCACTATGCCGACGAAGAATCGGCAACGCATGGGTGATGTTGTTTCTGTAGCCATCGTCGAAGGTAAGCACCAAGCTATATGGCTGTATGGGCCGACGACCACCGAGCATCTCCACTGCATCCAACAATGGCACGAAGCGGTAATGCTTTGATAAGATCCTCAGATACTGCTCGAATTTGGCTCTGGCCAGTTGTGGTCGCAATGGTTTCCATGAGGGACGATCCAGCTCATCCATCACGCCATGTATCGTCACAATCGCAATCCGATTACGACGGGCGAACTGGTACAACCTGATAATCCCCATCCGATACAGCAACGTGATGGCCAGTCGTCTGAACCAATAACGCATACGTTCATTCCGAATGGCCATTCACATCGAATATCTGGGATTTGTATGTGAAACAGGGCTTTCCAACGTGAAATCTCTCGATTGGCTCGGATCCCCGAATGCATCCTGGATGGATACTCCAGACACTCAGTTACGCGTGAATGCGCTGACCTACAAACACGAGACTGGCTCCCATTCGGTTCCCTGGGGACCCTCGCCAGTTGGACATGAACATGCAAAGGTCCAGAATATCCTGAGCACGATCCAGAGCCGCTGCAGCAACGCCTCGCAGGCTGGCCTCTCCCTTGAGTGATGACCCATAGAACTGAGGTGCACCAACATACCCGCAAAACTTGACATCAAGTTCGAATGGCTCAAACATGCGTCTGAACGTGTCCTCGCCCATGAGTTTGCAGTTGTGTCTTTCCAAGAGGTCCAGTGCGCACAGCCGAAGAAAGGGATAGAAAACACCAAGCAGATTCGGGATGATGCAAATCAGATATCCACCCGTCTTAAGCAGATTCACATGCAGCCGCAGCACCTCGCAGGGCGGATCAAAATGTTCGACGAAGCCATCCGAGAATACAACGTCAAAGTTCCCCCTGAACCTCTCGTGAAAGTCTCCATCAAAGAAATCTGCTTCAGTTATGTTGGCTGTATCCAATCCCCGCCTGCGAAAGGTGTCAAGGGTGGAAAGTACTCCCGAATGAGTATACTCGATTCCGTACGGTATGTAGCCAAACATTCGGTGTAGTCTCGCGAGGTTGTCACCTGGAGCACATCCGATCTCAATAGCCCGCCAATCCGGGCGCACGGGCAGGTAGCTCGTCAACAGTTGTTGGATTGCGAAGTCATTGTAGCTCTGCCCTGGCTCAGCCCCGTGCCTGAGCCTTACACGATCGATGGTCCGTCGCAATAAGCCTCTTCCAGTCGATGCATTTTTGCCCAGCGATGAGATGTGGGTCTCGGGCCGCGATTTCCAGAACTCCTCAGTGGTCAACCTCATGCCGCCAAGCCTCTCATCCTGAGCAGACGACACGCAGCTGCTCTCATTCCATCTGGGAGTACGTACCGCCAATACAGCACAGCCAGTAGTGTGCCGCCCACCACTCCGCCGGAGAGCAGACCCTTGAGCGAATTGCCCTGAAAGACCAGTCGTCCTGCTAAGAGGCAAGCAAGGAAAAGTGCTGCGAGCGCTGCTGGACCAGCTACTACGGACAGGTAAAAGCCACTCGCACCAAGGCCAACTTGGCGACACGCGAAGAGTGGCAGGCAAACTGCATTCGCTACAGTGAGCGGAAGTCCGACAGCGATCGCAGCGCCAGCGACTCCCCATCCCAGTGGCTTCAGCGCAAGGAAAGTCAACGCCACCGAACAGATGGAAGCAATGAGCTGGTATATACCTGCACGGCCGTGAGCGTTCATTCCCAGAAGAACCATCAGTACGGGTGCCTGCACCAAGTAGGCGAGATAACCAATCGCCAAGATTGCCGGGACAAGTCCGCTTGAATAGCGCGGTCCCATCCACAATTGCATGATCCCATCTCCAAACACCACGAGCAGCATAACCATCGGCAATGCAAGGTAGCAGGAATACCTTACCGATCTCACGAGCAACTCCCGAACCCCTTCTACGTCACCCGCACTCTGGAGCGAGCTGATCGTTGGCACGAGCAACATTGCCATCTTGTTCATCAGAGTGTTCATCTGATGCAGCAAAGATCGCGGCCTGCTGTATAACGCCAGCGATGCCGGCCCAAGATACATCATAATGAGGATGCCAGTAGTCTGGTTCAGTAGGAGACTCGACACGGATGGAACCAGCGCCTTTCCCCCAAAGACGAGTAGCTCTCCGACCATCGTCCATTTGGCCAAGCACATTCGAGGTCGCAGACCTTCGCATACGGCACAAGCCAGTATCGTTCGCCTTATGGCGGACAGAGACTCCCCGGCAAAGGTTATCGCTGCCAGAACCCACAGATGGCAGCCACAGAGCAGCGCGATGATCATCCCGGCAACCGTCACTGCGTACCACCCGCTTGTGTTGATGTTATGAAGGTCCCAACGGTGGCAACCGGTCAGGACACCACTGAATGTGCTGGAGGAGATCTGGACACCCAGACTAGCCCCAAGAAAGAGCACCACCCACTGTGCTTCCTCAGCATTCTCTCCGAGCCGGCTCCCAAACAATCGAGGTAATAACAGCGACACAGTGATTGTCATTCCCATTACCAGCAGGCCACTTATCCCTAATATGCAGGTCGCCGAACTGACGATAGCGTTCAGGCCAGAAATATCCCCCGCCGCGCGGTATTTGGCCACGTACCGGTTCACCGATGAGCTGACTCCCATCTGAACCAGGCCGAAGTAGCTCACGAGCGACCAAGCGAAGTCCCACACTCCCAAGGACTCCTGGCCAAGGTGACTGTCGATCATTCGTGGCATGATGAATCCCGCGATAATGAAGACAGAATATGCCCCCCAGTTAAAAAGGACGTTTGAGACCAGACGATCTCGGCCAGTCAAATCTTCTCCTGACATGCCAGTCCGTCTGGAGTCACCCAAATCCTTCTGCAACTGCCCTGTCTCCTCGGTTTGTCCTTTTCTATGAATCATCCGCACCCATATCGTCGATTCATCTCGCCCGCCACGCCGTTGAACGTTCGCAACTCCTGCTCTGTCAGCTTTTCCCGCCACCGTTCGTCCAGTTGAATCCCTGCTGCGGAGTCAAGCCGCATGCCGTTGCCAACAACGTGCTGCTCGACAGCACGAAACTCCCTGGGCTGACTGCCGGGCTCGACTCCAAGAAATTCCTGCAACCGGCGGAGCGTAGCCTGGGGCTCTAGACAATATTCCTCGTAATGAATCGCAGTCCATTGTGAGGCCGGAAGGCTGCGCAAGACGTTCTCAGCCTCCTCAACACAGCGACGCCACTCATAGGCCGCCCGGGCTATGGAGAACCGTTCGCTCCTGCGGTCGCTCCCCATGCCGCCGCCGCGCCGGGCCGGATCTCTCGCGTCGGCAAAACCGGCAGGGTCCATGTAGGTCAGGGCAACTGCCCGACCATCGCGAATCAGGTGAATGACCTTCACATCGAGTCCCGGATTCCTCAGCAGGTACTTCAGCCGCACGCCCGTCTTGGACGAGTCAACAATAACTTGGGCTCGTCTGAGCTCCAAAATAGTCGAGGCCAGTGCGGCATTGCGCCTGTGGATTTCGGACAATTGTGTTCGCCATGTAGGGCACATGCTGAGTGCCGTGTCGCGGAGGCTTTCGAGGAATCGCCCCCGGTGCAGCGGGCCTAATAGACGTTGAGCGTAACGGGATTTGACGGATCTGTAGTCGGTCCCGACGTTTGCCAGATCGAAGGCGAAACCCCGGCTGGCCATGCCTTCCCGCACCTGCTCCCAGAAGCGACAACGACGGATGAGATCCCCGCACGAGCAGCGATAACGGTCGAGATCCCCCATGGCTTTCGGCGAAAGGCTCATCTCGCCGATCGTGGCGATCTGAGGGTGAGCGCCAAGCAGCATGCTCAGAAGTGTCGAGCCGGAATGACTGGCCGCCAGGATGTAGACAAGTCGCGTCACCGCGCTATGGCTTTCTGTCCATCAGCGAAAGCGGCAGTTCGCGGGAGGGCCGTGAACGGCGCATCCCAAGTCAGATCACTCTGCACCGCCGCTGCCTGCGCGTACTTCTCCTCGACATGGACGCGAACGGCAAGAAGCATGGCCGCCCATAGGCCTAGCGTGCTCTCCTCGGGGTAGAAATGCTGTGATCCCAAGCCAGCGACCAACTGGGCCAGAACCACCGACAATGCAAGGCCTCCGACCGCCGCATAGAGAGGATTGTGGCTTCGGAACAACGTTGCCGAGTACATGATGATCATCGCCCAGAACAACCAGATTGGCAGAGAACCCAGAACTCCGTTGTCGAGCAGGGTCTCGAGATACATATTGTGGGTCTGGCTGACGGCCTCTCCCTCCCCGTACAACTCCAGGATGTAGTCTGCCAAGCCGTTGCGCGACATACCCAGTCGCCCGTAGCCTATCATGGGAGAGTCGGCAATTCTGTCGATAATCAACGGCCAAATCAAATTCCGGCCTGACGTGATCTCGTATTCATCTTCCGCGGCTTGCCCAGCAGCGTTGGTCTGATTGAACCCTTGCAGCATGCGTTCGACCGCTCCGGGAAACACCACAGGCAGAAGGATCGCGACCACCGGCGCGAGGAGCAGGTACCTCCGCCATTTTAGAAAGCAGAGAATCAAACCCGTAGTCCCCCAAGCCACATAACCCGCCCTTCCCCCCGTAAGGGCCTGCCCGTAGATAACCATGACCGCCGCCCCGAGCGCGGCCACCCGATACTTCCTGTCGTGAATCAGGGGCAAGGCCGCCAGAATCCCCCAGGATATGCCGGCCAGCATGGTCGACATATCATCGGCGCTGTAGCCGATATCCGAGCACACTCTGCGAGTGGCCATCATCTCCCCACCCGTGCTGAACACGGAACCAGGCGGCAGCCGCCGGACCACCTGCACACCAATCAACGCGTACATGGCCAGGATGCAGACGAGAGCGATCATTACCCGTCTGCGGGTCCTGCAACCGTCAAAGAGCAGAAGCCCGGGTAGAATCCACTTGATCGTGTTGATGAACTCTTCGCTGATTAGACTCTTGAGAGGGTAGTCTTCGATGTGGCTGCGGTCAAAGACGGCTCGTAGCACGCCCACCACAATTACCCCAAGATACAGCAGCAGCAATACCGTCACGTGGCGGGGCATGTCCCACACGAGTCCCTCGCGGCGTCGACCGGTCGCCCAGGCAAGTGCAATCATGACAAACAGTACATTCCATGGATTCAGCCCCTGGATGCCAAACATAGCCTTGGGCATATCTTCGTGTTGTATGACCGCCATCAGCAGGATCAGGCCGCAGAGGCTCTTGAACCAATCCTTCCACGCGTAGATTGAAAGAAAGGCTACGACAACATAGAGGGCATATACGCGCATGGTCTGCTCACATCGTTCCAGATTCCGCTTTCGCGGCTTTTCCTCAGACCAACTATGACTCCCTGGTTCTGCGGTAGTAGCGACGGTACTTGTGCTCCTTGCCCTCGTTGTCGTCGGAACCAACCAGTACCACACCCAGGAGGCGTCCTCCCGTAGAATCTAAGCGGCCCAGAGCGGCTGTAACGTCTGTCCGCCGGGAGAGGCGCTCCCGCTCCACGATAATGGTGCCATCGACTTGTCCGGCTAAGATCATCGTATCGGCCACGGGCAGAATGGGAGAAGTGTCAAACAACACGATGTCATACCCTCGCTTCTGGAAAAGCCGGCCCATACAGAGCTTGAAGGTGCCGTTCGCCGTGCCCTCGAACACCGCGCCATCCTCGTTTCCCTTTCCTGCGGGCATGATGTCCAAGCCCGGGACTTCCGTCGCGACGACGGGTAGACCATCGGCGGCCTGAGCGCTCAACGATTCCATGAAGCCGGGTTTGTCGAGCAGATCAAGCCGACGCGACAAAGCCTTCTTGCGGAGGTCCGCATCGATAATGAGGACCTTGCCCCCGGCATCGGCGATGCTTTTGCCCAGCATGACGACGAAGCTGGACTTGCCGGTCCCCTCGTCGGCACTGGTCACCAGCACGGTCGCATGGCCTTGGCCCGCCAGCCGCGCCGTCAATGCGGTGCGGAGAACTCGGACGGACTCGACCAGGAGAGGTTGATTGCCTTTGATTTCATCCAAGAGACGATGCCCGCTCGACCTCCTGGTACGCGCCAAAGGCATCTGTCCGAGGAACAGAGGCTGCAAGAGCCCAGGCATATCCTTCGGAGTGTAGATGACCTGGTCCCTGCTTGCTCTGAGAAATGCGGCGCCACCGCCCAGGCCTAGCCCCAGAGCTAATGCCATGATCGTGAACACGATGCGGCGGTCGCCCTGCGGCCTCGACGGCGAGTAAGCCCACATCGATACCTCGATGGAGCCGGGGACATTACGCTCAATATTCTTCTGGTCCAGCCGCTCCCGAACCGCATCAAACAACTGGCGCTTGTACCGCAGTGCGTTGTTCTCCTTCTCCAGCAGTTCCACGCTTGCGAAGAGGTCCTTGAATTCTGCCTGCTGCTTTCCCAAATCCGTCGCGACGAGCTGCTCTTCGAGTTTTGCCTTCGCCAGTCGATGCCTCACAGAAACCGGGTCGTTCTCGGAGGCTGGGGCATTGGCATCGGCCGCTGGGAGAGGCGCCGCCGCCGCATTCTTCACGTGGTCCTGCCACTGCTCGTCCAATTGCACCTGGCGTTGTCGCAGCAAATCCCGCGCGAAGTTCAGTTCCTTCCTGAGACGAATTCCCTCCGGATGGGTGGGAAGGTACACACTGTCGGCGATCTGTTGTTCGATCGTTCTGACGTTGATGTCCAGCTTGCGCCATTCGGCGTCCTGGTGATACTTCGGCTGCTGGCCAATATCGGCCTGCGCAGGGGAATGAACCGACACGTTGTTGCCGTCGGTGGCAACCTGTTTCAACTCCCATTCCAACAGGGCAATCTGATTCCGCAGCTCGCTCAGGTGAGCCTCGGCAGCATCGAGACGGAGCCTCTGCCCAGCGACCAGTTCCTGCGGCGTGTCTGTGCCGACTGCTTTACAGAGGTCGGCGTACGTTTTCTCGCCCCCCTGGATCTGAGCCTGCAAAGAGTTGTACTGCTCAGTCAGTTGGCGATACAGCTTGTCTTCCATGGCATCCGACTTCTCGCCGACGTATGCCATGTATTGCTCCAGAACGCTATCCACAACGATCTTGGCATCGGCCGCCGTCCCGGCGGCGAGCGCGACATCGATGATTTCCGTGCGCGGCCGAGGCTTGACGGAAAGATCATCCCTGAGCCTCTCCATGGGGGGCGCGGCACTGCCGCGCAGTTGCTGCACGAGGGACATGGGGGGGCTCCTGTACCACAGTGTCTTCTGGACCTTCTGCTGGTCCAGCACTCGTTGCAGGACGGTCAGACTCCGGATGACGGAAACCTGCGTATTCACGAAGGAGTCATACAGGGGGATCAGTCCGTTGTCCTCCGTTCGGAAGACCAGGCGCGGGATGATCGGCCGGACTCGCACCTCCGCCCTGGCCTCATATTTCGGGATCATCTGGGTCCAGATAGCGGCCAGGATCGGAGCCGTCACCAGGACGAAGACCACAAAGAGCGTCCACTTGAAGCGCAGAATGGACACGAGAAGGTCGCCGGCCGGAGCCGCTGTCGGCATGGGACGGTCCATCAAAGGCCGGGCCGGCAGGAATGCCGGACTCGAGTTTGCCGCACGAACTTCAGGGCCCGCCCCCGTTTCCAGTTTCTCAATCACCCTTTCAAGCGGGCTGACATCCTTGGGATTGCGTGCAATCGGATCCGAAGGACGCCGGGGCCCCGTTGGGCCCGCGGAATCTCCGCGTCCAATCTCATCGTATGATCGATCCATGGCCATCCCTCCCAGCTAGCTGCTCTCCGGCCGACCATTCGGCCACTGCTTCGTCTGCAGGCCTCACGACGAACGGGAGGCCTCGTGAATTGACTTGATTCTCCCGCATGGAGCAGGATAAGATAGAGTTGCTTTCTGATGCAGTGAAAAGGGAGGACCATCCTGTGGTCCTCCCTCGCCGGCCTCTTTGAGGACAGGGCGCATTCCGGTAGAACTTCGTGCAAGGACCGAATGGGCCGAGGGAGGCCGGCTCCTTTCACAGGCAGTTGGTGTCGAATACGCTTATCATGGTTTCTCGTCCATGCGTTGTGACTTGAGCCCAAACCGCCGGCCGACAGATCCCGAGGACAGAGAGCCGGCCATCGGGTCCGTTCACTGGCTCTTCGGGTGGACCTTGATTCCCCTGCTCACGAACGCCTCGATGAGCACGCGGAGTCCGAATCCCGGCAGGACCGACTGTCTCCTCCATCGTTTTGGCTCGCACATCAGTCGATACAGGAACTCGGTGCCGGTGCGCTGACAGAACGCCGGGGCTCTCTTTGCCTGACCGGCCAGGATATCGAAGGTGCCGCCCACCCCCATGCAGAAAGGCACGCGGATCGATTCGAGGTGCTCACCGAGCCACCGCTCCTGCCGGGGCGATCCGAGCGCCGCAAAGAGCATGTCGGCGCCGGATCTATTGATCTCCTCTATCACGGCGGCGTCATCCGCGAAGTACCCATGCTGCCTCCCGGCGATCCGCAGGTGAGGGTACTCCCTGTGGATTGCCTCACACGCTTTCTGGTTCATCTCCGGCTTTGCTCCCAGCAGGAAGAGGCTCAGATTCTCGCGCTCCGCCGCGGCCAGCAGTCTGAAGAACAAACCCACTCCCGTGATCCTGGGGATTCGCCGCCCCGCGATCAGCCGAACAGCCAGTGCCGTGCCCACCCCATCACAAATGTGCACGTGTCCTCTCCGAACGATATCTCCAAATGCTTTGTCGCTCCGTGCAAAACACACCTTCTCCGGATTGATGGCGACGCAGAAAGTCTTTGTACCTCCGCGTATCCTTCGAACGATCATCTCCACCGACTGATCGTAGGAGTTGAAGCAGGTGATTGGAACATGGAAGA
>Ga0315280_10007149_pt1 | contig 15116 bp, 15 predicted proteins | sample YL17G06_40_MG_FD_203697 | JGI IMG/M metagenome (GOLD analysis project Ga0315280, IMG submission 203697) | Sediment microbial communities from Yellowstone Lake, YNP, Wyoming, USA - YL17G06_40 | ecosystem: Environmental > Aquatic > Freshwater > Lake > Sediment | place: USA: Wyoming | collected... | reverse complement strand
GCCCATTAGCGTGAAACCGTCTATCATAAACGCATTTCCAAGCAGAAGCGCAATGTCCTTTCCATACTTGCCAAAGACTGTCGGATAACCATGCTTGGTTTTTGAACCATCGACTATGTCGTCGTGTATATCGAACGCTGCTGCGAGCATGGTCATGGCAGCTTGGGCTTCTATTTGTTTGGCTGGGTCTTCCCCAATGGCTTCGCAGGCTATCGAAAAGATTCCGGGGTAGGTGAAATCGTTCCAATATGAGAAGTAGTGCTCGAGTGCTTGTCGAAGCTCCTTGTGTTCAATCTTTTCTGACAGCAAAGATTTTCTGACAAATTCCTGACATCCTTGGCTCCTCTTACCTAGCTCTTCAATGATGCTTTTTGATTGGTTCTGGGTCTTTCTGGGGCTCATGGTTTCATCATAATCGCCGGATCTATTTAAGTCCTGACGACCATGGTTTTGATAGAAGAACGTTACTTCAAGTCCTGGCGTCGCAGTTGTTCCTTGAGAATGTTGCCGTACGCTTCTAGGTATTGTTGTCCCTTATGGGTTATGGTATACACTTTTCTTGTTCTCCCGCCTTGTCGTTGGCTCTGACTTGTCAGGAAGCTTTCGCGTTCTAGGGTATTGAGCAGCGGGTAGAGTGCACCATGTCTGAGTTTTACACCGAATTTTATCTCTGCTTGTTTCTTTATCATATACCCCCACATTGGTTGGGTTTGGATGAGTCGTAGTATTTGGATGTCGAGCAGGTTTCTGGTGATGCGTTGTACAAGTTCCTCTTTGTAGGCTTCTGCCAATTCTTTCACGTTCTTCTTGTGTCTCATTCTGTACTGGTTCATGTTTCGGCTTATTAGAGTTATGTTTGATATGGATTTCTCAGTATGCTTCGTTATGCTTTGTTATGTTTCTTGTAAGCATGAACCTTTATATCGCGGTTTAGCATCTATAAAGACTCAAGATATGTCACACCGAGGACATATCGTATCCACGTTCAACAAACAAACTGTTGGACAAACAAACACAAAAGAAGGAAAAAGCAACATGATGAACAACACAAAAGAAGTTCAGGCCAAACTGATGAAAGGCCTGCTGGACCTCATAATACTCCAATTCCTAAACGGACAGCCCATGCACGGCTATCAGATTATAACAAGAATTCGAAAAACCTTCGGAGTATACTTCGGACCGAGCACCATCTATCCTCTTCTAGGAACACTGGAGAAAAAGAGATTCGTCAAAAGCGAATGGGACATGAGCACTGAAAGACCTAGAAAAGTGTACAAACTGACCACTGAAGGCCAGAACTTGCTAAACTTCACGGAAGATTCGCTCAACTTCATATGCAGAAAAATCGGCACACCCGGAGTATCCAAGAACGACTTGACAGAAGAGGGTGTTCGCCACTCAGCCTTGCGCCCCTTTCTGAGAAAGCTCGAAGAACCGAAACCAATAATGTAAAGCCCCCACTTCCCACTCTTTTAACAATCCACGGCTTGAAAGGCCCAGCAAATCCAAAGGCTTTGCAAGCTGACATCACGTAAGCTCCATCGGCAATCGAATCCCTGCATACAGGTCTTCTTTGGCTCAAGCCGAGGCTGCAACACCGTCTTTCTTGAAACGATGATGCTTTCCTAACTCCTTAGTCTGTCTATCACCTGGCTTCTGATCTTGCTCAGCCTGTGGCTAAGTTCAACAGGGTACAGGGATGAACCCCTCAATCTCTTGTACTTCTCTGGAAGCGCTGAGAGATTTTTCAGCGTTGCCTTCCTTATCTCTCCCAGCATGGGAATTTCATAGGTTATCCTCCCATCTTCCATGACTTTCTTCAGAAGAGGCTCTCCTTTAATGTCTTCATGCTCCAAACCGATTATGTCCCTCGCATATCTTCCCCTCTTGTCTCTTTGTCGGAATATCTGTTTCTTTCCTGGCAACGTTGACTTACCCTTGCTCAGTTTCATCGCGGGAACAAAACTCCCTCCCTCAACCTTGCCTGACAATTTGTACACAACGTCTACGTAGGGCCTATCAAGAGACGTACTCATCCTTGTTCCCACGCCGAAAGCATCAATCTTCGCCCCTTCAGTCACAAGTTCTTCAATGACATATTCGTCAAGGTCGCCGCTTGCAAATATCTTCACATAATCCAGGCCGCAGCTGTCCAGAATCTGCCTCACCTTTTGGCTTATGCTCATCAGGTTTCCGCTGTCCAGCCTGACGGCGTCCAGCCTGTAACCTTCCTTCTCCAATTCTTTCGCAACGATAGCCGCGTTTTTCGCTCCCTTCAAATCGTCATAAGTGTCTATCAAGAAAGTGGATGTCTGCGGAAAGGTCTTGGCAAAGGCTCTGAACGAGTCTATCTCCTCATCGAAAAACATTACATAAGAATGCGCCATCGTTCCGTACACTGGAATACCGTATTTCATGCCTGCTAGTACGTTTGAGGTTCCGCTGGCCCCTGCTAGGTAACTGCATCTTGCAGCCTTCATCCCAGCGTCTGTTCCTTGCGTTCTTCTCAGGCCGAACTCAATGATGGATCTACCCTTCGCCGCGCTCACAACCCTTGAAGCTTTGGTTGCAATCATGGTCTGAAGGTTCACCGTGTTTAGAAGGAAGGTTTCAATCAGCTGAGCCTCTATTATCGGCGCAGTCACCCTGACCAGTGGCTCTTCAGGAAAAACTATCGTTCCTTCAGGAACCGACCACACTTCCCCAGTGAACTTGAAGCCCCGCAGATACTGCAAGAATTCCTCGCTTAGTCTCTTCTCCCTCAAGTAGTTGATGTGTTCTTCACTGAATTTCAGGTTCTTGAGGAAAAGCAACACTTGTTCCAGCCCAGCGAAGATGAAGTAGGATCTGTTCGGCGGCAATTTTCTTATGAACAGATCGAATGTTGCAGTTTCGTTTCTTCTGTTTTCAAAATAGCTGGCGCACATCGTCAGCTCGTAAAAATCAGTTAGAAGGCTCATGTTTGCCTCGTCGACAAAGTCAAACTGTGGTTTTTTCATCTGCCCAGCCACAAAACAATATTACCCCTTGGTTTTAAGAATCTTTATGTCTTCTTTTTCACGCGCGCTAAATGAGGAATCTCTGCAACCTAGCGGAATGCAAATTAAACTGTGGCAACTTTAGCATGCTAGTTCTTCGACTTGCATTCTATTTTGCTATCATGACTTCAGTTGCCTTAACGATTGCTTCAACTTGGTCACCCACCTTTATGCCCAAGTCTTCTACCGCCTCCTTTGAAATCATGGCTGTTACTGTGGCTGGCACGGTTATTTCGACTTTTACTTTCGCCATCAGGCCATTCTTCTCAACATGGGTAACCCTTCCCTTCAATCGGTTTCTTGCGCTGATCTTCAATTTTCTCACCTCCGGACCACTTCCCTCATCCAGAACCTCGCCCAAGTAGGCTTCCAAACGCTTGTACTCATTCAGCAGGCTCATCCCTAACTCGGTCAGTCGAGCCCCACCACCTCCTAGCTTTCCACCTCTAAAAGTCTCTACGACGGGTTCACCGACTGTCTTTTCAATCTTCTGCAAGTAGTTCCAAACGTAACGATAGGACATGCCTAGTTGTCTTGCCGCTGTCGAAATTGATTTTTCCTTTCCTATTTGCTCAAGAATCTCAGCACCACCCTTGCCTAACACCGGTCTTCCATTGTCTTCTATCCAGATCTTGTAGGAGAACTTGTGTTCTTTTTGGGCGAGCATTCTGCTTTTCTGTTAGTGCACCACGTTTATAAATCTACTTTGAAAAGATTTCACTGGCGACAATAACGCTGATCCGCGTGTGTTTCACCTAGTTCTACGTGAGATACTTCCTCTTAACGTTTCTTCAGGCCTAACTGGGTCTTCTTCTAGCACGCGCCGAAGTGGTGACTCTCAAGAAGGGGACGAATTTCCCTACAGCCCACAGAGTGTATTGTGCATAATGCTTATTAGCTCAGTCGATATGAATACAAAAGCATAACGGGTGAAAAAGAATGAAAGCATGGCAAAAAACCTTAGTTGCGGCCATAATGGCGACAGTAGTAGTGATTGTAGGAACCATGGCTTACTTGGAGTTCTCCCCGACACCACGGCTGACAATATCCACGACCACGAGCCTCTACGACACTGGATTACTCGACCAAATAAAGACACAATATGAAGCAACTCATAAGGTTGCCATCAACTTCTCTCCACAGGGAACAGGTATCGCTCTCGCAAATGCTGCAGCTGGAGAGGCTGATGTAGTTCTGGTTCACGCCCCATCATCGGAATATCCTTACCTTGCAAATGGCACATTAGTCTGCAGAAGAATCATAGCCTGGAACTACTTTGCCATAGTTGGACCAAGCTCCGACCCAGCTAACATCGCTGGCAAAAACGCCACTGATGCATTGAAAAGTATTCTAGTATACGGAAGAAACCAAACAGGCAAGATAGTTTGGGTTTCGAGAAACGATGCCTCTGGCACATACACAAAAGAGGTAAGCCTCTGGAAATCAGGAGGCTACAATTGGACGACAATATCAAAGGAATCATGGTTTACGAGCACAGGACAAGGCATGGGCGCAACGTTACAAGTGGCTAACGAAAAAAACGCATACACACTTTCGGATTTAGGAACCTACCTCGAGTATTCGCGAAGTGGCGCGATTTCTTTGGTAGCGCAAGTAAAAGGCCCTGATTATTCCCTGCTTAACGTCTACAGCGTTTACGCAGTGAACCCGCAAAAAGTCAGCAACGTCGGCTTCAGCCAAGCCATTGCCTTCATAAAATGGCTTGTTTCAGACGCCGGTCAGCAAGTGATAAACAACTATGGCACAGGCAATTATTCGCAACAGCTGTTCTATGGCGCAGTTCAGCCCCTCAAGAACAATGGTCCCCAACCCGATGTTTCTTGGATACAGAAATATGCCTTCTTCAACGGCACGGAATGCCCAACGCAATACCAAGATGACCATTCAGAACTCTATTCTTAGAGGCAAAATGAATGAACGAGATATTGAATGGCATAGTGAAAGCTCTCCAACTGATCTTTTCTGGTGATCCAACCGTCTATGGCGCCGTGTACCGCTCCCTTCTCTTTTCTGGAGTTGCGGCAATTCTTGCTGTACTCTGGGCAACACCGATTGCGATGCTGTTGGGTTTGAAGGATTTTCCTGGGAAGCCCGTAATCAAAGGTTTTTTCACGACTATGATTGGCCTGCCCACCGTGGCTTTGGGCTTGTTTCTTTGGCTAATTCTTAGAAAAGATGTTGGACCATTGGGATTTTTGGGATTGCTCTATACTCCGGGAGCAGTTATTTTGGGCGAGGCACTGCTTGTGACACCTCTAATTGTCAGCATTGCCACAAATGCCATTGAAGCTGTAGATCCGGAAATGATGAATCTGGCGAAAACCTTGGGCGCTTCAGAGTCCCAGGCATCCATCGCCGTCTTGAAGGAAGCACTCAACGGGATCATTTTTGCAAGTGTCGCGGGTTTCAATCGTGCGATTGCAGAGTTGGGAGTTGCCCTGATGGTGGGTGGCAACCTTGCTGGTTTCACTGATGTGTTGACGACGGATATTTCGACTCTTACGGCGCGCGCCGACTTCGTCACAGCCATTGCTCTTGCCATAATTTTGCTTTTGATTGTTTTTGGCATAAATATAATAATAGTCATCGCTAGAAACCCACGGGTGCTCCTCATGCTCGGCAGGATGCCTCAATGAAGTCTCAATGAACTATGTTGCTCAGAGGCCAATAAATGACTGCGTTTGTAGAGTTAAGAAACTTGACGCAGTGCTTCGGCAATAGGACTGCGTTGGACAACGTCACGTTGCAAATTCAGGAAGGCGAAATTCTTGCGTTGCTCGGGCCTAATGGGTCTGGAAAAACCACTCTCTTGAAGGTTCTCGCTTTTCTCCTGAGACCTAAGAGCGGAGAAATCAAATTTGAAGGCGAAATAGTCACGGACAGGAATTCAGAGAGAATGCGGTTGCAGAGTGCATTGGTGTTTCAGAGAACAGTGTTCTTCAGCACTTCTGTATTTAACAATGTTGCTTACGGTTTGAAAATGCGGAAAAAACCGAAATCCGTAATTAACGAAGAAGTTAGGAAAACATTAAAACTCGTGAAGTTGGAAGGCTTCGAGGAGCGTTCGACTAAGAAACTTTCGGGCGGAGAACAGCAGAGAGTGGCGTTAGCTAGAGCGTTGGTTCTAAAAACTAAGCTTCTACTCCTGGACGAACCTACCGCAAACTTGGACCCGAAGAACACTTCGATGCTTGAGGAAATAATAGCTACGGTTAACCATGAGCTAAAAACCACAATTGTGATGGCTACGCACAACATGTTCCAAGCCAAGATTTTACCCGACCGCGTTGCACTAATAAACGACGGAAAAATATCCGAAGTTGGAGCGACAACAGATATCTTTGGCAAGCTTTCAAAGAATTTGGCCAGTTTCGCCGCCGTTGACAACACTTTTGCCGGAACTGCAACAATCACGGAAGCAGGCACAACAATTATAGATGTGGGCAACGGCGTGCAAATCGAGGCAGCAATTCAAAAACAAGGTGAAACCTCCATCTTCATAAGCCCCCAAGACATAATCCTGTCTATAAACCCACTGAAATCAAGTGCCAGAAACGTGTTCAAAGGCAAAATCACCCAAATCGAAGATTTAGGCTTGCTCGTCAAGCTTACGGTTGACGTTGGAAAACCTTTCACGGTTCAAATCACCAAACGCTCATTCAAGGAGATGGCACTCAACCTGAACTCTGAAGCCTTCATAGCGTTCAAGGCCTCAAATGTGAACATCATATGAGAAAACTGCTTTAGCGCGCTCAAAAAAGGAACGAGCCCTACCAGCGCGCGCTCCTAGGAGACAGCTTTTCTCTCCTCAGCCAACTCGTACAAAACTACCAGAGCCTCACCCAGTGAAATCTTCAACCTAGCAGACAGCTCCGCAGGCGTTATCTCCGGTTTTTCGGAAAGAATAGCTTCTCTTGTGTAGGCCTTATGACTTGGATACATGACCAGCGAGTGAACTGTCTCAACCAATATGGGCCACAGCGTTTCCTTCACGCGATCTTCAAAGCTCACAGCACATCAGCAACAATATACGCTGGAAGAGAAATATTCGGTTTGCCCTTAGCTCGCGCGCTGTGTCGTTACCACAAAGTATATCTCGACATGAAAGTGATTACAGCCTTCAAATTCATGAGGCTTAAGTGAGATTCAATGACTACAAAGGCCATAATCTTCGATTTGGACGGGACTATTACAGGCTTCAACCTTGACTACATGACATTAAGGTCGGAAGTCAGAAGTTTCCTCATTAGAACCGGTGTACCGGCCTCGGTTCTATTCGTGAATGAAAGCATATTCGACATGCTAAACAAAACTGAGATTTTCCTGAGGAACAGTGGCAAATCTACGAGAACAATAGAGAAAGTGCGCAACGATGCTCTGGCCATAGCTGAAAGACATGAGTTGGAAGCCGCAAAGACCACGAGTCTGCTTCCAAGCGTGGTTGAAACATTGAAAATTCTGAAGGAAATGGGTTTGAAAATCGGTCTCTGCACGGTTAATAGTGAAAAATCCACAAGCTATATCCTGAAACGGTTTGGAATCGCCGATTTCTTTGATGCGGTAATTCCCCGCAACAAGGTGAAACATGTCAAACCCAGCGGTGAACACTTGGAAGCTGTTCTGAAAGCTTTGAAAGTCAGTTCGAAAGAAGCGTTGGTTGTAGGGGATGCAACACGCGACATGCAATGCGCCAGAGAACTGAAGGTCATGGCCGTCGGTCTGTCAACAGGAATTTCCACCCAAAAAGAGCTGATGAACGCCGGAGCAAACTATCTTATCACGTCAATTGCGGACCTGCCCAGCCTAATAGAGACCGCAAGACTGGTCACAAAAAGAAAGGTTAAGAAAAAGGCGGTCCAAAATCCAAGTTAGGCTGGCTTGAAACAGTATCTTGGCCACTGTGGCCACGACTGAGCCACTGCACACGTTCCGAAGCCCATCGTCAACTTCATTCCTATCTTGATCTGCTCCAACGCCACTTCCCTAATCATGCCTGGAATCCTTAATCCATTTTCAAGTTCGACTATGCCCATCGCGTAAGGCGCCATCGACTGGAATTGTGCCGGAGCAATGTGGATGATGGTGTAGGTTACCAGTTTTCCCTTGGACGGAACTTCGGTCCATTCGAAGTCTTTGGAATAGCAGTTGTCGCACAGAGGTCTGGGCGGAAGATGCACCTTTCCGCACTTCGTGCACCTGCCTCCCAACAGTTTCCCTTGGTTAATGTGCCTGTAGAACTGCTCTATCGTAAAGGGGGCGTGTTCAGTCATTCTTATCCTCTCCTGTAAATGTGGACAGTTGCAGTTGCACCTGAACCGCCCACGTTATGAGTCAAACCGATTTCCGCATCTTTGACCTGCCGCTTATCAGCTTGCCCGGTTAACTGCAAATATATCTCGTAGGCTTGACCCGTGCCAGTGGCGCCAACGGGATGCCCCTTTGCCTTCAACCCGCCACTCGTGTTGACAGGTATTCTTCCGCCCAGCTTTGTCTCTCCCTTTTCAATCAGACTCCCGCCTTGACCTGGCTTGCAAAAGGCGAGGTCTTCGTAAGCTATTAATTCAGCTATCGTGAAGCAGTCGTGTACTTCCGCAACGTCAATTCCCTCTGGGCCAACTTGGGACATTTCATAGGCTTTCTTCGCGGCCACTTTGGCAGCCGCAAGCGAGGTCAGACTCTTCCTTTCATACAGTCCTATCGTGTCACCGGCTTGACTGCTTCCAACGATGTCGACCGGCATATCCGTGAATCTCCTCGCCAGTTCTGGCTTGGTCAATATCAGGCAACTAGCGCCATCCGTAATGAGGGAGCAATCGTACAGTTTGAGAGGCCAGGCGACGACGCGTGAAGATAGAGCTGTTTCGAGCGTTATTTCTTTCTGCATATGAGCCTTCGGGTTCAGGCTTCCGTGAAAATGGTTCTTCACGGCAATCAAGGCAAAATCCCGTTCCGTCGTCCCGTATTGGTGCATATGCGCTGTGGCCATAAGAGCGTACAACCCTGGAAAAGTCATACCATTCCACTGCTCAAACGGATAGTCCGAGGCCATAGCGAGATACTCGGTCACTTCTGCTGTAGGTCTGTGGGTCATTTTCTCAACGCCCCCGACCATTACAACATCGCTAAGACCTGAACGTACAGCGCAAATCGCAATTCTCAAGGCTGCACCGGAAGAGGCGCACGCTGCCTCCGTCCTCGTCGCGGGGACATGCCCCAACCCTATCCAGTCTGCCATCGTTGCGCCCGTGTGTCCTTGATGCTCATAGGATTCGCCCATATGGCCCACGTAGAGGGCTTCAATATCCTTTTTCGGGTCCAGTTTCGGACAGCGATCAAAGGCTTCCTTCGCCGCTTCAGCGAAAATCTCCCTTGCGTAGAGTCCTTCAAGTTTCCCGAACTTTGAGAGACCGACAGAAACTATCGAAACCAATGGTTTGCCTTTCAAGAGATATCTCCCTGCACGTGTTCATGTGGAAAACTGATTAGAGCCAAATCGCGTATTTAAGTTTCTTTAGCAAGTTTTAGCTTTTCTTTTGGAAAAAGTTCTTTAGAACCCAAGCTGGTTTCTCATGTGAAAAAAGGTATGGGGATTATTTCTTTTCGCCGAAGGTCTTTTTGACCCAAGCTCGCGTCTTGTCCATGTCCTCTCTGAAGCGCTTCAGTTCTTCCGGCGTCCTCTTCGGAGCCACCGGTTCTTCCCCTGGTGTTGCGTACACGTCTAGCAGATCTCCTTTGGGCTGCTTCGATATGTTTATGTCGACTTTTAGCCCGACGTTCACTTTTTCAGGGTCTACGTCTCGCATGGTCATAGGCAGACAGGTGTTGGTGCCGTCGATTCTGACCATTGCCCCAACCAACGGCTGTAAATGTGCCATCGAAGGCCAAGCTATCGTCATAACCGTGTACGAGTGTACCTCACCCTTCTTCGGAAGTTCCACCCATTTGGTCTCTTCAAGCCTGCACTTGGGATTGAAACAATGTGCCCTAGGCGGGCAGTAGACCAACCCGCATATTGGACATTTCGTCCCATAAAGCTTTCCTTCCAAGATTCCCATGAAGAATTTTGAAACCTTGCCGTAACTGTGGTGGAACAGGCTACCGTGTGGTCTGTGAACAATCAGGAACTTCTCAGGTCTCAGACTGTTCAATGTTGGTCCGTCATCCATCTCCACTATTTTCCATCCTTCCGGTGTCCAGCCGCCTTTGCGTTCCCAGTCTTCCCACAATTTTTCGTCAATCTTCTTTTCTTTAATAACTTTTTCATGTCCAGGCTGCTTCATCTCTTCTACACCTCCAAGACAACCGCACCTGCTTGGCACCCAGTACCCCCATGCCCGTGTATGAACGCTTTCTTCGGCTTGCTCAACTGCCTGCCGGGTGCACCCCATTTCTTTCCTATCTGGTTGCTAAGCTGCCAGTAGCTGTCGACTACTTGGGCGATTGACGTTGAGCCTACAGCGTGTCCTTGTGCCGTCAGCGCTCCGCTGAGTTGGCAGGGAAGCTCACCATGCGGCTTGATTGTGCCATCGCGAACCATTTTCTTGCCCTCACCTCTCTTGCAGAAATCGAAGTCTTCAAGACCAGCAAGAACAACACCTGCGTACGGGTCAAAAATCTCTACGAAACTGATTTCCTTTCGCGGGTTTTTGATTCCAGCATCGCTGTAAGCCATCCGAGCCGATACCCTCAGAGAGCCAAAGTTGAGCAGATCTGGATAGGGCGATAACGGTTTTGGAACAGCCTTCGGCCAAATCTTTTCATCTTCCGGATACATCCCTTTCCATGCGGGATTGTCTGGGCGGTCACCAACTCTCATCGTGTCGCTGCCGAAGCCTACACCACTGATCCATATGGGATTGTCAGTCAGTTTCTTCGTCATTTCCTCGTTCGCCAACAACAGTGCAGATGCCCCCTCACTTGTCATTGCACATTCATAGCTACGATAAGGCCAAGATATCAAACGTGATTTGTACACGTCATCCACGGAGATTTTTGTGAAGCCATGTTGGGCAGGCCATTGCGCATATGGGTTTTCGAGGGAGTTGTTGTGACACATAGCAGACACCTCGGCGAGATCTTCTTCTCCATCTCCGTAAACGTGCATCCGCCTTGCTTCCATCGTTGCATAGAAAGCGTTGTATGTGAATCCTGAAACGAAGTCCCAGTCTGTGTCTCCAGCTATTGCTATTGCCTCGTTGACTTTTTGGATTGGCAGTTCATTCATTTTTTCCCAGCCGACCACTAGAACCACTGGAAACATGCCCGAACGTATCCACAATGCCGCATTTATTATAGCGTCTATCGGAGTTGCACCTCCCGACTCAACTCTGTACGAGGCAACGCCGCTCAGACCCAAGTAGTCGTTGATTATCCAATGCATGCACTGTTGCTGTTCGAGAATGTCACTGAAATATGAATAGCAGCACGCGTAATCTTTCTTCAAGAAATCGCCGAGTTCCAGTTCTGGCACATCGTCAAGTATCATCTTGACTGCTTCTGCACACATCTCTTCTTGCAAAGAATGCCTAGGAAGGTCAAACCGTGAAATGCCCCCTGCAACTATTCCGACTTTTTTCAATATTCTGCACCTCAGATTTTGAAGATGTAGTTAGTGCATTTCAAGAGCTATAAGACGTTTGCGATAGGCATGCGCATTCTTTGTATGTGTCTCAGATAACGATGTCATTGTTGTGAACGTACACCAAGCTTAGCGTAGCGCGCATTTCTGGCAAGTTTGAGTTGACACGGGGCCTTAAGGGTTCAGCTCCGGCTTTTCACCTTGTTGGTGCCGGCTCAACGGTCACTTCGACGACGGAACCTTCCAGGCTTTCTTCTTCGCCCTCCTGCAGAAGCTTCAAAGCCAATCCCGGAATAGTCAGGCGGCCGTCCTTCGTCATCCTCACAAGAAACCATTCGCCGCCGACAGAACCCTCAACCCTGACATAGACCTTCAACACCTGATCCGCCTCCATCTTGTATTGCCAACGAAACAACCGGGAATCTGAACACGGTTCCCCCTCTGCAACACGACCTTGAAGCCCACAGACTCAGACAGCGGCAACGATTCACACCTTTCCAGTACTATTCATGCCTTTCCGCGCCGTTCCCAGCCTTGGACCAACCATAAATCAAGGCTTGTCATCAAAAAGAAGCCTAAAACACCCTTTCCAAAAAGAAAAAAACAGAACCCTTTCACGTCGTTCAGGAAGGGAAAACGCGCGCTGCCTGCAATAATCATAACACCCTTGACCAAAAACTTTGGTCTCCGCCGAAGATGTTGCATGTTGCTCTCATAAGAAAATGGCTTGAGATCGACTAGTCGCATGCAGAACAGTCATGCTTTTATAATTTCTTCAGGCTTCGTATCTGATATGCAAATCAATCAATTGTCAACTGCCCTCCCATCCAATCAATACTCAACCCAAGAGCTGATAGAAGAGTTCCCATGCGAACTTCCAGAACCAATCGTGCAAAACGTGCTTAACCTGGGAGTCTGTAAACGTTGTCTCATCAGCAAATCAGGGCTCACAAAGGAACCAGAAACCCTGATGGACGAAACCAGCCTCATTAACCTGTGCTTGGAGGCCTGTCACAAAGCCATTCAAAAAGCCGATCTCTCTTCCCGAGACATAGATTATCTCATCACTGCCTATGACACGAACCCCTTCCTAAGCCCAGGCCTCAGCCAGCTACTAGTACCACAGCTAGACCTAGATCCTTTTGTCAGACACGTTAACGCGCAAGGAACAGCGAGCACAGCTTTTTTGAAGACACTGCAGCTCGCGGAAGATCACCTTGCCATGCAGCCGAAAGACAACGTGCTGATTTGTGTCTCAGGAGTCAGCTCATACTGGTTCCAAAACCAAGTTCGAGGCCTAAAGGACGTGATGGAAATCGGCAAGATCAGCTCAATAAACGACAAGAAGAGAAAACAGATGGAGTTGAGAAAGTGGGTGGCCACGATGCAATTTTTCCTCTTCGGCGACGGCGTAGCCGCCGCGGTCGTGTCAAATAGGAGTGAAGGGTTAAAGGTTGATGAGATTGTCGAAGTGACGAATATCGATTCAAAGGATTATTTGGCGGGCTATGCCAGACTCTCCTTTCTAAACGAACCGTTCAAATTCGGCTTCCAATCACATCTTGCCAAGGAAATTCCAGATTTGGGAGTGAAATACACGAGTCTAGTGCTTGAGAAATTGTTCGGGAAAGAAGCAAAGAACAGAATGAAAGCAACGAAAAAATGGGCAGTTCACACGGGCAGCGAAAAGATACTGGATGCTCTGGCTGAACACCACGGCACCGACAAGGAAAAACTTAGAGAGTCACACGAAGTGCTCAGAGAAAACGGCAACCTGGCAGGAGCAAGCTTACCTTTCATACTTGATAAGATAGTCTCGACGAACAAGTTCGCAAGAGGAGACACCATCCTGATGCTTGGCTACGGATGGGGATTCTCGGCATCAGCAGGCCTACTGGAATCCTATCCTTGAAGGTTCTAAGAACTACGTGGCTCCGGCGACGGCAACCTGACCCATTGTTCTCATCGGCCTTGACCGATAATAAAATATCTTTCCAGTTAATGATGATAGTAGGCAACCCAAGGGAGCACGCATGTAATCATTAGGGGCAGAACACTTTGTTTGACAGAAAAAAAATCGATGAATTGAAGAAAGAACGCAAACGTTGGGAGCAGACAACTTTGCCCAACTGGATCAGACAATCCAAGGAAAGAAAAAACGAATTCCGAAATTCCTCTAACATGCTGATTAAACGGTTGTACACGCCTGAAGATCTAGAAGAACTGGACTACATGCGAGACCTAGGCTTCCCAGGAGAGTATCCTTTCCTTCGTGGTGTGCATGCTACGATGTATCGTGGTCGCTTCTGGACGATGCGGCAGTTTTCAGGGTTTGGTACGGCGGAACAGACGAACAAGCGATTCAAGTACCTTCTCAAAGAAGGCGAGACAGGCTTGAGCATTGCCTTCGATTACCCGACCATAATGGGCTATGATTCGGACCATCCCATGGGGCAAGGCGAGGTAGGCATATGCGGAGTGGCAATTTCGTCACTCAAAGACATGGAAGTTTTGCTTGAAGGCATTCCACTTAACAAAGTAACCACGTCCATGACCATAAACGGGCCTGCAGCCATGCTTCTGGCCATGTACCTCGCAGTGGGCGACAAGCAAGGCATATTAAGAGATAGACTTGGTGGAACAACACAGAACGATAATCTAAAAGAGTATTTTGCCCAAAAGCTGTGTATATACCCGCCAAAAGCCTCCGTCAAACTCACCACGGACATCATAGAGTACTGCGCTCGGCACTTGCCCCGGTGGAACCCCATAAGCATAAGCGGATATCACATCAGAGAAGCAGGCGCAAACGCCGTACAAGAACTCGCATTCACCATTTATGACGGGATTAGCTACGTAGAATCCACTCTGCAAAGGGGACTGAAAGTGGACGACTTTGCCCACCGATTGTCGTTCTTCTTCGCTTCACACAACGACTTCTTCGAAGAACTGGCCAAGTTCAGAGCTGCCCGAAGACTCTGGGCCAAGCTCATGAAAGAACGTTTTCACGCAAAAAGCCCGAGGTCGATGTGGATGCGCATGCATGTTCAAACTTCCGGATGCACACTCACGGCACAGCAACCGTTAAACAACATTACTCGCACGACAATTCAAGCCCTGGCAGCAGTTCTAGGAGGAACGCAATCCTTGCACACGAATTCATTCGATGAGGCTTTGGCTCTACCCAGCGAAAAGGCCGTCAGAGTTGCACTGAGAACGCAACAGATAATAGCGCATGAAAGTGGCGCAACAAACACGATTGACCCGTTGGCAGGTTCGTACTATGTTGAAGCTTTAACAAACGAAATGGAAGAAAAAGCGATGGAGTACATTCAGATGGTTGACGATATGGGCGGGGCCATGGTCGCCATCGAGAAGGGTTTCTTCCAGAAGGAAATCGCCGACAGCTCCTACAGATACCAGAAAGAGATAGATGAAGAAGAACGGACAATAGTCGGAGTGAACGACTACAAAATCGA
>Ga0315280_10007147_pt1 | contig 15118 bp, 18 predicted proteins | sample YL17G06_40_MG_FD_203697 | JGI IMG/M metagenome (GOLD analysis project Ga0315280, IMG submission 203697) | Sediment microbial communities from Yellowstone Lake, YNP, Wyoming, USA - YL17G06_40 | ecosystem: Environmental > Aquatic > Freshwater > Lake > Sediment | place: USA: Wyoming | collected... | reverse complement strand
GGTTCTCTGAGGACATCGATTTCACATGGAAAGATCAGACCGCGTTCAAGGGGATGTCGCAGAAGAAGATCAGGTCCTCCCTATCCACAATCATGCTAAGTTTGTGCGGCTGCCCTCTAAAGACGGGGAGTTCCGAACCCAGTTGATGGCGGGCCCGCGGGGATTCGAACCCCGGATCCCAGGCTTTCCCCGATGAAGCTCCGAAGGCCTACACGACCAGGCCTGGTCGCTGTGTCTTAATCCTGGCTCGACTACGGGCCCGTGTTCTCTTAGAAGGCTTATATAGTGGCCTCCGCTTGCATGCTTTCGTGTGCTTGGTATAACTGACTTTTGTTGAGTACTTGCAGCGTAAGGCTAGGCGCAGCGGGAGTACAGCGGAAACATACGGGGCTGCACTAAACCTTTGGGCTAGTACGCTGGGGTACGCGGGCCCCGATGAGGCCGTGTCGGCTATTAAATCCGCCAAGATTGGCGTTTACAAGGCCTTGGACGATTTCGTCGCCAAACTCATGGCCACAGGATTCGCGCCCAGAACCATCTGGAACTACCTCTCAGCCGTCAGAGGTTTCCTCAGGTTCGAGGACGTGACCATCGACCAATACAAACTTCGAGACAAAATCATCCTCCCCCCAAAAATGGAAATCAGCACCGACAGGATCCCGACCCGCGAGGAGATCAAGAAACTCTTGCTTGAAGGGGACCTGAAACAGAAAGCCGCGATAGCTATCCTGGCGTCGAGCGGAATGCGAATCGGCGAACTCTGCAAACTCCGCATCGCAAACGTAGACTTCGAAAAACACCCAGCTAGGATAGGTATACTCGGAAAAATCTCCAAATCAAAAACCAGCAGGGTAGTACGCATAAGCGACGAAGCCGCAAACCTCCTCAAAGAATACCTCGGCGACAGAATCAAAACAAAAGAAGCCCCCCTCTTCCCCGACCCAACGAACCCGAACGAACCGATCAAGCGAAACGCCCTCGCAATGAACATACGGCGCCTGATCGAACGATGCGGCCTGCTCACCAAACTGGACCCTGACAGTAGAAGATATGAGGTCCACGTGCACTGCTTCCGCAAATATTTCTTCACACAAATGATTGTCTCGGGAGTCGATCGTGGAATAGTGGAATACCTGATGGGCCACAAATTCGGTCTCGACGCCAACTACCTCCGACTGGGCGAGGAGGTCTTGGACCGCGAATATGAAAAACACGCTGAGCGCCTTACATTCCTAAACGAAATCTCCCCGCAATTGATCACAGAAGGCATGAAAGAACAGCTGGCTGAACGAGATGAGACAATTCGGGAAATGCGCCAGCGCTTGCAGAGCTTAGAAGGCCGGTTCGAAACCGTACTTAAGACAAGGTTTGGCAATTCGCCGTGATCGCTCTGAACCCATGATATCGTAATCTGTTGCTTGTCGTCCTTACTGCCTAGTCGCCCTATATTCTTGAGATTGTTGTAATGCTTTGGGGCTTTTCGGATCGCTTCTTCTATGGCAGTGTCGCCTTTCCCACCGCGGAATGAAACACAGCCCACTCCTTGCCTGTAGTCATTGTACCTAAGACCCGCGTTCCTGTTCGTTGCCTGCGAGAATTAGCTTTTCAACATTCCACACGGGCTCAGTCCCCGGTAGGTCCTTGATCACGAACCGGTACGCATTCAAGAATGCCTCGTAAAGACCTGGATACGACGAATCCAGTTTGTAATATTCCACAAGCAGGCGTTTAGTTTCCTCCTCCGTCAGCCAGCACGCTGTGAACACGTCCTCCCAAGGAAAGTACTGGACAAAATATAGCGGTCCACCGACTAGTATTCTACCAACTACTCCCGGTAATGGTATCTTCCCAGGTCTGTGTGGCGCACCTCTGAATGGTATTACGATAAGAGATCTCAGTTCTTCCCTTTCCTTCAAAAGATCATGCCATTCCTGAAACATTTTTCCACAGCACCTCTCTTTGATCGTCCCGTAGCTTCTCAGGTTCTGAGAGAACCGGATGGTTACGATAGACATCAAGAAAATTCTGAACATGTAGTTTCTTTCGCATGTAACTCTTGACAGACTTGCTAGAAATCCTTTCAGGGCCAACCCGTAGTACTTCTTTTGCCGGCCTTGTATGCGCCCAAAAGGAACGCCCCCCTCCAAACGAAGGTAATTCTCGGAGATGAGCCCACCTTGGCTCGCTTCGCCATTGAGACGTCTATAAATTGCGGGCTTCGACAAATCTTTCGTCTTTGCATTTAGTTCGTAGACTGTTTGTGGTCCTTTCCTCGCTATCTCTGCGAGGATCTCTAACATGACGTCGTCGTCGTTTGGCTGTCGGATTAAGGCGTGAGGTGCAAGGGTCCTGAGTGCTTCGGAAACATTTCGAGGTTTCGGCAAATTCCTTGAGGAGAATCGTGATAGGCTTACAGCTGAGATGCTGAGGCGGCTTATGCGAGCACTTCGAAGCGCTGAAAGAGGAAATTATGTTGAACTCAAACTGGTTCTTCAGGACCTCAAAGCCGAAATTGAACAGGATGTTCATATGGTTAAGCTGCGCAAGTCAATGGAGATTTCCCCTGAAACAGGGGCTTCGACATTCGAGGAAACACTTAGCTCGGGTCACCGGATCCTCAAGGATTCTTCATATCTCCAGCCTTTGTCCGAGAAGAAGAGAGAAGAGAGAGAAGCTGACGTAACTGGTCTAGCGTCAGCGCTCTATGAGCCTTTGAAGGGTTAGCCGGTAAACAGAAACACATCCAGAGGGTGCCCCCGTCTGTCTGCGTCTCCCAGTGAGGATCTCAGAAGGAAAATGCGGGCGCTTTACGCAGCCCGAAAACCGATAAGACCGGAGGACGCAGCCATGCTAAGCCTGCGAATGCCAAGTAGAGACGAGGCCTTGCGCACGACAAGGTACCACCCGGTCTTCGCCGTGCGGGTTCCGAAGCAAATACTTGACATAACGCATATGCTGAGCGAGCTGACCGGCAGAACTGTGAGCCAGACGAAGAAGCTGATCGTGTTCGAAGGAGCACTACAGATTCTACAGCAATCAAAACTACGCGAAACCGACAACGAATCGGCTTAGGAACATAGCCTAAGCCTAATAGCCTAAGCATAGCCTAATAACCTAATTCCTCTCATCTCGGGCTTTCTTTACTGGTTTCTCACGAGCGTTTGTTTGCTTGCAGCGGATAGTTTCAATGAGCTCTCTGGAGCATTCGTCTCCAGTTGCGGCGACCTCACAGACAGGGTCCGTCAATCACTCCGCTGATTATCTAATTGTATGAGTTACGGCAAGAAACGTGAATCGAATTGAAGTGTCCAAATTGCGGGGCTGAGCTTCTGGGTCAGGAGAATTATCCTTTGAAGCGTTGCGACCGATGCTCTCTATGGTTTGAGCTCCGGGAGGACGGGGTACTTGTTCCTTTGCGAATCGAGAGACTATCCCGATCCGCCTAAAGCAACACGTGTGAGCGCAGGTATCTTTGCAATTCGAGGACCAGTCAACCAAGTGCCCTAACTGCAAGAAACCTCTAGTCTGGAAGAGTCACATCACAACCTGGATCGAGCTTCTCCAGAATCTTCAGAGGAGATTCAGACAACCGATCACCTCCTCTCCGGGTAATTAGATTTGATATCTAGATTAGATCCGACTGTTAAAGTGGTAGTTGGTGATGCGAAGAAGGTTATACCAAGGCTTCATGAAGAATGTAAGAGTTCTTCCGTAAAGATCCTACAGAGAGGCTAAACAAGCGGTCACTGTACGGAGCAGAGGCTGAGTTGAACGAACGACATCTTTCCAATAATGTAGTATGTCACACGATACAGCAAAGAGTAGTACCTTATACCACTCCACATTTGGGACAGTATTTTGAGCCTACCAGAATGGGGGCTTTGCATATGCGACAAGCTCAGCGGCGGGTAGATTGAAACAAAAGGTTGTCAAAGTTACAAAGACTACCGGGGCTTCTGATCGAGTTTAGTCATCCTAATCCTTGTGTCCTTCGCAAGACCCTGAGAACTACCTCGAAAAGATGAGCAGAAATAGACAGAGTCACAGATTTTTTGGAAATATTCCATACCAAAATTTTCCGAAGGATCTGGTATTGTCAGATCTCTCTTCGATTTTACCGCGAGGTTTGAAACCAGCAGAGACATGAAGATTCTTGAAGGTCTCTTTTTTCATAATTGGATGTATGGTACTTGGCATAGCGTGGCCTTCCCAATGTCCGAAGCTGGTTGAGTATACCGTTCCGTGAGGCTTCAATATTCTATAAATTTCTCTTAGAGACTCAAGCTTATGTTCATCTGGGATTTGGTGCAGAGTCCAGTAGAAATCAACCATGTCAATAATTTCCGAGCGTATAGGCAAATATGGTAGCGTAGCATTTACTAGGTATACATTTAGCCCCTTATTCTTCACCCTCTTTTTCGCGAATCTTAAGGAGTACTTGTTCGGTTCGACTAAAATCGACAGAAACCCTTGTTCAGCAAGCCATAGGGCCTCGCGTCCGTGGCCCCCACCAATATCGGCAATATAACTTGTTTCTTTGGGATCATTTTCTTGAGCGATCGTTTTTGCCGCTTCACTTGGTTCCCAACCAACTCTCTTCAACCAAAACTTGGCGCCATCTTGCTCCAAGCCACGAACATAAATTAATTTCATGTCATTCACGTTAATTCGATACGCCCAAAAAAGGCATCAAACTCCTTGGTGTATGTATCTTCCCAGAAGAGTTTCTTCGCATGAAACCGGCCGAGAGTAGGCAGTTCGACCGCAAGAAAAAGGTTTGCAAACTAACCCTTTATTTACGAAAATCTTGCGGCCAGTGCTGGCTTTCAGGTCTTGCTGGCCCCATTGTATCCTGCATTGCTTTTGACCTCGCCCATTTGGATCATTTCAGACGATTTGCATCGCAAATTATTTGCCGAGCATAAGTTCTCAGAGCTTGGTCAGTCACTGGCATTGAGTCGATTCAGGAATTAGCCTTAACCCACTTCGCATCAATGCGCTCTCTACTGTCTCTTATCTTCTCCTCTCCAGAACGATCTCTTTTCCTATACTTCTGAATCTGCCACCTGAAACGTGGAGTAGCGGCCTTACTTTATCGAGCCCTCCTTCTTCTGTTTCGGCATGTAGAACTTCGCCTACGAGGATGAGACGGCCACCATTCAACTCCACGAACTGACTTACTTTGCACTCCAAGACCGCTCTGGCTTCTCTTATTCTCGGAACATTCACCTTCTTGGATCTTTCAGCATGGAACCCCTGTTCTTGCCACAGCTTGTCGCCCGGCTTGTGGGCTGCTTCGCAGTTGACGGCTCGTTGACCAAAATCCTCGGAGACAACACATACAACGAATTCCCCAGTCCTCTTGGAGTTGACGTAAGTGAACTTGTGTTTGCCACCTACACCTACGCCGACCAGCGGTGGATCAGAGCTGAGAGGGAAGACGAAAGAGTAAGGTGAAGAATTCAACTCACCTTTTTCATCGAGAGTATTGACCAGCACGGTGACCCTAGGTGATAGTAACCACACAGCGTCCGGAAGCGGAACTTCGATCATCATTTCACATCCATAGGCATGTCACATCCGCGTGCCGATCTTAGCACTTTGGATGTCGTATGTCATTCATCTAATTTGAAACAGACTGGCGGCTAGTATGGCAAACGCCTCTTCTTCGTGACGCGATAAGAAAGGGGTAAGCTCAAGGCATGATATGAGCTCGCACGTTTAGTTCACTACGAGAAGTGGTGACGAGGGCTTACAACGACTTCTGATTTGCCAATCGGCATCATCCTCTTTCGCTCAGCCTACTGGTGACGCTTCTCGGCCCGACATTCTAGTTGGAGTTGACACCTCAGATCGATTACTTGAGCGGGTTATACAATAGGGCGGTCAATATTGCCGGATCACGAAAGCAGGAGAGCCACAATTCAATGATGATCATCGGCGTCGCAACTGCAATCTTCGGATCGGTCCTGTTCAAGAGACTTGTTCCCTAGTCAGAAAACCGATCGACAGAAAGAAGACTTGGTGCAGGAAGTGAGGTTTGAACCTACGCATAGAAAAAGCCTCTCTCTGTCTTCGTTGTCTTTACTGTGAATCAATTATTTGATGCTGTATCGCTGCTTTACCATCATTCCTATTCCCTCCTTCAGCTTGACCTTTGGCTCTCCTATACGTGAAGAGCCAGCCAAAGAAGAGAAGGCTTGACAGAACTGTGAGCAGACCAATCAAGCGGACGGGGAACGGAAAGTTAAGCTTGGGAATCCTCTCTTCAGCCCTGTCGCCGACCGCGAGACGCATTCTAGGAAAAACGATGCTCGATTTCGGATTTAGTGAGGAGCTTTCAAGGCGAACAACACAAAGGAACGCTGCTCGTTGCCAAAGCTCTCCCTTGCTGCCTTGTAATGGGCTTGATCAATTTCTCTGCATCTTACCAGGGAAGGAACGGAGATTCATCCTCCCACGTTCGAAGTTGTATGCATCGACGACCTCATCGGTACCCGAGCTCATCGGCAGGGAAGACTTCGTCAAAACAAACCCGCTGAACAAAAGCGCTGCGAAAACGCCAATAACAATTACAAATGGGTTATGAGCGAAATAGTCTGAAAAGAATGACCAGAGAGTCATGTTCGTTGTGTAGTCAAAGACTGCAACAACGAGACCGGTAAGAAGACCGAGTACCACGGAGAGAAGAATCCACTTCTGAAGGTAGCGAAAGAATGGCTCCCTCGTGCGAAGACGAGGAGATCCAAAATGGCCTCTACAATGAACATGATGGGCTTCTTGCCGGGATGGACAGACTTGATCACCGTTATTTTGGCGCCTTTCACCTCAGCAGTCCTATCAGGCTCTAGCAAAACAAGCTTCTCCGCTGCAACTCTACCTATCAGCGAGGCGTAAGCCCCTGGATTGCATACAATGATGGCTCCTGTTGCCTCCTGTATCCTTACGGTGCTGGAAGCATCGAAATGGTCGTAGTGCTCATGAGTCACCAAGATAGCGTCAAGGTCACTTAGCGATTTAATGTCTTCGACGCTGAAATAGTCTGCGGGGTCTATCAGGAATCTGTGGCGACAGGTCTTCACAGCCAAGGCCGAGATCCTATGGAATATGAATGCTACCTCGCCCATCCCTACCTCAAGCTGGCTTAATTCCGAGACCGCCTTTGCAACCTCACTCAAAACTGAAACCACATCATCACACCATCATTGGGTTTGATTGAGTCATATCAGGTCTTGAAAGGGTTGCGCTCTCACATTTGCGCGAGTTGCGATATTCGCTTTGGCTACGGGACAGCACAGGGCCCACGACGTGTCTCAAGTGCCCTGAGTGTTGCTTCGACTGCGTCTTCTCCTTTCACAATGGCAACTCTGCTCATTGAGTCTGTTCCACCAAGTGATGTTGGATCCTTGTCTCAATTCCCCTCTGGGTCTCAAAATCTGTTATAGCTTGCGATTTCTTTCAATGGTTTCCTTGGTGGGTTGCTTGGCGTCTCGTCTGGATAGCCGAAGCTGATCAGTGATACAATTCTCCAGTCTTCCGGCACGTCTAGTATTCGCTTGACTTCTGCTTCTTCGAAGTCACCTACCCAGCATGAGCCTATTCCCAGAGACCATGCTGCGATGACCATGTTCTGCAGCGCTATTGTGGTATCGATCGTTGACCATTTGCGCGAGTAGGCGTTACCTGCGTTGGCACAGCCTACTACCGTGAATGCGGAGTCTCTGATGAAGCTGTTCCATCTTCCCTTGGACAACTTCTCCTTGATCTTTGGGTCGGTGAGCACGATGAAATGCCACGGCTGTTCGTTGTCGGCAGAAGGAGCGTATCTCCCAGCCTCAAGTATTCTCTCCAGCGTCTCTTGCGGAACTCCCTCTGCCTTGTACTTGCGGATACTTCTACGACTCACTATCACATCAAGAAGAGACATATTTATTCAGACGGAATACCGCAAGCTGATTAGTAGATGTTACTGAATGGAGCTACTTCAGATCATTGCCAACAGTCGTTGACATTCTCAGAAATGACTTTTCGCAAAGTCCGTATCAACAATCCCTGGCATTACGAGCGAGATATGGACTACCAGATATTTCATCTTTAGATCCATGCGTAAGTTGGCAGTCAGAGTATCACCGCGCTCTTAGCCGCAATGTATGCTGATCGGTACGTTACCAATGGAACCCTGCCTAGGAACGAAGAGACATTAACTAGATTGCCCTCACCTCTCTCTTGAAAATGCGGAATTTCCGATCTCGTCAGCCTTTTTGATGGCGTTACCTCCTAGGGCGACCAAGATTCTCATACCCGATCTACGAACCTCCGGCCATTCAAGAATTGACTGGGACGGTTGGGCATGCAGCTGCCGAACGTGGTTTTCGTATGTGAGGTACTTAGGGGCTCAATGCAGCCCTCAGGCTAGGCGCGATGTGCTTTACCGCCTCAATGAAGGCGGCAACTTCCTTTTGAGTCATTACTGTAGACATATTGAACATGCCTCTTGGTGCGATGAAAACGCCGTTATTGAGTAGCGCAATGTGAAGTAGTTGTCTAAGTTCCTTAGGCGTTTGTTGGGCAGATCTGTAATCGACGACTTCTACGGGTGAGAAGTGAATGTTGTAATAAGAACCGGCCCCGGTTACCTGGCCCGCTATGCTTTCTTCTTCAAAGAGGTTCTCGATACCCTTTCTCAACTGGTTCCCGAGCGAGTTCATTCTTTCGATGGCAGATTGAGTTAACGCCTCCATACAGGCAATGCCAGCGACCATCGTGATCGCATTTGCATTAAAAGTGCCCGAGTGAGGGATCGAGTCAGGTCTTTCTGGATTGAAGAGATCCATTATGTCTTCTCGTCCACCAACGCCGCCTGCCGGGAAACCTCCGCCAATTATCTTCCCAAAGGTGCTTAGGTCCGGAGTCACTCCAAAGAATTGCTGTCCTCCGCCTCTACTAAGCCTACCCATCATCACTTCATCCATAACTAGCAGTATGTCGTATTGTGCGGTTATCTCGCGTAGGAATTGTAAGTAGCCGTCCTTCGGCGGTATCATTCCTGCCACGCCCATCATGGGTTCAACAATAACCGCCGCCAGTTCTTTCGCATGTTCCCTAATGATTTCTTCTGTAGCTCCTTTGTTGTTAAACGGTGCAACTATGACGTCCTTGAGTATGCTGCTCGGGATTCCTCCGGATTCGGGAACGCTGAGAGGTCTGTCTGCAGGACCCGCATTTTCGAGCGGCGGATGTACGCTTATCTCAACCCACAAATGAGACCCATGATACCCTCCTTCCATTTTCAGGATTTTATCTCTGCGTGTGAATGCGGTCGCAAGTCGCAAGGCCGACAGGGTAGCCTCTGTTCCCGAATTGTTGAATCTGACTTTCTGGACAGATGGAAATCTTGCACAGATTATCTTGGCCAACTTGTATTGATGCTCCATGGGTGCGGCATATGCCCATCCCTTGGATAATTGTTCCTTCACGGCTTCCAAAACTTTTGGATAAGCGTGACCATGCACTAGCGACGTGTAGTTGTTCAGGAAATCTATGTAAGTATTCTCGTCCACGTCGGTCATTCTGCAACCATTGGCTTCTTTGATGAATGATGGGAATGGTTTGAAGAAGGTTACACTACGGGTATCGCCTCCCGGCATATATTCCCTTGCGGTTGAGATCAGCTCCTTGGACCTGCGCGTTCTCCTTTCATAGATCGCGTATTGCTCTTCTAGAAGCTTCCTTAGTTCTACGGTTCCCAATGCTACTTGCCTCCTTCTACTCTTAGTCGATTTCATACAACGATATTGCTTCTTCTGGACATACTAAGGTGCACAGAGCGCATCCCCAACAAAGTTTTGGGTCAACGTCGGCTTTGCACTTTTCCGGATCTACTCTGATCGGTTGTTCGTATTTGAGGTTACATACTGAGTTTCAGATGTGGCTGGTCCAAGGCGGGGCCGAAGTACGTGATGAGGCAGCGTACATGACTGACCTCATAATCTACGCAGATACAGTGCCATTCGCTGTGACTCTCGACGCCACACCTATCCCAGAGTTCCCTGCATCAACAGTTGTGGCGTTCGCGGTGCTCACCACTTCATTGTACCTTCTACGCCGCAGGCGGCGAATGTGAAGCGCACAACCATCCTATATTTTCTTGCAGCGGTTCTTCTCATCTTGAATCTGGCAGACGTCATCACCACGTGGGTTGGTACGGCCGGCCGGCCACGTAAAGGACATCACCATCGGAACCGAGCAGCTTGGCCAAGAGGGGCAAGTACGAAACGTGTCGACGATCGACATCAGGGTGACAAAACCGAGCTGACGGGACAGTAGACCAACCCGCACAACAGAGAGAGCCGCCAGTTTTTCACGACAAACGTAAATGATTGGGGAGCAAGTGCAACCCCCGGCTATCGCCGTTTAGATTCTCCGGGAAGGATCGACACGAGACACAGGTCACATTCCGTGCTTTTCGTAACGAAGTGTTTCAAATTCGCAGGTCTACTTATCAGAGCACGATCATCATAACCCGGGTAGGTTGATGGAATTAATTCTGCAGAGCTGTCTTAGCTGCGTTCTGCCATCTTGGATATTCCGCAAACACCCTCAAGTACGTGTTCATGGCGACGAGCGCCAACTTCGGAAACATGTTCAGCATGGGAGGGGCCTCACTTTTTCTGCCATTCCTTCCAATGCTACCTGACCAGGTACTGCTGACGAACCTTTTGACTGACCTCCCGGAAATGACTATCCCCACCGACAGCGTAGACAAAGAATTGGGTGAGAAACCTAGACGATGGGACATCAAATTCATTCAAGATTTCATGGCGACATTTGGCCTGTTAAGTTCAATGTTTGACTACCTCAGATTTGGCGTGCTATTGTTCCTCCTGCATGCTCAACCAGTCTTGTTCAGAACCGCTTGGTTTGTGGAGTCTGTTCTTTCAGCCTCACTGATCGTTCTCGTGATTCGGACAAGGAAACCCTTCCTGAAAAGCACGCCGAGCAAGTACCTGTTTGCTGCCACCATGCTGATCGCCCTAGCTACCATCGCCCTACCTTCCACACCACTCAGCAAGTTTTTCGAGTTCCGGCCACTGCCGATCTGGTTGCTCCTAACAATCGCGATGATCGTAGTGCTCTATGTTATCGCGGCGGAGATCACGAAAGCCCTCTTCTACAGGAAACGAGATTAAGACCATGGGGTAGCTTGGTGCGCGACGACAATCTCGTGGTTTGTTTTCAAAGGCGACTTTCGCGAACGAATGATAATGGCCAATGTTCCAATTGGAATCGGCAAATCTGTTCAGATGCCTGTATCTCACCTTGTTCCGATGCCAATCGTCGGGTTAACTGATGTGTGGATACTCCCAGTATGCACAACTCGTCTCAATGGCCATGAACCGGAGAATCTGACAAGATTTCAACCGTCGGTTTGTGTGGTATCGATGGTGCAGGAAGACAGATTTCAACCGCCATTGCCTGCGTTTAACTTATTGTTGCAAAACTAGCGGTCGCCGTGACTAGCCAGCCAAGACGCCCTACAAAACATCTTTCATAATCTGATGTGAAGAATGCGAAGCGCATTAGCAGCGTAGACGATTCTGCGCGTATGTATGCATCTTTAGATCTGCACAAGAAGTATTCTCAAGTTGTCGTAATGGATGAAGATGGTACCGTGCTTAGGGAAGAAAGATTGGAGAATGATCCAAGTCTCGTCGAGAATTTCTCTAACAGGCTAGACCATGCAACCGTAGTGATGGAGTCTTCGTCGACGCCTTCAAGGATTCGATGTTCTCTTCGTGGAACCCGGCTCGGAGACCGATTTTCTCGCTGCCTCAGGGAGGCTAGATCTTCTCAACGGACTTGTTGAATGGATACGTGGGACCTACGGATACGAGGTGATTCTTGGAACGCATCACGCAGGCTCCACAATACCGATCCTGGAAGAGTCTGGGATCAGGTTCCACGGATACGTCACCCCGATCAACCAGTTAGGCGTGATGATGTTCCCAACCCAGCGGCTTGCGCTAGAGGAAAGAAAGAACGCAAAGAAGCCCGTGATAGCCATCAAGTCCCTGGCTGGAGGGAGGATCCTGCCAAAGCAAGCTTTCCACTATGTATACGAAATCGCCGGAGTAGACTCCTGCATGGTCGGCGTAGGTTCAGACGAGGAACTGGATACAGACCTGAATGCAGCAAGAGAGTGGACAGGTGTCAGTGGTGATATGTTCTTGGGGCTGACGTAATGAGATTAGGGATGAGCAGCTTTGAATCCCATCTTCCTATCCGCCGAGAACAGTGAGGGCTTTAGCTACATCGGGCACTGACAGGAGCACGGTGGCTTTTGCAGATCCTTCTGTTGCTGTTGCATAAGCGTACTTGATGTTGATCTTGGCTTGGGCTAGCTTCTCGGCGACCTCACCAAGCGCGTTCGGTCTATTGTCCAGCTCCATCACTATTACTTCCTCCTCCGAGAATCGGAGCTTCGCAGCATTCAGAGCCTCCTTCGCCTTGTCCGGATTGTCCACCAGTAGTCTAACCTTGCCTCTACCCTTTATCTCAGGCGCAACCAAGGCGGAGACGTTCACCCCCGCCTTGCCAAGGGTTGAACAGAGCTGCGCCAAAGCACCTGCCTTGTTAGCCAGCGTAACCGCTAGTTGAGTTACTTTAGGCACAATTTCACCTCACACTGTCACTGTACGACCCGTTACTTAAGCCAAATCCCATATCAAACCCAAGATCTCCGTCAAAGAGCAGCTTCCATAGTAGACTAGCAGCTGCTACGTGGGGAATTCGACTGCCAGTCTCGATTCAAACTTCCAGCTGTTCAGATTCGATCGGATGAGGGCTAACACTGCCCTGGCTCTTTCCGGATTGATACTAAGGAACAGTTTCAGAATATGCGGACAGAACTTCTGCTCTAAACTTGACCCAGCCCAAGTTGAACAACGATGCACTATAGTGCGTTGTTCAAAGTTGATGTCAACTGTCGTGTCTCCGATGTAGGCTGCCAAGGCTCGCTTGCTTTCTTCTCTGAGAGAGAAATCCTTCTCAGGTATGGATTGTGCTACGTTCAATTGTCTCCGCATTGGCAAAGGCGAGCAACAGTTTCTCCACACTCCTGTCAACGACAGGCCCTGTCCACGCCTCCAACCCTTCTACAGGTAGCCTGCCTTCCCGGTAGAAGGATACTCTCTGTAAGGCTGCTTGGCTGTGCGCCGTAGTGATACCGAGCATCTGCATTATCTGGAGACAGTTCTCTGGAGCGTAGCCATGGAAGTGATTGTTGAAGTAGCCCAGAACTCTCTTTGCCCTTCCAGCAGTTTCGTTAACCTTTGGAGTCCATTCTTGGAGTTGCTCCTCTGAATATCGATAGTTGAACCACGGCCTGCTTCCTCTGCCATGCCATCGGATATAGGCGAGATCGGATGTAACATGCAAATCAGGCGGAAGCTGTGCAAGGATGCACCCAAGCTTTCCAGCATCCGTGAGAGGTTTCATGGCTTCTAGAAACTGTTCCAGATCGGCTTCGATTCCATGTCATGTTTACTGTAAAACCTGTCACGGGGTCAAAGAAGGTAAGGTCACAAGGGGAGTAATGTCCGATTTCCGAATAACTCTGATATCTCAATTGGCCACTATCTATCTGCTAGAGATCGTGGCACAAATGATTCTTATCCCATTGAATGCTCTAGTCGTAGCTTCCGCTCTATCGATAATCGAGTCCCTGGGGCGTGAGCTTCGTCAGGTTTACTGCAAAACCTGACATTTGACGCGGTTTGATTCTTGCCAATCCGTTCTAGGAATCATCTGTTAGGGGATACTTCCACTAAAAACAGGAACAGTTTCAGTGTGTGTGGGTACGCTGGTGCGCACATTATTGTCAGGATCGCAAGCGGGTCGCAAGCATCTCGCCACTAAGAGTCAAGCCGCCGTTGAGAAATAGCTTTTGAGCCACAAGGTCTGGAATCATCTTCTTCTCGTCTTCGCTTAGAGCATTAAGGCCACCGGGTTTGCTGGTGCCTCTGGTCCTCACATTTAAGAGTGGCTCGTCCAAGCGGCGAAGCTATCGACAAGGGCATCGAACTGCTCAGTGAGGCTGAGTTCTTGGCCATTGTGAATTCCGTTTGACGCAAGCCTAGGAAGTCCACCGTTGAACCGCTAGTCGTATAGTTATGACACGAAACTCTTCGTGCAATAGCAAGTCGCACGGAGAACCGAAGAGATTGATCGGGTCATACGATTCCGGACATATCGCCGTCGGGTGTCGCGGTGCGCACTCATGAAAGATGTTGTGGTCTAGGTTGGTGATCCTAAGTTTGCCCGATGCCAGCCGTTCTCTCTTCAGTCAGCGATTGAGCTAAGTTTTTGCAGTTCCGCTTAGCTGCATCTACACTTTCGAATCCCATCTTCCCCTTTCATCTTCGGGCTGGCATCAGGCTGTAGTCTATGGTTAAGCCCATTCCAAAGAACTATGAGAACTGGGAAACTGTTGACGGCGTAATGAAGTGGCTTGCAGAACGAGGCATTGTACCTTGTTGGGACAACAAGAACCGCAGAGCGTACTTCAGCAGGGATACGCCTAAGTCGGCTACGGAAGAATTCATCCAAGTCTTAGGCATTCAAATGAAAGAGGTAGGGTTTGCAGTAGATTGTCGCCACTGTCAAGAATCCTTATGCCTCCACCAACCACTCCAGTGGACTCTATCAGTGTCGAAAGTAGCGGTGCAGTCGTAGAGTTGCAGGCAAAAGCCAAGTCAGAGCTTTGTTGACCATACGAGAAAATTAAGCTCTCGTGGAATTCTGGCGACCTAGTAGTTAGGACTCAACTCTCGGTATCCGCATTTTGATATCGCTCGCCTTGATCTAGTTTCCAAACCATTGTGACAAATCCTAGAGGTCGCGTTCTCGGGTAACTAGTGAGGGGCCGTTGTGGTTCCTGAAGGTTCCAGAAGCCACTATGGCTTTGGTTCCAAACCTAGTGCGCTCAGTAGTTCTCTCGATGGTTTGAGATCTGAAAAACCCCACGTTGCATTCGCCTGAGATAGCTGCTCCAACGAGAATACACCGCTAGCGACCCCGATTGACGTAGCCTGAGCCGCGTTGGCTGCGCTTATGTCTC
>Ga0315280_10007144_pt1 | contig 15121 bp, 14 predicted proteins | sample YL17G06_40_MG_FD_203697 | JGI IMG/M metagenome (GOLD analysis project Ga0315280, IMG submission 203697) | Sediment microbial communities from Yellowstone Lake, YNP, Wyoming, USA - YL17G06_40 | ecosystem: Environmental > Aquatic > Freshwater > Lake > Sediment | place: USA: Wyoming | collected... | reverse complement strand
AGTCTAGTCTGGTTTAGGACGGGAACGCACGCGTCTGCGCGCCGCAAGCCTGCCAACACCGGGCGGACCGCTTCTGACCTACAGCCGTAGGGGAGAAACCCGGGTTCAAATCCCGGCGGCCGCACCATCCCGTCATGCTTGGACGAGCGAATTCCGTGGACGCGGCAACTATTCCGAGCCAACGAGTTCTTTCTTGATGAGATCTTTGATTGCGATGCTGAGTGCGCGTGTCTGCGCTTGCTGTCGCTCGTCGGCGGTTGCATATGCTCGGTGCGGCTCGGCGAATGCAGCTTGAGTAAGGACTTTCTCCGGTTCTAGGCCTAGCCCACGAGCGAATGCTTTCAATGCGTCAAGCTCCCAGCCTTTCGGTTTCGGCGCGATTGAGAGCCCTGCGCTCGCATAGACATTCCGTAAGAACTCGATTCCCTTCGACTGGATGTCATGATAGGTATCGACGGTGTGGCCCATCATGTAGTCCACATAATCGGCTTGAACGCCTAAGGCCATGAGCTGGGTCTTGAAGAACTTTCGGAGCGAATGGACGCGGAGGTCGTAGCCTCCGTTATGGTTCTGCTTCAGCAGCCCAGCGCGAGCATAAAATGAGTGGACGATCTTGTACAGCTGCTTCTCGCCTATCTGTTTGGCTTCGCGGGTTTGGTGATCCCTCAGGAGCCAGGACTCGCCCGTGATTTCTTCTCGCGGGATCCTGCGTTCGACTAGCCCCTTCCTTCTAGCATTCAGGTACAACCTGATTGCATCGACTGCTTCGGCGCCGAGGAATGTGTCGTAGTCGTGATACTTCCCCTTCGTGATCTCTGCCTCAACGTGCACATGGAGCGGGACGACGCCTCTCTCCAGATCCTCACGGATATGGCGATACTGCAGGCGGACTAAGGATCCTTCTCGCAATCCTCCAAGCGCCAATGTAGTGATGACAAATTTCTCGCGGAGGTCACCCATATCGAGGAGACGCTGCAGCTCTTCCGGCCTGGGAGCGCGATCCTTGCTGACGCTTCTTCGGGAGAGCGCATATGGAAGACGGACCTCGATGCCGTTGATCCTGTAGAGGGAGCGGATTGCCTTCGCATAGTTCGCGATCCGTGAGGGAGCGAGGCCTGCATCCTGGAGTTCGCCAACGTATTCCTCCAGAGCCTTTACGTGCTTCGGAACCTTCTCGTATGCGACTAGGCCGTTCTCGTTCTTCACGTCGGAAATCAGTGCATCAGGTTCATGGCCTAGCCTCTTCGTGTAACGTGCTATGCAGTCCACGTTGACGTACAGCGTTTTGGCGCTGCCAGTCCTATAGCGAAGGTAGTAACGAGCCAGTTCGAGGAGGGACTTGTTCTCGAAAACAAACGGGATGAGACGTGGGCGCTCGGATGCGAGCGAGCGCACGACGTACTCGACAAGGCCTCGTTGGCCGACCGCTAGGATCCTCTCGAGCGGAATCGTGGTCGGAGTCTTGAGCTTGTAGCCCTTCGGCGAACGCTCCACGAGAAAGCTATCATTCTCGATGCGGCCGAGCTTCAGGATCTCTTCTAGGTCTGCCTGCGTCAAAGTCCGAGGCTTCAGGATGAGTTCCGTGGTCAAGGCGCATGATCCTCCCGCCCCTGCGCGTCGGCTTCGAGTTCGCAGTAGTAGACCCAGGGTCCATCATAGACCGCGAGCACACAGGATCCTTTCTTGATGGAGCTCGGATCTGTTACACCTGTATCATTGCTGACGAGCTCGCGGAGAATCGGTTTCTTCAGGATTCCAGCTATCCGCTCGAGCTCACGGGGCGTCTTGACATGGATCTTCCGGTCCTCTGGCAGACGAAGCTCCACAACCTCAGCATCAACCGATATCGTTCCCATTAGAGTGGGCTCCATGTATGCGCTTGTGTCCTTGTGCGCTAACATAACCATGACCCAACTCCTATATTAGTGCTCTGGCACTGTCTCACCAAGGCATAGGGGCACGTGTATGGCTAGATTCACGGTGGAGATCCCTGAGGACCTGCACAAGGAATTCAGGATCAGGGTCATTGAAGTGTACGGAACTGAGAAAGGTGCGATAACCAGGGCTGTGATAGACGCGCTCCGCTTGTGGTTGAAGCAGGCAGGCGCTCCGGTCAAGAAGAAGTAGCCTTCAGGCAATGGGACGCATCTCCAGGATCGCCTTCTTCAGGATCACGAGGCCCGTCGCCTTGGGCTTGGATTCGTTGGGCGGGTCGGGCATGGCGAAGCGCTCCCACACTATGCGGACACATTCTTCGTCCTCGTAGTCAAGCCACCCTATGCATTCACGAGTCCAAGGACGATATGCGCGAGGATCCAGATCCCGGAAAAGGACATGGTCGGCGTAACGCACGTATACCAGAGAACCAATTGCCACTTGAACTCATCTCGTGAATCTTAGATATCCTTCGGGATCGGGTGCCAGCACCCCTTCGTCGAGTAGCTGCATGACACATCGTGCAGCCTTCACCTCATCCTTAGTCACGCTGGTCGCTCGAGAGAAGGCATAACTCCAGCTCATGGGACCTGGTCGCACGCGAAGTGCCGCCAGAACCCTATGTCTATCAATCTCATTGCTGTCATCGTGGTCATCGAATGAGCATTCACTATCGCCTTCAGAGCATATTTGACCCGTCAGACCACGCACATGGGATCCTGCAATCGCCATATCCTCTCTAGGCGCGTTCGCATTGGAAGCTGTTTCAGCCTTGGATCCAATGGCGCCAATCTCCGTATGGAGAGAGGGTATCGTCACAAAGACATCATCGTCATTTGAGGCGGGCGATACAGTAGCGCCTCGTTCTGAGGCGTCCGGAGCGTGGAACGGAGTATCGTCAAACATCCCCTCTGTGGATGGGGATAGGATAAAGCTCCTTCCACTAACCGGATCTGTTACTCTGAGGTATTCGGAGTCAAGCCCATCCACCAGGGATGAATATGACGATACCCCTCTTTGTGCTCCGGAGAGCGCAGATTGGAACGCTTTAGTATCGCTCGTCTCAAATGGCGATCCGTGTCTTTGTGACGATAGTGCCTGCCTGTCAGCGACCTCTAGATATTCAAGCCTACCTTCATGCCTTACGACATGAAGCACCGCCTTCTCCTTGAGCGCCTTTACGATGTCTTTCACATAGCTGTCGGATTTCACCAGTTTTTCCGCAAGCTCCTTCCTCGTGAACTCACCAGGAAGCGCAAGTATCATGGGTATTGCGTTCTCGATTCGCTTCTCCACGCCCTTACTTACTCGCTGAAAGGTCTCCAAACCGATAGTTAACGCGTAATAGAGGTCTTGCACCGTGGCAAGGACGGCGCCGTTGACTCTAGGCCGCTGATGCTGATGAAGGAAGGCGCAGTAGTAGACTAGGTCATGGATCTTATCCCAATCACGTCTCGATCGCAGCTCCTTAGGGTCAAGTAGGGCCCGGAACGATTCAGGATATGGAATCAACACCTCGCACGGCTGCAGTCTCTCCATAACCGCTCTGAGAAGACGCGTGTCATCACGTGATGAGGCACCCGTCACTATTTGCTTGATCCGCTCGTCTTCCTTTCTCTCCTTGAAGCCATATACCCTCTCAGTCAGCTCCGGGGATTCATCAACATTGATCTCCCATGCGCGGTTGCTGAACTGTGGGTCGAGGTGTATGCGAGTGGTTGATGTGGCGATCGTGATGGGTGGAATATTGTAGTCGTGTGTGTAGAATTTGCCTGAAGCCTGGTCGCGCTCAGATATGGATGCGATATATCCGCCATCTGATGAGCTGAGTAGTCTAATCCTGGTCTTGTCCTCGCCGTACAGTTCTTTGATGAGTAGGATGTCGTACTTGTGAAGCGGCCCATACTCTAGGGCTGTGGGACTGAATCGGCCTACTTCCTTGACCTTGTAGGCTCGTGGCAGGATTTTCAGGATGTTGGACTTGCCAGCAGAGGGGTCTCCCTTGATCGTAAGGATGGCTTTATGCTCCGCTGGCAGTTTGCCGCTCATGCCAAGCAGTAGGATGAGTAGTCTGCTCTTTTCCTCTCCTTCCACCCACGCTGCGAGGATCTCGTTCAGCCGCCATAGAAGCGACGGGTCTCTGAGCAGCCGGTCCGCTTCCTGGTAGTCAGTTGGTTTTGGGATGCTGCGGCATTCTGGGCAACCATCACTAGGACAGGTTGAATGTATCCTTCTGAATCCTACGTGGTAGCCGTGTTTCTGGACTGATTCCACCACGGCTTTGATCTCAGAATCTGGAAGAGGAGGGCTGTTGCGCCTGTTCCATTCGAGCAGCACGCGCTCGCATTCATCCGATTTCAGGCTGCGATGAGTCATATAGTAGGATGCTAGGATTAGGGCTGTGTTGTTTCGTAGTCCCTCCTTCACGCCTTGCAGCATCCGCTGAATTGGATATGGATCACCGTTGCCCTGCTCTGGACTCGGCGAAAGACTTGCCTCGTATGAGGCTTCATCTGCGTATTTCGTGCCAGCGCTCTCCGCGAGACCATATGCGTAGTTCTCTGCGTCCGGAATGGACATGATCGTCTTGATGTTTGGGTTGATGAACTCGTAGGGGCGCCCGGTTTGATGTATGCTTGGAGGAGCAACGATTTGGCTGCCATAGCCCTTAACTTCGATCTTGGGGTTCGGGATTGTGAATGTGCTGCAGAACTTCTCTGAGCGCAGCCATACGTGGTAGCCTCCTCCCCCCGTCCTAGCTACTGGCGTCCTTTCGCTCCACTTCTCGATGGCTTCGAGTTTCTGGTAGGTTGCTTCGTCGTCTATGTCAAGCGTGATGAACCCTTTGCTTGCGGGTCCGCAGATTAGGCCGATGTTGGCATTTGGATGGGTTCTGAACCATTCGTCAACTGCACCGGGTTTGGGGGGTTCGTCCTGGAGTCGATCCCATTCTATGAGCGGTTTCTTGCCTCGAGGAGCGACTGGAATAGGCACTAAACCTTGATCGACGTAAGCCGCAATCTGTCGCAAACGATTCAGAGAACGGGTTGTTTCGTCTTCCTGCGTATCCGTCATCTCGATTCGCCCTCCGGTATATCATGCTCGCCTAGACTGAGGATGGCGAAGTCTCGTATGGAACGGTCGGCGTAGCGTAGCCACTTGCACCAGTTGCCGCGGGTTGTCAGAAACTCGACGTTGACGTGGACTAACTCGTCAGGGGCAAACTGACTCATTGATGATAGCCTCTGTGGACTATCGGGCAGTTGAGGCATAGCCCATAACCATGTCGCGGATCATCCGGTCCGCCAGCGATGAACTTCTTCACCGAAGAACTTTTCTCGGCCGATGACTCATCAGTCATCTCAGCTCACCTCTTACCATTGACGTCGGCAGGGGTAGCTTGGAGTGGTCTCGCTCGCGAGGCTGAACCACTCCATTTTCCATGCAAGAATTCGAATCGTTCGTCGGTTGAATCATTCATCTTTGGCCTCTCCATTAGCCCTGAACTCATTTCTCCGTGACTTCAGTTGTCTCCGAAGGGCGAGAATCCGATATCTTGGCTCACCTCTTCTCTCTCCTCGTGGAGGCGGTGGCCTGGCCCATCTTGGAGCGCCCTCGATCTGCCTCCATCAGCTATCCTTCGAGGTCAGGCGCTGGAATCTTCGACGTGACTTTAACCTCTTTCAGAGTTGAGGCGACTGTCCAGGAGACGCCCATTTCCTTCAGCTTCTCGCGCACCGCTTCCCGGACTAGTTCTGTCTTGGTACTGTGCATGTCCTGATAGACAGCTTCCTCAACTGCCCGATCGAGAGTCTCGGTCACAGGGATGTGCCAAAATACCGTTTTCCGATTTCTAGTCATGTCCATCACTTTATGCTCCGGATTGGGTCAATCTTTATTACAGGTTGCGGCAACTTTTGATCAAAAGTTGGAGGCCTTTACATCACGCGACACGTAGTCAAATTGCCGATGCAACACAGACCTGATTCTTTGGATCTCGAAATCCTAAACTGCATCAAGAATGGGACCAACTGGTCATACAAGATAGCCAAGGATCGCAAGAAAACGCAGTCAGTGATCCGAGAAAAACTCAAAAGACTTGAGGAGCTCGGTTACGTACAAGAACACCGCGAAAATAAGCGAATCCTGTATGAATTGACTCGGGAGGGAGAATCTTTACGAGCCGAAGCCACGATAATCAAGCCATCAAAACTTCAGCAAATAGGGACCGTTACTGCACAACAACTGGCTGGCGCCCACGGGATCTCCATTGAATTCATTACCGAGAATCCAGTTCAGGTACAAACCAGAGGCGCAGACGGCGAATTTCTGACCCAAATTGAACTCAAAGGTAGCGCAACTTGTCGCATTGCTCCCAGGCTCACCCCATACATCAATACCTTCGGCAGCCCCACTTGGATCAGATGTAGACTGATCGCCAAGGAGTTGCAGTAATAAGACGTCAAACCAGAGCACTTGTTATCCACATCCGCTCGTGCTTCACGGCGACACCAAGCGGGCCCTGAGCTAGCCTCTCAAAACCCGTTCAAGAATCGGATTCCTTTGCATTGAAGTCGTAGCAGAAGGCGCAGCGTAGAGCCTCTGCCTGTTTATGAACCTCCGAGCCATCTTTCCTCTTCCAAACCCAATTTGTACAAAATCCTTCGGCGTTAACGTAACCGCATTTTCTCAGCTTCAATCCACCCATCCCTCTCGCCTGCCCGAATAACATCCTCAAAGGAACGCTCGAGGCAATTTCTTCCGCTAGCAGCTCGTCAAGTTCTTTGATCTTCTCCAGCACGGTGGGTTGATTTACATCGATTTTCTTCAGCCCAATCCATTTGTCATAAAGTTGCCTTACTTTGTCTGGACTCGTTCTGAGCTGAATTACAACCTTGGGAAGCGATACGCCTTTCTCAAACTCCTCAAAGATCCTAGACGCATCTTCACCATCGGTCTCTGGGCCCGTCGATTCAGGCTTAACGCTCGATTCCGTTACGGCTGGCTTCTTTAGAAGCCTAGATATCTGGGCAATGGACACACGCTCCATCTCGGCAATCTGCCTGTATGTCTTGCCTTCCGCTCTGAGGTTCTCAATTCTAGTCCTCAAGTCGGCTGTTTTCCCCTGTTCCGTGTGTTTCGCAAGCTTTTCATCTGTTCCCAATTGTTTCAACCTGTTCCATCTGTTTCAGAGGTGTAACTGCAAAAATTCTTCATTGATTTCATATACGATTCTGGTTAAGTTGATCAACTATTCGCCTTTGAAACAAGGGATATGTTTCATCAGTCCGTTGCCCGAAACATCGTAGATCAAACCCAATCCCTTGAAGCTCTCAACTTGGTGGCTGACCACGATAAGCTTCCGGGTATGCTTCCGAGCCTCAGCCATGAGAGATTTGAGGAACGGAGAGTCCGCGAAGCGGTGCCCCTCCTCCACGACGATGACCCAGTTTGAGAGCTGTTTCTGAAACATTATAGCATGCCTGAAAATGCTGTCGGCCTCGCTTTTGCTCACATCAACATTGGGATGGGTGACGAGTCTAAGTTTCCTAGATTCCTTCTCAAAGTCTAGAGAGAAGAAGTCTCCTAGGGTGATCTCCTTGAGACACGGATATTCATCATGGGGATCGAGAATGAAGATGGGTGGTTCAAGACGAGGTATCACCATGTCTCTCAGGAAGGTTGTTTTTCCGATGCCCGGGATACCCGTCAAGATCGCAGGAACAGTATTCGCAATAATCGCCTCGATGGTTGGGGCTGGATGCTTCTCCCCTTCAATCGTATGGATAAACAAGGAGATCAGGGCGTCGTAGCTTTTGATGTTGAACTTCTTCTTGAGACCCTTCATGCGACTGATGTTGACTCTGCTTATGCGATAGTTCGTATACTGTCCAGACGGTCTGTTCACTGTCGAGTCGTTTTGACTTGTAACCTCGGTCATGGTCTGATCCCTAAGGCGATAGGAACCTCGTCCAGCAACCGCTTGCGTTGTTTAGGAAGGTACTGAAGTCTGGGCTGAGCCGATATCTTCCATGTTGCCTTCGGAGGAGGCCGATGCTTCTCAGCTTTTGCAAAGCGGATTGATAGTTGCTGTATGTCAGGCCTTGGTTAAGTTCAAGAAACTTTCTCCAGTCTCCAGCTTCCAAGCCTGCGTTGCTTTTGACATGTAGGAGAATCCTCTCGGCCACATGAACTAAGTGAAGACTCCTCGATTCATGGAATACACATTCCAAAAGGTTCTGTAGGCCGAACCTCGGATCGTTGAGCCTCTCAGTCTGCCTAGGCTTAACTTCAAGCGTAGCCTTCCTATGCCTAGCGTAAGTAACTTCTTGATGTCCGGTCTGTTTCACTGAGGCTTTCGCCAAGAAGATAATGGTGAGGAGTTAGATTTTAGCCCATTTCGACAAACTATGTCCAAAACATGTACACTATCGGAAAATGGTTCAATTCTATAGGCAACTTCTCTACTGAAAACTCTGGGAACATTTTCGGTGATTTCGCTACGTTGACCTATCCTCTACTGCGCCCATATCCGGTCAAAGGGGCATGGCTGCACAACCATTCTCTTTGAAAGACGCACCTTATCGACGTAATGTCAATCACGAGCCAGTTGCGAACAAGCATCTCGTGCTGCATGGATTGAAGCCACGCGAGGAAGTGCTGCGGCCTCTTGTCGAAGCTCAGTTCTGCCCGAAATGCAGCCAAGAGAATGCTCCGATCGCGGTCTACTGCGTCAAGTAGGCTGAGAAAACGGTATCAACCCACATCTGCGACCGCTAGAATCCAAAGACACTCGTTCAGTTCAAGTGAAGCTACCGTGTCAGATTCGGAACCAGGGTCATGTTATGCTTTTGTCACTGTCACGACAGTAAGCAACAGCTATACTGTCTCACAGCCCACGAGTAGATACGCGTCCAGTTGCACAACGACATGTTATGTACGTCACGGCCAGCTCAGGTCAGTGCGCTCTGGCTGAAGCAACTCGTTGATGGTCTCTCTAAATCTACGTTCAGTAGTTGAGTCAGTTTGAATAGAGTTCGTGTATACATCAATCGCAGCCAACAGATCTTCATAAAGGCAGACTGTGGAGATCGGCTGAATCCACTCATTTGGGAGAACAGGCACCGGCACCAGGTGAGTCAAAGGCATGTTCTTCACAGCACCCCCTCCCATAGCAATAGGCAGAATTACGGTCCTGTCTGGATGCTTGTATACTTGCCATTCGATTTTGGCTACTTGGTTGCTCAGAGCCATTGGTTCATACAAGTGAATTGTTCCATTTCTGTAGATCTCCCAAAGAAGATCCCCGTGCTTTGCATAGTGACTATCGACCCGGCCAAATATGTCCCGAAGAAAGGCTTTCGCATAGGTAGACTTGGCGAAGACTCTTCTCCCGCTGTGATAGCGCTCTCCGGCATAACCATGGTACAGCGCTCCTAGATAATCCACGTAGCTCAAGACCAGCCGCGGTACAGCGAAATAACCACCCCTAGGTTTTCCGACTTGGAGACACGGCTGGACATCATCGAGTACGGACTGCTTCAGGTCGCTTTGAAGATACGCTACGATGTCATTAACGGTCATATTGATTTTGCGTGGCATTTGTCCTCGGCCGTAATCTTCGTTTGAAGTTGGACTAATTGCTTTTCGTTGTGCTCTCTCCGGTGCAGTCACCCAAACTTGAACCGTAGTTTTGTGTGTGTGTGGCAAGTACGTGTGAAGTAGAACTGATCCTATTTGCTGACTACGGAGACGGAAAGCAGCAGCCGGATGAGCCAGACATCAAGGGTGCAATCATCGAAGTGATGGATGGTGACAGCAAACAGGTTGTTGAAGCAGACAGTGATGGCAAGTACAGACTGAAGCATCTTGTTGAAGGAGGAAGATACCTCATCAATTTCGACAGTGAATTCTTGGACGAGCAGGGTTGGCGTTTCATCTCAGTATCCTCCGACGCTATCACACCGGTAACAGGAGGATTCGAATTCAGAGTATCTTGAGGCTCCTTTCGCAATCCCAGGGGACGGAATGCAGAACCTCTGCCTCGTAGCCACACTCGGGTTAGATTATGCAACTGCGATGCGTCTGCGGTGCAAGACAATTCCAAGGATGGCCGCAAGCAAAACCGCGCCCACCGCAGGCCCCAGGCTGCCTATTGATACGAACTCGTTCACCCCTTGCGCTGTCATTGTGGTCGTTGCGGTAGAGTCTCCCAGATGAAGAGTTACCACATTCTCCGATCTACGACCCACAAGCCATGCCATAAGATCGTACTCGCCTGGTCCCACGCTGCCTCCAGCGTTGCTAATTTGATTCCATCTGGCGTCATAGGTTCTCGTTTCACCCGGCTCTACTTTCACTTGGGTAAGAACCTGAGCGCACACCACATTCCTCGAGAGTCTAAAAACCTCGTTCCCCTGCGAGTCAGTCACTGCAAGGTCGAAGACGCAGCTCGTCGGCCAATCAAAGACGAGCGCCGTAGTCCCCGTGTTGGTGGCGCTGATCTTTATCGCTATGGGCGCCCCCAAGCTGTAAGTGTTTGAATCGGTTTCGACGTGAACCACGAGAGCCTCAACGTTCTGGGCTTGAACCAATGGTATTACACTGGGCAGTAGCGACATCGCGCCCAATAAAACCAAGAGCACAGGGATACACTTGCCACCTGGGTGCATACCCTTTCTGCCCCGAAGGCCAACCATCCCTTTCGTCTCGGATCTCACATGGATAGGGCTGTTCATTCTATTTACTCTATCTACGCAAGTGTCTTCTTCTATTTTTACTATATATTCATGCGTAGGCTTCATCAAATGAAGCATAGGATTTTGGCTTTTGGATCACTTTTTCTTCTCTTCTTGCTCGTCTTGCCGACGTTCGGCCAAGCCACGTTGATCACACCTAATCGCACCGGCACTAGTACGTTTCAGCCGAATCTGGATGACATCCAAACGCCTCTGAGCGGTCGGCAGGAAACAGCGGTCTATAAAGTCACACTGATCACAGGAGACATCGTTCTTGTCACAATCTCCTCGGATGGCAGAAGAGCTTTCGCTGTTCAGCCTATGGACCCCAAAGAAGAGTTCTTCTCGTTCAAACGGGGGAACGAAACATATATCGTACCTTCTTCAGCCCCCTTGGAGAAACTCGATCTTAACCTGTTCAACATCGACTACCTGCTGAGGGAGAAATACTACGGACTTGCGTACTTCCCAGTCCTAGTTTCCAGTGACTCGGCATCAAACGCGCAGAGCCTCGCTAGTGATGCGAAAATAAGCGGGTCAGTAACGCACGTCTTCAAGACTATTCCTGCCTTCGCAGCTAGAGCCAAGATTGCTGAAGTAAGGAGCTTCTACGAGGCCCTTGTCGTCAAGCCTGAAGTCAAGATGATCTGGCTGGACAAAGTGAATCATGCCAGCCTCAATGAGAGTGTTCCGCTAATCGGCGCGCCTACAGTGTGGGCGACTGGATATACCGGAACCGGAGTAAAGATAGCGGTACTTGACACAGGGATCGATTCAACTCATCCTGACGTTTCCGGGAAGATCGTGGCCGCAACGGACTTCACTGATGATGGCACAACAGACGACCTCTATGGGCATGGAACACATGTCGCAGTCATTGCAGCCGGGACAGGGGCTGCTTCAGGCGGCAAGTTCAAAGGTGTCGCCCCCGGCGCCAGCCTGATGAACATCAAGGTCCTGAATCGTTACGGCTTCGGATATGATTCTTGGATCATATCTGGAATCGAATATGCAACAGACAATGGTGCCAACATAATTAGCATGAGCCTAGGAGGTAGCCCAACTGATGGAAACGACCCTATGTCCCAAGCCGTCGATGCAGCCGTTGCCAAGGGAGTTGTGGCAGCTATTGCTGCTGGAAACTCTGGCTCCTACTCCAGCGTAGCTACGCCGGGTGCAGCACGCAGCGCGATAACTGTTGGAGCGAGCGACAAATCTGACAACCTAGCATCGTTTAGCAGTGAAGGCCCCACGGTTGATTTCAGGGTGAAGCCTGATGTTCTAGCTCCGGGCGTGAACATAATATCTGGGCATGCGACGCACTGCATATCATCGTACGTGTGCTCATACATTCCGAACCCACCGGGTCAACCGTCTAGTGGGCCGCCGAACTACCCGCCCTACTATACGAGCCTTTCAGGAACCAGCATGGCTACGCCCCACGTCAGCGGCCTAATCGCCCTAATCAAGCAGAAGAATCCCAGCTGGACACCTGCGTTTGTCAAAGATGCACTCATCAATACGGCCGTGCAGTTGGATAGTTACAATGTCTATCAGCAGGGTGGCGGGCGGGTCTACGCTCCCGATGCGGTGCAAACGACAATGCTGATGGATCCAGGATCCTACAGCTTCGGCGTCTTGTCTGCTGGATCGACATCTGCGTACTCTGACTTCGCAGTTTACAACTTCGGTGGCTCGACGCTCACGGTATCGTCCTACTCAATATCCCTTGTGGATGTGCTGACGGGAATCGCCTATCCTTTTTCGTCCACGCTGAACGTTACCAGTCTGAGCATCCCAAGCGGTTCATCGAAAGGGGTGAGGTTGACGATCAATCTACAATATCTCCCAGTCTCGTTGTATTCCGGTCTAATGATCGTCAGGCCGACTGTCGGAAAGGCGATACACTCAGTCTTCGGATTCGCGAAACTTAACAAACTCATAGTGAACAAGGTCGACCTTGATGGTACCTCCGCTACCGGTGACTGGGTGTACGTCTTCAAGAAGAATACCTCTTCTCAGCTTGAGTGGACACTTAGCAATGCGTATGGCTATGTCGATAGCGGCGGAACATTCGTAGCCTATGTCGGAAGCGGATATCACACTCTGATGAGTTGGGGTAGTAAGACAGCGTCCAACAAGGGAATCGCAGTCTTAACAATTGCAGACACCGTTCCAATCGTCGCAAGCCCCACCTCGGTCAGCTTGGATGAGAGAACAACCAACACGGTTGCGTTCGACATGAACAAGGCTGGGCTACTTCTGGCTTCGAGGGCGGTGCAACTCTATTACAGCGTTGGTCCGTGGTGGCAGTCGCTTTGGTTTTTCTCTATTTGGGGGTACCCGTCTTCTTCCACGTTCCGTATTAGTAACACGGCCATGAATGCGACCTTCCGTTACTCATATTTCCCCTCGTCCGCCTATGATTTCGGCAACCCCTCCAACGTGAACTCTCCGGAGTGGTATGACCTTCTCTATGCTTCCTCTGGAATAACCGGGTCAACCAACTATCAGGCCGATTACTCCACGATAGTCCAAAAATCGTCCACTTACTCAGTGAATCTTTCGCCGAAAATAGGTGCCAATCGATTCTCCTTCGTCTGCACGAAACAATTCGAACAATTCGCAAACATTGCATGGAACTGGCAAATGACCCTACCGCAGACAAGAGTGGAGTACGTTTCTCCAAACACATACTACGACCAATACCTAGAGAAGGTGTCGGACCTCCCAGGAAAGACGACTCCAAGCATCTTCTACCATGGCCCATGGGAATCCTGGGGTATTGGGCAAAAGGTCAGCGAAGTCTGGAACCGCGCCCTCTCTACTAGTCTCTATGGATACACTGACCCGTCAAATGGATACGTGGAGTTCTACGGGAATGCCTTCATGGACTCCTACATGCATGACTTCGAGGAGTGGGACAGGTACCCCGCTGGGACCATCACTATCCTGAAGGGCGCGCAGGTGCTCGTCTCGAGCCAGCCGATAGGCGACTCCTACGGCTACTCGTTCTATACGGGTGCCGGAGCATACAGCATTAGCATCGATGCCACCAACAATCAAGCTCTTTCAATGCATACCATTGCCAGCTTCACTCTGAACGTGCCGTCCACGTTGGGCAACGTGTACGCGCCATTGATCCTGTTCAGGCCTCAAGGGCTAGACCTGAACAATTCTATGTCAGCCGGAAACGTAGTGGTTGACATCGGCGTTGCAGATCCTAACACCGCAGCCTCGGCAACGCTTCAATACTCCATAAATGATGGCTCAACATGGAATAGCGTAACCCTTGTGCCAACCGGCGGAAACTGGTACTCTGGAAACCTAGGTTTTCTCCAAAACGTGTACGTCTCATTGAAAGCTACAGCCTCCGATTCAGCGGGCAACACCGTCACACAGACAACCATGCGCGTTTTCCACATTTCACCAGCATCAACAACTAGTGTAAGCTCAGTTGGTGGCGATGTGGTGAATGCTGCTGCGGGGTCCGTGGTGTACGTGCTTCCTGATTGGCAGAGCAGTCACACGAAACCCGCTGGAGTGATTACCGCCGCTCTTTCAGATTTTACGGCGTTGGGTTTCATGTTCGGCGCATCCAGCAACACTCAGATTATGGCTTTGGATACGAACAGCACCTACTTCGACTCGTCAACTGGTGCCCCCAAGATTTCGAACGGCGTTTTAGTGGTGTTTGCAGGTCCCATCGTGAACGGGGTTGTCCATTACTATGAAGGTGTCGGCGTCTCGCCGCTTCGATTCCAATATATCACGGTGGGCGGAACGCAGTACTACGCCTTGTATGATCGTCAGGGCAATGTGGCTGCGTCGATGCCAGCGTCGGCTGGACAAGCGGGGACATCCGACATGTTTCTCTTGGAGTACTTCCGGGACGCGAATAACAATAGGGTCTTCATCATCTACGGGTTTGCTTGGAAAGGAACCTACGTCGGGGGGCTCTTCTTCAAAACCTACGTGCTCCCGAACCTTGCGAGCTATACCCATGGCTGGTACATCTACCAGTGGAGTGATGTGAACGGCAATGGATTACCAGACCTTTACGAAGTCAACACCACACCCGTAAAATACGGCGACTAAAGGCCTAGATGGAACCCGGAGCCTACGAGTCTATTACGCGGCGATCACGCCCAGACTGCCCTCATAGGAAAACTGCGAGCGGTCTGCGTTGCGATGTGTACTGTTAAATTGAGGTCGAAATCTCCGCATCTGTTCAACTCTACTTAGAGCCTATCCTAAAACGGTTAGTCGGTAGATTATGAGGCAGCATGCGAGTTGGGTGAGGGCTAGATAGTTTCTCATCTTCTTCTCCCAGCGGATGAGAAGCTTCCGGAACCTGTTATGCCATGATCCTGTTCGCTCAACCACCCAGCGTTTGGCTTGGTGACATCTTCCATCACCGCGAGGGGGAACAGTTTCTCCTCTGTGGC
>Ga0315280_10007143_pt1 | contig 15124 bp, 16 predicted proteins | sample YL17G06_40_MG_FD_203697 | JGI IMG/M metagenome (GOLD analysis project Ga0315280, IMG submission 203697) | Sediment microbial communities from Yellowstone Lake, YNP, Wyoming, USA - YL17G06_40 | ecosystem: Environmental > Aquatic > Freshwater > Lake > Sediment | place: USA: Wyoming | collected... | reverse complement strand
ACTGCCTAGGGGGACGTTATCATTATAGGGAGTAGAAAAAGAAGCATGCGATTCATCCGCAACCTTCCGGTTGCGGAATTCTCGCAGATTTTATTAAAAAGCGAATGGGATAAGGAAAAAACTGAAATGAAAAACGAAAGGGATACATGAACGAAGTATTGATGGTAAACGTCGGTTGAGACGGCGACAAATTGCTTCCTGAAGAGCTTAAACCACTAGAGAAGTGCAAAACCGACATCTTGCCCTTATAGACGGATTTTATGCATATTGAGGCGGGTGGACCTGCCATGATAATAAGTGAAAAAAGCCTACAGGGGGGTTACGGCCGACAAGCCTATATCGCATTAGATCATGGAGGTTCAGCCAATATCCTTGATTATGGATTCAAGGAAGCGGCACTCGGCTATAATGACTTCTGCCACCTCGTCGTACTTTTTCTCCACCATCTTTCTGTACTTCTTTGCTACCGGCTCCTTAATTCTCCCGAGGCGTCGTTGTTTCTCGATTAGATCATAAGCCATCAAGAGGTAGGCGTCCAAGGAGTCCATGATGCAGGTCATCTGTTTCATTTGCTCAGCCAGCCCGCCCTGTGAGCCGGGAAGCGGTATGCTCAGGTTGAATACCAGCCCTTCCATCAACTGGCATATCCCTTTTATCCTGCTCTCGTTATCCAGGAAGACAGTGGGGAACTCGCTTTTAAGGGTTATCTTGAACACCCTCACCATTTTAAGACCGGGGGGTTGCCAGTAAGGTAAAAAAATGTTGAGTTATTTTTGCCTCTTTCTCCAGACAGCCACGACTTTGTCCAAGGCGATGTGTGTATAAACACCCTTCTTCGTTTCGAGAGTTAGCACGCCGTCGGCGCACCCAATGACCTTCCCGCTGAACTTGTCGTTCCATCCACAGTAGACGTCTATCTCCTGGTTCATGAGGTGTTCCGGGATGAATTTATCCAAATTAAACACCTGTATAAAGATTGGTGCCCCATTGATTTTAAACTTACCATTAAGGATCTTCAAGTATAGCAACTTTTGTACTGATTCTCGATCTTCTTTATCTCGCTACCATCTTTGGTGGTGGAATAAAGGGAGAGGGGTTCATTGTTCAGCGTCAAAAAGGTCGGACCCCACTTCATTTTAGAAAGTAAAGAAACGGCCTCCTCCTTGAAGCCGGTGATGTGCAGGGTCGCGGCGATGGCCTCTAGGGTACTCAGTTTGTAGGGTATCGAGTAGTTTACCGGGTTCGCCGCTAGGAGGAAGGGGAGGTGCCTGGCTACGAAGCGCTCCGTTGATGGCAACTCTTCTATCCGGTTCCACGAGCAGTCCACCGCAGAGATGCCCCTCGATGTCACTACGGTACGGTCTTGAGGCGACAGCACTTCCCCGGCGAACGGGTAGAGAAGAAGGGAGCCGGTGGGCAGACCTTTGATGTTATAAACGACCTTGGCGAGCCCGAGCCTTCCCAGTTTTAGCGCGGTGCACTTCTTGGGATCGCACTCCCGCATGTGATAAATGTACAGTGCAGGCTTTCCGGGCGCGCTCGTCCTCGTCTTGACTCCCCAGAGGGGAATCTACTTAAGTCGCATATATTATTGATTCTCTGGGTGCACCAAATGCCTCTAGCCTACGTATTGATAAACACTGCCACGGGCTCCGAGGATAAGGTACTGAAGGAGCTCCGGAAGATCAAGGGCATCATGGAGGTTCATACCCTGTACGGGGTTCACGACATCATCGCCAAGGTGGAGCTCCAGGACCGCGGGGACAAGCTGAAGGAGGACATGGTCTGGAAGATCCGGCGCATCAACGAGGTCCAGTCCACGACCACGCTTATAGTGGCAGACACCTACTAGGTAAATGAAGGATTATGCCACTTTATCACCTCGGGATGGACGATACTGACTCCCTAAAGCTGGGTTGCACCACCTACATCGGGGCTCTGTTAATCGAGAACCTGGCTAAAAAGAGCAAGTTCGTAGATTATCCCAACCTCATCAGGCTCAACCCCAACATCCCGTGGAAGTCGAGGGGCAACGCCGGCATATGCCTACGGTTCCTCTCCGACCGCGCCCCCGAGGACCTGCTGGACCTGGCCGAGGGGCTCGCCGAGGAGTACCGGGACAGGGAGGACGCGAAGAACCAGCCGGGGATCGCCCTTCTCGAGGGGGAGACCCCGCGCGCTGTCAAGGAGTTCGGGCGCCGGGCGCTCTACAACGTATTGACGAAGGAGGAGGCCTTCAGCGCCGCGGAGAAGGTTAAAGCCAAGTACCGGATCATCAGGGGCGGCCTTGGTTTGGTGGGAGCCCTCGCCTCTATAGGCAACACCCTCGAGGCTGACCACACCTTCGAACTCGTCGTTTACCGGAAAAGGGAGCTGTGGGGGAGGAAGAGGAACGTCGACCTCGAGAGCGTCGTGAAGTTCGACAAGGAGACCAACCCCCTGACGTTCAACAACATCGACTACGAGAAGGGGAGGCTTCTCGTAACGCCCCACGGACCGGATCCCATCCTCTTCGGCGTGAGGGGAGAGAGCCCCCAAGTTGTCATGGAGGCGCTCACGAAGGTTAAGTTCAAAGGCGCGGAGAGGTGGGTAGTTTACAGGAGCAACCAGGGAACAGCCTCCCACCTCGTCCGGACGCTCTCCATCAAGGAGCTGAAGCCCTACCAAGCGGCGATACTCAAGGGGAAGATCTCCAAGGCTTCCAAGGTCCTGAAGGGAGGTCACGTGATCGCGTATCTGAAGGACAGGACGGGCGAGATCGATATGGCCGGCTACGAGCCCTCCGGGAGCTTCAGGATGGTGGTCAGGGATCTGCTCCCCGGCGACCGCGTCAGGGCTTACGGCGGCGTCAGGGTCCTCGACGACGGCAGGTTCACCTTCAACTTGGAGAGGCTGGAGGTGCTGGAGCTCGTTAATGAGGTTTATAGGAACCCCGTCTGTCCGAAGTGCGGGAAGAGCATGAAGTCCGAAGGTAAAGGTAAGGGTTACCAGTGCGAGAGGTGCGGCCTCAAAACGAGGGAGCCAACGCTGGAGAGGATCGAGAGGAAGATAAAGGCAGGGGCTTACCTCCCACCGCCGAGGGCGATGAGGCACCTTACCAAGCCATTCCAGAGGTACGGTCAGGAGAAGACGGCTTGGAACGGCAGGGTCGGCGAATTTTACGGGCTCTTCTGAATGCCCAACACCCCTTTCATCACCTTCGGGTCGCATTCAACAGGCGGAATTATGACGCCCGCGATCCGGTAGATCTCCACTGGCGTCCCCTTCCCCCTCACGAACCTGTGGACCTCCCTGAGCGAGCGCGAGAACTCCTCGTCCTTGTCCTCCTTCAGCAGAGAGAAGAGCCCCCTCCCGGTCTCCAGCACCCTATCGAGATCCTTCCCTTCCATGGCGTACTTCCCGTTGCCGGATAGCAGCACGATGAGTCTCAACGCCCTTCCCCCTTTCTCCTATCGGGTGCCCGGGATTTAAACCGTCTATCTTTACAAGGACTCAAAGTTTATATGCTCGTAGCCCTTCCATCAAAATAACGGCAGTCTTTTGAGTCAACTAAATAGCGGGGTAGGGTAGCCAGGTTATCCCGCGGGGCTCATATGCCCCGTGCTGGGAAACCCCGAGATCGGTGGTTCAAATCCACCCCCCGCTACCAACTACCATAACAAATCATTTTACCAGAACGGCCTCCATCGAGAAGGGCACGGGTAGCCGGGTCCGGTGCCCACATCGAGAACCCGGCCTAGCCCTTAGGTCTTATCTCCGAACGCAGGAAGAGAGCGTAGGAGGCTACGAAGCATACTGCCAACCCTACCGCAATCGTCACGATCTGAGGCCAGCTCCCCGCGAGTGCGCCAGTTAGGCTGAATGTTTGTCCTTCAAAGCGAGCGATGGAGATCCTGAAGCCGGTAAAGGTACCTCCAACGCCTCCTGTCAGCATCGAGGCGATCTCGCTGTACAGATAGCCAGGTGAGAGCAGGGAGATGCTGTTGGATATGTAGTTTCGAGCTTGCGTTATTGCGGGGTTCAGGTTCATTGAAAAGTACCCTTGCCCTCCTGTGGCATTGAAGGTAGAAGGTATGTTAACTGTTGGTAAAGGCACCAGCACGTCAGTGATGAAACTCGCGAAGATGAAGATCAGTATAGAGAAGGTAATCCATACCGCAACGGAAGCAAGTATCGATGTTGAAGTTTCCTTTGCGACCACGGAGAAGAGGAGCCCAACGGCAAACCAGAAGCACAGGTAGAGTATCGTTATCAGTGCAAGAACAACAATTGCCATTGCTTGCGTAGCGGTAGGCCCGAATCCCAACATCGGAATGGAAATGGCGATATTGATGCTCATGGTGCACAAGATGGCAACCGTCAATGCCACCGCGCCAGCCAAGAACTTGCCGTTTATTATGGAGTCGCGAAAGATCGGCTGGGTAAGGATCGTCGATAGGCTGCCGCTCTTCCTTTCCTTGTTTATCGCGTCAAAGCTGAGGGAGAGAGCCAGCAGTGGGCCGAACATGACCATCAGCGACACGAATGAAGAGCCATTTATACCTTCGCTGAATATGGAGAGGAAGTTGTTGCTCGGGTTCCCTTTAATGAAGTTTGCTCCCTGATAGGCAGAAGCTGTGGAGAGAAACAATATCACCGCAAAGAGCATAAGGAAGCGTTTGTTGACAAATTGGTCAGCGAGCTCCTTCCTGAATATCGTGAATGTGCCTGCCATTAACATCATGCCTCCTGGTAGTACTTCATGAAAATCTCCTCAAGGGAGTACTCGTAGGGCCGCATCAAGAGAATTGTCCCGCCGAGCTTCGTGATCGCCTTGGAGACATCTAGGATGGCACTTTGTTCCATTTGTACTAAGAGCGAGTCGGCATTGGCTTCTGCCGATAACACGCCGGGAGTGTCCTTAACCTTCTTTATCATTTCAAGCGTTAGTTTGTCTACCCGGAACTCTATGCGCGTCCCCTCCTGCTTCGTAAGCTCATTGGCGAGACCCTCTATCGTGCCCGAGGCGATGAGTTTGCCCCCCCGGATTATGCCGACTCGGCTACACATCTTCTGTACCTCGTTTAGCAGGTGCGACGCAATCAGGATCGTCAGGCGGTGTTCTTGGTTCAGTCTGCGTATCAGCTCGCGCAACTCCTTCGTGCCCTGAGGGTCTACTCCTATGGTTGGCTCGTCGAGTAGGAGGATCGCGGGGTTCTTCAGGAGGGCTTGGGCGATACCCAAGCGCTGACGCATTCCTCGCGAGAACTTGCTCACCTCGATGTTTGCGCTTTCCGCCAGGCCTACTACCTCAAGCAGTTCCTTTGAACGCTTCTCGCTCTCGGTTCGCGGCAGGTCATTGAGGGCACCGATGTAGTTGAGGTTTTGCTTTGCAGACATGCCTTCATAAAATCCGGCAAACTCCGGCAGGGCGCCGACAATACTCCGCACCTTCTTGGAATCTCGAACAACGTCGTAGTTTCCTACCACGGCAGTGCCGGATGTCGGGATCGAGAGCCCTAGGAGCATTAGGAAAGTGGTTGTCTTGCCTGAGCCATTAGGACCGAGAAAGCCAAATACCTCCCCCTCTTCGACGGTAAGGTTAAGGTGGTCCACGGCGGTCTTCTTGCCATAAATTTTCGTCAGATCATTGGTTTGAATAACAGGCTGAGTCATGTCTTCATCTCCTTCCAAATTTTCTGAACATTAGAACTGTCCCAATCACTGCGACAATAGCCACGATAACGCCTACGATGATCCAAGAAGTGGGCGCATTCACGGTCACTCTCAGCTGAACCGCGCTAGAGGCTATCTGGTCGCTTGAGGCTGTCAGTGAGACTAGGTAGTCCCCAGCGACGGCATCGGTCGGCGTCTTGCATTGCACCGTAAAGGTTACTGATTCTTTGGGTGCCAGGGAGGTCACCTGCGTCGGGCTGAACGTTACATCCCAATCGGCGGGGGCGCTTCCTTGGAGCATTAGCGTAGTGATAGTGGAGTAGCCAGTGTTCGTCACTTTGACTGTAAATGTTGCTGTCTCACCTGATGTCACGGCGTTGTTCAAAGCGGAGGGGCTCACGTCCAGCCCGAAGGAGCCCACGATTTGGGCTTTGAGGTCTAACTGCTGGAAGACCATCCCGTCGTCTGAGCTGACGCTGATGGTAGCGGTATAGTTGCCGAGGTCCACCGTGCTGGGCGGGGTTACCTCAACGACTAGGTCCATTGACTGCCCGCTCGTGATGAGAACCTTTGAGACCTCAGTATCGCCAGACTTGAAGGCGGTCTTCCAGTTTTGGGGTTCCGATAATACGGAAAGCAGGAATGTGGTATCCGTTGATCGCTGGTTCTTGATCGTTATTGGGTAATTCAGCGTCTTGCCGGCTTCAGTGGTCACCTCTGTAAATGTACTGAGGACGCTTACCTCGCCCTTTGGGGCTATAAGGCGGTCTTTGAGGCTCATCGATTGATTAATGCTATAGTCTAAGGAGTGGATACCGAGCGTGAAGGAATATTCCCCCAGCGGCGCGTTTTTTGGCGGAGTTGCTTCAAAGAGTATCGACGTGGAGCTGCCGGCTGCCAGGTATACGCTGTTCAACTCGATCCCGCTCGTGTCCGCGGTGGCATAACTGACTTCCCAACCATCCGGTGCAATGGTGCTCAGGTTCAGCCATTCATCGCTCTCCCCAGTATTGCTGATCGTAATGGGGTAGGTGATGGAAAGACCAGACTCTGAAGAGACATAGGGGTAAGCAGAGGAAAAAGTCACCTCTTGCTTCAGAGGAGATATTGTCGTTCTCAGCCCGAGATCGCTGCTTAGCGTTCCATCTTCAGAAGAAGCGCGGATAGTCAGATTGTAGTCGCCAACCTTTGCGGTGTCGGGTGGAGTGACTTCGACTGTGAATGTTGCCGAAGCCCCAGACTTTAGGAATATGCTCTGAATTTCATTGGTTCCAGATGCGAAAGTCACGCTCCAGTTCTCTGGTGCTTGTTGGGTGGAGAGCAGGAAGAGAGTGTCTTTGCCGCCGTTCGTCAGGGTGACAGAGTATGAGGCGGAGCGCCCGGCATTGGTTGAAATGTAAGGTAGGTTAGATGTTATTTCGAGACTCTGGGGATTTTCATAGAGGTGGGCTTCGAGGTTTATAGGCACATTCAGAGCGCCGTCCGATGATGCAGCCTCTACGGTGATAGAGTAGTTTCCGGCTTCCGCGTCTGTTGGTGGGGTGAGGTTGAGGTTGATCGATTGTGATTCACCAGCCATTATGTACAGCCCATAAACGTCTTTGCCATCCATTGTAAGAAGTTGTGCCTGCCATCCGGCGGGTATGTACGTTGTTAGGTTAATGAACTCGGTTGTCTCTCCGGTGTTCTTGATGGTGATAGAGAACGTGATCGTGTGTCCGGTCGCGGTCGATATGAGTGGAAAGTCAGAGGTCAGGTCTATCTGCCGCGTGGGAGACCTAATCTCCAGCGTAAGCGGTACTTGTAGGAGCTCATCGGGGCTTTGGGCCCTGAAGGTGAGGTAGTAGTCGCCGTTTGCAGACGCCGAGGTTGTACTGATCTCCATCCCTACGGTCACCGTTTCGCTGATCTTCACGTTGATAGCCTTGATCTCCTCGCTGCCGTAGTAGAACTTAACAGTCCACCCAGTGGGGAGACCGCCAGCGCTCAGGGAGTAGGCTTCGCCGGTCCACCCCTCCTTGGCCGAGCCCGACAGGGTGGTGATGGAGATGTCGAAGTTAACGGTGTCTCCGGCCTTGGCGACTTTGGAGTCGGATCTGGTCCAGCCAGATCCCGCTGTCACCGACGGAACCGTGGTCGTCAAAATGGACAACAAGATCAGACTCACTATCATTAGCAATGCGGCTCTCCGGAGGGGAGACAGGCCTCCAGCCAGAGGCACTGTGCGGTGGCTTGTTGTCGAAGGCATTTGTATATACCTCGTAGCTACTATCAACCTACATAGCAAATCAGGTATATATAAATTTTGTTCAGCTTTCGTAGCTACTACCTAGAATAGTAGAAAAGGTTATAACCGCCCCAATGGAAACTTGTGTTCAATGGATCGGGGGCAGGCGGCTTGAGTTCAAAGGAGTACAAAGTATCCCAGTACAAGCTCAACAGCGAAGGGCTCGTTGTCTTCCTTGGACCCCTTGAGGTAGAAGTGATGAACGAGATATGGTCGCTAAAGAAGGCGCCACTGTCAGTCAGGGAGGTCTACGAGAGTCTCAGGGGAAAAAAGGAAATCGCTTACACCACGGTCATGTCGACAATGAACCTGCTCTATGAGAAGAAGTTATTGAAGCGGAAGCTCGAGAAGGGGAAGGGCGGCCACTACTATGTGTACTGGACCGCGCTCAGCGAGGAGGAGCTTAAAAAATCGGCTGTTGAGCAGGTCATCGACAGTCTGATCAAGAACTTTGGCGAAACTGTCGTCAACTACATCCTGAAGGAGAAGAACCTGGACGAGAAAGAGCTGAAGACCATGAAGGAACTCCTTGAGGAGAGACTCAAGTCCAAGGAGTAATACCACATGGACATTATTGATGTCAACCCTGCTCCGACGTTCTTCCATGCTACTGCACTACGCCCCACCTTCTCAGCCTTTCCCTTGCAGGATGGCGGTTCACTTGGTGTAATAGCGATGCTCATGCAACCGTTCTTTTACTATGCTGTGGCCGGGCTCGCAGTTTTGGTTTTATTGGTCTGGGCTCTGCTCAGGCACTTCGACTTTCTTGGAAGCAAGATAAGGAGCACACTCTATCTCGCACCTCTTTTTGTACCGTTGATAGTGTATGCACTCATCAATCCAAGCTTGACCATGTTCAGTTTCAACAGAACGATATCCTTCGGTAGCCACGCCACCAACGGCTTGGTTTCCATTGGCGTCATAGTAGAGGAGGTTCTTAATCCGGTTGGGATCGTAGTAGTCACCGGGCTGGCTCTGGGTGCAGTGCTCTTCACCATAATGATCCTGTTTGGTGACAGGATTGGGAGGAGACTCCTTAATGTCGTTGACCTTGATTCGCATGAGTTTCCAGCAGTCCGCGTCATAGTGAAGAAGGTTGCCAAAAAGGCTGGCACGCCGACTCCCAAGATCGGGATCATAGAGGACATCGAACCGAAGGCGTTCGTCACCGGTTGGGGACGAGGGACCTCACTCATCTTTTCATTGGGCCTGTTGCAGATACTTAGCGACCAAGAGATCGAGGCGGTCGTGGCACATGAGATTTCTCATATTAGGAACAGAGACTGCTTTTTCGAGCTGACTCTTAAGGTATTGAGAATTGTTTCCTTTTTCAACCCTTGCGCCTATTTCGCTGTGTCCAAGGCCCTGAGGGAGAGGGAGATTCTGGCTGACGAGCAGGGAGCAAAACTGTTGAAGCGCCCAGAGCTGCTCGGAACCACGCTTATAAAAATTTGGGAGGCACTGAAGGCTTTCCCTGCAGAGAGGTCCCTAAGCCATTATGCGTTCAGTCTGTTTATTGTATCTCCCCTTTGGCGAAATATTGAAATCTTTCCGAGTCACCCTTCGCTGAACGTCAGGCTTAGGAAAATCATCGATGTCCGCACAAAAACAACAGATCATCATGAAAGGATTAAGACAGCCTCAGTTCTGGTGCTTATAGCGATTGTTGGGATTTCAATGTACTACCCCCTCGCCTACCTACACAGCGACCTTATCACCCTTACGATGTTTGGCATGGGTAGGGGGCAGTTTATACCATTTACTTTCGGGATTACAGCTGGGACTGCGGTATCTTTACCAGCGCCTATTGAATTGCGCCAAGGATTGCCTGTTAAAGGCGAAGTAGCAGTGCTTTCTAAATTACCGCCACTACCGTTGCCAGATCTTAGCGGCAACGCCGAAATCGTAAAAATCCTATATTATAACCCGGATCCCGTTCCCGGCAATTGATGTTGATTCCAAAGTAAATAGAGCCGGCAAGAGGACACGTTTTCTCTCATTAGAATGAACTTGTACGTCAGCGAAAAATGCAGTTTATTTTATATGCAAGACGCTTCTATTTTTGATAACTAAATTAGTTCGATATTCGGAGCTGAGCAACGACGTTCGAAGATTACAGGGGGATACCGCGCGAGGCAATGTACCTCATCCACGCCAGTATCTTGCCGGCCCTCGCCTTCGGTATGTTCTATACGGACATCGCGTACTTCCTCACTGCCGTTCAGGGGCTGTCAGACGTATTCATGGGCACGGTGTACGCGGTGATGGGCATATCTACAGTAGTATTCAGCATACCCCTCGGCATTGCGGCTGACCGTTACGGGAGAAGGAAGGTCCTTATCATTGGAAACGTGGTAGCGAGCGCGATGATAGCCATCTTTGCCTTAACTGCAGATCCGGCCGTTCTGATGCTCGGTGCGGTCCTCGAGGGGCTCTCTGAGGCTGCGTATTCAGCCGCGTCCAGCGCCATCATGGCTGAGAAGGCAGGTGATGAAAGAAGAACGGCAGTGTTCTCGTTATCAGGTTTCGTGGGCGGCATTGCGTTCGGGGTGGGCAGCTTCGCCATTCCGCTGGTTGTCGTCTTCGAAACCTTTGGCTTCGGTAATAAAGAGTCCCACGTTATGCTTTACCTCATATTTGCAGCCCTTAGCCTGGCGTCCACTCTCCTGATGCTTAAGGTCTCCGAATCTAAGATTTTGCGCAAGGAGAGAGGCATGAAGAATCTCCTCCCAAGAAAGTCTGCGAACTTCCTGATAAAGTACATGATCGCCGGCGCCATCGTTGCCTTCGGTGCCGGCATGTTTGTACCACTTATGACGAGGTGGCTATATCTAGCGTATGGCGTGTCGGACGCGATAAGCGGGCCCATCTTGGGAATTTCCAGCGTTCTGATCGGGGTCGCGACTCTGGCAGCCCCGCCGCTGGCAAGGAGGCTCGGAATAGTAAAGTCCATCGTCATCACGCAGGCGGTCTCGACGGTCTTCATGTTTACCACCCCCCTGTCTCCTGAGTACTTGACAGCGAGTACGGTTTATACCATAAGGAGCTTCTTGATGAACATGGCTGGCCCTCTTCAGAGTTCCATGCTTATGGGGACGGTCGCTGCTGACGAGCGGGGCGCGGCGGGGGGCATAAGCGCTGCGCTTTGGAGGTTGCCAAACTCTCTAAGCTCAGTGATTGGTGCGTGGCTTATGGGAATAGGACTGCTGGCTGCGCCGTTCTACCTAGCAACTTTGCTTTATATCATCTCCATAACGATATTCTGGCTCTTCTTCCATAAAGTCCGGATGCCAGAGGAAAAGAACGCCCAAAAGAGCGGACACTGAGAGTTTGATTTTTTAACTGTAAAATTAAATCTTAATAGAACTTAGGATAATGAGAGCGGTGCTCTGTTTTTAGAAACTAAAAACATCATTATTTGGTATTTAAAAGCAGCCCTAGCTATCTTCCCGTCTTATGAGCTGATTCGATTCTACTGCCAAGTCCACCGCCCGGTCTTTTGCCTCTTGGAATTTGAGGTTGACCAACCTTTTTCCTTTAAAAAGTTTATCGCGGATCACCTCGCCCAGCTGGTCGTCCATTTTGACCGTCAGTATAGTGGAGTTCTCAGCGAGCATGGTGCCCTTCAAAAGCCCGTCCTTGTCTCCGTCTACTACCCCTATTACCGGTATCCTGTACCTCGACAAGATCTCCCCTGCGATGGCGGTAGTGTCATCCCCTATGGTTACTGCGCCCGTTATCCCTCTCCTTATCTCCCCGTAGACCTTCGCGCCGGAGTGACTCGCCACATCGTGCTCTATGAATGCGATGAGGTCTCTCTTTGGGGCGGGAACATGATACCGACGCTTAAATTCGGTCCTCCTCAGGGAGTTCGTGGTGTCCAACTTAGCCCGGAATAGGTCAATCTTCCCCCATCTGCTCAGTTTAACAAGCCCCTGTTCCTTAAACTCGACACCATCCCCGCCCACAATCTTTCCGTCGGACTCCCTGAGTATCACCTCCTCTGAAGTGGCTCGCCCTACAATTGTTCCGTTGACAAGGACGAAGTCCCCCGGCTCGGCGGCTAATACCTTCCTATATTTGATGCCGTCTTTGATCCATTCGGTCTTCCCGTAATCAGGGGGTGGGGTTAACGTGAATCCCACTTTCTTTGCCAGTTTAGCGCTCAGGTCGCTCTTTGCGCACCAATCGATTACCACCCCGCTCTTGGCTTCAACCTCAATTATTGGCATGTTGGGGCAGTTCAATTTCTTGACCAAGTGCCAGCAGAACGCATGGGATTTGAGGGGATTATCAGAATACATCGCCATGACTATGGAATCGCATTCCCTTATCATCTCAGCCAAACATTCGCTGGTCGGTCTGAAGTCGCATTTGATCTTGTCATCCATGCGGCTGTCCAAGACGGCCAAAGTGCCCATGGTTCCACTAAGCTTGGCATCGACCGTACCAAAACCGCCCAATATTTGTAGGATTTTCCTCGCCCAGCCCGAATCTATTACCTCCGGCCTGTGGAAGATTACGCCCACCCTCATGCTTCTACACCGGGTCCACTGATAAGAAGGTTCACGGGGTCTATAAACCTGAGTTTTAGTGTGCCCAGATGCGATAATTTTAATTTTAGAAGAGTGGAAGGTTGAATGTATTAAAGTTTATTTATTAATTCATTAAAATCCTTTGCGAGTTGCCTTAGTTGATCTTTAATCCAGCTCCTCTTGATCTCCAGTAGGGCCATGAGCAGCCTGGCGGTAATCTCGTCGTTCGGGTAGCTCTTCTTGTCGGATGCCAGGTACCGGTACAGAGCCGGCCGCGAGATCCTTGTTACCTTAGAAGTTTTATAAATGGACCCGTATACCTCGAGCAGGGTCTTCAGAAGGGAGATTCTTTGTTCGTTGGGTATGTACTGCGCGATTAACTGAACCACCTCAAGGCTCTCTTTGGACATGGAAGATCAGAAGAATTATGGAGGATCTATTATAAGAGGGTGACCCCAAGGCTTCTTTTGGACCTGGTATTGTTGTTTCTCCAAGCCGGAGCCCATGACATTAGTTTTTAAGAGTTAGTTCTCAAGCATTTTAGACTGGAACCTATTTATAGAAATTGATCCTACCAAATAATTACACTATTTTTTTATAGGAAGTAAATAACATTAAATGATATACACTTCCTAGCGAAAAGGTGGGGTCTGAGAGCTATTATGGCCTTCTAGGTCGCCAGCGTGTCCTTATTTAAATCTTCTTATAATTTTTTTATATGATTATGTAAAATTAACCTCCACTGGAAATTTTGATGGTAATTTAATGGTTGGCCTAAAATTGTCCTAATTATAAGGATCCCACCTAAACAGCAACATCCCTCATTATCTATCGGCCATAAGTATCCGGTAATCGGGATCCATCGTGCCAGAGAGTTTTTAGGGGGTCCCACCCTTCAATTTTATGTAATAGGTATGTTACAATCAATCCGGCAGAAACGTGTGTTTTTGGTAACCTGAAAGGCTCCTTTAGAGCCTACTTTATGTAACTACCCAGTTACAACTCACCATCAAACACCGTCAAAATAGTTCATTAAGCAATACTCTATTTAAAGCTCACAAAATCACCATGAAATCTAATATATAAACTTTACTATCATCAACGGTATTTTTCATGGTATACTATTGTTTTTGATGATCCATTGACATCATCAATGTTAGAGCTTTTTGTCTAAAAAAATCTAGCTGCTTTTCCTTTGCGTTCGTAATAGTGACTTTATCTTAGTTCATTCACCAGCGAATCATCATAAATTGACATCAAAGGTCCTATAGAGGCCGTCGTAGCGATACTGTGATTATATCATGGCACATGTTGTTTTAAGGCTTTCGTAATTCACCCCTTCACTTCCACTCCAACACCGTGAATCACTTGATTTACTGTGTAATTCACTGTGAACCTGTTATAAATAACTTAGAAAAACAAAAGAAGTGCAAATCTTCCTTTTTTAACCATAATTATCATCAAATTTAGCTTTTTTAACAATGTTATGGGAGTCACAATACGCTCATATACTGGTGAAACAGTAGAGGATACAAACCGCTCACTCAGTGATCCGTATGAAGAAGTTGAAAATAGAGTTCTGTGATGGGGATGGAGAACAGGTCACAGTAGCCATGAGTGGGTCGGTCTCCAAGGAACGTATCTATCAGATCATCAACCTCTTCGATACCAAGGATGATCATAAGGCCCTGGCAGCAAGCTATATCACAAAGACGGCTATGGCCAAGATCCTTGATTTGATAAAGTCCCAACTAAGTAAATCATGGTTCACGAGCAAAGACCTCTCATTGATGTATATGGAACAATATCACGAATCAATAAAACCCAGTACAGTATCCACCTACCTCACAAGGCTCTATAACAATGGTTATCTTGAGCGTAATGGTAACAGGTCATGTTGGCAATATCGCGTCGTAACAACGATCTCTGCCAAAAACGTCGAAAACATCATCAGGGACCTTAGCAAGAAGTAATGTGACTCTTTTTATTTGTCACATGCTTCCAGTCACAGCTCTATCTAAGATGGAGCCCTTGGTGTTTGAGTTGCATCGGTCGTCTGACTTAACACAATTTTCTTGATATCTTCAGGGACAACGTACATGTAAGGCCAGGTTGTCTCGTCTCTGATGAGCTTTTTCTCATCAGCAAGCTTCTTAAGGGTCCTGGCAACGTGCTCCCTGGCTTTCCCGACGGTCCGTGCAATGGGTGTGGCGCTCTTCGTGCCAGGGTTGTCGATGAGGTACTTGATGATGGCCAACTCTGTCTGGTTAAGTCCTTCCCTCCTCTCCAAGGACTTTGCAACTTGCGGTTGCATTGGTTGTGATATTGGTATCTGCGGTGCTGGTGCCTCAACCTCTATCTTAGGTGGTTTTAACTCCGGGGTTACAACAGGAGTTCTTATTATCTCTGGAGTAATTGGTGGTTTGGTAACATATCCTGTTGTTCTTTCAACAGAGATTTCTTGCAGTTTATCATTAACTCTTTGGAGATCCAGCCTCAGCCTGCTTACGTCCGACTCTAAAAATATAATATAGTCTTCAATACGCCTTAATCTTTCCACCAAGTCGCGTCTTACCAGTGCCAATTCAACCTTGAGCTCTTCAACGACCCGGTCGCTCCTATCTTGGAGACTCAACTTTGGCACCTT
>Ga0315280_10007142_pt1 | contig 15125 bp, 11 predicted proteins | sample YL17G06_40_MG_FD_203697 | JGI IMG/M metagenome (GOLD analysis project Ga0315280, IMG submission 203697) | Sediment microbial communities from Yellowstone Lake, YNP, Wyoming, USA - YL17G06_40 | ecosystem: Environmental > Aquatic > Freshwater > Lake > Sediment | place: USA: Wyoming | collected... | reverse complement strand
CCACAGCATCTTTCTTCAGGTTTCATGATAAGGATATTGGAAAAGAGGTGCCCTTCAAGGCTAAGGACAAGTTCCTCGATAAGATACCAACAAAAGAAGAACTCAGAAAAATTTTAGATGCCACGCCGTCTGTATCCACAAAAATAGCGATCCATCTCATGGCCTACGCTGGGATGAGGCCTGAGGATATATGCGACCTAACATATGCGTCGGTAAAAAGAGATTTTGAGAAAAACATCGTGCCTTGCGCAGTATACGTGCCTCAGACTAAGACAGGAAATTTTTACGTAACTTTCATGTCAGAATCCACTATCAGCTTAGTAGGACAATATCTCGACATTAGGAAAAAGCGTGGTGAAGAAATCTCTGATGAATCTCCTATGATCATCGATGAACACACGAAAGGCTCACGTGTAAAAGGAATCAGGAGGAAAACGCTCGGAACCAGAATCCTCAATGTGATGAGGAGAAGCGGCATTGAAACTGTTTCGACCTTTGGGTCAGCTGTTCAGAGAATGCGACCTTACAGTTTGAGGAAATACTTTCGCAGCAACCTTACAGGGCATGCACCAAGCGAATACATAGAGGCGTGGCTTGGGCACACCTCAGGATTAGCGCATGTTTACGGTGGGACAAAAGATCTGGATCCTTCGACGATAGAGCGTATGCGTGAGGCGTACAAAAAATGTGAGCCTTTTCTGTTAGCAACTATGCAACCGCTAGATCAAACTACTGTAGTTAAAGAGGCGAAGATCGAGGCTTTGAAAAGCATGGCAAAAGCTCTGCTCGGAATAGATCTGATCGAGGTCAAGGTTGCGAAAGAGAAAGAATTGGAAAGGGAATTAAACAGAGATGAGGAACTTGATCTTTTTGAAAATGAACTTAAGAAACTCAGGGAAGGAACGCATAATCCCCAGAGGATAGTCAAAGAAGATGAGCTTGAAAAGCATTTGGTTGAAGGATGGCAATTTGTTTCAGTACTACCTTCGCAGAAAATTTTGATCAAGAAACACTAAATTAAATGCGGAATTGATTATAATGCGTGTGGGATGGATATGCTCAAACCATTGTCTGACATAGAGAAGTGCCTCATTAAAAACATCTTAGGCAAATATGGTGAAATTAATCAATTTCTTTACTGGCCTTTCATTCGTAAGATTAAAGGCAAAGGTACAAGGTCAAAAGAAGATGCCGAAAACACCATTGATTACTTCACTGAACGAGATTGTAATAGGAGCACTCTTGAAGAACTAGCTCGCCACTTAAGACCAGAGGTAACGCGAAGCTGAATGGACTACAAAGTCAGAGGAGCACACGCTGAAAAATCATTAATAAAATCGATTTTACTATTGTAAGAAATAACAGCGCCTATTTTTCTGATCTTTCGGAGGAAGAAACATGTTCTTATGGGGAGGAAAACAATCCAAACCCAGGCCCCCTTATGGAAGGCGTGCTGAGCTCAACGCTGAACAACATTTGAAGCAACGGTATTGGCCAAAGTTGTCTTGTGTGGTAGTGCCCTCTTTCATAGGTAGTGAGAAAAGCACGGGTATGGTACTTCTTTGCTGCTTCAATGAGTTTTTCTCGTCCGGCCTTGCTCAGATAAGCCCCGCCTTTGATTTTAGACGATTTGACTTGAATCAACGCAACAAGCTTTCCTGTAGGATCTATAACTTCCCAGTCGGCAGGACCGTGACTTGCAGGTGACCTATGCAATGCTCTGCCCATAGTGGTCGTCTTAAACCGGAAAAATAGCTACGCGAAAAAGATCTCGCGTGCCCTGTTCATATGGATGCATTAGAAGGACAAACTTAGACCGTGTAGCTAACAGTGGTTGATATCCATATGCCATTGCCATAATTTTTGATCTCTAGGATGAAGGCGTGTGATTCCTCAGTGATTATGTTGTCGGCGTTGTTGCAGAACCATTCGCAGGCCGCTTTTGTGGCGTGGCCGCTTATCCCGGCTATCAGCAGTACTGGTCTGTTGTTCTCTTTATCCCAGAGGAGTTCAACGATGGCGTAGTCTGTGATTATGTCGGTTTTTGAGCCTCCTTCGTAATCATAGTTACCTTCCTTGTGATATTCGTTGCTACCAACGACTACTGTCCAATCTGTGCCGCTGATCGTGAAGTGTCCAAATGTCCGGGTGTTATATTCGCTCCAGAACAGGTTCACTTCGGGTCCTCCAACAGCAATCAACGGGCCTGAAACCTCGCTTACAGACGTGATTGTATTATCCATCAGAACATCTATGTTCGTGCCTCTTGGTGCATAAGACGAAAACCATGCACTTACCAGCGTTCCGCCAACGGTATCGACGGTGTTTGCTTCTGCGCCGTAGCCAAAAGAGGCGGTAAAGCGGCCATCGATGATGAACAGTTCCTCTAGACATGCAAATGATAATTCTTCAGCCTTCTTCACGATAAGTGAAATAGCTTCACTTTCAGCGCCAAGATGGTCATCGTCTCCCGGCCAGCTTACTTTTAGATAATATGTTCCATTTGAGGGAACAATCCAACTATAAGAATACGCTCCTGATGAGTTGGTTGTTCCACTCGCTAAGTTGTTCCATGTACCTCCATCAAGTCTATAGTAAATTGTGATAACCACGCCTGAATGAGTGGGCTCAATTGAACTGCTAATTGTTACAGAACTTCCTAGTATTGTGCTGTTGGATGATAATCCGCAGGATATTTGACTAGGTGCTTGGGGCTGTTCTTCAACGATAAGTGAGGCTGTTGAACTTTCGGCTCCTGCGTGGTCGATGTCACCTGGCCATGAAGCTTTTATTAGGTATGTGCCAGCCGTTAATGGCATCCATGAATGTGAGTACTTTCCGTCCGAGGCAGAGGTTACGGTAGCTAAAGCGTTCCAACTAGTTCCACCGTCTATGCTGATTTTTATTATAACCGAAGCGGGATGAGACGGAGCTATCGATCCTGAAATTGTAACACTTGAACCAACAGTAATTGATTGCTGACTAACAGAACAGGCTATAGAGCTCTCCTTTTTTCCAACCGTAAATGAGACCTCCCAGCTCTCAGCACCCTCGTGCTCAGAATCACCTCCCCAAGAGGCAATCACACTCCATGAACCAACCACATCAGGCGTGTAAGTATCCTCATAGTATCCTGTTGGGGTCGTTTCGACTGTTCTAATTACTGTTGTGCTGTCAGGTCTAGTGAAGGTTAATGAGATTGCAACGGCTCCAATGCCTGATGAGATGACGGTGCCAGCAACCGTTATTGACTCACCTACGGTTATCGTTGAAGGTGATACAAAACAGGTTATGAAGCTCTCCTCTTTTTCAACAGTGAATGAGACCGTTGAGCTTGTGGCACCCCAGTGATCGTAGTCGCCGTCCCAGGAAGCGATCACTGTCCACGAGCCAGTTATGCTAGGCGTATATGTATCGCTGTAGGAGCTGGTTGAGGTCGCAGTTGCCGTTCTTGTCATCGTCGTATCGTCGGGTTTAGTATAGGTTAATGATACGGTGACGCTGGGATGAGACGGCGAGATGGAGCCGGAAACCGTTACCAGGTTACCTAGTGTTGTGGTTGAAGGCGATGCAGAGCACGTTATTGAGCTTGGAGATTTTGCTTCGGTTGTTGCTTCAATATAGAGCGTGTGCAAGACATCCGCTACGTAGTTGACCGCGAGGTTGAGCGATTCCCCGCATCTATCTCTGAAAATAGGATTGCTCCAATCGTAGTTTTGATCCATCCACACACATGTCCGGTCACCATTAACATCAAATGTGGTGTCGTAGGCAAGATCCTTAGTAGCGTCATAAGCAGAAATGGTGACAAGGGCACCGTCAAATGAGAGATATGAGTTGAACGCTGCGTTGTAGCTTGAGGTTTTCTGATTTACATAGGTTTCGTAGTCGCTGTGGTGTTGTTCAGCTCCCCATTCTGTGCCTGACCCCATAACATGTCCGAAGACAGCTATGTCTGCGATATAGTGGGTCATTATTCCGGCGTGTTTTGCAGCATTGACGAAGTCGCTTGCCACAAGAAAGTTTAGAGCCTCGCCGTAAACTTCCGAGGCACGAACGGCAGCAATGTCATCGGTTACGACCCCGCTGGAACTATAATAAAAATGATGATTAATCGAGTCTCCGATGCCATCTGCCGCCCCACCATTATCCGGTAGCTCCGTCCCATAGAGGTATGTCACGATGTTGTCGGTGAGATATCGCTTCTCCGCGTCAGGCAACCAGTCCAACGCATGTTGAGCGATCCAGTCATGCGTCCCGTAATCCGGATTAGATGAGTCGGAGCTGTAGCCACCGTTACTCCAAGCAGACGCCTTCGTTACCGTGATGGATGAGACTAAAATCAGTAAGAATAAGAACACAACATGTTTTCTGGAAGTCTTCAGTTCCCTCTCTTCCCACTTTAATTAAGTTCTCTTATCAAAAAACTGATGAAACCGCGCCAGAAAATCATGATGGGTTCTTCTTTTCTCACGCGCAATTGTATGCGCCTAGGTCTTCAAGTCTTAAGTTCCATCTCTTGAACTAGATATCTCCGTTTTGACTCGGCCACCTCATTCTCTTGAGAAGCGAGTATAGTTCCTATGATCCGGTTTTTCGTCATCAACACTATTCCAATTCCTTTATCTTTCATCTCATTATAGAAAATCTGAAAGAAGGCGTAGGCGTCCTTGCGCTTGATGAGTGTGAGCGGAGTTACCGCTGTAAATGCATAGTCGAAATACTTCGCATACACGGCGGCTTGGCGATACAATGGATCCTTGCCTCTTTTCGCTGTCTTCAGTTCAACTCCGAGAAATTGATACCATTTCTCCGTCTCGACTTCCTTCTTCTTCCAGAAATGCTCGCGCTTCTCGTGTCTTGTTAATCTGCGCCTGTATCCAACGATGTCTGCTCTCGTTGCAGGAGGAATGTCAACTTCCTTGTCAAATAGCTGAAAACCCAGATCTGAGACCGCTTTTCGCATGACAGACTTAAGGGTCTCTTCATCATCCGGTTCTTCCAGATCAGAGGGGAGGTACTTGTATGCGTTCTTTTTGATGTCATCTACTAGTTCCGGATAGAACCTTGTCGGACAGTTTCTCTTGAAAAAGCGTTTTATCTCGTTCCTCAGCTTCGTTGGTGGAGATGATAGACTTGGGGGAGGACGGACTACCTTTGCTATCTTCTTCAGTGCTTCAGGAGAGAGAAGTTCAAAAACCACATCGTATGCTCGGTTTAATCCACCGATGCTTTCACCCATCCTCACAGGATATCAATCCTCTCACCTTTTCGTTCTCCTCCCATAATTCTTAAGCTTTTTCATTAAACATCTCCGTCCAATACGAGCGGCAATACACTATTCCATCAATCGATTCGACATTCATATGATGTTCTAGAATGTCTTAGCGATTATCGGTCCAGTTTTAGGCTCTTTCTCCGTTGCGTAGATGGCTAGGGCGGTGGCCCAGAACCAACATTACGCCTTCCACATTCTGTATTCCAGCGTTCTTCATGTCTTCAACATTGTACTCTCTAATACATGTCCTATTCGGACATAGCGCGTGGACGCTCTGCCACCTATCGCACAGCGTCTTCAGCAGGTTGAACTTCCCGCCTATGAGAGGGAAGAAGCAGGTCCTAGCAACCAACACCAAGTCGGCTGACATGAAGTTGGTGAGCCTGATTTAAAGCGATTCAACGGTTTGAGAAGAATGAGAAAAACTAAAGTTAGAATGTTAAGACAGAAAGTCCGTGAGAAAAGGGCGCGTGAAAAGTTTCAGGATGTGTAAATCACTGATCAATGCAGTAAAGTTGGAAATCTGGTGTACGTCTTCTCCTTGAACATTAAACCCAGATGCATCAAAACGAATGTTGCTCACGATCAGGCAATCGGATTAATCGATACATTGGCTCAATGATCAAAAAAAGATAGAACCAGTATAAAAATTGGTTGAAGTATTTCTAGTGATTACAAGCTACCTTCGTGTGCGATGTAATGTTAAATCAGAGCATATATTCTAATTCAACAACTTCATCGTACTTGAGGATGAAGGCGTGAACGTTTTTTATAATGATGTGATCAATGTAGTGTGCGAACCAGTAACATGCTCCATGAGTTGCGTACCCATCTAAGCCTCCTATGAGTAATACTGGTCTATTTTTCTCGGGATCCCAGACTAACTGGATTACAGCCCAAGTTACACCGGTACTATTTCGATATTCGTGGCCGTCACTGGTTTTAATGAAATACTTTCCATTCTCTACGCTGAAGTAGGCCCAAGAACTATTAGTGTTAAACTTCTGCCAAAACAGGTTTGTGTCTGGTCTACCAATAATGACTAAAGGTCCTTCAACGAGATCGCTCGAAGCATAGTCTGTATCATAAATTGCACGGGCATCAGGCGTTTTCGCCAAATTGTTAAATGCCTCATATACAATGACCATTCCAACCATGTCAATCGTAGGGGCATCTCTTCCGACAACGAATACTGCATCTAAACAATTATTCGGAATAAACTGGTCGGTAGAATTTGAAAAACATAATTCCGGTTGAGCATATTTATGTTCTGTTTCAGTTAGCCAGTCAATTATGTTTTTCATAAGCAATGCGTTATCGTAGAAGAGTTCATTGTTACCTTCGAAAAACCAATTATCAATTAAGTCTTGAGTACTAATGGCGATTATTCGCCCCTTGCCATGCCGCGAAATTGCAATAACAGGCTTACCATTGTCTGTAAACGCTATGGCTTCAGCTGGGCTTGTAACATTCAATTGAGCACAACCATAACGAATATAGACTCGATTAATGCCTTTGACAACATCGTGGTGTGAGAAGATTGTTATATTTTGTTTCTCGATTGATGGAGAAATGAACGTTATTCCAAAGTGCTTTGATACAATATTCAAATCAGCTTCGTTGAGGGGCATTAAAAGAAGACTTCCTCCATTCAAAAGCCAGTTTAAAATGAGCGTTGCTTCTGAATTAGAAAATGATCCCAAACTATTGGTGCTATATCCTGAAAGCACTAGGATGGTGCAGTTTCTGAAATTACTTGATGCGAGTGGCCTTGGAAGGGACGCCACTGAATACTTCTTTTCTTCCATCATTTTTCTAAATCTGCCAATTTGTTGTAGGTGCGCGCCCTCCAGAAGAACGTCGGCCGAAACAGGCGTTACGCCTTCTTGATAGGGATTGAATAGAAATGTTAAAGGAACCAAAAGCAGAACTACTATAACTCCTATGACTATTGTTTTTTTGGGGAACTTAGCTTTGACCTTTTTCAGTGTAGGCTGTTCTTCAACCTTTTCCTTTTGCGCACTCCTAATCTTTTCTTCGTACTCCTTTCTCAGATTGTCGTAAATCTTTGAGCTTACTTCTCCCTTTCTGTATCTTTCTTCAAGTTTATCCAGTAGGTCTGTATACTTTGAAACTTCGTTTGAGGACAGTTTACGTAACCCCGCCTTTTTTGTCGATCCCTGTCAATCTTGACACAAGTATCAGCTGATCTCCGTCTTTGATATCGAGGTCTTCAAGTGTCGTAGAATATCTTTCTTCTTCATACTCTTTTCCCTTTGAGACAAGAATATATGAACGGTCTCTTGGGAGTTCTAAGCCAGCTATGAGGGAGTTTACGACTGAGCCAATAGTGTGGTAAGGCTTTACCCTGATCGTGATCAGCTTATTTGTTGCCGTATCAAGTACTGTAATCTTCATCTCCTTTTCTTCAGCAGAAGGTTCAGGAGATGTCGTTGTTGGCGGCGCGGGTGTTGGCGGAGGCGGTGCATATGCTGGTGGGAGTGGCTGTGTCCTAGGTTTCCTGCCCCTCAAGGCGACTAAAGCGGCAACGACCACGGCCAAGACGTCTATCAGTGCGTAGAATATTATGAGCTCCATTATGCTGATCGACGGAGGCGTATTATCGGTCGGTGAGGCTGCCAGAATGTTACCCCAATCTTTAGTAGACGGGGAACCCGTAGGCCAAGTGTAATACTTATCCTGTTTTTGATCGTAGTATTCTACCCTAACTCCGACAGTATCTCCAATAGACAGGCTGAAGTCGGCTAAGGTATCTCCCGATTTCAACGGAAAGCTAAACTCAAAATAGTTATAAGTCACATCGGCTGAGGCGCTTCCAGCCCCATCCTCTGCCCCAGACGGAACATCTGTGTCAGGAGCCCAATAGTTTTTGTCAGCCCTAAAGCAGCCATCCTGATAGGGGGGAGCTGTTGAGGCACTAAGGTAAAGCCAGTTATCCCCCTGCTCTGTTATTCCATCGTCGTTGTTATCGAAAAAAATACTTAAATGGTCGCCCGTATCTCCCGGTGAACCCGTATCTCCCGGTGAACCATCGCTTATGACCACAGCTATGTAGAGGTTGTTAGCATCATTCATCACGTAGATTTTGCCAGAAATACCAGTCGTAGTAAAAGTCGCCGTGGCAGCTACATCCCACTCACCTGGAGCCAGAACCCCATTGATTGTTGGAGGGCTAGGCGCCCACGCTGAAAGCGTCGGCCCTGAACCGGCCTTCACAGGAACAGCAACCGCCATAAACATAAGCGAAAATAGAAACATGAAGGCAAGAATCTTTCTATTCAAATGAGTTCTCCCCGTTTGGCTTCCTCTGGATCACTAAAAGATTTTTTGGTACAGTTGCGCGCTGTATCTGAAATCTTGAGCGACCACCGTGGACATTCTCTTCGAACCCTGCGTTCCTTGACCGGGACCGCTGTAAACATGGGTTTCTTTTCGCATATTCCGTAACAGTGACCGGGGCTGTTCCAGCAAAAAGGATGAAGAATGGGATAAGTGTGAAAATCCTCGATTTACGCATGTATGTCTTTCTTCTCCACTATTTCGGGTCCAGGAACAACCTCCAAGATCTCGGGGCCCACATGTTCCGCTGTCATTTTCACGATGAAATAGTATGCGGAAGCCAAAATCATAGAACTGGAAAATAATCCGACAAACATTATTCCCCAAGGTTCACTGATCAATCTACCGATTACGGGAACACTAATGTTCATACTCGTTCCTATGATAGTTACGATGGAAAGTATTGCCCCTCCCATTATCGCAAAGAGATAGACATGTTCTTTAAAAGATATCTTTCTAATATCATCTTCATCACTTCCACGTTGATAGAAATCATTCGCAAAATCTCTAAATGTACCAGTGAGGCCTAAAGATATGTGTCCGACTACTATAAACATCGCAAAGAGTAAAGCATTACCATAAGACAGTTGAGTCATTAGAAAAGGTGACAGTGCCCCTCCAAAAAGGGAATCTAGCCACTGAGAACACACTACAGAATAAGGAAGGAGTGAGGGCAGATACAACAGAATAACTAACGTCGAAAATCTCCCTCCGCCTTTCTCCCCAATAATTATTGAGCGGATTCCGCTGATGCACAATAAGAATGCAAGCAGTAACGATAGATTTGGTGGATTGATGATGTCAGCAATAGGCAATAGGGCAGGGACGAATACTATTCCCCTTAGGAGCACAGCGCAAAGGCCTTGCAGAATCATGTTTCCAAGATGTGACTCTGAGAAGGCGATAATCCCTATAGCACTCATAGCGACTATCACCGTCAATTGGAACAAATCGTCTACTAAGTTAAATGATTTCATTGTCTTCTCACCTGTCTTAATAGCACAGTACTAAGCCCCTCTCTTTTTGGATTCCATTCCAATACCGAAATCTTCATAGCTTGAAGTGCTCTCACCATTGCTCTGGTCTTCAAATAGAGAATAGCCGCCGCATTTTCGTCAAAACCTCTTTTTTGAGTGATTAGGTCGTAAGGAATGATGTTGATAAGCATAATTGGCAATCGTCGCCTTCTTCCTTTTTTGATGGCTATTAGCTTCTTCATCCCATCTACTATCTCTTGTGCACGAGCTTCCTCTTCGATTTCTTTGTAGCCCAGATCCCTGTGAAGGCATGTTATAATAATGCATAGGGGATCGTATTCTAGGATGAACCTCTTGCACTTCTCAACCGCCCTCTCTAGCCCTTCTTTGTTTGGAAAGGCTCTTAGTTGCGTAAAGGCTTTGTTGAGTTTATACAGTTGCTCTTTCCCTGTGGCAGGATAGAACAATTCGCTTCTGTTGTTGTAGAGGTATGCTCCGAGGCGGTAGCCTCTATTCAGGAAGTATGATGAAATTGCGTTGGCTGCACCGACTACATGTTCGAAGACGTTTTCTATACTTGATCCCACTTCTAGGCTTTTGGAGGCATTAAGCATTATCCAAACAGTTTGTTGCCCCTCTTTTTCATACTCATTTACTAGGGGGTGATCGATAATGTCTGCCGACAGTCTTGCAGTCGCTTTCCAGTTGATGGCTTTCAAGGGGTCCCCATACACATATTCTCTGATGTCTCTGAAATCTGTTGAAGATGCCCCTGTTTTTGCCACACTTCTAACAGGGATAGGAAAAGGACTACGCGTAGATTTTTCCCTTATCCTCTTCAAGTTTAGTATCTTTGGTCTGACCGAGAGTTCGAAAGGAGCAACGTAGCTGCCGAATCGTGGTTGTCTTAGTCCAAGGAGGTGTCTTGATTCCCACTTTGTTCCCGGGATCGAAAATACACCTCTCCTTGTGAACTTGATTCGATAGGAAAAAGTGAAAGACTTTTTTCCTATTCCTTTCCAGAATACTCTGAAGTTGCTACCATCCGTGACCTTGAATATTGGGGGGAGTTCGTTGAAGACTGTGACTATTCCGATACCATCCTCTATTTGGACACTTAGTGAAATATCCAGTTCCTCATCAACCCAAACATTTTTTTTCAGGCCCATCCTCGTGATCTTTACGTCTTCAGGATGATCTATTAACAACCCAAAAAGCACAGTTAACAATGGAAGCAGACTAGCATACAAGAGAATGGGAACTGCCAGAAAGAAAGCTACGATGAAAAGTGCTATGAATAGTCCAATGAGGTTTGAAAGGTTATTCGCCCGTAGGGGCATAGCCTCACCTTGGACGAAAATCTGTTGGAACAGGTACTTCTCTTACGACCTCTTCTATTATCTCGCCTGGAGCAGCCCCCTCCAGAGAATACTCGACCTTCAGGATGAGTCTATGAGACAGGACGTCTGTGACCAAAGTTTTCACATCGTCCGGAGTTACATAATCTCTGCCATTCATCAACGCCATGGCTCTAGATAACTTCAATAAGGCCAAGCCGCCACGTGGACTGGACCCAACTTCTACTTTTGGATGCTCCCTTGTGTTTCTAACTATTTTGTTTATGTACTCGATTATGGTTTTGTCTATGTAGATGCTTGTTTCGACTGTTTCTTGAATAGAGCAGAACACTTTTGGCGTGATAAGCGGTTCTATGTCGGGTGTAGGATCATCTTTTTTCCAAGCTATTCTTCTTTCCAGTATCATGTTCTCTTCGTCCAGTGACTTGGCATATCCCGTAGAAAGTCTAATCGCAAACCTGTCCATCTGAGCCTCTGGAAGAGGATAAGTGCCTTCGAACTCGATCGGGTTTTGTGTACCGAACACAATGAACGGGAGATTTAGGCTATATGTTTCTCCCTCTATTGAGACTTGCCTTTCTTCCATCGCTTCGAGAAGCGCCGATTGTGTTTTAGGAGGTGCTCTGTTAATCTCGTCAGCAAGGATAATGTTGGTGAATATAGGCCCTTTTACCAATTCAAACCGAGTTTCTTTTGGCCTCCAAACTTTGGTGCCAATAATGTCTGCAGGCAGTAGGTCAGGAGTGAATTGTATCCTCTTGTGTTTACAACCCGTAATCTTAGTAAAGAGTTTAACCAAGAGTGTCTTTCCCAGACCCGGATAGTCCTCGAATAGTATGTGTCCATTTGCCAAAGCGGTTCCTAGAGTCTTTTTCAACAGGAGTTTGTCTCCTACAAAGGTCTTGTTCATTTCATCAACGATTTTATCACAGATTTTTCCAGCTTCTTCTACATTCATCTTTTGGTCTCCGTCTCTTTCAAATAAATGGGTGCAAGGTCCTCTTTAATGGATTCCATTACTGCGTTAAGTATATTCATACGTGCCTCTCTATTCTTCTTCAAAACACGTTTCTTTTCCCAGTCAAAGGCGATCTGAGGAACGTCTTTGTCTCTGTAATTAATCAGATCATGTAATGAATAAGCTATTCCCGTTTGCGAATAACCGCTTTTTGCCAAGATCGAGATTAACGAAACGAGTAAGGGGTCACGTATTCCTTCATCAACAAAAAGCCTTTGGAAGTTTCTCATTTCTTCGAGACTTGTGTCCATCTTGTAGCGTATCTTCTGAACGTGCCTTTCCCATGATGCTATGTCTACTAGGGGAGCGTATGTCTTGCTTATCTTGGATCTAGTACTGATCAGTATCCTCAATATGAGCAGACTGACAACGCTCCACTCAATGAGTGGGGCAAAAGAGAAAGCTTGCACAATAGTCGGTCGAAGAATGAAGAAATAGAATCCAAAGAATGATCCGATTAGAAAAGTCCTGAGCTGTGATTCAATAAACCAGTTTGAAAGCGCAATTACTATAGGGTCCTTAAGGTAGCGACTGTATGAGAAGAAAAAAGCGGCTGCAACTGCTAAGAAACCGGCAAAAAACGTGGTCCCAATGTCCAACACAGTTGTTCTTCCAATGATCACCCTGTTCACAGCCTCGGTCATCTTCCATAAGGCTACTCCTGCCACAAGAACTCCAACTCCGCTAAATATGGACGGGGTCTGTTTGAGACTCGTCCACACGACCACTTCTTTGCCTACGCTATGAACTGTGATTCCGACAATCATCAAGATCAAGGGATTACTAAGGTTGTTGAAGCTATAAAGGAAAAGATTTTTGTCGTTAAAAAGTATAGTCACAAATAATGCTAAAGATAGGCCCTTCAAGACGCAGCCTATCACGCTTCCCTCCTTCCGTTCCACCAATATTGGAATGAGTTGCGACGCAAGAAGAATTAGAGTTGGCTCGATCAGTTCAATCCAAAGGTACGGCACTTTGAGATAAGCGCTAAGAAAATATAAGCCTGTTATTACTGCAACTGTTGTTAGCGTCTTTTCTAGAAGTTGAGCTCTTTTTGATTTAGGTTGTTGTTCGGTCAGATGTTCTGTAGGTATGATGGGTTCAACTTCCAGAATCTCCTCCTCTGGAATTGCGCCGCTCAACCTCTCGTATTCTTCTTCGCTTATTTCTCCTATTTCAAATCGTACCTTCAACTCTTCCATGTCGTCTTTAGGTTCTTCATTCTCCGTCATTTGTCAACAACCCACTGTTTTTCTTCACTCTTGATACGCCAGCGATAAAGCACGACTCCAATCAGGAGGTAACCTACGTGTGAAAAGTTGGCCCCAAGCGTAGAGAGGATCCTGAGGTAGTATAAGGGGAATGATACCAAAAGTAGAATTCCAACCACGGTTTCCAGATTCTTCTTGTTCAGGGTTCCAATCCTGATGAAAGCGAAGCCTGTAGTCAGTGACCAAGCCAGCTGTATCAGATCGTTGATTGACAGCAAGAAGATGGGGGTTGAAATGAAATAAAGCAGGTTCCACAAGAGCATTCCAGGGGGAGACGATTGAGAGCCTGATATTGCATAGTTGATTAGATAGAGAGCGCTAATAGATATTGCGATGGTTTTCAAGAGACTCGCTACTCCGCCAAGCTGCATTGTCCTCAGCTTGAGCTTCTGACCGATTGAATAGAAGCTGAATCCAAGGACCTCATGACACACACACAAAACAATAAGAAGGACTATGCTGATCACCAAGTTTGCGTAAAACATATAGCTCAAATTGGATGACGCCAAGCCAAGTGCTCCTGCCAAGAATGCCGAAAGCGCCCCACGGAGGATCTCTTTGTCAGCACTGATGGACTGACTGAGGAAAAGTGGGAGCTCACGTGTTTCGATCTTGCCTTCAAGGGACTTGATTTTTGTCTTGTACTCTCTTTTGATTCTCTCGAAGACTCTTGAACTCACCTCGCCCTCCGTGTGTTTCTCTTCCAGCCTACATAGTAGCGCTTGATATTTGGAAGCTTCAGCCGAAACAGTTTTTCGGGGTTCTTTGAAATCCCCCCATAAGAGAAAGATGCTCAGACTTGCTCCGACCACACATGGGAGAACCCCGAACAATAGCCAAATATGGATTTGTCCGGGATTATACGTGTACGCACGTACCGTCCAGACGCCCCAAAAGAAGGTTACAAGAGTAAGGACAACGCCGAAGAAAGCCCTTATCTTACCCATTCACTATCCAACGTCCTTCTTGACTTGGTTTAGAGAATGGAACATTGTTACGTAGTGTTTTCTTTCAATAAAGTGTGTACTGTACTGTGCTTCCTCGAAGCATCTGACTACTTTTTCTAATTCATCTTCACCAACTTTTCTAGCTTTTAGCACTTTTCTCTGTGTTTCTCTAGGTGTTTCGTTTTTGGAAATTTGTATTCCTTGACTCTGCAGGTATGCCAAAAAGGAGTTGAAGAGGCTTATTATCTCCTCTCTATAATCAACGATCCTGATGAGGCGCTTTTTCTCAGACGGGGTGTAAGCACCGTCCCCTTCAAACCTGCAACCCAGTTCATATTCTCCTTTCTCACCGAATTTGTAAGAGAATAGGTTTTTCCCATCGGTGAGAGTTTCTTTAACAGGTTTTTCTCCAATAGATATTTTGATAATTTTGCCATCTATGGCGTTGCCTTTGTCGTCAGCTAGAGAAAACTTCATTTGAAACTCTTCGTTTAATCCCCAAAGATCCGGGAGAGAGCTCTCGATCTGAGGATAGGTTATCTCGATCGATGTCATCGACCGTATTTGTTGTGTGCCAATAATAACCGGTTTAGTGTCCTGCAAGATCGGTATGTTCGCGTCAGTTTGTTCTGAAGCATTTTTTCTTCTACGTTTCCAAAAAAAATATCCACCTACTATTCCGCCTACTCCAATAACTGGGATAACCATAACCAACCAAAGAGTCGTTCTTTGTATCTGTATATTCTTTGTTGATTCGGAAGGCAAGTAGTTACCTTCGCCTACGAAAGAAACCTCAACACAAGTCTTTTCTTCGGTGTAGTTCTGTGGAACGTTCATACTGAAACTTGTCACACCATCGGCGTTTGTGGTGTTCACGAAGTCTTTGAGCCATATACTAGCATTGGGAATAGGGGTG
>Ga0315280_10007140_pt1 | contig 15129 bp, 6 predicted proteins | sample YL17G06_40_MG_FD_203697 | JGI IMG/M metagenome (GOLD analysis project Ga0315280, IMG submission 203697) | Sediment microbial communities from Yellowstone Lake, YNP, Wyoming, USA - YL17G06_40 | ecosystem: Environmental > Aquatic > Freshwater > Lake > Sediment | place: USA: Wyoming | collected... | reverse complement strand
GCACGTTGACCCTCCTGGGAGAATGGTGTCAGACACATTCCCCTGCGGGGGATGGCACAGGCCTCCGACCGCCCTGGCAGGAGGGATGCCGGGGTCACACCGCGCACTACCTGCCGAGCGACAGGGTCCCGGGACCCACCGTGGGTAGCGGTTCTCCGACGCTCTACGGAGGCCCTGCGCCCCACGGGCCACAGTGGGAGGTGAAGGGACGCCCTGCCCTGACGGGACCACCGACACTCGCGCCCCCCGGAGACCGGGACTGGGCCCTTTCCGCCGTCGTCCAGGCGGAAGGGGGACTGTTCCGGTTCCGCGCGATGTCAACCAGTCGCCCCCTTGGGGCGTCAGATACTGCAGGCGAGGCCGCGGGACCGGCCGGTTCCGACACGCCCGCAGGCCGACCCATCAAGGAGGGAGAACCGTGAGGCAGATCGGCTGGTGTGTCGTTGTCGCAGGCGCGAACCTCTTGGCTGGTCTCATCCTGACGCAGGGCGCGTGGGCCCAGCCCGCTCTGCCCCCCCAGCCGGCGGGGGAGCCCAAGCGGCCCTGGGGCCCCGAGCAGGCGCTCGGAGCGCCCGACACCCCTGAAGGAGGGGACAGGCAGACCGCCTGGGCCTCGCAGACCCCGGACGGGGCTGAGGAGTGGCTGCGGTTGGAGTACGACAAGCCCGTGAACGTCGCCCAGGTGCGTGTCCGCGAGACGTACAACCCCGGGGCCGTCTGCAAGGTCACCGCATTCTCCGCCAACGGCGAGGAAGTGCTGCTGTGGGAGGGCCAGGACCCAACCACGGAGGCCCCGGATGACTTCGTGGTCGAGGTCGCCGGCAACGTCTTCTCGAAGTCGGTGAAGCTCTACCTTGACAGCCCCCGCGTGCCCGGCTGGAACGAGATCGATGCTGTCGAGCTGGTGGGCAAGGACGGGTCGCGCCAGTGGGCCACCGGCGCCACCGCGAGCAGCACCTACGCGGCCAGGGCGGCGTTCCGGGGCGACATCCTCTGGGACAGGGGCCTCATCGCCCCGGAGCCGGTCGTCCGCGATCCCTTTGCCCGGGCCCTGACCAAGACGGTCACGATCCACCTCGACGGGCAGGTGGTGGTCAGAGGCACGCTGATCGGGATGGGCGAGGACACGCTTCTGGTCCTGGACGCCGAGAACCGGAGGATGATCGCCGTCAACCGGGCCAAGATCGTGTTCGCGGAGTGGCCCGCTGAGGTGGCGCAGCCGGCCGCGACCCCCGGGGGAGCCCCTGCGGGAGCGGCGCGACCCGGCCCCGGCGAAGCGGGGGGGGAGCTTGGTGACGTCGACTTCCAAGGAGGCCAATGAAGGTGCCGGAAATACAGACCACGCCGCTGAGGCATCTCTCGATGGCTCTGTGTGTCGTCCTGGTCGCCATCTGTTCGCTGCAGGTGGCCGGGCCGACCGGAGCGGACTCGTCGAGGCCGGTCACAGTGGCCGGGAAGGTGCTGGGCCCCGACGGGCAAGCGGTCCCCGGTGCCCGCGTGGGCGTGCTCCAGGCAGTCGTCGTCCACCTGGCCTTCATGAAACCCCTTACCCTCGATAGCCTGTACACGACCACGACGGATGCCGGCGGAGCTTTCGCCCTGGAGCTGTGGGGCCTCGGGCCCGTGCCGCCCCCCAACGGCGCCTGGTCCATCTGGGCGCGTGACGACGCACGGGCGCTGATGGGCTCCGTCACCATCGCGACCATGCCCGAGCAGCCGCTCGAGATCCGCCTCGCTCCGGCTTCCTACGTGCACACCACCGTGCTCGACGCTGAGGGCAGACCCATGCCTGGTATCGGGGCGTCCGTCTGCCTGAGCAAGGTCGGCATGAATGTCCTCGGCCCGAGCACCGACGAGCAGGGCAACGTCCGCATCGGTCCGCTACCCGCCGGGCTCCCGCTGCGCATCTGCCCCTCCGCGAACATCTGGTACCTCGCTCTCACCGACGACTGGTGGGACGAGGCCAAGCCCGAGATGACCCTCGCGCCGGGCCAGACGCGTGAGCTGGCGCCCCTGCGGGTAGGCGTGAAGATCCAAACGATCAAGGGCACGGTGCTGGGCGAAGACGGCCGCCCGGTCGCCTTCGCGAGCGTGCGGACTCTCATCCCCTCCGCCTTCCCGGCCTCAGCCACCACCGATGCGGACGGAGCCTTCGCTCTGACCGGCCTCCTGCCCACCAGCGCGGACCTCTGGATCATGGCTTCCGATCCCACCCAGCGCCTCCACGTCGCGCGGAAGATCGGTCCGATGGCGCCCGACTGCCGCCTCGTCCTCTGCCGACCCACCAGCGTCACGGGCCAGCTTGCTGACGCTCAGGGCCGACCCGTCGACGGCGGTCGGGTCAGGGCGGTCCCCCTCATGCGCTTGGGCGACAGGAGGGCGGAGGAATGGTGGTATGTGGACGGCCTTTCGGAGCCGGAGGTCGCCAAGACCGACGCTGACGGCCTCTGGACCATTGATGGCCTCGTCTCGGGCGCGCCGTACGTGGCGTCGGTCGATGCGCCCGGCATCAGCCTCGACATGTGGCGCATGGCGTTCGTCGCCAACGCGGACGACCCGGTCGATCTGGGCCTGGTCATGCCTGAGAACTGAGCCGCCCCAGCGGTCAGCCCCGGCCGTCGCTGCAGACTGCGATGGCCGGTGAGCGGCGTCCACACAAGACGCCCCACCAGGGAGGTGGGTGACATGAGGGTACTGGTCCACATCGTCGGCCTGCTGTCCTGCAGCGCATGGATCGGTGCTGCGCCAACGGCCATCACAGGGATGGTCACTGACGAAGCTGGCAGGCCTCTGGCCAACGCCGACATGTGGATCCCCTACGGCGTGCCACCCAAGACGGTGTCGTCCAGCCCGGACGGTGCGTTCCGACTGGAGTACGAGCCTGCCCAGTACCCGAACTGGGCCTCCCTCCTGGTCATCGCCACGGCCCCCGGGCGCGCCTTCGGCGTCGCGCAGTGCCCTCGGGGCCGGGAGGCTGCCGTCAAGCTCGCCTTGGGTCCCGAGTTCCGGATCACCGGCCTCGTCCTCGATGGGCAGCGCCGGCCCATCGAGCGGGCCGAAGTGCGTGTGGAGAGCATCGAGGGGGATGCTACTTACCCGCGGGGGTACGTCTACCTGGGCGACAGACCGCAGTTCCGCGCGGTCACCGATGCTCAAGGGCGCTACACCATCGGGCACTTGCCCAAGGGCGCGAGCCCCCAGCTGACAGCCAAGGCCAAAGGCTATGCTGACTTCGCCACGCCCTTCGGCCCCCAGCAGGCGGCGGGGCCGGTCGCCGGCTCTGGAGAGGACTATGTGATCGCCCTGCAGCGAACGGTGCCCATCGAGGGAACCGTCACCCATGACGGCCAGCCCGTGCCGGACGTCGAGATCCAGGCTACGGGGGAGCACCCGTTCCGGGGGGACGGGACCGCGAAGACGGACGGGAAGGGGCACTACCGCCTGGAGGGAGTCGGCCCGGGCCTCTACACCGTCAGCGTTCGCGGCCAACCGGACCTCGTCGCCATAGCCCGCGAGCATGTGTTCCTGCCTCCCAACGGCTCGGTGAGCGGCGTCGACCTTGCCCTGACCCCTGGCGGCTTCGTCGAGGGCCGCGTCGTCGATGCGGACACCGGCGAGGGGATCGCCAAGGCGCAGGTGCTCGTCCGAGGTCCGGCCCACCCATCCTACGCAGGCTCCCCCGATGTCGGCACGACCGACGAACAGGGCAACTACCGCGTCCGCGTGGCGGCGGGGACCAACGAGGTCCAGTACGCCGGGGGCGCCGACGACTACGCGCAGACGTACGTAAGCGTGCCGGTCACGGTCAAGGAGGGAGAGACGGCGCCGGCCCCCGACATCGCGCTGAAGTCCTCCCCGCCCGTCACTGTCCAGGTCCTCGGGCCCGACGGCCGACCCGTGCCGGGCATTCCTCTACAATTGCTGACAGGCGGCCGGCTCGTGCAAGAGCTCACCGACGAACAGGGGAAGGGCGTGGTGGTGGGCGCGGAGTCGCGCTTCGGTACGGCGGTTCTGGCGCGCGACGCGAAGCGCGACCTTGTCGGCTGTGGCACCTCACAGCCCCGCCAGACCGACCCGATGATCGTGCAGCTAGAGCCCGGCGCCACGGTATCAGTCCGCGTCGTCGACGCCGACCTCAACCCGCTGTCCGGTGTGGCCGTCGAGTTGCATGTGCGTGTTCCTGGCGACCCTCAGGCAGGCGGTGAGCTGATCTCGATGGCCTTCACCCAGGCTCGCAGCGGCGGGGACGGTATCGCCCGGTTCGAGATCGTGCCGGCTCACACGAAGCTGTACATCGGCACCGAGCAGCGCACGGCCAACCTGCCGAGGTGGCCGGACTGCCCGCCCCTCGACCCCGGCCAGACGATCCATCTCGGCGATGTCTCCGTGGACCTGAACTTGGCGGTGATCCGCGGCATCGTGCTGAACCCGGACCAGACCCCCGCCCCAGGCGTGCTCGTGCAGTGCCTGGCCGGCTGGGATGTGGCGCGGACGACCTGCACCGACGCCGAAGGGCGCTTCGAGTTCGCCGCTCTGGCCGCGGACCAGCCCGCAGCCCTGATCGCCTACACCCCCGACCGCAAGCTCGGCGGGTTCGAGATTCTCAAACCCAACTGGGAGCTTGAGCCCGGCATTCAGTTGGGGCCGACCGCCACCGTCCGCGGCCGGATTCTCACTGCCGACGGCGCACGCGCCGCCCGCACGCGGGTCTACATCGCCCTGCGACCCCCCGACGTGCCGGGGGCGGCGAGTTGGGGGGAACCGGTGACCGACGACCAGGGCGGCTTCACCGTCGCCGGCCTCATCCCCGGGCTGGACTACAGCCTCGATGTCCTCCGTCACGAGGGGGGCGGGTTGGTCACGCCGCTCCTCAGTCACCCGTTCAGGCCCGAGGACGCCGGCGACATCGAGCTGGGGGACCTGACACTCAAGCCCAACCCGTAGATCGCGAGACCGCCTCGAGGGGTGAAGCACGGCGTTGGTCGCCAACGCGGACGACCCGGTCGATCTGGGCCTGGTCATGCCTGAGAACCGCTGACTCCCCTGCCGACCCCGTTCCCGCCACGCCAGCCGCCATGGGCCTCCGTCACAGAGGACTGCGAGCCCCTCCGGGGGAAGTCCTTCCTGCTCGACCGGAACCACCAAACCCGTGGAGCCTGCCCATGAAGATCCTCGCCCTCCTGCTGAGTCTGTCCTCCTGCCTTCCGCTCCTGGCGGCCGAGTCCCGCGTCGCCCTCGTCCGATGGCGCGGCGTCCAGGAGTTCGGGAAGGCCAAGACCGAGAACACGATGTCGGCTGCCATCCGGGAGCAAGGCGTTGCGGGCGGGGTCATCATGCCCTCCATCTTCCTGCACCCCGAAGGCGAGGGGCGTGCGGTCGCGCGGTTCGAAGGCCTCAGCTGGGGCCTGGAGGGTGGTCTGCGCGTCTTCTTCGTGGGGTACGTCGGGCTGTCCGACGGTGTGAAGTGGGACGACAAGGTCAACGTCGCCGACGGCGCCCGGTTCTACGTCATGCTCGATGGCAAGGACGTCGCCTCCGCCGAAGTCAAGGAGAGCCGGTGGTCCCCCCTCGCCGCCCAGCTCTACGAGGCCCCGGCGGGCAACGGCACCTTTGAGGGCGCCCTTGCGCTGGCGACCGACTCCGGCCCCGCCCACAACGCAAGCTACGACTGGGCCCTGTTCGGCGAGCCGATGCTCGTCGCCCTCGACGGCCGCCCGCTTCCGGCCTCGACTGCGGTCGGCGGGGTCAACGGCGTCTTGGTCGCGCAGCTCGACGGCGGCCCGGGGAAGATCGTGGTGGAGGGCCTGACCGACCGGGGCGACCCGATCCCGAGCGCCGCGGCGACGATCGACGTCCCCCGGGGCGCCACGACCCTGCAGTTCGCCCAGTTTGACTTCTCACAGAAGGAGGGGTGTTCGCAGTGGCGCTGGCGGCCGGAGGGAGTCACCGTCACCTCCGCCTGGGGAGGCAGTCTCCAACCGCGTCTGGCCCTCGAGAGCTGCGGCCCCGTGCAAGCCGTGACGGTCGCCGGCGAGCCGCTTCGCGTGCGTGTGAGCATCCGCAACTACGGACCGGGGGCCCTCCTGCCCGAGCACGGCGCCTCCATCGAGTGCAACGGTCAGCAGCAGCTCATCGAGCGGATGGCTCCCGACGCGCGCACGACCATCGACTTCGACCTGGGCCCCGCCAAGGCCGGGTCGGTCGCGCTGTCGGCGACCTCGAAGTGCGGCGAGGGGATGTGTCAGGTCGAGGGGCGGGCGGTGGTGTGGCCCAAGCTGCCGACGCTGTCGGGGGAGCGGCCGACGAAAGCTGCCCTCGTCGTCTACAGCGAGGACTATGTGGTGCTGCAGAACCCCTTCTGTCGGTGGCTGATCTACCGTAGGGAACTTGGCCCCGGCCCCGGAGCGCTGGTCCACGCCTGGATCGATGGTCGGTGGGAGCTCGCGGCCGCGGTCAACCCGTTGCTGACGATCGTGCCTGCCGACGCCGAGGCCGGCCTGCCGTCGCTACGGGGGCTGGCGTACGCGCGTGAGAGGGGGGCGGTGGACCTGGAGCTGCACGGTCGTGACCACCAAGTGGAGTGGAAGTGCGGACTCGTGCTGCCGGACGACAGCGCGGCCGTGCGCGTGGAGACCAAAGTGGAGGCGCTGGAGCCAACGGCGATCGCCGCCGTCTGGGGGCCGGCAGTCCATGCCGGCGACCGATCGACCGGCGCCCGGAAGGGCATCGCCCTCTTCCCGGGCCTCGACTACCTCGAGAAACAGGAGGCCAGCTCCAGCACTCGCGACCTCGCCCCGCCGCTGAACGAGCGCTGGACCCCGCACAAGTTCAAGGTCACGGTGCCCATGATGATGGTCGAGACCCGCGACGGCGGCCCGGTCATGGCCGTGGTGTGGGACCCGAAGCAGAAGTGGGACGGCGAGCACGCGGAGCCGACCGCCTGCTTCGCCTCCCCCGACTTCCTCAGCCACCAGGACAGCCACCTCATGCAGCTCATGCTGCCCTCGGTGCCGGACTTCATCCCCGAGAGTCAGCGCGCCGCCGGGGAACCCATCGAGCTTCAGCCCGGCAAGCCCTGGAAGCTCACGCAGTTCATCGTCGCCGGCGTGCCGAATCCCGACGCCACGGCAGCGCTCAACTGGTTCGGCAACCTCGTCGGCTACCCGGATGCCGAGGCCTGGCCGCGCAGCTTCGAGGACGAGATCGCCCTTTGCCGGCACGCCTTCCTCAACACCGTGTGGGACCCGGAGAAGCAAGGCTCCCGCCACGTGATCGGCTGGGCCAGCGCCAACGCTCCCGGTCATGCGACGCTCATGCTCATGGACGCCCGCACCGTCGCGGAGGGCGACGCGAGGACGCAGCTCCTCGACCGAGTGAAGCTCGTGGCGGACAAGACGGTCAAGGATGAAGGCCCCGCCGGCCTCGCGAGCCCGGCCCAGTGCCACATCATGGGCTGGGAGTTCCCCTACCACTGGGGCTACCTGCCCGAGGCCCTGGCCGGCATGAAAGGGATGGCCTACGGCGCCCTGAACAGCCAGGAGGACGACGGCGGCTGGGGCTACTACCCCGATGCAGAGCGGAAGCGCCTCGGCGAGCCCGGCACGCGCGTCATGGGCATCGCGGGGCGGAACGCCTACCTCATGGCCAAGTGGGTCGCCATCACCGGCGACCCAGTGGTCGAGCAAGCCCTCCGCCACGCGCTCCAGCAGATGGAGACGTACAAGGTGCCCCGCGGCGCCCAGGGCTGGGAGTGCCCGATCCTCGAGCCCGACGTCCTCGCCTCGGCCTACGCCGTCCGCGCCTATGTCTGGGCTTACATGGCCCTGGGCGACAAGGCCCTCCTCGACAAGGCCCGCTACTGGGCGCGGACGGGGCTACCCTTCCAGTATGCCTGGGACGATGGCCGGCACCCGGGCATGCGCTACGCGAGCATCCCCGTCTTCGGCAGCACCTTCTTCACCCACACCTGGATCGGCCTGCCGGTCCAGTGGTGCGGGCTCGTCTATGCCTACGGGCTGCAGGAACTCATGCGCTTCGACCCCAACGACCTCTGGCGCAGAGAGGCCGAGGGCATGACGGTCAGCGGGATGGTCCAGCAGTGGCCGATGGACAACAAGGAGTTCGCCGGCACCTACCCCGACAGCTTCGGCCAGTGGTTCACCCACCGTAACCCCGTCTACATCAACCCGGAGAACATCCAGCTCAACCTGATGGCCCTCCGGGGCCTCGACCCCGGCCTGCGCTCCGTTGCCGTGCCCCTTGGCGGCGGCCCGGTGCACATCACCGCCCCCGGCGACCTGAAGGCGAAGGGCAGCCGCACGGGGCTGAGCATCGAGGTGGTCTACCCGCCGAACGAGACCTGCTACGTCACCATCGCCCCGGTAACGGTCGACCGCCTGGCGGTGAAGGCGAACGGCACGGACCTCGCCCGCCGGGAGACGCTCCCGCCCGGCACGACCGGTTGGGCCTACAACGCGCCGCTCAGAGTACTCGCGATCGGCGTGACCGCCGGCGTCGAGGGCAGAGCCACTCTCGCCTTGACTGGCCTCCTGCGCTCTGTGCCGGAGGTGCCGAAAACCGCCACGAGCTGGGAGTTCGAGAAGGGCACGGAAGGCTGGACGGCCGTGCATTCCTGCGAGCTGAAGGCCGAGAACGGTCACCTCGTTCTGACGGTGACCGGCGATGACCCCTACGCGACCAGCGGGCCGGCGGCGATCAAGGCCGGCGAGCACCAGCGCCCCCGCGTCAGGGCGCGGCTGACGGGCGGCAGCTCACTCGCCCTCTTCTGGCGCTCGACCCGCTCACCCGGCTGGGGTCCCGACAGGGAGGTGCACGCCGATCTCCCCGGCGACGGCGAGTGGCGAGAGATCACCTTCGACCTCTCCGCCCAGCCGCTCTGGACCGGCGCCATCCAGCAGATTCGCCTCGACCCCGAAGGCGCCGGCCTCGGTCTGGGAGCGGTGCTCGAGGTGGACTGGGTCCGGCCGGAGTAGGAGCTAGCCCGTCGGCGTGGGATGGCGGCCAGCAACGTCCTATCGCAGCATCAACCGCCCGCGCAGTCGGCCCACCGCCGCTTCCATCTCCGCCGCCGGCGCGATCACCGCGACTTGCCCCGGCGTGCCCGGCGAGAAGGTCAGCCTCGTCTTCGCCGGCGGGGTCTGCTTCACGGAATCGGTCGGCAGGCCCACGGTGCAGCGCGCGCCCGGCATGTGCTCCGCGAGCAGCAGCTCCACCGTCTCGCACTGGTGCGGCAGTACGAGAAGCTGCCGCGACTGCCGCAGGTCCTTCCCATCCAGCGAACACAGGGCAAAGTGCCCCTTCGCCTTCGCGACCTGTTCTCCGGTGATCCTGATCTCGCCCTGGCTCTCTGCCGCCAACACCTCCCCCTTCGCGCCAACCAGCACGAAGGAGAACCCTCGCCCGGTCAGCTCGACGCTCACGCCCGTCTGTGGCAGCTTCACCGCGAGCAGGTCATCGCCGTCCGACGTCCGCGCCAGCATGTACAGCCGCCCGCCCTCGCGCGTCGGGATCGACAGCACCCGAACCGGAGTCTCGGCCGGCTCGATGGGCGCGGGAGCGATGCCTGCCAGCTCCAGCACCCGCCGGTAGACCCCGCTGTCCGTCGCTTGCCCACGCAGCTCGAGCGGATACGGCGCGTAGAGCACCTTGCCCTTGCCAACCGCCGCCTCTATCGGGGGTTGGCCCCATGCGGCATCCGGTGTCTCGAACGGTGAGCGCGGCTCCGCCGCCGGTAGCCCTAGCTGCGCCCGCCGCGCGGTGCGTGTCGGCCGGCGCGTCCGATCAAACGAGATGTCGCCTGGGAGGTAGAGCGTCCCGCCCGCCTGCACCCAGGCCAGCACCCGGTCGAACGTCTCGTCGGCTGGGCAATACGGCACCGGCCAGATCAGGGCCTTCGCGGACGCGGGCAGTTCCGCGACGCTCTCCTCATTCGCCATGCCGAAGTTCACGCGCTGGTCAAGCATGAGCGCCACCGACCGCCTCAGCGCCTCGTTCAGCTCGTCGAACCGCGGCCCCACCCGGTTGCTGTCCGGCGCCAAGATGAATGCCTCCGGCGCCTCGTAGGCCGGCTCGGCCAGCGACAGCAGCAGGTACTCCTCTTCCCATGTGTGCAGCCACGGCTTCGTCACCGGCGACGTGTGGTGGACCAACCCCCACGGGAACACCATCTCATCGAAGTCCTTCCAGTCCCAGTTCCCGAGGAACGCCGCGCCCATGCCAGCCGCGTAGTGGATGTACGTCTGGAACCGGTGGATCGACTCCACCGCCGGCACGCTCGTCTGCCCCTGGATGCGCGCATCGTGCGCCTCCTGCGCGCCGCACTCACCCAGGCTGAGCCCCTTCCCCACGAACCGTCGGTCGATCAGCCCGAACTCCAGCGGGAATCCGTCCACCGACCCGTAGTAGTGCATGTTCGAGAAGTCGGTCCGCTCGACGCCCAGGATCTTGTCGGCGGGGGGCATGCTCGGCAGGTACCCCACGCACGCCAGCGCCTCCGGATTGCCCGCGCGGAGGCCGTCCACATTCGCCTTCACCCACCGGTTCAACACCACCGTCTCGAACCGCTTCCGGTCAGCGCTGCGCACATCCTCCCAGTCGTTGGTCGTCGGCCCCAGCGGCACGTTGGGCATGGCGGCTTCCGGCGGGTGCCTCGTCCAGGCTGCCTGGAGCGCATCATCCGACCCGTACCGCTGCTTGAGGAACTGGTTCCATAGAGCCGCGATCTCCGGCCGGTCGGACACGTCAACCCCCGGCTCGTTCTGGATGTCGTAGAAGATGCCCGGGGCGCTCTGGTAACGCTCGGCCCAGAACCGATCCCAGTCCGCCTGTGCCTGAAGCTCCTCCTCGGTCAGGCCGACACCCATCCAGTCATGCAGCGACAGGAAGATCGCCACCCGGTGCTTCTGGGCTAGTTGCACGATGGCATCCATCTGCCTGACCAGCCGTTTGGGCCGGTTGGCGAGGTCGAGCGGGCTGTGTCCCCCGTCGCCCTGATAGCCGTTCTTGGCGAAGGGCGAGAAGTGCAGGATCCGCAGGAGGTGGAACCCGTGCTCCGCCATCATGCGGAAGTCGTGGTCCCACACCAGCGGCGTCTCATGAGGCGAGTAGTAGATCATGCCCGTCTGGTTCGACCCGATGAGGAACGTCGCCCGCCCGTCGACCGTCAGGTGGTTGTCCTGCCACCCGATCTTCGGACCGGACGCAAGCACAGCGTCACTCCGCACGCAGAAGGCCGTTTCGATGGCGTCGACTCCCCCCAGCTCATTGCCGGTAGGGGGTGGCAGGGGCTGCAGCGTCGCCTCGACGGGGCAGTAGTCGCTCTGCAGCTCATCGACCGCAACGGCGGCCTCGATGGTCTTGGTGGCGCCTGGATCGATGGCCAGCGGCTCACTGCTGAGCTTGCGCCCCGCGACGCGCAGGCTCAGCATCCTCATCGCCGGCCGGCGGCCATTGTTGGACACCTTCACCGTGATCTGCGCCGTCTCGCCCTTCTCGTAGCAGGCGAAGTCGGTCTCGAGGTCGTGGAGGAAGATCTTCTGGGTGATTTCCTCCACCACGCGGCAGAGCAGCTCGCGCCGCCTCGGATCGCCCAGGAGGATGTCGTCTCCGGAGGTGATCCCGCTGAACGCCCAGCTCGACTTCGGGTACTCGCCTGCGTAGTTGTGCATGATGCTGAGGGCGGTCCCGCGGAGCGCCCCGCCCTCGCTGTCGAACGCCTCCAGAACCGGAACCCACCGGCGGTAGACCGGCGGGAACACGGGGCTGTTCACCCCGATCAGCCCGCAGGCTGAGAAGCCCTCCACCGGCTGCGGCAGGTCGTACCTGAGATCACCCACCGCCCGGTAGGGGCCGGCCGGTCGAACCTGCGTCGCGTGTTCGAGCGGGAAGCACGGGTCAAACACCCCGATCTGCTGCGGCTGGAAGGTCATGGCATCCCCAGGCTGCCCGAAGCGCGTGTTCATCCTCGGCGGTTCGGGCATCGGCTCGCCCTTGTCCATCTCCGCCGCCGTTTGCTCCGGCCCGGTCACCGACCACCCGCCCTCCGCGAGCACCACGAGCTGGTCGAACGCGTAGCCGTCGGTTGACAGGAAGCTGCCGCCCGCCTTCAGGTATGCGAGGAACGCCTCCCTCGCCCCGAGTGGGAAGATGGGCCCGAAGGGCAGCACGACCACGTCAAAGCTCTCTGGGGTCAGCACTGCGGCGTCCGCCAGGTCGCCCGGCTTGAGGATCGTGGCCCCAAAGCCTCCCGCCCGCAACGCCTCCGCCAGCTTCGCCGGTGAGTGGGCGGTCTTGCCCGTCGCGTAGGACGAGCGTCCTCGCTCGTCGAGCGTCATGTCCAGAATCCCCACGCTCCCCCGCTCCCGCTTCTCGATCCTCAGCCCCTCCGTCTTCGGCAGCGGCAAGGCGGCTTGTCCCGGCCCGGTCTCCCAGGTCATGTTGTCGATCGTCACCTCCAGGTCGCCGAAGTTGCTCCCGATCAGCATCCGATTCACGCCGGTCATCTCGCGTGTGTTCTTCCCGCGTGGCTCGAACCGGAACGCCGACACCGGCATCCGCACCTCCTGCCACCCGATGGGGACCTCGGCCAGGTCCTTCCCGTCGAACAGCACCTTTTGCACCCAAGCATCGCCATCGGGCTCCATCAGCCAGATGTGCATCGCCGCCTCGCGCGCCGCCGAGTGCTTGTACACCCAGAACCGCAGCGCAACCGCCTCACCCGGCACCTGGCATGGTCCCGCCAGATTCCCCCAGTGCGGCGGCCTGTCCGCATACCGAATGCGCATCGCCGCGCCCTCTTTCGCATGCTCCGCATCCACCGACACCTCCGGCGCATTCCCGCCATCCTGGTTCGGCTGCCAGAGGGAGAGGTCGGTGAAGTCGTGGAGCGGGAGGTTGGCGGCACGGATGCTGCCGCCCCATGCGAGAGCGAACACCAGGTGCATCAGGAACACAGGAATCGCCTCCATCGCCAAGCCGCCAGAGCCAGGCTGGCGTCTGTGGGTGACGACTTCCCTGTGCGTCGGCTAAGCCCTCTGCGCCGTGCGAGACGGCCAGCACCAGGGAGGGTAGGCTGTGGCACCGGCAGCATCGCCGTCTGGTGCCAGTGCCACACCCCGCCTCGCCCGACGCGCCGGCGGCGGCCGCCCGGGGTCGCGCCGAAGCTCAGGCCCCCTCCCCATCGTCTTCGTGCCCCAGGCCTGCCCCCAACTGGGAGCAGAGGCGCTGTGTTCCCAGCCTCGTGTCGCGTTCCGGGCGGGGGCTCGACAGTGCGCTGAGCTGGCCCGCCGGCCGGCCGACGCCCTGGCCCTCGGTGCGTTCAACGGCAGCCAGGACCTGCACCAGCATCTTCCCAGCCGCGATGAGCATCCGCTGCGTCCTCATCTCCTCGGCGGTCGTCGGCCCGTCCGGCTCCAGGTCCGTCCCGTAGAGCTTCACGGCTCGCAGGACGTGCAGCGCGGCCTCGCGGCGGGCCTTGGGGTCATCGCCCCTGAGGTCGTCCTCGAGCACCTCGACCGCCCTTCCGGCGAGGCTGCGCAGGCGCTCGGTGGCTGCGTGCCACTGCTCCTTGCGCAGGCGGTTCAGCTCCGCCTGGAACTCAGCGCTGCGATTGCGCCAGTTGTTGATGGTCTTCCGGGTCACCCCTACGACCTCCGCGGTTTGACGGTCCGTTTTCCCCTGAATCAGAAGCTCAATCGCGTTCCGCTGTCGGCTGCTCAGGTCGCTCGAAGTGTAACCTTTTGTCACCTTTTGTCACCTCGCTTCAGCCTCGGGTCGGCCTGCCGGGAATGGTCCCCGGTCGGCCACCGGAATCCATTGGACGCTCGAACAAGCGTTTGGTTCATTCTTTCTGCACGAGGAGGCGCCCGGCGCCGCGGGGAAACGAAGCGCACCCCGGAGCCAGGTGATCGCCTTGAGGGCTTTGCTGCTCTGTCTGGTCACGGCGGCCGTGCCGCTTCGCGGCGCCGCCGACCTTCCCAACGTCGTCCTGCGCGGCGGCCGCCTGTTCGCCGGCGACCAGGCGCTCATCGTCCACGGCGTCGGTTACAGCCCCTGGGCGCCGGCGAACGTCCGCGACCAGGCAGATGCGCTGATGGAGGAGGACTTCCGGCGGATGCGTCGGTTCGGCCTCAACCTCATCAAGGGGTGGGGGCCAACGAGCCCGGACCTGCTCGACCGCTGCGAGCGGAACAGCATCTACGCGCTCAGCGCCGTGCTCGCGAACTCGGAGTACCCCGTCAGAGATCACGCCGCGTTCGTCGCCAGCAAGCTGCGCGAGATCGAGACCGAGATGCTGCCCTGCGATGGGCGCAGCGCGATCCTCGCTTGGAACCTCGGCAGCGAGCTGCACGATGGCGACTGGCGCGCGCGAAGCCCCGAGATCGCCGACTACCTCCGGCAGGCGCTGGAGCTCTTCCACCGCCGCAGCCGTCGGCCCGTCACCTACGGCAACCTCATGGGCGCCGTTGACGACCTCGACCTCTCCGCGCTCGGCATCTATGGGATCCAGGTCTACCTGTTCTCGCGGCCCAGGCTGCGGCAGTTCCTGGCCCACGTTCGGGAGCGCCTCGCGCCCGGCCAGCCTCTCCTGGTCACCGAGTTCGGCACCAGTTCCTGTCCCGCCCCGGCGCGGGTGGCGGAGTGGGGGCGTGTACCCATCGACCAGGGCCTGGGCTACGAGATGCAGTGGCAGGAGATCATGCGCGCCGGAGCGCTCGGCGGGGTGTTCTTCGAGTGGAACGACGAGTGGTACAAGGGCGAGCCCGGGAACGACCCGGAGGTACAGGACGCCCATTCCGAGGAGCACTTCGGCCTCGTCGAGGCCGGCCGCCGCCCCAAGCCCGCGGCCGCTCACGTCGCCCGCATGTTGGGTGCGATCAGGGTGGTCCGTGAGCCCAGGAAGCTCGTGATCCCTCGGGAGGCCACGCTCATCGTCGGCCCGAAGGCGACGCCGATCGAGGAGGCCACGACCGAGCAGTTCCACCTGACGGTCGCGGAGTATCTCCCGCAGGCGCTACCGAAGTGGACGGTGCGCCACGATGATGCTCTCGACCGCAAGACCGCGGTCATCGTTCCGGGGCGGGAAATGGTACAGTCCCGTTCCCCGCAAAC
>Ga0315280_10007138_pt1 | contig 15131 bp, 9 predicted proteins | sample YL17G06_40_MG_FD_203697 | JGI IMG/M metagenome (GOLD analysis project Ga0315280, IMG submission 203697) | Sediment microbial communities from Yellowstone Lake, YNP, Wyoming, USA - YL17G06_40 | ecosystem: Environmental > Aquatic > Freshwater > Lake > Sediment | place: USA: Wyoming | collected... | reverse complement strand
CATCCCCTTAGTCCCCTCCCGTTCCATTCTCCGTAGCAGTAGCACTGCTACTGCGAAGGATGAACAAGGGCGGGGAGAAAAGGAATCTTTGGCCGCGGGTGGAATCCTGTCCAGCACCGCTAAACTTCCTGCTTCGCTCTGTGAGCTTCGCAGGACGAGTCTGCTCGAAAATGAGATGCTATTGGTCTGCCCACAAGGCCAGAGGCCTTGACCGGATCTATTACCACCGTGCGCGCATTTATATCGTGCACAGCGAAGGCAATTCGGTGCAGGGCGCTGCCCTGCCTCTGCGTCCTCTGCGCCTCTGCGGCAAGGGCATAGCCCTTGACCAAACTTGAATTTCGTTTAGAAAAGACTTTTTTAGTTCTTTGCGCCCTTTGCGTCTTTGCGGTGAAAAGCTATTTTGCCGCGCCGCGGAATGATGATTAAGTGTTTAGCGCGGACGATTCTTTTTTTGTGCTTTTTTGGAGTTAAGAAATTCCGCGCTATCCGTCTGCTCACAAGGCCATAGGCCTTGACCAAACTTGAAAAAAGCAGGCAAGCTCGCTCGCACAGTTCAATGAGTCGGGACTGAAGCCGCTTCCTTCTTCGCCCCAAGAGGGTTCAAGCGGGAAGAGGCTACGAAGGACGGGCGCATCCCGCCTAGCGCGGGACTCGCTTCGCTCGCATATTTCGATTGTAGTTAAGAGGAGGGGTGCAGGGAATTGAAGGGAGAGGTCCAGGCAAGGGCACAGGCCTTGACCCCGCGGCGCGGGGTTGCCCTCCTGCTCCAAGTTACATCAGGCACGATGATGACCGATCGGTGCAGGGCAGTGCCCTGTTATTTGGAGAGGTACTGGACGATTTTGTCTCCGACCTGGGTGGTTGAAAGTCCCATCTTGCCGGCTGACATTGACTTCATATCTGTAGTCATGGTTTTGACCGCCGCGGCTTCGATAGCGGCGGCCGCCTTTTTTTCTCCGAGATGCTCAAGCATCATCATTCCCGCGAAGATCGCGGCGAGCGGATTGATCACATTCTTGCCCGTGTATTTAGGCGCGCTGCCGCCGATGGGCTCAAACATTGACACGCCCTCAGGATTCAGGTTGCCTCCCGCGGCCACTCCCATTCCGCCCTGGATCATAGCGCCCAGGTCGGTGATGATGTCTCCGAACATATTGTCGGTGACGATGACATCAAACCACTCCGGGTTCTTGACCATCCACATTGAGGTTGCGTCCACATGCGCGTAATCGGTCTTGATTTTGGGATAGTCTTTGGCAACTTCGTAGAAGGCGCGTTCCCACAGGTCAAATGCGAAGGTGAGGACATTGGTTTTTCCGCACAGGGTGAGCTTCCTGCCTTTGTTTCTGTTCTTGCAGAGCTCAAATGCGAAACGGATGCATCTCTCAACGCCTTTTCTGGTGTTGATCGATACCTGAATTGCGGTTTCATCCTTGGTGCCTTTTTTGAGGAATCCGCCGGAGCCGGTGTAAAGTCCTTCGGTGTTTTCACGCACGACCACAAAGTCGATGTCCTTTGGTCCCTTGTCCTTGAGCGGGCAGTCCACGCCGGGATAAAGTTTTACCGGCCTCAGGTTTATATACTGGTCGAGCTCGAATCTAAGACGGAGCAAAAGACCTTTTTCCAGGATGCCGGGTTTGACATCGGGATGGCCGATGGCGCCGAGATAAATGGCGTCAACCTTTCGAAGCTCGTTTAGAACCGAATCCGGCAGAATCTCCCCGGTGCGCTTGTAGTGCTCTCCGCCCAGGTCATAGTCGATCCAGTTAATCTTGAAGCCGAATTTTTTGCCTGCGGCGTTGAGCGCCTTTCTGCCTTCGGCAATCACCTCGGGCCCGGTGCCGTCGCCGGGAATGACCGCGATATTATATTTTTTCATTTCTTTGCTCCCGCCAGATTTTTTTGAGATGCTCGACCAGTCCTCCGTCCTTGATCAGCCTGAGCATAAATGCCGGTATAGGCACCGCCTTGAACTCTTGGCCGGTGGTGAGATTTTTTATCCGTCCGGTTTCCAGCTCGACCTCAAACACATCCCCGGGTCTGGCGGCTTCCACCGCGTCTTCGCACTCAAGCAGCGGAAGCCCGGTGTTGAACGCGTTGCGGTAAAAAATCCGGGCAAAACTTTTGGCGATGACTAAACTTACTCCAGCGGCCTTGAGCGCAATCGCGGCGTGCTCCCGGCTGGAGCCGGAACCGAAGTTTTTGCCGGCGATGATGATGTCGCCGGGCTGGACCTTGTTGGGGAAATCCGGGTCCGCGGCTTCCATACAGTGGCCGGCCAGTTCCTCCGGGTCCGTGGTGTTCAGGTAGCGAGCGGGGATGATGACATCCGTGTCAATATCATCCCCGAACTTGTGCACCCTTCCCTGAATCCTCATTTTTGCTCCTCCAGAACCCTCAGGCACCTGGGGCATACTTCCGGGAACTTGTAGCTCTTGGCCGTAAGCCTGGTTGAATAAGTCCAGCAGCGCTGGCATTTTTCACCCGGGGCTTTGACCAGTTTAATTTTCAACCCTTCCATTTCCGCGCTTGCGTAAGCATCCTGCAGGCCATCCGCCAGCTTGACTGATGATACCAGGAACAGCCGGGCAAGGTCTTCTTCTCCCTGCTCCACATCGTTGAACTTGGCCAAAAAGGCTTTCAGTTTTTCCGGCGCCTGGATTTGGATTTCAGCATCAAGCGGATGGCCGACTCCGGAGCTTTTGTCCTTCTGCGCCTGGTCCAAAAGCTTAAACGCCTCGTTGCGGATTTTAAAAACTTTGTCCATCTGCCCGGCCAGTTTTTCATCCAGCCACTGGTCGTTTGGTTCCGGGAAGTCAAGAAGGAAAACCGACGGCTTGCGCCCGCGGGCAACGGGCATTTGCGCGTAAGCCTCTTCAGCGGTGAAGCTCAAGACCGGGGCCATAAGCCTAAGCATGGTGTCAAGCGCTAGCCAGAGCGCGGTCTGCGCGCTCTTGCGGGCCTTTCCGGATTTGGCTTCGCAGTAGAGCCGGTCGCGCACGATGTCAATATAGATTGCGCTCAAGTCCACCGCGCAGAAATTGTTAAGCTGGTGATAGACCAGATGATATTCAAAATCCTGGTAAGCCTTTTTCACCCGGCGCTTGAATTCCTCGGTGCGGGACAAAAGCCAGCGGTCAATGAGAAACATCTGGTCAACCTTGAGAATGTCTTTGGCCGGGTCAAAATCATAAAGGTTGCCGATCAGGTATTTGATGGTATTTCTGACCTTGCGGTAGGTCTTGACGATGCTGTCCAAGATGTCGTAGTCCACCCGGATGTCGTTTCTGAAATTTTCCGCGCTCACCCACATCCTGAGAATTTCCGCGCCATACTTGCTGACCAGCTCGTCAATTGCGATGTAGTTGCCCGAGCTCTTGGCCAGTTTCTTGCCCTCGCCGTCAATCACATAGCCGTGGGTGAGCACGGTTTTGTAAGGGGGCTTCCCCCGCGTGCCCACAGCGCAGAGCAGCGTGGAATGGAACCATCCCCGGTGCTGGTCCGAGCCTTCCAGATAAAGGTCCACCGGAATGCCCAGCTCGGGTTCCGTCTCGCACACCGCCGCGTAGCTCACTCCGGAATCAAACCAGACATCGAGAATGTCATCCTCCTTGATAAAATCACTTCCCTTGCAGTTCGGGCATTTGAAGCCTTGAGGCAGAAGCTCTTGCACGCTCTTTTCAAACCAGACATCGCATCCGAATTTTTCAAACAGGTCCGCGACCCGGTCCGCGGCATCCGGGTCAAGGATCGCGTGCCCGCATTTTTTGCAATGGAAAGCGATGATGGGCACTCCCCAAAAGCGCTGCCGGCTGATGCACCAGTCGGGACGGGTCTCGATCATATTGTAAATCCGCTCCTGGCCCCATTCCGGGTCCCATCGGACAGAGCGGACCGCGTCCAGAGCTTTTTTCCGGAGCTCATTCTTTTCCATCGAGATAAACCACTGAGGGGTGCTCCTGAAAATGATCGGGTCTTTGCTCCGCCAGCAGTGAGGATACTGGTGGGTGATCTGTTCTTCCTTGAGCAAAGCGCCGAGTTCTTTCAGCTTGGCGCTGACATTCTTGTTGGCGTCAAACACAAACTGGCCCGAAAAAAAGCCGACATCTTTGGTGAATTTTCCCTCGTCATCCACCGGCGAATAAATGTCAAGTCCGTATTGGACCCCGCTTTCATAGTCTTCCTGGCCGTGACCCGGAGCAATGTGAACAACACCGGCGCCGGCATCGAGCGTGACATAATCAGCAAGAATGGCGACCGAGTCCCGGTCATAAAGCGGATGCTTGAACACCAGCCTGGCAAGCTCCGCGCCCTTGAATTTCCCGGCCAACTCAAAATTCATCTTGAGATGGTGCATCACCGTGTCCGCCAGACTTTCAGCCAAGATGTAAACCCCGTCCTTTGCCCTGGCCGCGACATAATCAAATTCAGGATGGAGCGCGACCGCGAGGTTGGCGGGAATGGTCCAGGGAGTGGTGGTCCAGATGAGAATATAAACCGGAGACTTTTCCTCAAGCTGCAAAACTTTCGAATACGCGGCGCTGTCTTTCCCTTTGTCCTTCTGCCAGCGGAACCGGACATAGATGGAGGCGGAAGTTTTTTCCTTGTACTCAACCTCGGCCTCTGCCAGCGCGGTTTTGCAGGTAGAGCACCAGTAAACCGGCTTCTTGCCCAGATAGACCGAGCCGTTTCGAACAAACTTGGCAAACTCGCGCGCGATAGTAGCCTCATACTTGTAATCCATCGTGATGTACGGTTTTTCCCATCGGCCCAGGCAAAGCAGGCGCTTGAACTCCTCGCGCTGAATGGCCAGATACTTGCCCGCGTATTCCCGGCAAAGTTTCCTGAATTCGGGCGCGCTCAGCTCGCTCTTGCTGCGGCCCAGGCCGACCTCAACATTGCGCTCAATAGGAAGGCCGTGGCAGTCCCAGCCCGGAACATAAGGGGTGTATTGGCCGGACATCGCCCTGGACTTGACCACAATGTCTTTCAAAATTTTGTTCAGCGCGGTGCCCAGGTGGATGTGGCCGTTGGCATAGGGAGGCCCGTCGTGAAGGACAAACCTGGGCTTGCCTTCACGCGCGGCAATCATTTTTTCATAGGCTTTCTCTTCTTCCCATTTCTTGAGCAGTTCCGGCTCCCGCTGCGCGAGATTGGCCTTCATCTCAAAGCCGGCGCCGGGAAGATTGAGCGTGCTCTTATAATCCATCAAACCCTCGAAATGCCTCTGATTGAACTAAATAAGTTAATGGAATTTCAGGCGAGTGTCAATTGGAATTGGCGCAACTGGTGATCGCATACTGAGAAGACTGGATAAAATGTTGGTGAGCGAGACCGCGTGTCTTCAATTAAGAAAGTTCTGCCTTATCTCAGCCGGACGAGAAAACAAAAACGGCAAAGATGAACACCGATACTGCTGTTTTAACGCCCCTCCGTATGGTGCTCATCTTTGCCTCCGTGGACTCAGTTCACCATCAATTTTCTTGTTGTCCAGAATACTCCTGTTTTCCCGATCTTGTCAAGCGAAAATTTGTCCGCCTGTCCCTTTTTCCATTTTTTGATTGCAGTGCCAAACTTATTCAGTTGGCAAAAGTCTCTATTTCCAGGAGACCATAACTGCGGCAAAAGGCTTGTCTGCCTTGTAATCGTGCTCGGTGATTTTGACTTTTATTTCTTTTCCGCCGTTGAGCTCCACGATCCGCTCAAATTCGCCCGCGAGCTGGTGGACATAAGCTTCAAATGCGGCAAAGGGACGGTCATAGCGAATAGTCATCTTCACCCTATTCGGCGCTTCTTGCTGCACCTCGATGAAAGGAAACTTGGGGTCATCGAACAAATACCACTGCTGGATGAAAGTTTTGATCCGCTCAAGCGAGCCCAGCGGGTCCTGGTAGCGAATCAGGTTGCGATAGAAGCGGTTGCCAATATCCTCGAGCACAAACTTGCCCCAGAGCCAGGCGTTCTCCAGCTTGCCCTGGGCGATCTCCTTGAAAACAGCCTCTCCCGCGCGCTCAACGATTTCAATGGGATACCAGGCGTTGGGCAGCACCGTGCCGAAAATGACTTTGCTGTCCTCTTCGGTGAAATATTTTTTCCAGTCTTTGTCTTTATTGGCCCGGATCAGACGGGCGTATTCCAGAAGCAATGCGCCTTTTACTTTCGCCATCAATTAACCTCTAACCTCTTGCCCGGAAAGGATAAAAGCGTTTTGCGCTCTCGCGCTTATTATTTTCATTATCGCCCTGGTTCCTTTTCTGATAAACTAAGGCAACGGCTTTGAACCCGCATTTTTCCTTCAGCTAAATAATTTGCCCCTGATTTATTTTTATATCACGACCCGGGGATGCAATCAAGCATTGACAAACATTTTCTTCTCTGAGGGTTTGCTCCGGGGGAACCGGACCGCCCCTGCTTGGCTCATCATCATAAGCAGCTGGCGCCCGGATCAGCCCCCTATTTCCAGGAACATACCAGCACGGCATAGGGATGATCGGAATCCCAGTCGTGTTCAGTTATGACGGCTTTGACATCCTTTTTGCCGCAAAGCTCGATCAAGCGTTCAAAGGTTCCCATAGTTTGGTGTGCGTGAGCCTCAAAAGAAGCGTGGTGATCGGTGCGAAAGGTTATCTTGGCCTGGTTGGTTCCCAGCGGCTCGATCTGGATGGCTATTAAGTTCGGGTCATCAAACTGGTACCACTGCTGGCGGATGAGTTTGAATCGTTCCAGCGCGAGCATCATATCTCTTTCCCGAACCAGGTTCGGATAATATCGGTTAACAACATCTTCGGCCACAAACCTTCCCCAGGTCCGAGCCATCTCCAGCTTGCCCCCGCCAATCTCCTGAAAAATCGCCCAGCCCGCTCTTTCGTAAGTTTCCATCGGATACCAGCTGCTGGCAAGAACCCGGCCGTTAATAATGGCAAAGTCCTCCTCAGTGAGGTATTTTTTCCAGTCTTTGTCCTTGTTGGTCCGGATCAGACGGGCGATCTCCAAAAGCAGGCTTCCTTTTACCTTGGACATCGAGCCTCCTGATTTCTGTCCCCTAATACTACCGCAATTTTCCCCAATTGCACGCCTCTACCTCGATTATAAACCACGGGCCGCTAAATTTCATCACTGCAAGCCGTCGTTCTATTTCCAGGAAATGCTCAGCACCGCGTAGGGAACATTCCTTTTCGCGGCCAGCTCCACGATCGAAGTCTTGACCTCCTTGCCGCCGTTGAGTTCCACGATCCGCTCCATGCTTCCCGCAATCTGGTTAACCGAGGCCTCAAAAAAATCGAGCGGGCGCTCATAGCGATAAATTATTTTCGCCTGATTTTTTCCCTGCGGCTCAACCTCGAGGGGAATAAATTTCGGGTCGTCAAACTGGAACCACTGGTTGAGAAAAGTGCGGCATCGCTCCAAAGAGCCGATCGGCTCCTGGTAACTGACCAGGTTGCGATAAAAGCGGCTGCCGAGGTCTTCAATCAAGAACTTGCCCCAGGTCCACGCGTTCTGGAGCTTGCCCTGGCCGATCTCGTTGAAGATGGCAAATCCCGCGCGCTCGTAAATATCCAGCGGATACCAGCTGTTAGGCATCACGGTGCCGAAAAGAACTTTCATATCATCTTCGGTCAGATACTTGGACCAGGCGCGGTCTTTGTTGTCCCGGATCAGTTTTGCAAAATTCATAAGTAAAGCTCCTTTGACCTTGCTCATCTTGCCCCTCCTTAAAGACGGCTCTCAGAATTCTTGTTATTGCCACTGGAACATATTTTAATATGCCGTTCTGATTAAGAAATAGCATAACCTTGTTTGCCGGTCAAATGCCAGGCTTCCGAATTGCACAACGCCGCCGCCAGCCCCTCCCCAATTCGGCATCCCCAACCCGGGCAGGTTATTGAGAAAAAGGTGCCAAAATTGCTTGCAGGACATATGGGATGGTGGTAGTATTTGATAAAAGGAAGCGGGCGGTATGCTAGGCATAAAAATCAAGGGGCTGAATTCATTTCTAGCGTTGATTTTCTTTTTTCCCGCCTTGCTTTGGGCTCAGGAGAAACCCATCCTGGCGCCAACGCCGCCCAGTTATGGAGCTCAGCCGAGTAAATACGGTCTTTTGCCCCGGCCGTTTGACCAAAGCCGGATCAAGCCTTCCGGAGTGCGCCTACTATCCCCGCCGCCGTCAGCCTGGGACTGGAGAGACCACAACGGCGTAACCCCGGTCAAAGACCAGGACGGCTACGGCGCGTGCTGGGCTTTTGCCTCGTTAGGCGTGGCGGAATCCCAGACTTTCATCAAAGATTCGATTACCGACGATTACGCGGAATACAATTTAATAGGATGCAACCAGCACGGAACCACCTGCAGCAGCGGCGGCAATGATTACATCTCCGCGGTTTATCTGACCCAGAAAGGCACTGTTTATGAAGCTTGCGATCCATATCTCCCCGGATGCTCGGGCCCTCGCACCTGCAACAGCTGTCCAAAGGTCATCAATGTCTTGAACTGGCGTGTGCTCGCGAACGACATCAACGAAATCAAAGACGCGGTTTATAACATCGGCCCGGTTTACACCGGGATCTACGCCAACGCTGCTTTCGAAGTCCTGCCGGCCGGAGCTGTGTATTATTGGAACGGCGGCCAAGCCATCAACCATGCGGTTGTTATCGTGGGATGGGATGACAACAAAGCTCACGCGGGAGGCCAGGGCGCGTGGCTGATCAAGAATTCATGGGGGACGAGCTGGTCAAGCTCGGGATATGGCTGGGTCGCTTATGGTTCCGCGCGGATCGGAGAAAGTTCCTCAGTTTTTAGCCAGCAGCAGAATTACAACTCCAATGAACATATTTACTACTATGATGAGTTCGGTAATGACCGCGGCCTTTACATTGGTTATGGCGACTCTGTTGCCTGGGGTATGATCAGGGTTACACCCCAGGAAAACGGAGTGCTGGACCGGGTGGATTTCTGGGCCTTGGCGGTAACCAATACATCGTACAGAATCCGGGTCTATGATGATTTTAACGGCTCCACTCTCAGCAACCTGCTCGCAAGCCAGGACGGGTCTGGCGATAAATTGGGATATTATTCCATAAGGCTCGACAATCCGCCCGCGACTGCCACCGGAAACGAAATATATATTGCCATTGAATTCAGGACGCCGGGCTATAATTACCCTGTTCCCCTTGATTACACCGGCCCCCATGAAACAAACAAATGCTATCTCAGCCACTACGGAACCACCTGGGCGGCTTACGATACTTATGATATCGCTATTCGGGGGCGAACCGTTCCTCAAACTGACTCTGACCTTGACGGGCTTCCTGACTGGCGAGAAACCCGGGGATGCACCTACCCCAACGACCCGGACACGGATGATGACGATCTTTGCGACGGAAACACCTCGGTCTGGAGCGGCCCGGTGAAAATTTGCTCTAAGGGCGAGGACTTGAATGTAAACGGCATCGTTGACACCGGCGAGACCAACCCCTGCAATCCCGACACCGAGGGCGATCAAATGCCAGACGGCTGGGAAGTAAGCCACGGGCTTAATGCCCTTGTCAACGACGCTTCATTGGACCCCGATGGAGACGGGATCAGCAACCTCGATGAGTACCTGAACAGTCTTGACCCGCAGACCCCCAACTGGGGCACCATCCGTCTCAGCTCCAATCCTTCCGGAGCCGATGTTTATATCGATGGCACACTCGCATACCGGGGCAGGTTTGAGGGAGCAAGCGGAAATTCAGTTACGCCCCTCGTCATCGGCAGCCTCAAAAACGAGCGCCACGGTGTGACCATTGCGGCTGATGACTACTTTATCCATGAGCTTTATGTTGATGTCTCTCTCGGCCATTCCTATACCGTGAATATCCCGCTGATTTATCGCCAGATTGAGGTTTTGACCGGCTCCTCAGTTGTTCTTGCGGCTGGGCACACGGTTTCGATTGCGAGCGGATATGCGGCTCCGCATGCGGTTGACTTTGACAGGAACGGCACGGTTGATCTTCTGGTCGGCCAGGGCAACGGCCAGGTGATGTACTACCAGAACGGCTCCTCCGCCGGCCTCAGCCTCTCCGCCGGCTCGCTTCTTCAAGCTGGCGTGGCTGCGCTTGATGTCGGCGAGCGGGCCAAGCCTTTTGCTCTTGACTGGAACAATGACAACAAGGTCGATCTTCTGGTCGGCAACAGTCTGGGCCAGGTGAAATATTTCCAGGGCAGCGGCACCACCGCCTTTTTTTCCGGCATCGTTCTTCTTCTGGACGGCCACACGCTTGAGGTTTCGGGCGGCAACGCCTCTCCCTGGGCGGTTGACTGGGACGGAGACCATAAAAAAGATTTAGTGGTCGGCGGGGGCGACGGCAAGGTTTATCTTTATCTCAACGCCGGCACGGACGCATCCCCGGCTTTCAGTTCCGGCTCGTCTTTAACCGACGGCGAGGGCATGGAGATCAATCTTGACAGCTATGCCTCGGCTTTGGTTTATGATATTGACCGGGAGTGCCACTTTGATCTTTTGCTGGGCAGAGGAGACGGCGAGATTGGCCTCTGCCTTTATGATGATGAAGGGAGCGGGGGCTTGGTTTGTTTTTCTTCCGGGCTGAGCACGATCGCTGACGATGTGACCGAGCTGATCGATGTCGGCGACAACGCCTCTCTGGGAGCCGGGGATGTGAACCACGATAAGCAGATGGACCTTTTTGCGGGCAGCGCCTCGGGCAATGTTTACTACTATCCCTCCAGCCATCTTGCGGGCGACATTGACCGCAGCACCAAGGTCGACGGCGGGGACTGGATTTTGCTCCAGCAAAGCCTGGGCCTTTGCCAGGGCGATAGCGGCTATAATCCGGGTGCGGATTTGAACGGCGACAACTGTGTGAACTCTTCGGACGAGACGCTTCTGCTCGCTAATTTTGGCGAGACCTATTGAGGAGGGCGGCGATGAAGGATCAATTACGGGCGGGGTTTTTGGCGGGGTGCCTGTTTTTAGCGCTGTTTGCCGGCTGCATCAAATATGAGTTTGATCCGGCCGAGATCAGCGCGGACAAAGATGACAGCTTCACCGTGGACATCATTGTTGACCATTGCTGGGGGTCAATCTATGAATACCGGTTCTGCACGGCCACCGACGATGTCTATGGCGTGGGCTTTGACTTGAATTACGACCCCGCGGTGCTTGAATTCCAGAGCATCAGCCTTTCCGAGTGCGTGCTCAGCGGGGCCACGGCTGTGACCGGGTTCCGCAATTCCGGCGCCGACAACGGCAAGCTGGTGGTTGGAATCTCCAAGAGCGGCCAGGTTGGGGGCGAGCCTGGGAGCGGAATTATGGCGAGCATAACTTTCAAAGCCAAAGCCGCGGGCCAGACCGAGCTCAGTTTCGCGGACCCCCACCTGGTGGACAGCGCCGGCCAATTTTATGTGGGCTGGCCCTTTTACCTCGCAACCTTGAACCAAGCCTCGGTGACAGTCAACCCCTGAGCAGCCGCGGATTTTACGGGAAGAGGGCAGGAGACACTGCCTATAAGGAGGAGGGAAAATGAATCCCGGATCCAAGTCCTTGAGGTCAAAGCTGGTCGCGGGGCTTTTCATCTTTCTGCTGAGTTTCTCTCTGCGCGCGGCCTCAACCATCCTCGGATTAGATGCTCCGACTACATACCTCTCGCCCGGACAGGAATTCTATCTGGAAATCTATTTCGATCCGGGCGGAGATGAAATAACCATCGGCAAGTATGAAATTCCCGTCCTTTATGACCCGGATGTGGTGGAGATTCTGGCCATCGACAAAGGCGACCAGCCCCAGCTGGACAATCCTTCCCTGAGCATCAATAATTACGGCCGCTTCAATACCTATTATTACGATTACGGAAACGATTTTACCGCGTTCGATGACGTTTTTGACAGATACGGAGCAGGCCAATGCGGGTCTATCAGCGGCCGCATAGCTCTGTCCCGGGTCAAAATGCGGATAAGAAAAGACGCGCCTCTGGGCGCTTACTCTCCTATCCAAATTGAAGCTTTTGGTCCTGGTATCCCCCCCGGCGCAAGCTATCTTTATAATTGTAGCGGGTGCCTGATTTACCCGGACAGCCTGCTCAATACCACCATTGCCGTTGTTCCTTACCAGGAAAGAACCTATTTTTATCAGCAATATCTGGATCTTAACAAGGATTGGACGTTTAATGAATTGGATGTTGATTTCCTGGCCGACCTTGTCAATCAAATTCGTTATAATGTTGACCCCGGAGACACCCAGGTCAGGCTGGGCGGCATCCAGATGGATTTCAGGGGGCACGCCCGGGTAAATGTCTATGACCTCGGCCCCGCCGACGCAGTAGCGCGGCCGACAAGATTTATCCACAGCAGTTCGGACGGTATTTGCAACTCGGCCACCGCGGGGGATGACATCAAGCTGGTAACCCAGGGCAACGGCGCTCCTGAAACCATCGCCATCCTGCCCGGACCTAATAATATGCCGGACACCCATCCTCAGGGAGATGACACGGTCCAGGGAATGGTGATCTCAACCGGCCCCAACGGCGTCGCCAATAGCTACGCGGCCGAAGATGACATCCAGGTTATTGAGGTTGGGAAAGGCGAGTCTAACCAAATATGTATTATTCCGGGGCCCAATCGATACTTGGAGAGCACTCCCGGCTCAGGGGATTCCATTTATCAAAGTGCCAAAGATAGCGGAGGCATTTTGCAGAACGAGCATATTCCGCCCGGAAGAGCGCATTCCATAGAAATAATTTATCCTCCGCTAAACGCCGACAACGGGTATGTCTGTTACCTGCCCAAAGCCGCCACCACCCAGGTCCTGGTCAGAGTTCTTGACGAGTTCGGAAATCCCAAAGCAGGGATTGCTCCTACTCTGACTATTGATCCCCCCGGTAAGGCACGATTCTTATATAACGGAGGCACATATACTGTCATCCAGGGCCAGCCGGCTGATCTGTTCACAACCCTGGGCAATCCCCCGGAAGGAGCAGTGGGCGGACTGGTCAGGGTCCCGCTTGACAGTAATTCCAAGATCAACATCAGCCTTGCTCCTGACCCGGACAAAGGCATACCATACGAACTAACAGCCAGTATGTTCATTGTCACTCCTTACACAACCCCAAACCCTCCTTATCACCTCAACCTCCAGCTTAGCGGCGCCACCGTCCAGGTAGGCCAGACAGTGCTTGCCACGGTCACTGCTCTTGATTCCCAAGACAACCCGGTTTCCGGGTTTGGCAAAAGAATAAAATTTATATCCAGCCGCAATATTGCGAATGGAAGCCTGGCCGCGCCCAAAAGTGAAAGCGGGGAACCCCTCAAATACGATGATTTTGAAAATGGCCTTGGAAAGTGGGAAATTTCAAACGGCATCCAAATTTTTCCCGTTGAAAACAGCTGGATGGGAACTTATGTCGCAGGCGCCTGGGGAGCAACAGCTAGCGGCAGATATATGATGACCACGATTGAAACTGCGGGCTTCACCACCAACAGGCTGAAGCTCGGGTTCCAGTGGAGATATTATCCGTACCGGGGCGTTTATAAGAGCCGGATGATCGTTCAATGGTATGACCAAAGCCTTGGCGCCTGGATAAGCCTTAAAGATTTTAACCCCTATCAAATTACTTCTCAGCTTGGAAACGCGGTTAATAATTTCCTCTGGGAAGAGGTTGACCTGAGCGGTGTGCGCCTGACCGCTGGAAGAACCAGCTTCAACTTGAGGTTTTATTTCCCGACCATGTACAGCGGAGACAGGTTTTACATCGATAACTTCACGGTCACATCTTACCGAAAAATCTTCGCGGAAAATTTTGATTCCTTGACCCGGAATACCTTCCCCCGCACGATGGATTATTCATCCTATATCAACGCCGGTGAAACCGGAATATTGAATACCACTCCCAGCTCCGGCGACTCGGTTCTGTTCCCGGTCGGACAGGGCGAACCCGATGCCATAGCCATCTGGCCGGGACTAAACAGAACACTGGATACCAGCGCACAGCCGGATGACGCGACAACCACAATAAACGGCAAACAATATGTCACAACCGGCGCCAACGGCGTTTGTGAGACAATAGCCTCTGGTGATGATTTCCAGGTAATTCCTTTCGACCAGGGCAAGCCTTTCGCCCGAGCCATCGTGCCCGGCCTAAACCAGATTCTGGACACGCCCCAACCGGGCCAAGATGACGAGCTCGTGCTTCTCAACGGCGGCACCCCGGCAATCAAGGTTGATGCCGGCGGAGGCGCGGATGGCTCCCCCCATTCCGTGGTTATCGCCCGAGGCGCTAATGGCCCGATGGCGGCTTATGCTTTTGAAAAACGGCTTGATCTGGGCGGATACCGCTATGTCTATCTCAGCTTTTACACCAAAACCAACGGCATGAATGACACCGGCACGCCCAGGCAGCAGTTTGTCTGCGAGGTAAGCGATGACGAGGGCAGAACCTGGGTGCCGGTCTGGGATTTCGATGGTGTTGACCACGGCTGGACTTTCCACGAAATAAAGCTCCACCGCGATCCCCGCTTTATTCTGCGCGATAAATTCATCATCCGCTGGCGCGCCACTATGGATGAAACCAAGAATAACGATGCAGCTTATGTTGACCAGATCCAGGTTTACAGCTCCAACGCGGAGACGGACATCCAGCAGGCGCCGGTCCTGGACCACGGCAATGGCAATTATTCATTCCAGTTCTTATCTTATGTGCCGGGAACATTCAAAGTTGCCGCGGCTTACCTGCCCGAAACTCTTGACGCAACTACCCCCGGCTATGACTTGCCGCTCATATCCGACGCATTCACAGTTGATGTTACCTCAATACAGGTTGACCCGAGGAGCGTGCAGATAGTCCCGAACAATTTCACGCTCAACGCCTGCGAACGGCTCAATTACCAGGTGATCGGAAAGATCGGCCTGGGGCCAAAATACACGGACCTGACCAGTCTTTATCGGCTTGAGGTTCACGGTCCCGGCAGGATGATCACACCCGGTATTTTCCAGGCCGAATGTTTTGTCGGCTCATCCTTGACCGAGAAGCCCAAATTCTATATCCGCGCCATTCCCCTTGTGCCCGGACTGGATGACCCGGAAGGGCAGGGAGACGGCGTCCAGACCGGACTGGTGAGCGGGAAAATTTTCCTGCCCA
>Ga0315280_10007137_pt1 | contig 15131 bp, 11 predicted proteins | sample YL17G06_40_MG_FD_203697 | JGI IMG/M metagenome (GOLD analysis project Ga0315280, IMG submission 203697) | Sediment microbial communities from Yellowstone Lake, YNP, Wyoming, USA - YL17G06_40 | ecosystem: Environmental > Aquatic > Freshwater > Lake > Sediment | place: USA: Wyoming | collected... | reverse complement strand
CATGTTTCTCCCTGATCAGCGTCTCAGTTTCGTGGGTTCCCTTTCCCCAGAGATATGATGCGTCCAGAAGCTCTGCATGATTGGGTTGGAGCCAGAGGTAGACCGGCTTCTCAGACCGGCCCTGGAAGACTATCATGTCGTAGCCTGAGTGCTTCAGTTCAGGCGTGAAGTGTCCGCCAGAGTTAGCGTCACCGTATATTCCAGTCAGCGGGGACTTCGCTATTACTTCGAGTCTGCCTGCAGTTGGGAAAACTGTTCCAGTCAACGGACCACTTGCGAAGATGAGTCGGTTCTCCGGTGCGAGTGGATCAACATCTGGACCTACTTCATCCCAAAGGACCTTCGTGCCGAAACCGTTTCCTCCAAGGTAGTCTATTGCCATTTCTTCCGGAAGCGGAACGTCATTGATCTTGCCGGTTGTCAGGTCGACGCGAAGATACTTGCCCGTGTATCCTCCTAGTTCGAATGTCAAGTGGCCGAGCCCTCGGGGGGCCCAGAAGTGGGTCAGCCTGCACTATAAAATGCTTTTATAGATTCAGAATCAGAGCCGTGCGTGTCAGTGAAAAAAGATTGGATTACGATATTCTGATTCGGAATGCTAGGCTCCGATCCGGCGCTATTACAGACATCGCAGTTTCAAACGGCCGGATTGACCAGATGGCTTCTGGAATCAAGGGTTCCGGGAGACTGGAGATTGATGCAAAACGCAAGCTCACGACGGAGACTTTCGTGATAGCGCATCTTCATCTCGACAAGGTCATGACGGGTCCACTGGTTACCGAGGAGGTCTTTCGTCAATACCAACATGGCGGGCAGGGCGGCACCATGACCGCTATCGAGCTGGCATCGCAGGTCAAGGAGAAGTACAAAGAGAGCGAGATCATCGAACGCGTTCGCAAGGTCTTGACGGATGCGAAGTTCCATGGCGTGAGCCACATTCGAGCGTTCGCGGATGTGGACACCAAGGCGAAGTTGATCGGGATTCAAGCGCTGTTGAAGATTCGGGAGGAGTTCAAGGGTCTAGTTGAGGTTGAGGTTGTGGCGTTTCCGCAGGACGGCATAAGGAGAGAGCCTGGCGCGGAGGAATACATGTGGAAGGCCATGGAGCTCGGCACTGACGTGGTCGGCGGCATTCCATGGATCGAATACACAGACGAGGACATGAAACACCACATCGACTTCGCATACGAGCTCGCAAAGAAGTTCAACAAAGACATCGCAATGCTCACCGACGACGGAGGAGATCCGGAACTCAGAACCACCGAGTACCTGGCCGTGAAGGCAATCAAGGAAGGCTGGACGAACAGAATCGTAGCATGCCATGCCCGGGCAACCGCCCTCTACAACGAGATCTATCACCGGAAATTCGTTGCCATACTGAAACGTGCTGGCATGGGAATCGTCACTGATCCACACACCGGTCCATTCCACGTGCGAGTGCAGGATCTACTCAATGCCGGGATAAACGTCGCATTGGGCCAAGATGACGTGAACGACGCATACTACCCATACGGTAGATGTAACATGCTTGAGGTAGCATTCCTCGCGTCTCACCTGCTCTGGATGTTCACACCCCAAGACCGAGAAACAATCTACGACATGATAACAGTCAACCCAGCCAAGATGATGCACGTCGGGAAGTACGGCCTCGCAGCCGGAAACGAAGCCAACATAGTCATACACGATGCCAACGACTTGCTTGAGGCGTACACCTACCATCCGGAAGCCTCACACGTCATAAGAAAGGGCAAACTCGTAGCCCAGTCAGCAGTCCAAAGGAAGACACCCTAGCTCATCTTCCCATCTCTGGCCTCTTATGCCCTGTCAATCTCGACTGTACTCAATGCTCATGCGGACCAGACGAACTGGTAGTCGGTTGAAGTGATGAGGTTCTTTGGTGCACGACAACGAAAGACTGTTCACTATCGGAATCTGCCGGTCATCATGCTCTCTCCCAGTCCAGAGAAACCTGACGAGTCTCGGCAACTACAAACGTAGTGTAGGCGTCTCTACTCCGTTTCCACCGTTCGCGTGCGACACCCGTCTGGAATCTTGAGTTGTTCCAGCAGAATCTCGCTGGACTCAATCCTCTCAACGCAGAAAACCGGTTGCATATGAGGCGAGAATTCCCAGCAACGATCCCACGACTCCTCCGAGTATTGCCGAAACGACCGAGGAGGAATTGATGCTGTAGGTCTCAAGTTCTCTCTCAACGTGCTCGACAACTTTCATGACGGATTCGACATCTACACTCTCCGCGCTCGTATACTCCTCGACCTTTACAGCATCCATTAGCCGCTTGAACAATGCATTATGAGCCATATCTTCTTGTACTGCCTGACGTGCTTCACTCAAACCTCGAGCGTGCACAAGATAAGCCGAGATACTTGCGAGAATCTCAACGCAGAGCCTGCGCAAGCCTCCTTCGATTCGTTTCTTCGCTATGGGGTGATACCACTTTGCAGTCATGAAACTCTTCTTCTCTTTCAAGAGATCGCGCTCTGTGGTCTGTATGCCGATTGCTGTTCTAGTGGCATCGAGGCGCAATGCCGTTGCGGTGTAGAACTGCACAAGCTGCCTACCAAGAGTCGTATGCAGCCGGCGAAGATGTCCGATTTTGTCAAGACCTGCAATGAAGGGAAGGTAGACATCGCCTTGGTCCTGACGAAACGGCGTTCGCTCACGAACGAATACGATTGCTTGGTGAGTCATGCAAGGGGCGCAATGCTCTGCATCGCAGGTGCTTTTCAATAGCTCTTCGAACTTGTCCCTTGCATCGAGAATACCGCGGGGGCGTTTCCGCAACGGGGTGAATGCGGCGATCATCAGAACCTTTCCATCGTATGCTAGCGTGAAATCCTGTACTGATGCGGAGTCGTCAGAGAGCAACCCATGACTCATCCTCTGCGTCGACGGCGGAATCCTCAGATCAAAGACAATGGGTTCAAACAGTGACATGGAATGAATGTCGATCACGGGGCGATCGTAGAGATCGCAGACATGTTCTACGTCGGCGCGCGCATTGAGTGTATCAAGTATCTTCTTCCTCATTTCAGAGATGGGTCCAACAAGCTCCGATATCCTGATCGGTGTTGCTGGAGATTTCTGCCGGCGCTTCTTCTCTTGTGCCTCTGCGTGCTTCTCCATGCATGATGAGACACAATCGAAGCCACCGAAGAAGACCATGAGCTTCTCAGTCTTACTTGGCAAAGGCTTGGTCAAGGCCCTTCCAAGACTCCGTTCTCGCGAATGTCTGTATATAAGAGTGCACATGCCCCGGCGAACTCGAAGCGACCCTTGGGAACGAACCCTTTCACGATACTACTTGATTCGGGAAAGAGCATGATACCCTTGACTCACCACGAACCATGCAGTTCACCTATCGCCTCCCAATTGCATTGGTGGATAGTCAAATAGAGTGAATCAGCTTCTTCAACGGTCTTGCTGGCCCCTTCCGTGGTCAATTCCCGGCACCCTTGTGGCTCTGTAAGTGGCCTTGGCTACGACGAGTCCCCAGAGTTTCCGGCTCAGATCCTCCCCAGACGTGAGAGGTACCGCCATCGTCTTCGGCAATCCTTTAAGCTCTTCCAGTCTTCCCTGAGAGAACTCTAGAAGACTGCTCAGCTGGGAGCAAACATTGACTGCACTCAGTAGTCTGACTCCTGCTGCGCCTCCTATCTTCCGGGATCACTCGTGGTTTCCATTTCCTGGAAGCTTTCTTGTGACTTGAGGAGCACTCGGAACGAGCAGCCCACGGTTGAATACCTGAGCTGTAGTCTCCGTCTGCCCCGGCCCGGTTCGCCAGGCCAGGTCTTACAGACAGTGACCATTGTTGCAATGACTTGGCATGCGGACATGATATCGCGGATACTGACTTGCCCGGCGACAAGGCAGCTTGTGAGCACCATCTACAGCCTTCTCTGATTTACGAAATGAGTTGACGACAAGCAGTGAGAAGCCAATTCAAGAGCCGATCCTGTGCCGTGGTGCCTCTAGCGACGTATGCATTGGCGGCGATGTCGACATTCGAGCCCTGAGGTGAGTAGTCTCCGTTCCCAGGTTCTGTGATGCGCGTTTTCGGACTTAATGCATCTGAACCGCTGGTCGAGTGCACTGTGTTTCGTGTTAGTCTTCTCTCTTGTATGAGCTTAGTAGTGCGGCCGGTGCTCTTGCACGACGGGCAACCGCCACTAAGGCGATTATTGTCAGGACGTATGGCATCATGAGGAAGAGCTGGTACGGGACCCTCCACCCGATTCCTTGCATCGTCAATTGGAGTGCATCTATTCCTCCGAAGAGCAAGGCTCCTCCGAGTATCCTGAGCGGGCTCCAGTTACAGAAGACCACGAGGGCTATACAGACCCATCCTCGCCCCTGAGTCAGACCCGGCAGGAACATGCCGGACTGCGACAGTGACAACCAGGCGCCTCCGACGGCGCTTAGGCCGCCCGCTATGGCGAGGCAGAGATATCGAATTCTGAACACGTTTATGCCCGCCGTATCTGCTGCGCTTGGGTTCTCGCCAACGGCTCTAATTGATAGCCCGAACCTTGTTTTGAACAGAATGAATGCTGCCAATGGGACGAGGATTATCCCGATGTAGATCAATGCATGTTGGTTGAATATGACGTCGCCTAGCACCGGAATGTCGCTGAGATATGGAATCGGTATTGTGCCGAAGGGTTTCACGTGTGGGGGAACACCGCCAACGTCCACGATGCTGATCCTGTAGATGTAGAAGCTGAGTCCAGTGCACGCGATCGTCATGCCCAAACCAGCTACATGTTGTTGTGCTCCAAGTGTCACCGTGAAGAATGCCATAACGAGCCCAAGCATCATTCCTACGACCGCGGCCGCACCAACGCCCAACCACAAATCGCCAGTACCATAACCAACCAGGAAACCGGCGCTCGCTCCCATGAGCATCATGCCCTCTATTCCAAGGTTGAGGACTCCACACCTCTCAGCAAACGCCTCGCCGATTGTACCGTAGATCAGTGGAGCTGCCATCCTGAAGGCCATCGCGAGAATGCTCGTAATCATGACAAGCTCTGTAGGTGAGGTCATGCTTTGACCCTCCTAACTCTGTACTTCGTGAAGAAGATCCCAACCAGAAGACAGAGCAGAATGATGCCTTGGATCACTTCAGCAAGTGCCCATGGGACTCCTGTTGCTCGGTGCATAGCTTGTGTTCCTTGGACAACTACTGCCATGAGGAAGGAGGCCAAGACTACACCGATGGGGTTCAGGCCTCCGACCATCGCGATGACTACTCCTGTGTAGCCGAAGCCTGGCGACAGGTCGGTCTTCATGTGATAGTGAATTCCTGCAACTTGCCCAACTCCTGCAAGCCCGGCGATGCCTCCACTCACGATCGCGGCGAGAACGATCTGCCTTGCAACGCTAATGCCCATTGCCTGAGACGAGGCAGGGTTGCCACCAATCGCAAGGAGCTCGAAACCCCACTTCGTTTTCTTCAGAATGATGTAGAACGCGACCGCGATAAGCAATGACACGACTATTCCAAAGTGGAACCTTGAACCAGGAACGAGGATTGGGTAGAAAGTGGAGTCCGCTATTATGGGCGATTCAGGCCAACCAGTCTTCGGATTCCTCCACGGCCCAAAAAGAATCGCGCTAACCAGGTAGTACATTACCCAGTTTCCCAGCAACGTCGTTACGACTTCATCCACCTTCAATTTTACTTTCAAAACAGCAGGAACAGCCGCCCATGCACCTCCTCCCAAGAATCCAGCAACTAGCATGAGAGGAATCGCCACCGGCGCCGGCAGGCCACCAGCGTTCACGGCAAAGAATGCGGCAACCAATCCGCCGCAGTAGAGTTGCCCTTCCGCACCGATGTTCCAGAACTTGCAGGTGAACGCCAGCGCGACAGCGACGCCGCACAGCAACAGAGGAGAGAACATCGCGAACGTTTCTGTCAAAGATAATTTGTTTCCAAGTGCTCCATAGAAGAGTTCATAGTATCCCGTAATCGGGTTCACTCCTCCCTGTGAAATTGGGATTGCCGAGATCGCAAGGGCTACCAGAATCGAAAGTATAGGCGCAGCGATCTCCAGTTTTTTCGAAGGGAGAAGACGTCGCTCGACCGTTATCTTGAATCCGGCCAACTAACTTGCCAGCTCCATTCTTCTCGACCCGGCCATCATCAGGCCAATCTCCTCGACGTTAGCGCCTTCTGCGGGCACAATGCCCACAATCTCGCCTTCATACATGACCGCGATCCTGTCGCTGAGAGAGAGAATCTCGTCGAGATCCTCAGAAATCAGGAGGACCGCTCTGCCGAGAGATCGCTGTTCAAGGATCTTCGAGCGAATATACTCAGTCGCTCCAACATCTAGGCCACGCGTAGGTTGAGCTGCAATCAGAAGTCGCGGGTCACGCGCAAGTTCCCTCGCCAAGATAAGTTTCTGGAGGTTTCCGCCTGACAGCGTTTTTGTCGGGTAACGCATGTTCGGCGTCTTCACGTCAAATTCCCTGATGAGGCCACCTGCGTAATCGGATGCTAGACTGTAGTCCAACAGGAGGCCTTTCGAGAGATCTCTGTACTTCTTCATGATCGCATTGCTGAGGATGGGTAGTCCCATCACGAGTCCGAGTCCAACTCGATCTTCAGGAATGAAACCGACATTCATGTCTACGATTTCTCTTGGAGTCGCTGCAGTGACATCCCGTCCTCCAATAACGAGGCGTCCACCTGTGGCTCTTCTCAGGCCGACGAGCACTTCGGCCAGTTCTCTCTGACCGTTTCCCGAGACTCCCGCGATGCCAAGGATCTCTCCTTCACGAACCGCAAATGATACGTTCTTGAGCGTTGGCATTTTCATGTCGTTCAAGGCCGAGAGTCTCTCAACTTCGAGCACAGGGGCTCCAATCTTCGCCTCGCTCTTCGACAGTCTGAAGATTACCTCTCTTCCCACCATCAGGCGCGCGAGCTCTGCCTTGCTAGTCTTGGTCTTCTTTACATTGGCTACGACTTTTCCGGCGCGCAGAACGGTGATGCTGTCGCTTACGTCCATCACTTCTTCGAGTTTGTGGCTGATATACACGATAGAACGTCCTTCGCTTCTCATCTTTCGCAGAATGACGAAGAGGTCTCGTGTCTCTGGTGGTGTCAGCACCGCGGTGGGTTCGTCGAGGATTAGGACGTTGGCCTCTCGGTAGAGCGCCTTGAGGATCTCGACTCTCTGCTGCTCGCCGACGCTAAGTTGCCAGATGAAGTTCTTTGGATCGACTTTCAGGCCGTATCTCTCAGCAAGTTCTGTGATTCTGTTCTCGGCGGTCTTCTCGTCAATTAGCACTCCTTGCGTGTGGAGGCCGAGGATGACGTTATCAGTCACAGTCATTGCCTGAACAAGCATGAAGTGCTGGTGGATCATGCCGATCTTGAGGGCGATGGCGTCTCTGGGCGAATCGAATGTGACTGCAGTTTCGTTGACTCTGATCTCGCCTGCGTCTGGTCTATAGAGCCCGTAGAGCACGTTCATCAGGGTGCTTTTTCCAGCGCCATTCTCGCCTAGCAGTGCATGTATCTCGCCCTTCTCCAGCGAGAAGTCAACGTGATCGTTTGCGACAACGCCTGGAAAAGTCTTGACGATACCCTTCATTTCAATGACGTTCGGTTGGGTCTGCGCGTCCGCCGCCACTTCAATCACATTACTATGTAATCAGGATTGAAACAGAAAAAAAGATAGGATTTGGCTTGTATCCGAAGTGTAGTTGTACTCTAGTCTGAGACTGGTATTGCTTCGTCTGTAGGAACGGCAAGCGCACCAGACATGATCTGCTTGACTGTATCCTCAGCGAGTGTTACTGCACCAGTATCTTTCATTAGCTGTACGATGTCAGGTTTTAGTCGCGTCTCCCAGTCATGCCATGGCGCGAGATAAGCGCCGCCCTTCTGCATCATGGAGTAGAACCTGAGGTCCTCAGCAACCCACTTCTTCTGCATCACCATGTCGAGGACATGATTGACTGTGGGCCACATGTCCCAGACGGGGCCTGTCAAGACCACATCTGGAGCTAGCTCCCATTGGTCCTGTAGGTTGCCGAATACTGGGATTCCACGTTCTCTGCAGGCTTCTATGACACCCTGTCTCTCACCGTAGATGACATCGGCTCCAGCATCGATCTGGCTGATGGCTGCTTCTTTGGCCTTCGGTGGGTTGAACCACTCGCCAATAAAAGCAATCTTCACTTTCACGTTAGGATTGGAGGCTTTCGCTCCAGCTTTGAAGGCATTGATCAGTCGATTGACTTCTGGAATTGCGAATCCACCGACGACTCCGACGATGTTTGTCTTGGTCAGCTTGCCGGCCATCATGCCAGCAATGTAGGCTGGTTCATGAATCCAGTCGTCGAAGACGGCGACGTTATCTCCGAAGACGTGATTGTCAGTTCCGATCACGAAGTAGGTGTTCGGATAGTCCTTTGCAGCTGCACGCGCTGTGTCATCGCAACCAAATGCGTCAACGACCACGACATTGAAGTTGTTTGTGCCATATTCACGCATGATTCGTGGGACGTCCGCGTATTGGACATTCTCGGTCCACTTGTACTCTATCTTGTCTTCGCCGTAGACTTCAACCGCATGCTTCATCGCTTTGTGTACGACTCCGGACCATGCTTCTTCTGCTGGTGCGGTGGTGATGAAAGCAATCTTGATTTTCGTTGGGCCTTCGGTTGTTGTTGGTCCAGCTGGTGTTGTGGGCTGATACAGATAGACCCCTGCCACGATAGCAACGATGAGGATGACGATTATGCCTAGCGCGATGTACATTGTGTTTGATTTCTTTTCTTTTTGAGAACTCAAGGGATTTCCCCGGAAGGTCGTCTGCGAGTCGTTCGATATATAAGACTGCAGGAAGGTGCTGTGCGTTCTCTATTCAGGCAATTGGATTAGGCAGTTCCATTCTGTATCGGACATGTTGGGTCTGACGCCAGATAGTCCCCGTTGCAAGCCGCTGCCTTTGCTCTACACCCACCGCAGACGATTCTATACTCGCATTCGCGGCATCTTCCCTTGAGACACGTACGGTCTCTGAGCGTTTGGAACGTCGGGCTATTCCAGACCTCTCGAAATGATTGTGTCTTCAGGTTTCCGGCGACCGGATACTCAGGCATGAACATGCATGGCGTAACGTCGCCATTCGGCTGAATGTTGCAGTATACTCTTCCTGCAGGGCAGCCGCCAAGGTAGGGTGCGAATCTCCTGTACACATTATGTCGTCCAGCGCAGTCGAACAATGTGCTGACAGTCAACCTCTCTATCGACACGGCTCTATCGGCATGGTTCGAGTCGGAGTCTCCGTTTCCGACTGAAGAGTAGACGACGTATTGGGGAAGTTCAGTGAATACCTCGATTCCATCTCTCGAAGACTCCTGCTCTACGAGAGCCATGAGATCGAGGAGCTGAGAACGCGAAAGCCTGAGATCCTCAAGCTCTCGTCCTCTTCCTGCTGGAATGAGATCGAAGAAAACAACTCTGTCTGCTCCATGCCTTCTCGCAAGCGAGATCAACTCACGTCTTCCATTGTAGTTCAGGTTCGTGCATGTGGTGGCGACTGTTGTGAATATTCCCGCTTCTGAGCAGAGCTCGACAGCGTCGAGCGTCTTGTTGAAGGCACCATCAAGTCCTCGAAATCGGTCGTGAGCGATTGGGTCGACGGAATCCAGGCTGAGCTCGACAGAAGCGACACCGGCTCGTTTGAGGGATTCGACAACGCCCTTGTCCATCAGGACCCCGTTCGAGTCGATCGAGATCGCGATAGCGTGTCTTCTGATTCGTTCAATGAGTGCATCAAGGTTCGGGTTGGTGAGGGGCTCCCCGCCAGAGAGGACGATCATCGACACTCCCTCACGTGCCATCTGATCGACAATGTCCAACTGCTGATCGAGGGTCAATTCATCAGGTGAAGGGCGACTCGCATTCTGGTAGCAGTGCATACATCTGAGGTTGCATCCGTACGAGAGGCTCCAGACAACGCTCAGTGGTGCTCTCATTGTTTGAGGCGTTCCAACCCCATACTCAGAAATGCTCTTGAGAAGATTCCATAGCGCTCGCCGTCCCGCTCCGTCGTGGAGGACATTCTCCACTTGGGCAGGATCGAACCCGCATAGGCGTGCAAGTTGACCAAAGATCCTGTGCGATATGGAGCCCGGCACAAGTCCTGTTTGATCCTCTGGTGAGTCAGCCAATGGTACAATTGCTTTGAGCAATGACGCTGCCATGCGATCCCCCACTCTGTTGATGAGCGGAAGCGAGAAACTGCCGCGGGACCTTGCCATGGGATAGCACAGCGTCTCTCAAAGGCTGAAAGCTTCCTACTTAACCTCTCTCATGCAACGAATCCTAGCGACCACCCAGCACGCTTCAGGGATGTAGAGACACGTCATCTATTTTCAACATGTTCAGCGGCCCGCTTCTCTCGTCGAACGCGCAAGGTCCTAGTTGATATATGCGTCTTCAACTAGTCTCACTCGCGATCAAGATGGAGTATAGTGAGCGAACTCGGCCCCCTCCACGTCTTGTGGGCCTGTTCGGTTGGATTGTTGTCGCGTTGGTCTTCGTCGGAATAATCGGCTATGGTTTGTCAGTATACTTGGATTGGATAGTTCTGCAGTCAATGTATGCGTCCAAGGCTGGCCTCGATTGGTTCGCGATAAACTTCTACCACAACAACACATTCATCGTGGCGGCTGTTCTGGCGCTTCTCTTCGTTAACCCGATTCCTCGAAGGAGTCACCTTTTCGAGGCTATGTCGTCACTAGGAGGAGCGTTTGCGCGTGTCAGAGGAGAAGAACAGGTCATCTCACTCGGCCCAGGCAGAGTCACCTGGTTCCTCTGGCAGGTTGTGAAGTGGGCTATCGCTTTCGGGCTAATCGCAACTGCGAATGGGATGCCCGGGTTCGGCAACCTGACAGTCGTCATCACAATGCTGCAGAGCGGGTTGGGCGATTGGGGACAGGTGTTCAGAATCTTCCAGCTTCCTCTGACTGCGGTTTCAGGAACTGAACTCGTAGCGTTGATGCCGACTATGGAAGTTCAGTACCGCCTGATCTACGATATCGTAGGCTCGATCGCCCTCGTGGCTGTTGTTAGACTCGTCCTGATGTTGGTCCGGGATTTTGCTCGCATGAAGACGAACGCTTGGACGAGAGATCTTTTTCTGATTCTCGCTGTCGTCGTTTTCGGTATAATCGTCGGCGCACCGTACTGGGTGATGAACATTGCGACCCCCAACAACTACATAATCGCGGTAGTCGTCTTCGTCAGTTTCCTTGTGATCGCATCCTCATTCCAATTCGGAGTCATCCGTCGAACAATAGGCATGACTCGACGGAAGCGATGGTTAGTCTATCTGATGGGTACATTCCTGTTCGTGATACTGATCGTGAACCTGGGCTTCGTGGTGGGCTACTCACTGAACTGGAACAACAACTGGACTGACTACGAATGGAAACCAATGACCATGAAGGAGATCCAAGTCACACGATGGGCTGCGGGCTTGGAGAGCGTCGTGACTGAGCCTCTCTCTGCCCTCCCCGCCGGGAACACGACCAAGATCGTCTCACTCGTGAGGCAATGGGATCACGACGCATCGTATACGAAGATGAAGAACCAGATAGGCGTCAACTGGATGAGGCTGAGCGAGTCACACATAATCTACCTCAACGATCACGAATACTGGGCTGCCCCTACAACAGTCAACTACCCATCTGAGGATTGGATCAGCCACCACTTGATCTACACTCATGCCTCAAGAATAGTCGTGATCGACAGTCACACCGGCGAGTATGTCACGGCCCAAAACGCATTCGGAGTGAAGGCCGAACCATTGATCTATTACGGAGAAGAGTTTTCCGACGACGTGTATGTCCACGTCAGAGGTTTCGAGGAGATCGGAAACGCCTCATTCACCGGAGACCCTGACTACACGCTCTCCGGCTGGCAGAGGATGCTGTGGTTCCTCGTCAAGGAAGGCCAAGTTGGTTTCGCATTCACTCCTCCACAGGATGACATGATGGTGCTACACAACCGAGACGTTCATCAAAGAATCCAAGACATCCTCATTGGCGGGCTGACTGCCGACCGCACCAGTTATCTCGTCACGGATGGGAACCGGATCTATTATCTGGTCCAAGTCTACTCGAACTACCCGATCCATTCCGGATTCTCCGCGAGCAACTACCTACGATTTTTCGGAATAGTGCTTGTTGACATCGAAGACGGACGGATATATCCCTACGTGATTGCGAAACCAGACGGTTTCCTGATGGATTTCTACAGGAATTACTATTCATCTTGGCAGGCGCCTCCAGACTGGGTCATATCACAGCTTCGGTACCCTGAAGACCTGCTCGGGAAGCACGACAACCCTGGTCAACTCGATGTGGACTTCAAGTTCCACGTGAGTGATCCGTTCGTGTGGAGATCTGGATCCGACTTTTACGAGCGGCCTGAGGCAACAGAAGTGCTCTATATCCTCATGACTTTTGGGGATCGCGCCGATTTCGTAGGAATACAGCTTGTGGAATATCAAGCGTCTCCGGGTAGGAACCTCGCCGGGTTATTCATAGCCTCCGGCAGCGAACAGATTGGGAAGCTGAATCTCTACAGGATATCAAACTCAACGACCCAGCTGATTGGACCGTCTGCCGCCTTGCAGGCACTTGAGACAGACGATTATGTGCGCCAGCAGCTAACCCTCTTGCCGAACTATAGATTTGGAAACATCCTGTTGTACCTGATAGGCGATCGCCTCTACTACTTCATCCCAATCTACATCAACACGGAAGTTCAGAATGCTGTCATAACAAAGATGGCATTCGTTACAGTAGTCGACGCAACAACTGGCGCAAAGGTTGCAGTTGGAGCAGATTCGTCTCAGGCGTACTACGCTATTTCCGGAGAGGCTGTCCCAACCACCTTGGGAGACGCCGAACGCGAGAAGAAACTGGAGTCCCTATTCACCGACAAAGGGTACTCCCTTGTCAGCCCAACCAAGATCAGTGCGAACGTGGAGATTCAAGTGGCCAATTCCACGTACATCGATGAGGCGCAGTGGACCACTGTAAGCGGAGCGGTCAATGACTTCATCGCGAACTACTGTCAGAAATACGATGTCACGGAAGTGTACTATTGGATCGCAGCAGACGGAAGCCACAACTTCGGAGTACTGGTCTCAGCTGGCGGGGTCGTGAAACTGTACTACATCACCGTGTTGATCAGATAGGTGTCGCCACTGTCTTCCACTCGGGAAGAGTTTGACCTTTGGCTGACGAGCAAGTACTCGAGCCCGTTCTGGGTTGGACGTCACAGATTCGAGAAGAGCATCACAGGAGAGATCCGCGTCGACAACGGCATATTCAAGAGAGAAGAAGCGGTCGTTCTCTTTCGAATGCTAAGATCGCGTGACCCATTTACTCGACTCAACGCGAAGTTTGTGATCTGGGAGAGAAATAGAAGCCTACTTGTGCTTCTCCTGATCGTGACACTGATGCTGCTCGCGCTCGTTGTCATAAGGATCCGAAGATAGCTATGCTCGGGCACAGAATACGGCGGAGGTCTAGGAGAGTCTAGCACGAAAGATGTCGTGCTATTGTCTATGGTCTTCGCGCTCGTTTGCCGCCTTTGAAGCGTTCCTCTTGTGAGACGACGCCCCTTTCGTGATAACCGCGAGTTTCCCAGTATCCGTCTCGATACCGTTCGATGAGCTCGATCTTCGTAAGCCACTTCGCGCTCTTCCAGGCGTAAAGGTGAGGAATGAAAGGCCGAACGGGAAAGCCTTGCTCAATTGGGATGGGATTACCGTTCATCTTGAAGGAAATCAGAGAGTCTTCTGTCATGACGTCTTCGAGAGGCACGGGTGTTGTATAGCCGTCTGCACAATGAAACATCACCCATTCGGCTTCAGGCTTGACCCTGGCGAGCTCTGCCAGCTCTCTGAAAGCCACACCTTCCCAAACGACGTCTTTGATCGACCATGTGGTCACGCAATGAACGTCTCTAGTCAACTTCACCTGCGGCATACGCTGCAATTCCTCGAAAGAGAGACTCAGCTCGTTTTCGACAAGGCCGCCGATTGAAAGACGCCAGGACTCAAGTTTGACTTCTGGCACTCCCAACGCGGAGTAGAGTACCCACCGTTTCGCATAGAACTGGCCTGGAGCCATCGGGATCTGGTCGGTCATCCATGCATTCGACCTTGTGTGAATTGATTTGCCTCTTCTCTCGTGGGCTACATGAAGCATGCGGGTGCGGAGAGCGTGCTGGAAAGAAGCTTGGGCTCTCAATCCAAACCCACTCCGACTACAGCCCTTTTTGAGCGGAGAAGTTTTCATTATGGAAGCATAATAGACTACTCCATAGTCGGAGCTTCTCAGCATGAAAGCGATTCCACAACTCACTGCAGAGGGCAACATTCTGCCGGAATCTTGGGAGAAGAGCCTCCTCCTGCTTCGTGAGCACGGGATAAAGTCACGCAAGGAGTCCTATACGAGCAAGAGCGGTGTCGACGAGATCATTGAGGCCTCCATGAAGATAATCATCAACGAACCGTTGAAGGAACCCAGGATACACGTGGGTTGCGAGGGCCTGATGAGTCTCGCAGACTACGTCGATGAAGTGCTCCAGGGAACGAAGGACTCATGGATTGGACGCGGATGGGACTACACGTACCATCAACGCCTATTCGAGTATGAGCAGGCAGGAAAGAAGACCGATCAGATCAGTCGGATCATCGAGAAGCTCAGATCAACATCTTTCTCCAACAGAGCCCAGGCCACAACATGGATGCCTTGGAATGATTATGATGTCGCGGGGCCGCCGTGTCTTCAAAGAATCTGGTTCAAGATCATTGATGATGAGTGGCTCGAGATGCACACAAGCTGGAGAAGCAGGGATGCCTACAATGCCGCATTCATGAACATGTACGCTATAGCATTCCTTCAGAAAATGATCGCTGACAAGATCGGTGTCAAAGTGGGTCGCTACGTGGACGATAGTGATAGCTATCACGTCTATGACAGGAACTACAAGGGTCTTGAACACTTTGCATCCGCAGTAGATGCTTCGAGGAAGAGCGGCAGATCAGCTTGGATGCCGAGCA
>Ga0315280_10007136_pt1 | contig 15133 bp, 7 predicted proteins | sample YL17G06_40_MG_FD_203697 | JGI IMG/M metagenome (GOLD analysis project Ga0315280, IMG submission 203697) | Sediment microbial communities from Yellowstone Lake, YNP, Wyoming, USA - YL17G06_40 | ecosystem: Environmental > Aquatic > Freshwater > Lake > Sediment | place: USA: Wyoming | collected... | reverse complement strand
GCTGACGGCGAAAGGCCAGGAGATCGACAGGGTCGCGGGGCTGGATCTGGGTGCCGACGATTACGTGACCAAGCCCTTCGGCGTTTCTGAACTCATGGCACGGATCCGTGCGCTGCTCCGGCGCTGTGAGGCAAAAGGAAAGGACCTGGAGCGCTACTCGTTCGGCAACGTGACGCTGGATTTCAAGAGATATCAGGCCGAGGTAAAAGGAAAAGAAGTGGAACTCTCCGCCAAGGAGTTCGACGTGTTGCGATATCTGATCGAGCATGCCGGCGAGGCCGTCCATCGTCACGATCTGCTGGACAAGGTATGGGGGTACGAGGCGATGCCGACCACGAGAACGGTGGACAATTTCATTCTCGATCTGCGCAGGAAGCTGGAGGACGATCCGTCCCATCCGGAGCATATTCTCAGTGTCCGGGGGGTCGGTTACAAGTTCGTGCCCTGACAGAATTGGGTGGTTGAGAAGCGGGGATTCGAAACTTTGACGTACTTTTTGCCGAGTTTTGACCCGGCGATGACAACGGCACTTTTGCAGATTGCTATCCTCACCTCAGAAGAAAAATATTTGTGAGGGAGGAAGACATGATTACTGGATTCCGCAGCATCGTTGTACTTTTCATGGCTTGCCTGCTAGGCGCCTCGGTGTTCCTGCTTTCCCAGAGTGCTACGGCGCTCTTCGAGCAGGGTTTGTTCAAAGAAAACGCCGAAGGGGATCTGGCAGGCGCGATAACCATTTTCAACCGGATCGTTGAGGATAAGGCAGCCGATCCTTCGATTCGTGCCAAGGCTCAGCTTCACATCGGGATGTGCTACGAGAAGCTGGGCCTGCGCGAGGCCCAGGCGGCCTACCAGAAAGTCATAGACAGTTATCCGCAGCAACATCAGGAAGTCGCTCTAGCCAGAGAGCGGATTGCCGCCCTGGCCAAGACATTGGCGATCAGTGGGGTGGATGCGGCCAAACCGGTTTTCCACAAACTCAAGATCCAGACACGCATCACATTTGGAGGACAGCTTTCGCCGGACGGGCGCAGTGTCGTGTACAGCAACCCCCCGGACGGCACACTTTGGAGGATGCCCATCCTGAGTCAGGTCGGCCCCTATGTTCCCGGAGCGCCGGCAAAGATCCACACCGGCAACGTCAAGGTTGATACAGATGGATTTGCCTGGTCCGCAGACGGCAGCTGGATAGCCTTCAACGATGGTGAGAAGCCCCGGATATTTATGGTTCCCGTTGAGGGGGGTGAACCGCGGGAAGTGCTTGATGAAGTTCACCGGGACGCTTGGATCGTGAACTGGGACCTGAGTCTGTCGCCGGATGCGAACACTCTTGCATTTACGGCAATGGACGGCGACGAGCCTCACATTTATTCCGTTCCCGTCGGCGGCGGGACCCAAAGACGGTTGACAGATTTTCCATCCAGGGTCGGCGCATATTCTCCTGACGGGGCTTGGCTGGCATTCACGGGCGCATGCGGCCCACCGCAACCACCAGGCACTCCGCAAAGGAACTCGTGCGTTTGCATCATGCCGGCCGCCGGGGGAGCTGCCTCGTTGGTGGCGAACGTCGACTCATGGACTCCTGTCTGGTCGCCGGACGGCGGCATGATTGCCTTTATAGTCAGGGGCGAAAAACCAAACGGTCAGATATGGATCATTCCCGTGTCCGGCGAGGGCCGGCCTGCCGGCGAACCTGCAAAGATAGAGGCTCCTCCGGGAGTAACAGAGCTGCGCAGGTTGGCAGGTTGGGCCCCTGACAACAAAATCGGCATTATCTCCAGTAGTCCGGAATTCGCCCTTTACACGGTGCCCGCCGCCGGGGGCAAAGCCGCTGCAGTCAAGATCGGAGGCTATGCGACTCAACCTCGCTGGTCTCCCGACGGAAAAAAGATCTATTACCTAGACAAGGACGGACTGATCTCTTTCATTCCTGCCGAAGGGGGCGATGCTTCCATAGTCTCCATTCAATCAGAGACCAAGTTTGTGATCATAGGCTGGGGAGCGGGGCTGGCAATCTCTCCGGATGGCCACAGGATTGTATTTTCCGGGATTAAGAGGGGGATTACCGGGAGGAATATTTGGACGCTGCCCATTGATGGCGGGACACCGATGCAAATCACAGTCGCTTCGGCTCCCTTCGAGGACCAGTTCCCCTGCTGGTCGCCCGACGGAAAATCCATTGCTTTTGTTCGTACCCAAAAGGATGACCGCTATCGGCTGGCTTTCCGAGCGGGGATTTACATCGTGCCTGCAGCAGGCGGCGAGGTCAAGCGAATCACCGATGAGACCGATCGGGTAAATAGCCAGGCTATAGCCTGGTCTCCTGATGGAACGATGCTGGCTTACATATCGCGCGATGACCAGCTGGCACTGGTTGGGGAACCAGGATCCTGGGATGGAAGCCTTAAGGTATATTCATTGCGAGAGAGAAAATCGCGCGCAGTGACCAGAGTTCAAGGCACGATTGTGAACGCAGAACTGGCATGGTCTCCTGACAGCAGAAGGATCGCCTACAACGATTCATACAGAAACAATGGCCCGATAAAGGTGGTATCACTGGATGATGGGATCGCAAAGGAAGTCGAGACGAACCTCGTCAATACCAGTATCTGCAACCTCAGCTGGTCACCTGACGGCAGGAAACTGGCATTCATGGGGTGGCACGGCGGCGGCCCGGAACTGTGGCTGATGGAGGATTTTCTGCCGCTGGTGAAAACCGGGAAATAGCCGCGCAGAACAGGGTGTCAGGTCTTGAAAATTCAATTCTTGAAAATTTGAATTTTCAAGACCTGACACCCTCCTTTTTGCATCTTTTGACAATTTCTTGAACGATTTTTACGTGCGCGGCGCTAATCTCTATACTCATGAGCAGAGTGAGAGACGCTTCCACAACCATCAAGATTCTCTTGATTGCGATCGTCCTGATCCTATTGCCCGGCGCGGTCCTCAGCTACGTTGGCTACATCTCCGTCAACCAACGGGCCAGGCAGCTGGAGGCCGGCTATCGCGGCACACTCTACCTGGTGCGCGACAAGATCGAGCTGGAGGTCCTGAGGCTGGAGCAGGGGCTCCGCTCTTCACTGGATGATGCTGTCACAAACCTTAAAAGCCTGAGCGCCTCGAGACACCTGCTCAGCCTCGTCACTGCAAACCACCCATGGCTGAGACGTCCTTTCCTGGCAAGCCCCGATGGCGATCTCGTCACCCCTTCGATATCTTTCGGATGGCCAAAGCCGCCGTCAAGATCGTTCTCATTGGCACCCTCGCTGAGAGACGTGCTTTCGACGGCGGAAACCGCTGAATTTATTCGCAAGGATCCAGCCGGCGCGCTGCAGCTCTACTTGCAGGCATTCCAAGAAGCACGCTCAGCCGGGGAACGAGCCATTTTGCTTTCACGCGTCGGCCGCTGCCGTTTCAAACTGGGCAGCTACCAAAGGGGAATCCAGGATTATCAGAAGCTGCTCGATCTCTCTGACAGTGTGTCAACGATAGGGGAGGTTCCCACATTCATAGTGGCTTTATCTCAAATCGCAGATGGTTACGCTGCGGCGAAAGATGAGAGGGGCCGCATTGGCGCTCTGCTGCAGCTGTATCAACGGCTGGCGGATTATCCATGGGACGGTTCCGCCAGAGCATATGAATATTACTTGAAGCAAACGGGTCGGGAACTCGAAGCCTATGTGGCCCGCTCCGACATCGACGCATCGGTACTGGATGCACACAAGTTGAAAGCCCTCAAGGAGCTAGAGACGGAGCGGCTCAAGAACATGAAGCACCTGGAATGGATTCAAAGTACCCTGCTTCCGGAGATCCGGTCCGGGCCGCATCGTAGCATGGTCGACCCATCCATCGGACACATCTCGGCAAAGCGCGAAGGCACATGCGTGTCTTTCGGCTATCTCCAGATCGAGAAAGCGGCGCCGGATTCAGGCCAATGGATGCTAGGCTATGAACTCAACGAAGACCAGATTATGGATTCCCTGTTGCCGCGGATATTGGAAAACGTCGACCTGGGAGAGGATATACGAGTGGGGATCCTTGACGACGAAGGCAAGGTCCGCTTTGCGCAAACATACCCTGTACCTTCGACATTCCTGGCAGCTGAGAATTTTGCCGAGATACTGCCTTCCTGGAAAGTCGGCTTGTTTCACCCCGACGGCCGGTCGATTCATGAACTCATCTGGAGAGAAAAGGCGACCTATCTGGCCTTTCTCGGCGGAACCCTGCTGGTCGTCATTATTGGAATATTCCTGACGGTGCGCGCCGCCGCTCACGAGGTGGCGCTCTCCAGGTTGAAATCGGATTTTGTCTCCAACGTTTCGCATGAATTCAAGACGCCGCTCGCGCTGATCCGCATGTTCGGCGAGACTCTCGAGACCGGCATGGTCGAGGACGAAGCGAAGCGCCGCGAGTTCTACCGCATCATCAGAGCTGAGAGCGAAAGACTGACGCACCTCATCAATAAAGTGCTCGATTTTTCCAGGATCGATGCGGGCGTCAAGCAGTACAATTTTCGAGAGGCCGATGTGGTCGATGTGATCCGCAATACTCTGGATACGTACCGGTTTCAGATTCGCGATCTCGGCTTCACGATCGACTCTCAGCTCCCATCACACCCGGCCATCGGCCGCATCGACCCGGATGCCGTCTCCGAGGCGTTGCTGAATCTGCTGGACAACGCTACGAAGTACTCGGGAGAAAGCAGACATATTGGAGTATCCGTCGGTACGAGCGAGTCTTCGATCACCGTTTCGGTCGAAGATCATGGCGTGGGCATCCCGAAGGAGGATTTGCCGAATATCTTCGGTAAATTCTATCGCGCGCGCACGCAAAAGACACGGGAAACTCCCGGCAGCGGCCTGGGCCTGGCCCTGGTCAAACACATCGTCGAGGCGCATGGAGGCCGCGTGGAAGTCGAAAGTGAATTAGGGCGCGGAAGCCGGTTCTTCTTCGGCATTCCCATTCAGGGTTAGAGCAGTAAATGTCCTTTGGCGGAAAAAACGATGCCGGATCAGCCCCAAGCAAGAATCCTCATCATCGAAGATGAACGAAACATGGTGACGGGGCTGCAGTTTAACCTCGAGGCCCGGGGATACAAGGTGTCGGCTGCCTATGACGGTGAGGAAGGATACCGCAAGGCCGTTGAGCAGCACCCCGACCTCGTCATCCTGGACCTGATGCTCCCCAAGCGCGACGGCTACGAGGTTTGCAGGAGGCTGAAGAAAGAAGTTCCGGATATTCCAATCGTCATGCTGACGGCCAGAAGCCAGGAATCCGAGGTCGTTCTGGGCCTGGAGCTGGGTGCGGATGATTACGTGACCAAACCCTTCAGCGTGCTCGAGCTGATGGCGCGGATCAAGATGGTCCTCAGGCGTGCGGCGCCCGAAAGCCGCGACGCGGGAATCCTGCGTGTCGGCGAGCTGGTTGTCGATTTCGGGAAACACGCGGCTGAAAAGGCCGGCAAAGCCATCGACCTCTCGCCGCGCGAGTACGAAATACTCAAGTATTTCAGCAAACGCCGGGGAGAGGCAGTCTCGCGCGGCGAGCTGCTCAACGCTGTGTGGGGTTACAACTGCTTTTCCCTCAGTCGCACCGTGGATACGCACATTGCCAAGCTGCGGCAGAAGATCGAAGAGGATCCCCGCTCGCCGCGACACATCATCACCATCCACGGTATCGGATATAAGTTTCTGGTTTAACAAGTTTTTGCATCGAGTTTGCGACATTTGATACGCCCTCTTTCACACTGATGACTGACTCCGAATGATCGGAGGAAGGAGGGTTTTATGAAACGAACCACGACTTTGACATTGATTCTGATCCTGTCAGGCGTTGCGGCCTTCACGCAGGATGTTTCGGACCTGTTTTACAAGGCGGTTCACCTGCAAGAGGTCAAGGGAGATCTCGAGGCAGCAATTCCTTTGTTTGAAAAGGTGGTCAGTGAATCGAAAGATCCGTCCCTCGCGGCCAAGGCCCAACTGCGCATCGGGATGTGCTACGAAAAGCTGGGCTTGACACGAGCACAGCAGGCCTACCAGAAAGTCATCGATCGCTACCCTGGCCAATCCCAGGAGGTTGCCATAGCGAGGGAGCATATTGCCGCTTTAAACCAGGCTGCTGCAGCAGAATCTGCAGGCCAGGCCGCCGGTGCCATTGTCACACGCCAGGTGTGGACGGATGCGGACCGGGTTTTTATGGGTGCGCCTTCGCCGGATGGGAAGTACATCACTTTTATAGACTCGGAGTCGGGGAATCTTGCCATTCGTGACCTGGAGGCAGAAAGGCAGAGCCTGCTGACGAATGAGGGCTCGTGGGAGCCGCCGGAACAGTTCGCCGAATATTCGAGATGGTCACCCGATGGGAAGCAGATTGCCTACGGTTGGTGGCGCGGATCGGAGATTGAGTTGCGCATTCTCTCGCTGGATGGCCGGAGGGCACGGGTGCTCTTTCGGAATGATGACGTAGACTGGATCGACCCGCAGGACTGGTCTCCGGACGGCAGACAGATACTTGCGAGCATTGTTCGGAAAGGTGCCCACAAGCAACTCGGCTTGATCTCAGTTGCGGACGGCTCCGAGCGATCGCTCAAGACAGATTGCGGAGCAGCGAGATTCTCGCCGGATGGACGCTTCATCGTCTATGACCGCCCGTCAGGGGCTGATGCGGCTGGCGACCTTTTCGTAATGACCGTCGATGGCAGTGAGGAAGACGCCTTGGTGAAGCACCCGGCTGACGATACCCTCGTGGGCTGGTCGCCCGACGGAAATTGGGTCCTGTTCTCCAGCGACCGGACGGGCACCCGGAGCCTTTGGATGCTTCCAGTGACGAAGGGAAAACCTGCGGGAGAGCCACGCCTTGTTAAGGCGAGTATCGGGAGGATCTGCCCGCTGGGCCTGGCGCGGGACGGCTCCTTCTATTACGCTGATGTGAAGGTGGCCAGAGACATTTACGCGGCCCGAATCGATCTCCCTGCGGGAAAGGTCCTCACGCCTCCGGCCAAAGCCATCCAGCGGTTTGAAGGGTCTAATATGAATCCCGGGTATTCGCCGGACGGCAATTATCTCGCCTTTATTTCCAGGCGAGGCCAGATGGTATTCCCGACCAACCGGGGGAACGCTCTTTGCATCCAACCGCTCGGGGGTGGAAGTGAGCGGGTCTTCTTTGAGGAATTTCCCAGCCTGGGCGTTCGTTATATTGCAGGACCCCGCTGGGCGCCCGACAGCCGCTCCGTTCTGATCGCAGGCTGGGGAAGCAAGAAAGGGATCTACAACGTCAACATCGAGACAGGTAAGGTCGAGCTTGTTCTCGAGCAACCCGCCCATGCCGAACTTAGACACCATGAGTGGGCCCGTGACGGACAGGGCTTCTTCTACGTGAGGCAAGATCTCAACAAGAACTCATGCCAGATTCTGTATCGGGCTCTGAAAACCGGTGACGAGCGTGAGCTTCACCTTGGGCCTGCAGATGAAGTCTATCTGATCGCAACCTCGCCGGACGGGCGGTGGTTGTCTTTCATGAACCGCGGTCCAAATGGAGTGTTGAGAACGATGCCGAGCAGCGGCGGCACTCCGCGTGAGATCTATCGGTTCGGGCAGCGAACATGCTATGGGCCCGAGTGGACCCCTGACGGCAAATCCATAATTGTGACATGCCGACAGCCGGGAAAGTCCAGTTCTATTTTGTGCCGGATCCCCGCGGAGGGAGGAGCGATCCATGAGCTCGGGCTGGAAGCGATGTTCTCAGACAAGGTAAGCCTGCACCCCGACGGACGGCGCATCGCGTTCACTGTTCAAAACGCCCCTGACAGCGCTTCCGACGTCTGGGTGATGAACAACTTCCTTCCCAAGGAAGACAGCGGGTTCAAGATCCGGCAAGTATATACAGGTATGGAGGCAGATGGGCTGGGTAAAGTTTCGCCGGATGGGCGATATTTGTCCTCGGTTGACTGGAATACTGGCGATCTTACGGTGCTGGATCTCGCTTCCGGAACCAAGCGCCAGCTAACCGACAAGGGATCGTGGGATAAATCAAACGAGTGCGCAGAGTTCTCCGTGTGGTCCCCAGACGGGAAGCAAATCGTATATGTATGGATGGACGGCTCGAAGTTTGTAGGCCTTGGTATCGCCGATACGGAAGGTCCAAAGCCCCGAATTCTGTACCGCAGCAAGAAAGGGGAATACGTACTCCCCACCGATTGGTCCCGCGATGGCAAGTACATCCTGGCGGCCTTTGAGGGTGCTTCGGATGTGGATTCTGCAGACAGGAGATGCCGCCTCGGACTGGTTTCAGCCAAAGACGGATCAGTGCGACTCATGAAGAATCGGGGTTGGCCGTCGGGATCCTCAGGCCATATGGGTTTTTCACCCGACTCTCAGTACATTGCCTACGACTCCTTCTCCGCCTCAGGCTCTTCAAACCGAGACATCTTTGTTACATCGGTTGACGAGAAGCGTGAGATCCCGCTCATTGTGCATCCTGCCAACGACTATTTCCTCGGATGGAGCCCTGACGGCAACTGGATCCTCTTTCTCAGCGACCGTACGGGCACTCTGGATGCATGGGTGCTTCGAATGGACGGAGGAAAAGCTGAAGGAGTGCCTGCATTGGTCAGAGCCGGAATCGGCTGGGTTTATCCATGGGGATTCAGCAGAGAGGGAACTTTCTATTACTCCACTGTCCAGTTACTGCGAGACATCTACGTCGCACCCTTAGATCCAAACACAGGCAAAGTCGCAGGTCCGGCGAACAAGCTCATCCTATCCGGCGAAGGCCGCAACTCCAATCCCGACTACTCGCCGGACGGAAAATATCTGGCCTACATTCGGGCTTCGCTTATCTCTGACGGAACCACAACTCTCCGGATCCGATCGATGGATACCCAGGAGGAACGTGAGGTCTCTCTGCCTTTCAGAGCTCGCCGGCCGCGCTGGTCTCCGGATAGCAGATACCTGCTGGTTTCGGCGGAAGCCGGAATCTTCCGAATCAACGCCCAGACTGGGGCACGTGACCGGTTGGGGCCTGGGGGTTATGAGTCTGTATGGTCAGATGACGGCGGATCCTACTTTTATGTTACGTGCGACTGGGAAATTGGACTTTGCCGCATCCTGAGGCGAAACGTAAAGACACAGAGCGATTACGAAATCGCTCGCGCTTCTTCCATGAACCCCATCGGCATTGCGATCTCACCGGACGGGGGCTGGATTGCATTTCCAAGTCAGGAAGCGAAGATGGTTCTCAAAATCGTGCCGGCAGAGGGGGGAGAAGCACGAATCTTGTACACCTGGCAGAATAAGGGCGGACTTCCCAACGATCCTGCATGGAGCGCGGATGGCAAGCATCTCATCTTCCAGTACCAAAGGAAGTTATGGCGGATTTCAGTCGAAGGCGGTACGCCGGAGGAACTGGGCTTGGAGATGAATGGCGTGGAGTGTCCGGTCCTACATCCAAACGGTCGGCATATCGCGTTCTCTGGCCTCGGCGCCTCCGGTAGAACTCTAGAGATTTGGGTGATGGAGAACTTCCTGCCCCGGAAAGGTGTCAGGCGTTGAAAATAAAAAACCTGCTTTCCGGGCCCGATATGTGGTATCTGCGAGTGTTTGCAGATTCCGGACACTGTTTCGAAGAACAGAGGACAAAGGAACGGTAATCCTTGAGTGACGTGGGCTGTGGGCGCGATGGTGCCCTTCGGCGAATCACGGGGCCAAGCAGCGCGGGGGCCGTGAGGCCCCCGGCTGCAGCCATTGGGCTCAATCGTCTTTCCGTTTCGGGAGAAAATTCTCCATCACCCAGACGTCTCGCCCAGGCCGCGCGGAATCGAACGCGATTCGGCGGCCGTCCGGGTGAATGTCCAGATTTTCCATACTTCCGTCGGCCGCCAGGTCAAACCGCACGGGTTCTCCCCCTGCTGAGGGAATCCGCCACAACTCCTGTCTTCCCATCTTCCCGTTGCTGCCTCTCGTAAAGTAAATGTACTTCCCGTCCGGAGACCAGGCCACGCTGGTGCTCCAATCCCCTTCAAACTTATAAAGCACCCGGGGCTGTCCGCCATCTGGTGGCATAACCTTGAGAGCGCTATCAGCCCATTCCAGGAAGGCCAGCCATTTTCCGTCGGGAGAGATGTCCATCCGAATGATCTGTTGGGAGCTGCGATATATCTCCTTCTTTTGACCGGATTCGACATCGTAACTCATGATCCGAAACACCCTGTCCTGCCAGGAATCGTCTTCGTACAAGACTTTTTTCCCGTCCGGTGTGCATCTGGGACTATGGAAACCAGAGCCATCCGTCACAAGCGTGCGGACGCCAGCCGTTTTGACATTGACCCTGTGGATTCCACCACTTACTACCAACGATTGTACTACCAAGACGGACTCCCCATCGGGGAACCAGCTCATTCGAAACATGTTTCTTAGGTCGGGAAAAAGCTCGCGGTATTCACCCGTGTCGACGGTTAGGAGGCAGAGAGCTGTTGATTTTAGTCCTCCAGGCTGGCGCTCAGAGGTGTAGGCCAGGTATTTTCCGTCAGGCGACCAGGCGGGATAACAGTTCGTGCCCTCAAAGCGCTGAGCGACATTTTTGGCGGGAGTCGACACTTTGGCCTTCTCCGGGTCAAGGACTGCGATATAGACATCCGCCAAATCTGATCGAACTGTGTAGTAAAAGGAACCGTCTTGCGCGAAACCCATCGGGACTACTCCGGTGATACTTGATACTCGACCGAAATCACGTTTCACCAATGCGGGTTCGCCACGGGCTTTCCCATCCTCGACCGGCACAATCCACGCATCCCCACTTCCCGTGCGGTCGCTCGAGAAGAGAATCCAATCTCCGCCAGGGGTCCAATCCATCAGACAGTCGTCCGCGGGATGCTTGATCAGAGGAATCTCACGGCTCCCGTCGACAGACAGAAGGAATATGTCGTGCTTGCCTGTATCCTCAGTCTGTGGAGCGTCGTAAGCGATCCATCGGCCGTCAGGCGAGATCTTCAGCCTCTCCGGACGCACACTTCCGAGGTTTTTAACCACTCGGATAGCTCCATCGGAAACTGAGACGAGGACAATCCGGCTCGGCTCACCTTTTTTGGTCGCGAGCCCAAGGATAAACTGCCCGTCGGGAGTCCAATCCCAGGGCCAGATTTCTACACCGGCATTCGCGGAAGCATTGGCACTGCTGAAGAGAGTACGCTCTCCTGTGCCATCCATGTTGATAATCTTTAAGTCAGACGTGATCCAATCCCGACCCCAATAATATGCAACGCGCTTTGAGTCGGGAGATATTATGGAACCAAAGGAACCAACGTAATCGCCTTTCTCCCACGATGCACTGTTGGTAAGCCGGCGCTTCGAACCGGTACCTACCTCCATGAGGAAAAGATCGCCCGTGTCATCCATGTTAGAGAACCAACGCCCGTCCGGTGAAATATTCCCTGCACTCAGTCCGGACACCTTGCGAATTCTGAGATCCCCGCCGGCTTTTTCGATCAGCGTTTGAGCTCGCGCGAGCACCGTGAGCCTCTCCCTGGCCGCGGCGACAGTGTCGGTCTGCTCCGGATACTTCTCAACGACCCGTTGAAAGGCATCCCGGGCCTGTTTCAGGCCCAGTTTCTCATAGCAGAGCCCGATCTGAAGCTCGGCTTTAGCTGCGATGGCCCTGTTTTCAGAAAATGTGCTGACGATCTTCTGGAAGAGCTGAACCGCGGCGTTCAGGTCTCCTTCGGCTTCTTTCTTGAAAAGCGCCGCCTGGTAGAGTTCTTCCGCCGATTGCTGGGACAGAACTGCCTGGGTGACAAGCGCAAAGACTACAATCAATGAAAAGGCTACAATCCTCGCAAAGAGTTTTTTCTGGTTCATTTTTGAACCTCCCTGTTATCCGTTTACACGGACATTATGGGCGTTATTTCTCCTTGAAGGGTTAAGGCTGCGTTGCGATTCCGCTGAATTTTGCCCGCCATCGTTCATCCCAAGAATTTATAGCCCACGCCGCGGATGCTGAGGATATGGGCGGGATGCGCGGGATCGTCTTCGATCTTTTTTCTCAGGTGAACGATGTGCGGATCGATCGTCCGAGGGGCGACAAAAGCATCCTCCCACGTTTCATCGAGAATCCGATCGCGGGTGAGAACTTCGCCCGGGTGCTCGACAAAAAACCTCAGCAGCTTGAACTCCAGGGCCGTGAGATGCAGCTCTTTCCCCGCTTTCAAAACTTGGTGGCTCTTGAAATTGATTTCGACCTCTCCGAACTTGCAGCTATCTCCGAGCTTCTCTGTTTGTCTTGCCCGCCTCAAGATCGCCTTGACCCGCGCGACAAGCTCCCGCGATCCGATGGGTTTGGTCACATAATCGTCGGCGCCCAATTCCAGGCCCACGACTTTGTCCATCTCTTCTGTCCTGGCGGCCGTGAGCATGAGGATAGGTGTCGCCACTCCGGATTCCCTGAGCTTCTTGCAGACTTCAAAACCGTTCAGGCCCGGAAGCAGGATATCCAGGACAATCAGCTGAAAGTCCTGACTTGCGGCCTTCTTCAATCCTTCTTTTCCGTCCATCGCGGTGGAGACTTCGTAGCCTTCGAATTCGAGGTCGTCCTTGAGGGCCATGAGAATGGCCTTGTCGTCTTCGATGATCAGGATCTTATCCATCTTTATTCCCCTTGTCATTCGCGAGCAGTCTCTGCGGCAGTTGAATCCTGACCGTTGTCCCCTTGCCCGGTTCGCTCTCCAAAAGCACCTTGCCTCCGTGAGCCTTGACGATATGGTCGACCAGGGTCAATCCGATCCCGCTTCCCTTGACATTGCCCGCCAAGGCCCGCTCGGACCTGTAGAATTTCTCGAAGATCCTCGGTTGCTCGCTGCGGCTTATTCCAATCCCGTTATCGGCGACTTCGAGAAAGACATGGTTGCTGTCCCACCACCCTCTCAAAAAGACCCGCGGATTGTCCTCGGAATATTTCACCGCGTTATCGAGCAGATTGAAAAGGGCGCGGGAGACGGCTTCCCTGTCTATGGCAACTCCAGGCATGTCATCCGCGATCTCAGTTTCCAGACTGAAATCTTTGAGCCCTGCCTGCTGCCTGAATCGAGCGGCAACGCCGGCGGCCAGTGCTGCAATATCCGCCTCTTCCATCCGGTATTCCTTCATTCCAGTCTCAATCTTGGAGAAATCGAGTATGTTCTCGACCAGCCGGCTCAGGCGTTCGCTTTCATTGGTTATCGTTTCGTAGTACTGCTGCTTCTTTTGATCATCAGGCACACGCCCCCTCTGGAGAAGCTCTGCCAGGTAGCGGATGGACATGAGGGGTGTCCTGAACTCATGCGACACAGTGGAAACGAAATCAGACTTTAGCGTCGCCAGCTTCAATTCCTTGGCCGTGCTTTTGATGGCCATGAATCCCCCGAGGAACAAAGCCGCGATTACCGTAAGGACGGAAAAGATGTAAATGCTCATTCTCAGTTGGTATTGTCTTTTCGGGGCATCCAGGTCCGTCTGATAGATGTTGATCTTCCAGGGAGGAAAGCCTTCTGCGAATGCGCCGCTAAAGGTCAGTTGAGGAGCCGAGGGCTTCAAGGAAGAGACACCTTGTCCGGCGACGATGCTACCGGATTCATCCGTGACCTGGAGATACCATCCCTGCCGCATGCGGATCTTTCTCGGATCCGGGGGAAGGAGCTTTTGCGCCAGGACTTCAGAATTTAGGATCATTCCAAACATGATATGTTCGTTGAGCCGAACGTAGGAAACCAGCGAGAGGGCGTCATCGGAGGATTCAGAGGTATGAGAAAATTTGCCGGAACCGCTTCTGGTTTCGGTGCGTTTGGCGTCAAGACGAGGGACGATTCTCACGCTGACATTTTCGAGGATTCTCGTGAGTTTCAGTCGCTCTTCTTCGAGTCGATTTAGTTCATCCCACTTGAGCCCTATGTCGTTCCCTTTTCCCACCGCATCCAATTCATTGATCAAAGCCTTGATTCGTTCTTTGGTGTCCTTCGTATAAAAACTGAATTGGCTCTCGGTCAATGGCCATTTCGAGTCCAGGAGGCCCTGGCGGAGTTCCAGAAAGGCTTCGGCTGCTTTCTCTTTATTTCCGTCTCTTAGATAAGTATTTCCGATCTGAGACCAGGCGATAACACCCAGGGGAATATCTTCTGCGGTCACATGAGGCGGACATATCTCCAGCATCTTCTTGTACGCCTCGATCGCTTTTTGAAAATTCTTGGATTTGACATGACAACGCGCGATTCGGGCCAGAATGAAGGCTTTCGAGCCCTGATCGAAAGTCTCCGCCATCAACTTTTGATAAGTAGCGATAGCCTCCGGGTAATTCCGTTTCTGGAACTCGGCGTTCTCGGCTCGCATCCGCAGCTCGCTATTCCATAGCTCGGCGGGAACTTCTCCGGATCGCTTTTCTTCGCCGGGGAGGTTAAAGAGCGGTTTGGCGCCGGCAAAGGCGATGCGTCCTCCGCCATCGACCAGGAATGTCTCCTGGATCAATTCTTCACTTTCAATGATCCCCTTTGAAACTTCGGCAAAACGCCCTTCATTAAGGTTCTCGCGATATCGCCCCAGGAGCCTTGCAACTCTCTCTTCTGCGTCCGACAGGGTGGCTTCGACTTGGCTGCCGATGGCATCTGCGCAGCGCCGTTGTTCCTCTTCGGTCGCCCTTTCAGTCAGCAGCCTTTCACTTTCCGCGTCGCGGATGGCAAAGATGGCGAGCACGACACTCAAAAAGACAAGCGATGCGGCCAGAATAATGATGGCCCGCCTCTGCCAGTTGAGCTCAATATTCATAAGGCTTCGATCGAAGGCTGCGCCTAAAAGGGTTGTCTGATTCAAGCTTATTCCCGGGATACCCGGAAGTCAAAGCAGTCCTGATCTCGGCTGATTATGCAATGAATATCTTCTCGCGAGGTTAAGGAATGGTTGCGATTTTGTTGAAACTCGGTGACCCGGGATCGAGACCGCGCCCGTGCCGCAAAGAGGAAAACATGATTGGGCTGGAAGAGCAGCCACGGGGAATAGGGGCATAGGTGTTAAGTTAAGAATTCTGTCGGCAGTTTCTCCTCCACCCTCTGCCCCGTGTTTCCTCCGAGCATCTCCAACGTGGTTTGACGTGACCGCTGCTGCAGTTTCAAGCAATTTTT
>Ga0315280_10007133_pt1 | contig 15140 bp, 12 predicted proteins | sample YL17G06_40_MG_FD_203697 | JGI IMG/M metagenome (GOLD analysis project Ga0315280, IMG submission 203697) | Sediment microbial communities from Yellowstone Lake, YNP, Wyoming, USA - YL17G06_40 | ecosystem: Environmental > Aquatic > Freshwater > Lake > Sediment | place: USA: Wyoming | collected... | reverse complement strand
CATTCCGAACGGAGCAAGGCGGAGTGAGGAATCCCCTACCAGGAAGCGCCAACGATAGGGGATTCCTCGCTGCGCTCGGAATGACAGTGTGCACCCGCCACACGCTGGTGGTGAATAATCCAGGCTACCAGGGATACGCGAGACCGACCATTCCAGCCGCGAGCAACCCCGGTAGGGGATCCCTCGCTTTGCGGCTAGGCCCGATCAGTCGGGCCGCCGTGGCGGCCGCAGGCCTAGCCACTCGGGACGACACACCCGCCGAGTGAGTGCTCTACGCTCGTAATGGATAATCTCGGTTAATACGGCGGCATGTGCGGCGGGTGCGGCGCCGCTGCCTTCTCCTTCTCCGGCTTCTCCGCCACTGCGGCCTCGGTGGCGAGGATCATCCCGGCCACGCTGGTCGCGTTCTCCAGCGCGATGCGTGTGACCTTGGCGGGATCGACGATTCCCGCCGCCATCATATCCACGTACTTCTCGGCCACCACGTCCATGCCCTGGCCCGCGGGTAGGGTCTTGATCTTGGCGACGACGACGCTGCCCTCCATGCCGGCGTTACCGGCGATCTGGCGTGCCGGCTCCTCCAGCGCGCGGCGCATGATATCGGCGCCGGTGACCGCATCGCCCTTGAGCCGCAGCCCCTTCAACGCCGGGATGGCATTGATGTAGGTCACGCCGCCCCCCGCGACGATGCCCTCCTCCACCGCGGCGCGCGTTGCTGCCAGCGCATCCTCCATGCGGTGCTTGCGCTCCTTGAGCTCGGTCTCGGTCGCCGCGCCGACATTGATCACCGCCACCCCGCCGGCGAGCTTCGCCAGGCGCTCCTGGAGCTTCTCGCGATCGTAGCTGGAATCAGTGTCCTCGATCTGGCGCTTGAGCTGGGCGATGCGCCCCTGGATGGCGTCGGCGCCGCCTTTACCCTCGACCACGGTGGTGTCGTCCTTGGTGACGACGACGCGCTTGGCCTGGCCGAGCATGTCCGCGGTCACGTTTTCGAGCTTGACGCCGAGCTCCTCGGAGAGGAAGGTGCCGCCGGTGAGGATGGCGAGGTCCTCGAGCATGGCTTTGCGGCGGTCGCCGAAGCCCGGCGCCTTGACCGCGACGGCGACGAAGGTGCCGCGCAGCTTGTTGACCACCAGGGTGGCGAGCGCCTCGCCATCAACGTCCTCGGCCACGACGAGCAGCGGACGGCCGGCGCGCATGATCGACTCCAGCACCGGCAGCAGGTCCGGCGCCGCCGAGACCTTCTTCTCGTATATCAGGATGTACGGGTTCTCCAGCACCGCCTCCATGCGCTCGGCGTTGGTCACCATGTAGGGCGAGATGTAGCCCTTGTCGAACTGCATGCCCTCGACCAGCTCGAGCGTCGTCTCCGCGCTCTTGCTCTCCTCGACGGTGATGACGCCGTCCTTGCCGACCTTGTCCATGGCCTCGGAGATGACCTCGCCGATGCGCTTCTCGCGCGCCGAGATGGCGCCGACCTGCGCGATCTTCTCCCGAGTTTCCACCGGCACCGCGACCTTGGCGATGTACTTGACTACCCCATCCCGCGCCGCCTCGAGCCCGCGCTTGACGAACATCGGGTTCGCGCCCGCCGCCACCGATTTGAGGCCCTCGCGCACCATCGCCTGCGCCAGCACCGTCGCCGTCGTCGTGCCGTCGCCGGCGACATCGTTGGTCTTGGAGGCCACCTCACGCAGCAACTGCGTGCCCAGATTCTGAAAGCGGTCCTCGACCTCGATCTCTTTGGCGATGGTGACGCCATCGTCGATGATGGTCGGCGAGCCGAACTTCTTTTCCAGCACCACCGTGCGCCCGCGCGGCCCCAGCGTCACGCGCACTGCATCCGCCAACGCGTTGACGCCGCGCTCCAGCTCCCTGCGTGCATCCTCGCCAAAAGCCAGCTCCTTAGCCATATCTTCCATCCTCCTCCGTTAGACCGGGGTTATGTAAGAGACCGGGAATGTCATGCCCGCGCGAAGGCGAGGTCGCCCGTCTGTGGAGCCCAGGCACTCTTGTGGCTAGGTCTCCCGACCGCCACGGCGGCCCGAAGGGCCTAGCCGCCTGGGGGCCACGGGCAGGAGTGCCCGTGCTCCTGGCGGCAATCCCCATCGCCGTTCAGCAACCCCGGCAGGGGACCCCTCGCTGCGCTCGGGGTGACGCCGGCGAAGCGCGTCTTGCGCACGCGCCACGCCCAATCCGCGCCACGGCAACCTGACGTCACTTGATTATCGCCAGCACGTCGCTCTCGCGCAGGATGACGTACTCCTTCTTGCCGACGGTGATCTCGGTGCCGCCAAACTTGGAGAAGATCACGGTGTCGCCTTTGCTGACCTCGGGTTTGGCCTGCCCGCCACTGTCGAGGATGCGGCCCGGACCTACCGCCAGGACCTTGCCGCGCTGCGGCTTCTCCTGGGCGGTGTCCGGCAGCACGATGCCCGAAGCCGTTTTCTGTTCCGCCTCGGTCACCTCGACCACCAGCTTATCCCCAATCGGTTTGATCATTGCATTGCCTCCTTTAGCAGCCGCCGCGTGACGCCCGCGGCAACACAGTAGTATAGCGCCTGACCCATCGGTTGTCAAAACCTCTGGCACGGAGGGGGGTATGTTCACGCACAGTGGGAGTGACCGAGGCGGCTCCTCTCCCTTGAGGGAGAGGACTCTGGCGCGGCGAAGCCGCGCTCCGGAGCGGCGCCCAGCGCCGCCAGGTGAGGGTGCAAAGCCGCCTGTACTACCCTCACCCGGCCTCTCCCGCCTTCGCGGGCATCGAAGCCCAGCTTCCGCCTTCGCGGACGACGAAGTTCCGCTCCGGCGGACGAAGGCGTCGGCGGGCGAAGTTGCCCTGAGAGGGAGAGGGGTCCTCAGTCGCGTTACCACACCCACTGAAATCGAACGTGCTCCGGCACTGGCGATGTCGGCGCGGCCGCCCAATGCCTGAGCCGACCACCGCCTGTCGCCAGCGCGATAGCTCAGCGCGCCACAACGTTAACCAGCTTGTCCGGCACGACGATGACGTTGCGCACCGTCTTGCCGGCGGTGAACGCTTTGACCCGCTCGCTCGCCAGCGCGAGCTCCTTCAGCCGGTCTCCAGCGATGCCCGCGGCCACGGTCATCCGGTCGCGCACCTTGCCGTTGACCTGCACCACCACCGTCACCTCGGCCTCGCGCGCGATGTCATCCTCCCACGCTGGCCACTGCGCCAGGCACACGCTGTCCGTCTTGCCCAGGCGCTGCCAGATCTCCTCGGCGATGTGCGGCGCAAACGGCGACAGCATCAGCACCAGCGATTCCAGCGCCTCGCTCAGCGCGGCGTCGGCGGCGGCATCGCCCTTCGGCGAGCTCGGAGCTTGCCCTGAGCAAAGCGAAGGGGCAGGCTCTTTGGCCGCGCCCGCGACGAAATCAGTCATCTCGTTGACCAGCTCCATGAGCGCGGCGATGGCGGTGTTGTAGTGCGTGCGCTCCATGTCATCGGTGACTTTGCGGATCGTCTGGTGGGTCTTGCGGCGCAGCGCATCGGTCGCGGTGGAATGGCCGACGGCGGGCGCCGCGTCCTTCCAGGCGGGCGCGAAGCGATCGAGGTTGCCGACCGCAAGCCGCCACAGCCGCCCCAGGAAGCGGTATGCCCCCTCGACGCCGGCGTCGCTCCACTCGGCGTCGAGCTCGGGCGGGCCGATGAAGAGGATGAACGTCCGCGCGCTATCGGCGCCGTAACGCGCGCACATGTCATCGGGGGTGACGACGTTGCCGCGCGACTTGCTCATCTTCGCGCCGTCCTTGTAGATCATGCCCTGGGTGAACAGGCGCGTGAACGGCTCCTTGAACTTCACCAGGCCCATGTCATACATGACCTTGGTGTAGAAGCGCGAGTAGAGCAGGTGCAGGATGGCGTGCTCGACGCCGCCGACGTACTGGTCCACCGGCAGCCAGTAGTCCACCGCGTCGGCGGTGAAGATGCGCTCGTGGTCATGCGGGCTGGCGAAGCGCATGTAATACCACGAGGAGTAGGTGAAGGTGCCCAGGGTGTCGGTGTCGCGCCGGCCCGGGCCGCCGCAGGTCGGGCACGGGACGTTGACGAACGATTCGACGGCATCGAGCGGCGAGCCGCCGCGGCCGGTGAACTTGACGTCGGTCGGCAGGATGACCGGCAGGTCGCGCTCGGGCACGGGGACCATGCCGCACTGGGCGCAGTAGATGATGGGCACCGGCGCGCCCCAGTAGCGCTGGCGCGAAACCAGCCAGTCGCGAATGCGGTAGTTGACGGTGCGCTTGCCGATGCCGCGCCGCTCCATCTCCTCGGCGATCTTGACCCAGCCCTCGGCGCTCGGCAGGCCGTCGAAGGGGCCGGAGTTGGCCTGCACGCCCGGCTCGACATAGGCCGCCTCCATCGTCGCTGCGGACAGCGTCTGACCCGGCGGCTGGATGACGACGCGAATATCGAGGCCGTTCTCACGCGCGAACTCGAAGTCGCGCTGGTCGTGCGCGGGCACGGCCATGATGGCGCCGGTGCCGTAGTCCATCAGGACGTATTCCGCGATCCAGATGGGCACCTGCTCGCCGGTCATGGGATTGATGGCATGGGAGCCGGTGAAGACGCCCTCGCGCGAGGTCTCGGCGACGCGCTCGAGCTCGCTTTTTTCGCGGGCGCGGCGGCGCAGGGCGTCGCAGTCGCGCGCCTGCGGCTTGCCGGCGCACAGCTCGTCCACCATCGGGTGCTCGGGCGCCAGCACCATGTAGGTGATGCCATAGACAGTGTCGGGGCGGGTGGTGTAAACGGGGATGGCCCTGTCCGAGCCGACCACGGGCATGTCGAACTGCACGCCCTCGCTGCGGCCGATCCAGTTGCGCTGCATGGTGATGACGCGCTCGGGCCACTCGGTAAGCAGGTCGAGGTCCTCCAGCAGCCGGTCGGCATAGGCGGTGATGCGGTAGAACCACTGCTCGAGCTCGCGCCGCGTGACGGTCGCATCGCAGCGCCAGCAGCGGCCGCCGACGACCTCCTCGTTGGCGAGCACGACCTCGCAGCTCGGGCACCAGTTGACGGGCGCGTTTTTCTTATAGGCCAGGCCGCGCTCGAGCAGCTTGAGGAAGAACCACTGGTCCCAGCGGTAGTATTCCGGCTCGCAGGTGACGACCTCGCGGCCCCAATCGTAGGCCAGGCCGAGCATATCGAACTGCTGCCGCATACGCGCAATGCAGGCGTGGGTCCACTCGTGGGGATGCTGGCCGTGGACGATGGCCGCCTGCTCGGCGGGCATGCCGAAGGCGTCGAAGCCCATCGGCCGCAGCAGGTTCGCCCCGCGCATGAGCTGGTAGCGGCCGATGACATCGCCGATGACGTAGCAGCGCATGTGCCCCATGTGCAGGTCGCCGGAGGGGTACGGGTACATGTCGAGCTCGTAGAACTTGCGCGACTGGCGGTCGTCGCGGGCGTGAAAGATCATGTCCGCGCGCCAGCGGCGCTGCCACTTGGGCTCGATTCTCTGCGGCTCGTATCTCTCGATCACCTTGCCCTCCTGCCGATCAGGCGCGTCAGTGCAGCAACCACTTGATGGCCAGCCCGGCACCGACCAGCACCGCCACCGTCAGCGCCGCGTAAAGCACCGCGAACTTCTCTGCGCGCGAGAAATGGAAGTGCCGCCAGTTGGCCACGATCACCGCCGCCCCGATGAACGGCAGGCCCGGCAGCGCGGGTACCCTGGCGATCGCGAACACCATCGGCACGATCAGAAATGCCACGAACAGGGCCCACAGCGTGGCGCGCAGGTTCATCCCCAGCCGCAGCACCGCCGCCACGAACAGGCCCATGAACAGGAAGTCGCCGGGGCCCACCGCGCTCAGCAGCGGCACGGGAACCTTGGCGGCGCTCGCGGCCGGGATGGCAGCCGACAGATGCTGCGCGAGCTCCGGCGCCTTCTTCTCCACCAGGGCGACGAGTCCAAAGTAGACGCCCCAGATGTCCACCCCGCCGGCGACCACCGCCACCGGCACGAGTATGTTGCGCTCGCGGATGATGCGCGACACCACGACGCCGAACAGCGTGGCCGCGATGACCAGCGCCAGGTCGCCAACCAGGGCGATCGGCGAGCCCGCGGTCGTTCGCAGGCGCAGCTGAGCGAAGCGGGCGGCGCCGAATATCAGGCCGAAGGCGATCACCAGCGCCGACTGGCCTTTTGCCGACAGCGGCAGGCGGGCCACAAGCGCGACGATGATGACGGCGATGCCGATAAATGCGATGCCGGCGGCGATGGCGATCGCGACCGCCGCGCCGTTAGGCAGACCGCGCGCCTCGGTGGCCTGCGCCCCGATGAAGCCGAGCGCGAGAAATGCCGCCGCGGCAAGCGCCAATCGCAGCCAGACTCGCCCCGCGCCGCGCGCGCCTTCGGGGCCGCTTGAGGGCGCCGGCGCGAGGCTGCTATCATCGTTCTCGGGTGGGCAAGCTCCCAAACTTCCGTACCAGTGGCCGGCGCAAACGGCGCTGACGCGCCGCGCCGATCGGGGTCCGCGTTCGCGCCCAGCGATCAGCGGCGGACTCGCAAGATGAACACCCCGGCGATAAGCATGATCAGGCCAACGATGCCGAGCGCGGACCACAGCACCAGCGCGGAGAGCGTGAACAATGCTTCGTCCACGGTCAGCGCCTGCCGATAGCCTTGCAGCGCCATCAGCCCGCGGGCGGCGGCGACCACGAGCAGCGCGACGCCCACGAGATTGCACACCAGCGACGGCGACAGCATTCTCACTGGTCCCCGCGCGTGCCGCACGATCGCCTTGCTCGCCCGCGCGCCGAAGCGCGTCTCCTCCGGCAAACACGGCGCCGCGTCCGCGCTCAGGCGCGGTTCGAGGTCGCGGCCGCAGTTGGAGCAGATGAGCTCGGTCTCGCGCACCGGCAGGCGGCAGGCGGGGCATACCCCCACCACCGGGCTCCTACCGTGCAGCCATTCCCCGCAGGCCCAGCAGTGCTGCACCGCGCGCGCGTTGTCCTGGTCGCAGCGCGGGCACTTTATGGTCACCTGCATCGTGCTTTCTGCGCCCTCTCTCATAGGTCGAGCACGCGGCCGAACGTGCGGGTGCGGCCCTGATACTCCACCAGGCACTGCAGCAGGTGCGGGCGCCGAAAGTCGGGCCACAGCGTCGGCACGACCACGATCTCGGCGTAGGCGATCTGCCACAGCAGGTAGTTGCTGACGCGCATCTCGCCGGCGGTGCGAATCAGCAGGTCGGGGTCGGGCATCTCGGGGTCGTACAGACGCGCCGCAAACGTCTGCTCGGAGATGTCGTCCTGGCGCATCTGACCCGCCGCCACGGCCGCTGCCAGCGCGCGTGCAGCGTCCACAATCTCGACCCGTCCGCCATAGTTTATCGCCAGGTTAAGATGCAGCCCCGGGTTATCAGCCGTGAGGCCGCGGGCGTCCGCCAGGGTCTGCTGGACGAAATCCGGCAGCTCGCCAAGGCAGCCGATGGCGCGAATGCGCACGCCCTTCTGGTGCAGCTCCGGCAGCTCCCGGCGCAGGGTCCTATCTATCAGGCGCATCAGGCCCGAGACCTCGTGCGCGGGGCGCGCCCAGTTCTCCGCCGAGAAGGTGTAGAGCGTCAGCGCCTCGATGTGCAGCTCGCCGCACGCCTCGATGACCGCGCGCACGCTCTCGGCGCCGGCCTCGTGCCCGGCGAGCCGCGGCAGGGACCGCTGCTCGGCCCAGCGGCCGTTGCCGTCCATGATGACCGCGATGTGGCGCGGCAGGCGCTGCCGATCGAGCCTGGCGAGCAGGTCTTCGACCGGGGGCAGGGCGGGCGCCTGTGGTGGATGCGGTTCCATGTCGGTGCGTTACTGGCGCGTGTCGGCGGCGTGGGGGCGGCGCAGCTCGATGCTTGGCGCGACCACCAGCATCATGCGGCGCGGCCCGACGACGGCCTGCTTGACTACTCGCTGCGGCCCAGCGGCAGCGCCGCGCGCTTGCCCTTGCTGCGCGGGGGGAGCGCTGCGCACGATCTCCGCCACCTGCCATCCCCGGGCGACTGCGGCGCTCAGCGCTTGCTCCACTTCCAGGGCGATGAGAAGCGGGGGCTGCCCGCCGGCGGTCACGGCTCAGACCTCCATGATTTCCGCGACCTTAACGTCGTGCAGGCGGTCGATCTCCTTGATATGGGCGTCGGTGGCTTTCTGCACGTCGTCCTGCGCGGCGCGCAGATCGTCCTCGGTGATGTCGCCGGCCTTCTCCAGCTTGCGCAGCTCCTCCACCGCTTCGCGGCGAACGTTGCGAATGGCGACGCGGCTTTCCTCGGCCTTGCGACCGACCACCTTGGCCAGATCCTTGCGGCGCTCTTCGCTCAGCTCGGGCACCGGCACGCGCAGGATATGGCCATCGCTGGAGGGATTGAGCCCCAGCTCCGACTGCGTGAGCGCGTTGCGGATCGCGCCGATGAGCGACTTGTCCCAGGGCGAGATGACGAGCAGGCGCGGCTCCGGCGCGGCAATGGTGGCGAGCTGGTTGAGGGGCATGCGCGTCTCGTAGGCTTCGACCATGACGTGGTCGAGCAGCGCGGGGTTGGCGCGGCCGGTGCGAATGCCGGCGAACTCGTGGCGCATCGCCGCGATCGCGTGGTCCATGCGCTGCGCCGCCTGCTCAAGGATGTGGTCCGCGGGATCGGTGGCCATGGCTATGCTCCCTCGGCGCCGCCCGCGCTCTCAGGCGCGGCCTCGCTGGAGATGACGGTCCCGATCGCCTCGCCCATGACCACGCGCTTGAGGTTGCCCGGCTGGCGGATGTCGAACAGGATGATGGGCACGCTGGTCTCCTGGCTGAGCGAGATCGCGGTCGCGTCGAGCGCCTTGATGCGGCGGGTCAGCGCCTCCATGTAGTCGAGATGCGTCAGCCGCTGCGCGTTGGCGTCGAGCTTGGGGTCGCGGTCATAGATGGCGTCCACGGTCGAGCCCTTGAGAATGGCCTGGGCCCCCAACTCGGCGGCGCGCAGCGCGGCGGCGGTGTCGGTGGTAAAATACGGGTTGCCGGTGCCGGCGGCGAAAATGACGATGCGCCCCTTCTCGAGGTGGCGGATGGCGCGGCGCCGGATATAGGGCTCCGCGACCTCGTGCATCTCGATCGCGGTCTGCACGCGGGTGAACGAGCCCAGCTTCTCTAGGGCGTCCTGGAGCGCGAGGGCGTTGAGGACGCTGGCCACCATGCCCATGTAGTCAGCGGTGACGCGCTCGAGGTCGTAGGGGCTGCGGCTGCGGGCGCGGAAGATATTGCCCCCGCCGACCACGACCGCGAGATCAAGCCCGAGGTCGTGCACCTCCTTGAGCTCCTGCGCCAGGCGATGCACTGCCGCCGGCTCGATGCCCACCCGCTCGTCGCCGGCGAATGCCTCACCGCTGAGCTTGACCAGGATGCGCTTGTATCTGGGCGCGGCCACTGCTGCTCCACTTCGCCAGAGTCTGGACCCTGCAAACCTGCCCGCGCTGCCCCTATGCCTCCTCGCCCAGTTGGAACCGCGCGAACCTGCGGACGCGGATGTTCTCGCCGGTCTTGCCGGCGACCTCCTTGCGCAGCTCCTCGATGGTCTTATCGGGGTCGCGGATGAACGGCTGCTCGAGCAGACAGACGTCCTGATAGAACTTCTCGAGCTTGCCCTGGACGATGCGGTCGATGACCTTCTCCGGCTTGCCCTCGTGCAGGGTTTGCACGCGGTAGATTTCGCGCTCCTTCTCCAACACCGCCTCGGGCACCGCCTCGCGGCCGAGATAGAGCGGCTGCTGCGCGGCGATCTGCATGGCGACATCGTGGGCGAAGGTTCGAAACTCCGGTGTGCGCGCGACGAAATCGGTCTCGCAGTTGACCTCCACCAGCACCCCGATCTTGCCGCCGGCGTGGATGTAGGAGGCGACCACCCCGGCCGCGGTGGGGCGCGATTCGCGCCGCGCCGCCCGCAAGATGCCCTGCTCGCGCAGGCACTCGATGGCGCGCTCGACGTCGCCCTCCGCCTGCTCCAGCGCGCGCTTGCAGTCCATGATGCCGGCGCCGGTCTTCTGGCGAAGATGCTTGACTCGCTCCGGTGTGATCTCCACGCAAACCTCCCGATAATGGCAGCTGCAACCGCAGACGCCGCGGGCAACGTGACGCGCGAATCCGCGCCAGGCACATGATCCGACCTCGCCGGGCGCGGCGATGGAGCACGGGCACTCCTGCCCGTGCGGCCGATGGAGCGCGGGCACTCCTGCCCGTGCGGTCGCTCAGGCAAGACTGCCTGGGCTCCATCGCTCCGGGCTGCTCCCAGTAAAGCAGCAGCCCCGCTAGACAAGCAGCATCGAGGCTAATCGCGCCCTTTCTCTTGCGAGCGCTCCACTTCTTGCCCGAGGGCGTCCTCGAACAGCTCGAAGTCGAGATCCTGCTCCACCTCGGCGGCGGAGACGGGCTCGGCGGCGATGGCCTCGGCCTCGACCTTGGCCGCCGCAGCCGCAGCCACGCGCGCCGCCGCGGCCTCTTCCGCCTCAGCCGCGGCCTTGGCCTCCATCGCCTCGCGCTCGCGCGCGCCTTCCGCGCTTGACTCGGCGACGCGGGAGGAGATCAAGCGAATGGCGCGGATCGCGTCGTCGTTGCCGGGGATAGGATAGTCCACCTCGTCGGGATCGCAGTTGGTGTCAACGATGGCGACGATGGGGATTTCCAGCCGCCGCGCTTCGAGCAAGGCGATGCGCTCCTTCTTGACGTCAACGATGTAAACGACCGCGGGCAGGCGCTCCATGCCCTCGATGCCGAGCAGGATGCGCTCCAGCTTGGCCAGCTCATCGAGCAGGCGCGCGCGCTCGCCCTTGGGCCGCAGCTCCAGCTCGCCCGCGTCGCGCATGCGGCGCAGCTCTCTCATGCGCTCGACGCGGCGACGGATGGTCGAGAAATTGGTGAGCATGCCGCCCAGCCAGCGCTCGTTGACATAGAACATGCTGCACTGCTTGGCGGCCTCAAGCACCGCCTCCTGGGCTTGCTTCTTGGTGCCGACGAAAAGCACCACGCCGCCGCTGAGAGTCTGCTCGCGGACGAAGGTGCAGGCGTCATCCAGCAAGCGCACGGTCTGGTGGAGATCGATGATATAAATGCCGTTGCGCCCCCCGTAGATGAAGCGCTTCATCTTCGGGTTCCATCGCCGCGTCTGGTGGCCGAAATGAACCCCTGCTTCCAGGAGCTCCTTCATCGAGACTAGCGCCAAGAGATGTTCTCCTTTGTGGTTGTGGCTAGCCCGCATTATTCATGTCATTCCGAACGAAGCAGGGCGGAGTGAGGAATCCCCTACCAGGAAGCGCCAACGATAGGGGATTCCTCGCTGCGCTCGGAATGACAGTGTGCACCCGCCACACGCTGGTGGTGAATAATCCAGGCTAGGCCTTCGGCCGCGCCGCGGTAGGTAGGGGCAACCCTCGTGGTTGCCCCGAAACGGGCAGGCGCAAGGTTCACCCGCCTCAGGCGGGCCTGCCCCCACCTCTGCCCCAAAAACGCGTGTAAGGCGCGTGCCGACGCGTGCCTTACACTCACAGGCGCGATACTGGTGAAGTCTAGCACAAAACACCGCGCCCACGCAAGACTCCGCGGGCGCGTTCCAGGAACTCCGTTTTTAGCGGCGCCACGGCGAAAAGCCGGTCGCACGTGTCATTCCGAGCCTGGCTCGCGCTTGCGCGAGCTCCGGAATGCGGCGCCGGGCGCCGCATCAAGCGAGGAATCCCCTACCTCCACGCGCAGCCCCGATAGGGGATTCCTCGGTCGCCTTGCTCTCTCGGAATGACAGTCATGCGCGCTGACGTTGCCCAAAAACGGAGCTCCTGGGCGCGTTCTGGCAAGGGCGACGGACTGCACCCATTCCCGGCCGAGGCTTGCCCGCCAGCGGCGAAACGGCTGGGCGACATCGAAGCACGCGACGCCACAGCGCTCTGGAAGATAGCCGGCCAGGATCGCGACCCCCGTAAACGCGACAGCTCGCGCGGGCGTTAGATGCTTGGGCCGCTTGGTTTGCGCGCACGAGTGGGGTATAATGATGCTGAATTCGCAGGAGCATCTCTTGGCTCGATCCCCTGGACAAGCGCAGGACGCCGCCCGGTCGCGATTGTTCAGTCAGGCGCCGCGCCGCCGCCTCGCCTGGCGCATACTCGTCGTGGCCATGGGCTTGGTCGTGGCGGTAACGACGCTGGCCGGCGGGCTGCTGGTGGGCGTTTACTCCAGCATGGCGGATGTCCTGCCGGCCCCCGTAGAAACCTCGGGCATGCGTCCCTCCGAGGGCGTCCAAGTCTACTCCGCCGACGGCGCGCTGCTGGGGCGGGTGGCGCAGGAGAACCGTGAGTTTATTCCCTCCAGCGAGATCCCGTCGAAGCTTCAACTCGCTGCGGTCGCGGTCGAGGATCGCCGCTTCTACGAGCACCACGGCGTGGACCCGCGCGGGATCGTCGCCGCCCTGCGCGACGACATCATGGGGCGGCGAATCGTGCGCGGCGCCAGCACCATCACCCAGCAGCTCGCGCGCAATGTCTATCTCAGCCCCAGGCGCACCGTCGCCCGCAAACTGCAAGAGATCATCCTCGCGCTCCAGATCGAGCGCCGCTATTCCAAGGAAGAGATCCTGGAGCTCTATCTGAACCAGATCTACTACGGCCATGGCGCTTACGGCGTGAAGGTCGCCTCGCAGACGTACTTCGATAAGCCGGTGGGCGAGCTCAAGCTGGCGCAGTGCGCGCTGCTGGCGGGGATTCCGCAGCGGCCGCGCGACTTCGACCCCTTCCAGAACCCGCAGGCCGCGAAGGCGCGGCGCAACGAGGTGCTCGACCGCATGGCGACTCAGGGCTACATCACGCCCGAGCAGGCCGCGCAGGCCGAGCAGCAATCGCTGGGCCTGGGGCGGCCGAAGAAGCCGCTCGGCTCGCAGGACTACAAGGCGCCCTACTTCACCAACTACGTTCTGCGCGAGCTGGTCGAGCAGCTTGGGACCGATGCCGTCTACCGCGGCGACCTGTCGATTCACACCACGCTCGACTGGGAGATGCAGCGCGCGGCGGAGCGGGCGGTGGAGGAGGGCGTCAGCCGTGCGCGCGGCCTGCACGTCAGCGAGGGCGCGCTGGTGGCCATGGACTACCGCACCGGCGCCATCAAGGCCCTGGTGGGCGGCACGTCGTACAGGAGGGACCAGTATAGCTGCGCGACCCAGGCGCGCCGCCAAGCCGGGTCGGCGTTCAAGCTCTTCGTTTACACCGCGGCGATGGACAGCGGCTTCACGCCGGAGAGCATCTTCCGGGATTCTCCGGTGTCGTATCCCGGCGCCAGCGGCAAGCCCTGGCGGCCGCAGAATGCCGACCGGCGCTACCGCGGTCGCGTGACCCTGCGTACCGCGCTCGTGAACTCGATCAACGTCGTGGCGGTCAAGCTGATGAAGGAGGTCGGCGTTCCCAAGGTCGTTGATTACGCGCATCGCATGGGCATCCGCGACCGCCTCGACCCCTACCTCTCGCTCGCCCTCGGCACCTCGGGCGTCACCGCGCTCGACATGGCGACCGCTTTCGGCGCCATTGCCAACCAGGGGCGTAAAGTCGAGCCCATGGTGGTTGATCGCGTCACCGACCGCAACGGCAACATCGTCGCTGCGTATCAGCCGCAGTCCCACCAGGTGATCTCTGAGGCGACCGCCGCGACGATGGGTGACATGCTGCGCGAGGTGGTGGCGCGCGGAACCGGGCGGCGCGCGCGCATCAAGTGGACGGCCGCCGGCAAGACCGGCACCGCGAGCGATTACAAGGACGCCTGGTTCATCGGTTACACCGACAAGCTGGTGTGCGCGGTGTGGGTTGGCAACCGCGACAATACGCCGATGCGGCGGGTCTTCGGCGGCACCGTGCCGGCGGCGATCTGGGCGAGCTTCATGACCGAGGCGATGCAACTGGAGGAGCAAGGGCACGGCGCCGCCGAGGCGCTGCGCGAGGAGCCGCGTCCCGGGCCGGTTCGGCGGCCGCGCGCGGCTACGGAAGAAGGTACGGTGCTGCGGATCAAGGTCTGCGCGGATTCGGGCAAGCTGGCGCGACCTGAATGCCCAAAGACGCGCATCATGCAGTATCCGGCCGGGCGCGCCGACCTCGCGCCCAAGACCTATTGCGACATCCACGGGCCTAACGCGCAGCCCACGCCTGCGCCGGAGCGCACCATTACCTTGAGCATCTGCGCCGACTCCGGCAAGCTCGCCACCGAGAACTGCCCGCATGTGATCAACAAGAGCTTCCTGCCCAGCGCGGCGCCGACGCAGACCTGTCCCCTGCACCGGGCGCCGCGCGGCACCGATGCCGGCGGAACGCTGTGGTGACGGCGCGGCTGGAGCACGGGCACTCCTGCCCGTGCCCTCCAGGCGGCTAGCCTGGATTATTCACCACCAGCGTGTGGCGGGTGCACACTGTCATTCCGAGCGCAGCGAGGAATCCCCTATCGTTGGCGCTTCCTGGTAGGGGATTCCTCACTCCGCCTTGCTCCGTTCGGAATCACATGAATAATGCGGGCTAGGCCCTTCGGGCCGCCGTTGGCGGTCGGGAGACCTAGCCACAAGAGTGCCTGGGCTCCAAAGTCGCGATGCGCGGGCGGCACCTTCAACAGGTCGCGCTGATCTTGTGCAGCCAGGTCGGCCACACTGCGGAGAACGTACCATCTAATGGGGTTCGTGTATTACCGCAGCAACGCCCAGACGAGGAAATCGTGCCCACGAACCCCGTTCCGGAAGAGTTTCGGGTATCACCGTAATACCCGAAACTCTCTAACCGAGATTATGCATATCGAGCGTGACACGCTCACCCAACAGGTGATGTCACTCCGGAGCCTTGGGGACAGTTACCTATTTCCCGCAAAGAACCGAAGGGGGGCAGCAGAAACCCTTGGGGAAATAGATAACTGTCCCCAGCGGCCCGGAGCACCGCGAGGGGTCCCCTACCGGGGTTGCTGAAGGGCGATAGGGGACGCCTTCGTCCGCCGACGCCTTCGTCCGCCGGAGCGGAACTTCGTCGTCCGCAAAGGCGGAAGCGGAACTGCCCACTTCGCCGAAGTAGCTTCGGCTACGAAGGCTGAATCGTCGCCCGCGAAGGCGGATTCCTCGCGGAGTCTACCCTGAGCGAAGCCGAAGGGCTCGGAATGACATTT
>Ga0315280_10007132_pt1 | contig 15142 bp, 16 predicted proteins | sample YL17G06_40_MG_FD_203697 | JGI IMG/M metagenome (GOLD analysis project Ga0315280, IMG submission 203697) | Sediment microbial communities from Yellowstone Lake, YNP, Wyoming, USA - YL17G06_40 | ecosystem: Environmental > Aquatic > Freshwater > Lake > Sediment | place: USA: Wyoming | collected... | reverse complement strand
CGACGCAGCCCACGTATCAGGTGGTGGTGGCCTGCGGCGACCTCGCGCGCGATCCTCTGGCCGGCGCGGTCCGCGTCGAGCTGCCATGCAACGCCGAGCTTGTGCCCTGCCCCGCAGAGGGCCCTTCACCCCCTCTCGCGGATCTGGTGCCCTCGTCGGTGGGCAAGACGGCGCACGAAGGCCGGTCGCAGGCGTATGTGTGCGGCGGCGGCGTGTGCCATCCGCCCGTTGCTGCCAGCGGCGACCTCTTGCGGCTTCTCGGCACATGTCCGGCGGCCGAGCGGGTCACATCATCGCCCTGACATCCAGCTCGTGCACAAGCCACCCGCCGAGGTGGCCGACGTTGACCAGCGCGAGCATGGCGACGCCGTACGCCACTAGAAACGCCACCTGCAGGACGATGTTGAGCCAGGCCGGCATCCTCTTCTTGAGTATGATCGGAAGCGCGATGATGACCGCGTAGACCACGGCAAGCGCGGTGAACGACGCCCGGCAGAAGTGCGCCAGGCTCTCGTGCTGGTCCAGCACCTTCTCCGCTTCGCCCTCGACGAAGGCGATGTCCGCTCCCGCGTGCCCTGTCGCGACCGATACCCACGCGCCGGCAACGCCGAGCAGCATGAGCACGAACGCCGACACCCCGAAGCATCGGCCCTTTTCCCCGGCGACAAGGCCAATGAGCGCGAACAGGGGGGCCACCAGCAGCAGCGCGATGGGGAAGTGCACCACGAGCGGGTGAAGCCCGCTCCACGTCGGCATCTCGGGAATGCTAAGCTGCATGCCGCCGCTCACCACCTACGTGTTCCGCACGAACCACTCCAGTAGCGCGTCCGCCTCCGACGGGCTCGAGGCCCAAGTGCAGTACATGCTCCGCTCGGGCCGAAGCGCGCGGTGCATCTCCTTGACCTGGTCGGGCGATCCCCAGAGCTGCAGCGACTTCCCTCGGTCCTGGAGCTTCCTGAACATGTCAAGGTAGTCGATATGGTCGCCGCGGCCTGCGCCGGGAACGTACGAGAGCGTCTGCAGGCCGTCGCAAGCCACTAGGGCGTCGGTGTGGACCAACGCGCCGGGCCCGTCCCAGTGGTGGACAACATGCCGCGCGACCGCGGCCTCGGCCTCAAGCGCCGGCAGCACCCATCGCTCGAACATCGGCGGCCCGATCATGCAACAGAAGTCACACTGGAGCGTGGCCGCCCCCTCGAGCGAGTAAGCGCCGCCCCAGTAGCCGAACTCATCCATCCACCCTAGGCTCCTGGCGGTGTCCCACACCTGGCGAAACACGCCGATCGAGTCCGCGACCGCGCGGTCGACCAGCTCGGGCCGCTCGATCAGATCGATGCACAGGCGCTGCGGACCGCGCACGGCCGCGACGAGGTCCATGTTGGTGTGGAGGTCCGGCATCGCGAGGAGCATCTTGCCGCTGAGTCGCTCAGCGGCCAACCGGTAGAACTCCTGCATCCGCAGCCACAGCCAGTTGTCTTCCTGAATGCGCAGCGGCAGCGCGGACTCCCAGTCCTCGACGAAGGGCTTCGACCAGTTCGTATCCCCGGACGACTCGTGCCAGCAGAGCTCAGCGCCGCAGAACACCGCGACCTCATCCGGCCCGAAGCTCAGCCAGAACCCAGGCATCGACTCGCCTGCGTAGTAGGTCGCCTCAGCGTTGATGAGCGCCCGGTCGATGATGTCGCCGATGTCGCCGAAGGTGCGGTCGCGGTAGTCCGAGCCCGGCGCCGTTCGCGCGCCCGGCCTGGGCGCGGTCACGCAGACGAGCGGCCGGTCGATGATGTCGCCGCTGTAGTAGGCCTCCCACCTGTGTGCCGCTTCCTCGATGTCAGGTTTGAACCTAAGCGGGTGGTAAAGCATCAGTACTGCTAGGCTCCCTCCGCTGCAAGGGCCCGGTCTACTCGCGGAGAACCAGTCATGAGCTTCGTTGCGAAAGGACGGAGAGCCGCTTGCCAGCACTGAGGGTTCCGACTGTCGCGGCCTTGGCCTTCCTCCTATCGTGTCTGTGCTTGGCCCAGGATCAGGAGATCACCCTCAGGTACGCGCCGCCAGCCGACCGCACCGACCAGTACAAGATCCATCTGGACGGTAGCTGGCGATCGGGCGAGAGCGCCAAGGTCCCATTTGAGGCTGAGTACCACCTCAGCCTCAGGGTCGAGTCGGTCGACGCGGAGGCGGGCACCCGCACCATCAGAACGCTGTTCGGTCCCGGCCGAGTGGCCGTCAAGGGCAGGCTCTGGCCCTGGACCTTGGAGGGTAAGGCCTACGCGACGGTCCGCGACGCGTCGAACCAGATCGTCGACGTCAGGAGCCACGCACCCGTCCCGGGGCCCCGGTCCGGCGACTTCGCGGCCCTGTTCCACGACCTCGGGTTCGGGACGATCATGCCGCCCGATCCCGTGAGTGTCGGTGACACGTGGGATGTCGACATCACGGAGGAGCCGCTGATCTTCGAGCCCACTGCCGACGACAAGAAGGACCGCAAGGTGGAGGGTCGCTTCTCCGGCAAGCTCGTCGAGTGGCGCACCGTGGCCGACCTGCCCGTTGCGACCATCGAGTTCCGCAACAGCTTGAAGGCGGCGAGCGCGGCCGGCACGGTCACGTCTCGGTGTGAGATGAAGACGACGCTGGACGGCACCGACGGGTGGCTGCTGAAGGCCGAGGGCAGGTTCTCGATGGTGATCCAGTCGCCGGATGGGGAGCGCACGCTGTTCGATGATCTAGCGGTGACCACCGAGCGCGTCATAGAGGCGCCGGCGGCGGAGACGCCGCCCCCGTAGTGCCGCTTGACGGCGAGTGACCTTTCTGCAAGAACTAGCGCCCGGGGGCATGGAGGGAGAGCGGTCGTGCCAGAGGCCGGTACGGAGGAGCGCGTCGGTGGGAAGGTCGCCGGCGCCGCCTCGGCGATCGCTCTCATCCACCTGTCAGCGCGTGTCCTGGGGTTCGTCGAGAAGATGCTCACCGCGAGGTACTTCGGCACCTCCGACCGCGCCGACGCGTACACCGTCGCCGTCAAGGTGCCGTCGACCATCTTCTACGGCTGCGAGAAGATCCTGAACCCCTCCTTCATTCCCTCCTTCATCGACATCAAGAAGCGCGAAGGCGAGCAAGCCGCCTGGCGCCTGGCGGGCACCACGATCCTGTTGCAGGGCATCATCCTGGGTGTGCTCGTGATCGCCGGGCAGTTGCTGGCCCAACCTCTTGTGTTGCTCGTCGCCCCGGGATACGCGCCCGGCACACCGACCGGGAGCCCCGAGAAGGTCGAGCTGACCGTCAGGCTCATGAGGACCATCTTCTCATCGGTGATGTTCCTCGGCATCTCCTCGACGACGTACTGCATTCTGAACGCCTACAAGCGCTTCGCCACTCCCGCGCTGGGTGACGCGTTCTGGAAGGTCGGCACGGTCGCGGGGCTCATCGTTCTCTACGGCCGGCTGGACATCTTCGCGCTGGCCATCGGGTTCGTCGCCGGAGCGGTCCTGAAGCTCGGCACTCATGTCGTTGCGCTAGGCAGGGCCCTGCTGAAGCTGCGGGTCGGGATGACGCTCTCGGACCCGACCTTCCGGCGGATGATCCTCCTGATGCTGCCGATGGCGTTCGGGTTCGCCTACTCGGAGCTCAGGGCGCTGTTCGACATCCGCTTCGCGTCCCCGTTGTCGCCCGGAGCGGTGGCTGCGCTCAACTACTCCCGCACGATCACCGACCTGCCGTACCAGGTCGTCGCGTACGCCCTGGGGATCGCGCTGTTCCCGTTCCTCGCGGAGCATGCGTCGTCGGAGCGCTGGACAGACCTCAAGTCCCTCTTCATGAGCAGCATGAGGATGCTCGTCTTCCTGTTCGTCCCGACGACGGTTGCGCTGTTCATCCTCAGCGAGCCGACGCTTCGCGCGATCTACCAGAGCGGGGAGTTCAACGAGGAGTCGCTCAGGCTGACCGTGCCCGCGCTGGAGTTCTATGCATTGGGGATGCTCGCGCAGGCGCTCGAGTGCGTGATCCTGCAGACCTTCTACTCGCTCAAGAACACCCTTGTGCCGACTCTGATCGGCCTGGGCACGACCGCGCTTCACATCGGGCTGTCGTGGTGGCTTGTGAACACGCTCTCCGCGGACGACCCGCGCGGGCTCGCGCTGGCGTACACCCTGGCGCGCTACGTGAAGGTGATCGTAGCCTTCGGCTTCCTCGCCGTCGCGGTGAAGGGTCTCCCGCTGGGCCCACACGCTGGTTTTGTCCTGAAGGTGCTCATTGCGTGCGCTGCCATGGCCCTCGTGATGCACCTCGCCTACGGCGGCATCGTCACGTGGCACCCGCTCACCGGCCGCAAGGACGCCATAGCGGCCTTCGGCGCATGCGCGGTTGTTGGCGGCACGGTCTACATCATCGCCTCGACGCTTCTGGGAGTGCCCGAGGTGCGCTCGGCGGCGAGGCGGATAGGGGAGAGGGTGAAGAGGGGGTAAGGGGGCGGACCTGTGGTGCACTCGGGCGCTTTCTAGAGTGCCCTGCAGGACCTCTGTGCCCCTGCCGCCGAACATACGTGTGAGGTAGCTTGCCTATGACTCCTAACAGCCTGTATCTAGGCGATAACCTGCGGGTCCTTCGCGAGCACTTCCCGGACGAGTGCGTGGACTTGGTTTACCTGGACCCGCCCTTCAATTCGAAGCGCACGTACAACTACGTATTCCAAGCGGCAGCGGGCCCGGGCGACACGGCGCACATCAGGGCGTTCTCCAATACGTGGAGTTTCGAGCGTGCGGCCCACGGAGGAGGAAGGCAGGGCGCATGACATTCGACAGCCGAGAGGCGCTGTTCTACACCCTTCTAGCGCTCACGCCGGGGTTCTTCCTGGACAGATGGCTTCGGGCCATTGCGCCTCGCTTCAAGGGTGAGAAGGAGTACGACGCGCTACGGTTCCTTGGCCTGAGCGTAGTGTCATATGTCCTGTGGTGCCCCCTTCTGTACGACATGATCAACAGACCGGCAACCTATTCCGCGCATCCGTGGCTTCAGGCGCTGCTCTGGCTGCTCATTGTGGTCGGCTGGCCCAATTTGGCGGGATGGACACTCCATTGCGTGTGGCAACAGCGAGGCGCGGCACTTGCCAAGCGACCCCGGTGGCAGAGGGCGAGTGTCGAATTCGTGCGCAGGCGCCTCGGGGAGTGGTTGCGCCCTGGCGAGCATCCCATCCCATCAGCCTTCCAGTATGCCTTTCAGGGACGTCCCGCTTGCCACGTGCTGGTGACACTTGACGACGGCAGCCAGATCCTGGGACTATGGACAAAGGACGTAAGCCAGGAGGGCCTGGAGGCGTTCGCGTCATCGGACCCCGATGAGCGCGACCTCTTCCTGCCCTATGTGTACGTCCAGGACGGAAGCGGGGACTGGGTGTGCCCCTCTCCTGCGTCAAGCATGTGGCTACCGATGGGCAACGTGCGCCACATAGAGTTCATCGAGCTAGAGGACCGTGCAAGGAGTTGAGATCGCTATGCCGATCAAAGATCGCGGGCCGGACGAGAAGCTGACGCGCGTCAGGGAGGGCTTTACGGCAGCAGCGAGGCGGGTGGAGGACAAGCCCGAGCGCGGGCTGAGGCCCAGCACGCCCGTGAACCCTAGGCCGGTTGCAGAGAACCCGCCGCCACCTCCGCCAAAGGATCGTCCCTCACCGGTCAAGCCGCCGCCCTCCAAGGACCGGTAGCGACTGCCGCCGACAATCCCCCTCGCCCTGGCCAGTCGCGGGTCACCCGTCGGCTAGTCCGTCCGACGGTTCGAAAGACTGGCTGAACTCGTTGCTCGCCTCACGCTGCCGGCGCGCCGGCGCCCGCCTTTACCTCCCCGCCAACCTCTCGTACCCGCACCCCGACAGAACCTGGTAGTAGTGCTCGGTCACTACGGGCACCCAGACCTTGTCGCGGCGGTACTCGTGGGGGAGGTAGGTGAGCGAGGGCGCGCCGGGCTGGGCGAGGGCCGCGTCGCCGAGGATGCCCTCGGACCGCAGCTCCTCGAGCTCGGCCCGAGGGAGAATGTAGTGGAGGTTGCGCAGCGTGTCGCGCGCTATAGCCTGTCCGCCAAGGGTCTCCACGGCCGTCCACAAGTTGAACCGCACGAACCCATCCGCAGCTACTTCGCGGAAGCTTGTCTTGCCGAGGCTGGAGGTGCCGTGGAGCACCATCTTGCCTCCCGCGACGGCGCCGATCTCCCTCGCCCGCTCCGCGTGATAGCGCGCGCGTTCGGCGGTCGCGCGGTGCTCTGTGCCCACGTTGACCACGATGAGGTCGACGCCCGTCTCGTCAAGGAAGAGCTTCGCGTCCTCCGGGCGCGTGAGGTCGTCGAACGGGACGGCGGCGCCCGACACGGGGAGCTCGTCGACCGCTCCTTCGACCAGGTACGTGTCGCCCCACTGCTCCATGAACCGGCGGGTCATCTTGCGGTTCTCCCCGAGCGGCCTCGCCGAAGCGTCGTACATCACGGAGCCGAAGGTGCCTCTGCCGAGCTCGAACAGGTCCTGGTCCAGGTCGGGCTGCCCATGGTCGAGGTGAGCGTGAACGCGCAGATGCCCGAAGGGTCCGCCCAGCCGGAGAAGGCCCTTGATGTCGGCCTCGAACGCGAGGAGACCTTCGACCGCGCACCCGAGCGAGGTGTAGTTCGGGAGCTGGCTCCGCCCCTCGTACCGCCCGGTCACGCTGATGCAGATGGGGAGGCCGGGGACCCCTAGCTCCGGGCCAAGCCGCGTCGCGGCCGTGAAGATGCACTCCAGGGTGTCCCGGTTCTCGACGTTCAGCCCCGGGATCAGGAACCCGAGCTCCGCGGCCTCGCGGTACAGCTCCCGCACCTGGTTCGCGTCGGTGTACAGAGGCATCTGCGCCCCTCCGAGTGGTCGCCGCCCCGGCCCGGAGCGTATGCTATCATACTGACGCACGCAGGGGAGAGGACCCGGGCTCGGTGGCGGAGCGACCAAGAGACCCGCGCCGCTCTCGCGAGCGGACCATCCTACACACAGGCGAGCCCTATGCGCCCGATCTCGACCTAGACGCGGATGTCGTGATCCTCTATGGCATCAACGACACGCTGGCCGCGAGGATCCGGTCGTGGGCCGGCCAGGGGTTCGCGTGCCACGCCATGACGGGCGCCTCGTGGGGGGACTATCAGGACTACGTCTACGGCCGCTGGGACGGGTCCGACCACAGCGACGAAATCCAGGTGGGCCGCGACGGGACGCCGATCACCCACGGCGGCGACGTGTACTACATGCACCCCTCGCCGACCTACGTGGCGTACCTCGCCGACAAGGCGCTGGCAGCGCTGGAGGCCGGGGCTGCGGCGGTGCACATTGCCGAGCCCGAGTACTGGGCCGATGCCGGGCACTCGGCGGCCTTTCGCGACGAGTGGCAGCGGCAGTACGCGATTCCCTGGGTGCCGCCCCATGGGTCTGTGGACACCCGGTATCGCGCATCGAAGCTGATGTACGCGGTCTTCGGCGCGGCGCTCGAGGCGATGGTGAAGCTCGCTCTCGAGCGGGCGACCGAGCGAAAGCTGGAGCCTCGCTTCTACGTCTCGACACACTCGCTCCTCAACTACGCTCACTGGAACCTGGTCGCCCCCGAGAGCCGTCTCGCCGCTCTCGACGATTGCGAGGGCTTCATCGCCCACGTCTGGACCGGGTCGGCACGGGCGCCGTGCCACTACCGCGGCGTGCGACGAGAGCGTCCCTTTGAGACGTCCTACCTCGAATACGGGGCGCTGCTGAACCTCGCGCGCGCATCCGGGCACCGCATGTGGCTGCTGGTGGACCCGGTCGAGGACGACCCGGATAGGAGCTGGCAGGAGTACCGGCTCGACTGGCGCGACACGGTCGTGGCGGCGCTGCTGTGGCCCGAGGTGTGGCGGTACCACGTGATGCCATGGCCTGAGCGGGTGCTCAGGGGTGTCTACCGGGTCGCCGCGCCACCGGCGCCCAACGGCCGGGGAGCGTCGCCCAGCTCGGTGAGGGTGCCCATAGACGAAGGACACGCGGCGGAGATCCTCACCGTGTCCGCCGCCATGGCGGACATGGACCAGCACGCGGTCGAGTGGGACTGCGGCGCGACCGGCTGCGGCATCCTCATCTCAGACACGATGATGTTCCAGCGCCTCGATCCGGGTGCTTCGGACGCCGATCTGGGTTTCTTCTTCGGCCTCGCGCTGCCACTCTTGAACGCCGGCATCCCCGTGCAACCGGTGCAGCTCGAGTTCGCGCCCACGCCGGGCTACCTGAGCCGGTATGACGTCCTCTTCTTGAGCTACGAGGGTCAGAAGCCGCCATCACCGGAGTGCCACAGCGCCCTACGCGACTGGGTGCACGCGGGCGGCGTGCTCGTCTACGTCGGCGACGATACGGACCCGTACGATCGCATCGGTGAGTGGTGGAACACCGCAGACGGAGCCCGGCCCTCGCCGAGGGAGCACCTCTTCGAAACCCTCGGCCTGCATCCGTTCGCGGAGCCCGGCCTCCACCGTGTACGCAACGGTGGGGTCGTGTACGCCCGCGCAAACCCCACGGGCTATGCTCGCGCTGTCGACGGCCCGGAGCGGGTCATCGCGCTCGCGGAGCGCGCGTACCAGCGTCGCAACATGGCCCTATCGACAACGGGCCACATCATCCTACGGCGCGGACCGTACGTGATCGCGGCCGGGCTGGAGGCCGCGGCGGTGGCGGAGTGCAGGTGCCTCGAGGGTCCGTTCATCGACCTGCTGGGCCCCCACCTGCCGGTCGTTCGCGACGTCGTGATCCGCGCCGGCGACCGCAGGCTACTGGTCGACATCGAGCGTGTGGAGGGCCCCCGCGACCGGGTGCTGTGCTCCGCGTCTCGCGTGCACAATCAGCGGCGTGTCGGGCGGCGGTTCGGCTTCACGTCATGTGGACCGTCGGGCACAGTGGCCCTCACGCGGGTTCGGCTCAGCTCCCGCCCGCGGTCCGTGCACGTCGCGGGGGTGACGGCGGGCTGCGAGGCACGCTGGCATCCGCGCAGCTCAACGCTCCTCGTCGAGTACCCGAACTCGCCCACCGGGCAGGTCGTGTCTATCGACCTGGGTGGGTGAAGGGGCCTTGACTGCGAGCCCCAGGTGGTGGAGTCTAGGGAACGCGGCCACAGCGGGCCCCAACCGGCGGGTTCCTGCCGAGAAGCTCAGGGGGCTGATTCATGGTACTCATCAAGCTGACACAACTCGAGGACGGGAGCATAAAGGCCGAGACCCCGCGGCAGACCATCGGCTACTTCGATGACGTGACTCTGCAGGAAGTGAGGGAGTACCTGGCCGACCAGGCCACCGAAGTGGGCGAGTCCGTCAGGTTCGTGGATCACTTCGAGGAGCGCGAGGAGCCGCTCAACATGAAGTACCTGATGAAGGGGAAGCGCAAGAAGTAGCTACCACCTACGAGGTGTGGGTCGTTGCCGAGATGACGACCGGCAGCTCGGACAGGTCGGCGATCATCCGGCGTGCTGCTCTGTCGCCTTGCACGACCGTGCCGATCCTTACTACCCCGTCCTCATCCGCTCGGGAGATGCGCACCTCGTCCCCGCTCGCGCCGTACCGCTCCAAGATCGGTCGCAGCCGCCCCTCGGCGTCGGGGGTGTCCCAGCAGTCGATCCTCACCAGCACGGAGCGCTTGGACCACCGCCGCTCGACCCAACCCAGGACAAGCAGCGCGACAAGCGCCCCTGCGGCGGCCGCGACCCCACCGAAGTACCAGCCCGCGCCAACGGCGACCCCGACCGACGCCGCCACCCAGAGCGACGCGGCGGTGGTCAGACCCATCACGCTGTCGCCGTGCCGTAGGATCGCTCCGGCGCCGATGAACCCGATCCCCGTGACAACTGCGGCCGCCAGCCTGCTGGGGTCGGCCGTCTGTCCGACGGTGAGCGGGGCGAACGAAACCATCGTGAGTAGGCAGGCGCCGATCGCCACCAGGATGTGAGTCCTGATCCCGGCAGGGCGACCGTGGAGCTCCCGCTCGATGCCCAGGAAGGCTGCCAGCAGGCCGGCGACAACCAACCTTAGAAGGGCTTCCACGTCGCCAGGCGTCTCGCCCAAGGGTACGCTCCCTCCCACGAGCAGCGACTTCGGGGCGAGGGTACGACCGCGCCTGCTGCCTGTCAACGAGCGGAGAGGCGGCTTCCGAATGAGGATTGTGCCCTACGCCGGCCAGGCGGTCGGCCCGATCCTGTCCCTGTACAACGCCGCCACCGCGCGAGTTCCGATAGGGTTCCCGGCCTCGGAGGGTGAGTTCGTCTCCTGGCTCGATGGGTCATCGCGGCGGCTCGACGTCGAGCGGACGGCCCTCGCAATGGACGGAGACGCAGTGCGCGGCCTTGCTAGATACGGTCGCGGCGGGCCCGACGCAAAGCCTGACCACTGGTACACGGTCGAGCCGGGCGATGGAGCTATCGCGTGCCTGTGGACCGAGCCGGGCGACCTGGAGGCGGCCCTTCCGCTCGTCGACGCAGCACTGGCGGACCTTGCCGATCTGGAATGCGGCCGCATCTGGGCATTCGAGGATGAGCTCGGGCCGCGGTTCTACAACGGTGGTTTCGGGTCGCTCTCGGTCACCATGGGCGAGGTCGGCCGGGCTCTCACGATGCGCGGCTTCGGCGTACACGCGTCGGAGTTTCACATGCTGCGCGAGCGGCTGGCCGACCTTCGGCGCGCTGAGGAAGCGGCGTGCAAGGTGGTGTTCGACGTCAGGACGACCCGCACGGAGTCGGGCGAGTGGTGCGTCGATGCCACGATGGACAGCGGCAGCCCCGTCGGTCAGTGCGTATGGGCGCCTATGTCAAGCCACAGCAACAATCCGGACGCGAGGCGGTTCGGCTACGTGTGGTGGCTCGGGATCGACGGGCAGTTCCAGGGGATGGGCGCCGGCAGACGACTGCTGCTGATCGCCATGAGCCAGATGCGCGATAACGGACACGAGGCAGTCGTCTTGACCACAGGCGCCGACAACAAGCCGGCGCAGTCGCTCTACATGTCCGAGGGCTTCCACGTGACCGACGTGTCGATGATATTGGGGAGACCGCTGTCAAACGGCAGGCGCGCCGAACAACACGAGCGGGATTCGCGTTAGGTTTGTGTGGAGTCGTGGCAAGAGGTACGCGGTGGCTCCGCCTCGGGCGGGGTTCTGGCGCAGATGGGCCCGAGGCCGGCCGCACGAGGAGAAGCCGCAATGATGCACCGCAAGCGCAACGCCGGGGTGCGCCGGTCGGCCTTCACGCTCGTTGATACGACCATCGCCCTGCTGATCCTGGCCGGCCTCGTTCTGATCGGCGGGCTCGCCCTCAAGAGTCTCAACAGCACGTCCAACCCACGCGAGGCAGCGGCCGCGGTCGAGCAGGGCGCCGGCGAGCAGTAAGCGGACGGCAAGGGAAGGGTTCCCGCGCCTTACACGGAACCTTCGCCCCGCCAGGGGAGCCGCGCCGTACGCGCCGCCCTGTGTCATGTCCATCACCTCACTCGGAGGCGGTTCCACGTGTCACGCATCAAGACGCTGCTTTTCGCCGGGGGCGAGATCCACGACTACCAGGGCTGCGGGGACGAGGTCGAGCGCATCCTCCGGCCATGCGACACCCTCGACATCACCAGAGTGGACAACGACCTCTCGGTGCTCGAGGGAGACGGCCTCGCGCCCTACGATCTGATCGTGTTCTACTACACGATCGGCGACATCACGTCCGCGCAGAAGAACGGTCTCCTCGAGTGGGTCGCGAGCGGCAAGGGCTATGTCGGCATCCACTCGGCCGGCGACTCGTTCCGCGAGTGCCCCGAGTACAGGGCGATGGTCGGAGGCTGGTTCGTGACCCACCCGCACTACCGGAAGTACCAGGTCAGCGTCGTTGACCCCGAGCACCCGATCACCAAGGGGATCGAAGAGTTCTGGGTCGAGGACGAGCAGTACATCCTGGACTACGACCCCAGAGTCCACGTCCTTGCGTCAGCCCTTTGGAAGGGCACAGCGATGCCTTGCGTCTGGACCAAGAGCTGGGGCGCCGGCCGCGTCTTCTACGTCTCACTCGGACACGACCCTAACGCGTGCAAGAATGAGACATTCGCGACACTGCTCGGGCGCGGCGCGCTGTGGGCCGGCAGGCCGGAGGGCTAGCGAGCTGATGTCCCTTATCCACTCATTCTGGGACCGGGGAACGTACGCAATCGTTGGCGCTCGCGCCACGGGGCGCACCCTTATCCGAATGTTCGCGAGCGCGCTTGAGCGATCCGGCAAGACGGTCTTCCTCGTCGACTCAAGAGGCGGGACACTGGGCAAGCGCCCGGTGTGCCCCTCGCTCGCCGAACTAGGGCGCCCGGTGGACGCGGCGCTCATAGTCTGTGAGCCGGCCAGAGCGCTCGACGCTGTTCGAGAGTGCCTGGCCGCGGGAGTGACGCGCGTCTGGCTCGACTCGCGTGGGAACAGCAAGGAAGCGGCGGAAGCGGCGCGCGCTGCGGGCGCCGAGCTGGTGGAAGAGCGGTGCCCCCTGCTCACGATACCGAACGCGGGCTTCATCCACGGGCTGCACCGCTCGCTGCTTAGAGCCTTCGGGCGCCTGCCGGCGGACTGAGGGCGGCCCGGCTCACCGCATCACAATGTTGGCGGCCCGCGGCCGGGCTTCGGTCAGGCTGACGGATCGCTCCTCGGTACCCTTCTTGACGCTGTACGTGCCCAGCGGGACACCCTCGAGCTTTAGGTGGTACTTCCCGTCCTCTTGCTTGAGGTGCACGGGCTTCCTGATAGGGCCCTCGGCCAGGAGATCGGTCGATCCTCCGGCCTCCGTCAGTGTGACGTCGCCGGGCCCATCCGCCACGATCTCGATGACCCCATAGGCCTTGCTCTTCTCCACACGAGGACCGGGCTTCACGGTGACGGTCTCGGGAGAGGAGACCGGCGGTCGGAACTTGATGGTGAGCAAGCTTGAGTAGGGCTCCTTCGTGTCGGGGTCGACCGGGAAGTTGATGTCCAGGATGGCGTGCAGGCCGTCCTTGTCGCGGAACATCGTGATGTCACGCGGCTCGGAAACGGTCGACGGCATCTGCTGCCACGAGACCTCGCCCGACTCCCTGTCGTAGCTCTTGTATTGCACGCCGCAGGCGCGTCCGTCCGGCCCGGCGCCAGGTTTCGGCCACACCCAGAGAGGGTAGAAGACGACGTCCCGTGTCTCCTGCTCCTCCCCCAGTTGCTCCGGTACGACCGGGGGCTGAGCTGCCGTGGACTGGGAAGGCTGTGGCTTCAGTCCGCCCGACAGCAGACCCTTGGCGGCCCAGACCGCGACCCCGCACAAGACTGTCCCCAGAACGCCCACAACTATTCCGACGAGGAAGGGAGTCAGCGCGAACGTGCCGGCCTTCACCGGTGCCTCGTCGGCGATCGGTGGGCGAGGGTGTAGGACCGCCGCGACCGCTTGCGCCTCGGTGAGCGACGTCTCCGCCGGGGCCTCCGGGGCGTCCGGCCCTTCCGGAGGGACCGCGTCCGCGCCCGGGACGGGCACCTCCCCGATGAGCACCGTCGACACCGGCGCCTGCGGCCCGGACGGGGCTGCAGGCGCCAACGGGGCCACCGGTTCCTCGGGGCCGGGCTCGCCGCTCTCCGACCTGGGCACCGGGAGCGGGCCCGGCCTACGGACTCCCGGGGGCGGGAACAACTCGTCCAACTCAGCGTCGTTGGCGAGCTGGCAGCGACCCAGATGCACGACGACGGCTGCAACGTTGCCGCGGCCGCCCTGCTGGTTTGCCGCGCGCACGAGACGCTCGACCGCGACGGCCGGCGCCGGACTGCCCACGAGGATGCGCTGCAGTAGCGAATCGTCGACCTCGCGCCAGAGCCCGTCCGTGCAGAGCAGAAGCACGTCCCCAGGCTCGAAGACGAACACGCTCACCTTGGGGGTGGGCGGCACCGGGTACCCGAGGGCGGCGCCCGGGTCAGGGTCAAACTCATCGGCGGACACCGGCCCGTCGTCGATTGTCAACCTAGCAAGGGCGCGTGTCTGCCCATCGATGCGGTAGGCGCGCGAGTCGCCCACGTGAGCCACGCAGACGTTCGCGCCCTCCACATATGCTGCGGTCAGCGTCGTGGCCATCCCGGCCACGCTGAGGTTGTTCTCCGCGTTCTGGCGAAGCTGACTGTCGATCCTGGTGAAGACGTAGCGCAGGTAGTCGGCCCCGCCGGTGAACCCGTCTCCAAGCCTGCGCAGCAGCGCGTCGCCGTGCCTGGCGTAGGCCTCGACGGCTTCCTCCAGGAGGTTGATGGCCTGCGCGCTCGCGACACTCCCGCCCTTGCGGGTGCCTACGCCGTCCGCAACGGCGTAGAGGGACGCGCCGGAGCTGAGCCGCAACATGCAGAGCGAGTCTTCCTCCGGGCGGCCCGCCCCTCGAGCCACCGTCCCCACGTCGCTTCGGCCGGAGGACTCTAGTTGCAGTTCCGTTTCCTGCGCCATGACTACGCGTCCGCCCTATCCTTGGTCTGCGCCCGGCAGCGAGCAAGTCACTCCGCCGGAGCCGCCGGCTCTCCGATGATCACCGGGACCGGGTACGTGAACACGCGGTGGCTCAGGATCCCGTAGGCACGGTAGATCCCTGGGGGCACGGCGTCTCCGTTGTTGTCGACGAGCGGCCAGTACTCGACGAACACCAGCGCGTTGTCCGGCGGGATCGTCAGGCGACCGGTCGGCTTGTTGCGCTCCGACTGGCCGACGCCGGTGATCGACGGGTCGGACAGGCCGGAGCGCGGCCCGGGCTTCCACGACTCGTCCGCCACGGTCAGCGTCTTGATACGCCCCCCGGTCCAGCGGTGCCGCGACCAGCGCCAGACTTCCTTGCCGTCGCGCTCGACGATGAAGTCGTGGTCATAGCCCGCCAGGCTGGTGATGCTCACGGGGAAGGCCGTGTCGTTCTTGAAGATCATCCGGAGCATCACGCCGCCGGGCTCGTGCGCCGACTGGGGCGGTCCCGACGTCTCGAGCACGCAGAACGCGCCTTGGGAGGACTGCCACTTGAACACCTCGGTCGGATCGATCGTCAGGAGGCCGTCCGGGTGAGTCACCACGTGGCCGCGGACGATCACGCGCTTCCCGTAGGTCCAGTCCGGATGCAGGAATTGCTGCTTGAAAACAAGGTCCTCAGGCCGATTGTA
>Ga0315280_10007131_pt1 | contig 15144 bp, 18 predicted proteins | sample YL17G06_40_MG_FD_203697 | JGI IMG/M metagenome (GOLD analysis project Ga0315280, IMG submission 203697) | Sediment microbial communities from Yellowstone Lake, YNP, Wyoming, USA - YL17G06_40 | ecosystem: Environmental > Aquatic > Freshwater > Lake > Sediment | place: USA: Wyoming | collected... | reverse complement strand
GGTTGTCGCGCCTGGAATGGCCATGTATTCACCCTGAGCTTGCTTTTCCACATGAAACACCCTTTTCGGTTTTAATGCACGGACAACCTATTAAACTTAATGTGGGAAATCTTGGAGACAGCTCCCGAAAACCCGAACAACATAGATAGGGTCCGACTGGTGGGAGAAGCGTGATAGCAGGAGATTCAATACAGGCACTTGTACATCCCTTCAGAACCGGGTCTTGTTTCAGTTGGAACAACACTGACATTCAAGATGTGACTTCTATTGACCCAATAAACATCGGAATCCAACGCGCGCTTCGTTGTGTACGAGACTCCCAAGAACAAGGGTCGTGCTGATATGACCGAGCCGCGCCCGTGCGAAGCTTCCTGACTATTCCCTCACGCCGTACGTTTTTCTCATTTCCTTGTTTATGTCTTGTACTGTCTTAAGCAATTCCGGCCTACGATAAGATGCCGCGAAGGAAATAAAAGCTTCCAGATCCTTTGGCAAGCATTTGCCTCCGAACGCTTTTCCATGTATAGTTCCATATACTCCAATGCGGGAATCAAGTGATGCTATTTTGGACACCATATCTGAGTCTATCTGCAGTTCCCTGCAAATCAAAAACATTTCATTCCAGAATGATATCTTGGTTGCCAGCATACAATTGGAGGCATACTTTATCATTTCAGCGACTCTGAGTTCAGTTCTGCAAAGCGGTTTTCCCAAAGGTCTGTAAAGCTCCTCCAAAACATCTCCTGACTTCTTGTCATACTGTCCTACAACGATCCTCTCTTGAGAAAGAAAGCTTCTCGCATATGAAGCGTCTTTTGTCCATGAACGTTCGATCATGGTCATGAACTCTGGGTTTACACAGATCCCGAATTCTCCAGCATGTTTTTTGGAATATTTTTCAAGTATTGGGATAACTACTTTTTCCGTTGTTGTTGGCACAACCGTGCTTTTTATTGAAACAACATGATAAGTATCCCGCGACGCCAACGCCTTCCCCAGAAGACTCGATGCTCTTTTGATGTAGCTCAAATCGATTCTTCGATTTTTCGTAGGTGTCGGCACGCAGACAAAGGAGACATCGGAGCACTCCACCGCATAGTTGATATCTTGTGTGAAATTAGGAAGGTTTTTCCTGACAACATCATAGAAGACTACTTCATGGCCCATTCTTCGGAAACTCTTTCCGAGATGTTCGCCGACCCACCCGCTTCCGACTATGGCTACTCTTTTCATAGTTGATTTACCTCGTGTGAACGAGCAATGTTGCCGAAAGTAGTTTATGAATGTTTCAGCGCGCACTAATCTGCGCGCGAGCGCGATCTAGAAATTTAGAGCTCTGACCAGCACACTGCCATAGATTTTACCTAGAATATGGGAAGTGAGCTGAACTAGATAGAGAGAATTTACTCCTCTCTCATGACTATGATTCATTGAACCGATTATGGCTTTTGCATACTTCCTGTATATGTCAGGATCGATTCTGGGAGTCTTTAAATGATATTTTGCCAGTTTTGAACTAGCTACTCCATACTGGAAATATTTCTTGGTCAAGCGTACGTATGTGTCTGGAAAACTATGAAGAACTATTATAGAAGGATCATACTGCAAACGACCTGGGAATCTTTCGATCATTCTCCAATACAAATCAATGTCTTCTCCATTGTTTCTGAAGAATTCGCTAAATCCTCCGATCCCTAGGAGTGATTCTCTGCGATATGCGCAGTTGGCGGTAGTGAAGGATCCGCGTAGGAATTTGCTACAAGACCTTTGCATCTGTAATGGGAATTGCATAATTTCGTTAATGAAGACATTTCCACTAAAGGCTTCGATATGATTCCTTGGGGTAGTTGGCAAAATCCTCCCCCCAACGCCGACAGTGGTTGAGTTCCTGCGAAAACAATCATCTATTCTTTTAATCCAAGTTCTATCGGGAACGCAATCTGAGTCAGTAAATGCTATTATGTCATTCCTGGAATTCTTTACTCCAATATTCCGCGCCCTTGCTAGATTTCTCTGGGGTTCAAGAAACACCTCAACTGGGTATCTCATTGCCTCAGCAATTGTTGAATCTTTGGAAAGCCCATCAACAATCTCTACCTGATTTGGCACGATGTCGCTTTCTTCGAATATCCTTCGAAGGACCCTTGAAATGCGCCCCTCGCTATTAAGGGTCGGAATGACTACGCTGATGTCAGCCTTGGGTGGCAGTACTCTATCCTCCCAAAAGCATAAGAAATGTGAAGAGAACTAGAAGGGATATTGCGGAACTCCTCATTCTGATAGTTTTCCAGCGCCGACTGCCCGAGACTTGTTCTTCTGTGTAGATGAATCTATGCTGTAGCATTCCCAAGTTACCTTTTAGGAGACATTCCATGGAAAAGCCAAGTTCGAACAGCACGCCAAACAGCAGAGACAAGAATCTTGAAGGGATATTTCTCCAACTTCTCTTCATCGTGTTAACTTCTAGGTCAAGAGATTGTACAAACATCTTGAAGAACAACCAGATGAGAGGAAACATGGCAGCAAGCAGGCTACCTGCAATCAGGGTTTTGTATGCAAACAATACTTCCAACAAAAAGAGGATCAATAGATCTGTAGGAAAATCAAGGAACGCATTTTCGGGGTGTTTCTCAACAAGATGGTATTCGCCTCTTCCAAACCTGAATGCTCTCTCAATGAACTGGGGTAATTTGGTCCATGTTTCGCGAGTATGATAGGCCTTGGCATTAGGATTGCAGCGAATCTTGTACCCTGAAGAGGTTACGCGGTACCCGAGATCCACATCTTCTCCACATTCTTTGGGAAGCATTACGGGCTCGAATCCGTTGACCTCATCAAGTATCTCTTTTCTGAAAGAGATATTTGTGCACGGACCCCAAGAAACATGCTCTTTCCACTCTGCCCACTGGAAAGGCTGCAAAAAGGGCATCTTCTCTATTACGTCCCATAGCCAAGTTTTCTTGCCCTTAAACTCAGTTAGACCGATGCATCCCCCTATTTCCTGATCGATGTAGAATTGCGCATGTTCATTCAGCAAGTTGGGTTCTGCTTCGCAGTCTGAGTCCATAAAGAGAATTATCTGAAACCTAGCAGCTCTTATGCCGAAGTTTCTTGCTTCGGACACTGTTCCATGCAAATAATGGTAAACTGCGCCAAACCTTCTGCAAAGCGATTCAATCGTTAGCCTGCTTTCGTCTTCGGAGCTGTCGACCACGATGACCTCGACCGGATCAGAAGTGCGTTTCCGGGCTCTAGCAAGGCTTTCCAGAAGATTCCCCAAATAACAAGACCTTGCCTTCGCTGGAACAACAACCGACAGCCCCATCTATCCCACCTACGTTAGCGCTTGAATGAACACAAGTAGCACGAGACCGGTGATCAGACTCCAGCTTTGTGAGATCCTATCGTTCCACTCAAATATAAGTTGTCCTGGTCCGTAGAGAATCTTTTTGTGGAGCATCGAAAAGCTGAGATTTCCCAAGGATTCGGAGATTGCACCTACTTCGAACGCAATCACAAACAAGAGGGAAAGATAGTTCGTCAGAAAAAGAGATCGTTCTCTTCTGCGTGACTTGAGAGTTCTTAAGGCAGCATATACTGTTGGAACATATAATATCCACACCACCAAGAGCGTAAGCATCTTCCAACCGAAGCCAAAAAGCGCGAGAATTCCGACGCACACAGATATCAGAAGCAAAACAGTCGTGAATTTGGGGAACTCCGTGGCTGATAAGTCTGGATAGTGCTTAAGTATATGAAAATCTGTCCTTCCCCACCTGAATACTTTCCTGCAGAAACCCAGAAACCTACTCCATGTTTCTCGGCTGTGTTTGACCATAGCCTTCGGGTTACACTTTATCTTGTAGCCTAGTTTGTTGATTCTCAGTCCGATTTCTACGTCTTCACCGCTGAAATCAAAAGGAAAGTCTGTTCTGAATCCTCCTATTTTATCAAGAACATCCTTTCTGAAGGATATGTTGGTACAAGGTCCCCACAGAGAGTAGTCCATTCTCTTCGCAAAGGAAAAACCTATCGTAAAAGAAGTTTCCTCGATAGCTCTCCAGATATAGTTCTCGTCTCCATAAAAACTGGTTAGCCCCAGCACTCCCGCAACGTCTTCCTCCGTGTAGGATGCTATATGTTCTTGAAGAACGCCTGGAACTATGTCACAATCCGAATCGACGAAAAGGACTATTCGGAATCTAGCCCTGTTGATTCCATAATTGCGTGCGCCGGATATGCTGCTCTTAAAGGAGTAGAACCTGAAACTACACCTGGCGCATACCTTCGCTATAGCTGTGCTATTCTCGGGTTTGCTTCCATCGACTACTATGACTTCAGCTGGGCCATCAAAGCATTCTACTTCGTGCTTGAGAGAGCTGAGAAGGCGGTCGACGTATGCTATCCTGTTTTGAGTTAGAACTATAACAGATATCCCTTCGGGGGTTGCTTTTTTTTTCTCTTCCACACTAGATCACCAGAGTGAGTAATAGCACGACCAGAACGCTGAATGTTGCGCTCCACATCTCTATTGTCTTGTCTTTCCACAATACGATGACTTGTCTTGGGTCGTCAAATGGCAATTTGAAAAACACCAATGCGTCCCTATTGCGTAATGACTCTAATCCCGTTCCAAAATCAAACAGGAGATGAAGAAACTGTGCTAGCATTTCGAAAAAGAGGTTTCTCATTCTCTCTTTTGATACTGTAATCTTGATGGCACTGTTCAAAAACAGAAATGTCAGAAGCCAGAGCATTGGCAAAATGAAAGCGAGCAAAGGGCTACCCATGATTGCTTCAATGAGACTCAGAGGCAAGAAGAAGAGAAAAATCGTTATGGTTTTAGGGAATGATATGGAAAGCTTGTCCTTATGCTTTCTGTAGAAAACGTGATAGTCTACTCTTCCCCATCTGAAGGCACGTTTTGCTACAGAAAGCAAGCTATTCCAAGTTTCACGCGTATGGAAAACAACGGATTCTGGGTTCAATTTGATCTTATAGCCAGCTTTGACGATTCTTATGCCGAGTTCTGTGTCATCGCCGCCTAACAAGAAAGGAAAATCTGTATCAAATCCTTGGAGCTTTTGCAGAATCTCCTTTCTAACCGACAGGTTGGTGCAGGTTCCCCAAGGAGCAGAGTCGACACAGCCTTTAAGTGTCTTTGCGAAAAAGAAGGCATCAATAAACTTAGTCCTCTTCACTACTTGCCAAGCGCGTGTTTCTTTGCCGGCAAATTCAGTCATGCCCAAGACGGCATCAGTGGGCGATTCATCGTACATTCTGACGTGTTCTGCTAAAGCATTTTCCGAGACTTCACAATCAGAATCCACAAATAGAACGATCTCTCCCCGAGCTTCTTCTATGCCAAGATTTCGCTTTTCTCTGACATTTGTAGAACCTCTCAGATATCGTGAACCGAAATCCTGACAAAGATCTATTATGGTTTTTTGTTGATCCGGCGGGCTGCTGTCAACAATGATAACTTCGACAGGCAAACCGTAATTCATGATAGATTTTCTTAGTGAGAGCAGAAGTCTTTCCAGCAAGTCCACTCGGCCATGTGACGGTATGACTACACTCAACTTGACTAGTTCTCTCTTTTCTGTTTCGACAATCATTTTTCCACCGCTGATTCTTGCTTGCAGCTTTTGCCAAGCCGACTCTCCACTTTCCCCACTGCCGCAGGGATCTTGTTTCGAGCGCGCGCTCTGCATTGGAGTCTTCCGTTCTTGTCTATTCTGTTGTACCAGTCATACCGGGTTTCATCGTTATGGCAAGTTAACAAGCATCCTCGGCACCTTCCAACTTTCATGCTCCCTCTTTGCTTTCCGAATTCTTCTGAGAACCATATTCGTTCCAAGTTTTCCCCGTTAAGATTCCCTAGTGGCGGCAGCTGGTAACATGGACGAACGTCTAGGTTGTCACAAATATAGATCCCTACGAACCCCGCCTTGCATTTGAAACCCTTTGGCATTTTGTTGAATACTAGAAACTCAGGTATTCTTCTAAGGAATTGTACCGAATTGATCAAAGGAAGATTTCTTCTTTTCAGTTCTATTAGCTCATCGATTTCCTTGACCAGGATCGGATACATCTCCTTGCTGGGGACTAATTCATCTTTTATTCGAAGACCACAGCGCTGATAAGGCTGGAAGTTTATCAAGATCTTTCCATTGCCGTACTCCGTAACCCTTCTCGCGAAATAGGCAAGTGTCCCAATATTATAGCGATTGATCACGCAATTCACGGCAACGTCCAGATCCTGATCTTTCTCCTTGACATAAAGCAATGATTTCAAGGCTCGCTCAGCGCTTTCAAATGATGTCCCAGTTAGATATCTGTAGATCTCTGCGTCAAATGTGTCCAAGGAGAGAACAATGCAGTTTACTCCTGATCTCACCAGTTCTGCTGCTCTATCATTGGTCAAAAGACTCCCTTTCGTAATGATGTGGACTCTCATTTGATGTTTTCTTGATATAGCTATTATTCTTTGAAGCTCCCCATGTAGAAGTGGCTCTCCGCCAGTAATAGTCAGTATTCGTACTCCAAGATTCTTAGCAGAAGCAAGGATTCTACCGAATTGTTCTGGATGAAGATCTTGGGTTTTGCCCTGATATTTCCATACTTCGCAGTACTTGCATCGGAGGGCGCATCTACTAGTGATGCTGATATTGGCAGTCAGCGGAGGAGCAAGAGGAAGATTGACTTGGCTTGATATTTCGACAAGTCTTTCATAGCTCAGAATTCTTCGCAAACCTTTTCCCAAGAAATAGACAAGAGGCTTTTTCATGTGTACACCTTTCTCAACTTGATAAGCCCGATATCGAGCTTGATGTATGCCGTTTTCCAAATCACTTCTATAACAGGGATCGCCAAGAGAAAGGGATTCAGGCAACTCAGCAATATAGAGACAGAGAACGGGAGCCAGAAATAGTAGAAGTCAGCCAATGGAGCGAAGTCATAAGAAGAAAGCATACGTCTGAAACCTACTCTCTTCCAAAGAGGGGTGAGATACAATCCGTAGATCAGGTAGAGAATGGCTATAATAGGCACGAAGGGCATTTCATAAGCAAGCAGCCCCATCAACCCAATCAAAGAGACGATTTCCATCACAAAACAAAACAGCATTGCCCTGAAAACTCTTTCAGGCGCCCTGTTAGCTGCAAAGGTTCCAACTCCAGCGCTGATATCCTTGTCGCGATCAAGAAGCTGGTGGATCAGTATCCATCGTATGCCTATTAGGAAAGAAAGAATAGCAAAGACAAGGGTGTCGTACCCGAAATGCTCAAAGACTGCAAAAATGATCAACAACGGAAGAACTCTTTGGGCTAGGGAGACACATATTATCCCTACTACGTCTCTTTCCTTAAGCCTAATTGGACCAACAGAATAGAGAATTGAGAATAGATAGAACAAGACAAGGAAAATTGTCGCGAGACTGTTCCGATAGTTGGGTGCAAAAGCAAGAAGCCCTGTTAGTAGAATAATCAACAATGCAATCGCCTGTTGCCCGCCGCTTAGTCTGCTAGCTGCGTTTTCTTTGCCCGATATTCTGTCAACGGATATATCCGAAAAATCGTTAAGCATGTAGCCAAAAGAGAATAGCGAGATAAAGAGAGCACCATAATAAAGCAATAAGACCGCATCCTGCAACTGCGTTTTTTGTTGAATCAGTAGCAGATAGTAGACAGCAAGGAACAGAAGGGGTAGTTTTGAATCGTACCAGTCCCGCCATCTTATCAACCTCAGCAAATGGCTATTCAAGGCAGTTCCCTATTATCGCGCTTGCGTCACTTCAAGTATGTGCTTCGTTGGTCCATCATCCTTCTAGGCTTGAGATCGCCTCTTGAAAAGAAGCCGCATGATACTATCTCTGCTTTCACCGGAATTCCGAGGAGGTCTGCGAGACTTTCTTCTATTCGCTTAGTTGAAGCATCACTATCCATGCTCTCTATCTGGAGTTTTGCAACTGGCTCTTTCGCGCCTCCCTCTATTTTCAAATCCCATTCGTCGCCAGTTCCATCAAAGGACAGTAGAATGTCTTCAACTTCCTTGGCAAAAATCCACTTGCCATCTATTCTAAAACCGTCAAAAGGTCTGCCTTCAAAAAAGATCCGTGGGGAAGTGCGACCACACTTGCATTTCTCCCAAGATATGGACACATAATCATCGCTCCAGTATCTAAGCAAAGGCGCCGCCTTGTTCCACAACGTGGTGTACACGGCAACTCCTACTTCTCCTTCACGAACTTCTTTGCCTGTGCAAGGATCGACTACTTCTACAAGCAAATAGTCTGCAGCCAGATGTAGGCCTGACTTTTCCTTACACTCTCCGGCAATTGGCCCAAATATCTCGCTAAGGCCATAGAAGTCGTAGCAATCAACTTCCCAGTATTTCTCGATTCGACTCCGCCTCGCGTTGCTCATATAGTCACCTCCGAAATGAAAATGACGAATCTTGGTTTTCGCAGAGGCTAGGCTCTCAGAAGCTCCAATGCGTTCAAACAAACGTGTTCCGACAACAGGCAACGAAGTAATTGTGGTTACGGGGAAAGTCGATATTGCCTTCACGATATTCTCCAAAGAAGTTATTCCCAGCGGAATAACACATGCCCCGACTGCGAGGTACTGGTTTACCATGCAATACCACATTATGTTCATTCCGAAAGGGGCGATGATTAAGGAGACGTCACTCGGACCCACTCCGACCCTTTCCATACATCGCCCTGCCACTTCTTTCATAATCAAATCGTCCATGTTTGACCAAAGGTATGCAGTTCTTGAACCTGTGGTGCCCGAGCTCGAAAAAATGAAAGCTATGCCGCCAGATTTTGAAGAAGACCTCTCAATGGGGCTTGTATTTCTGATTTCCTGTTTCGTTGTGAAAGGGAGTTCTGTCAAATCATTGAAACTGCAGACATTCAAATTCCTTATGTCCTGTTTGAGTTTCTTCTGATAGAAAGGTACGTCAATAACATTGCGGATAATCTTCTCGAATCTGCTTTTCTGCACTTCAAGTATTTCTTGTTTGGAAAGATAGTCGGTCAAAGCAGCCTTCTTTTCGGATTCGCCTAAGTCAATCTCTGTCATGTTTTCACCTTAGCGCCCGCCTTACGCAACCCGCGATGCATCAACTTCGGCATATTGAAGACCATAATATGGGCACGGGCAAATATCAACATGGCAGGGTTCCGGGTGCTCAAGAAGCAGTACGTGCCCATCAAAAACATTGCCGAGACCAATAGGCTCTCCGGTACATCGCGTAACGTTACCATCATATCCTATCATGACAAAAACACTACCTGCGCCGCATGGCAATCCTTTGAATGACAGATTCCCATCGACTAGGTGAATATCTATCCATTCTGTATCTTTTGAGAATCTGAAGAATCCTAAGATCTTCGCTCTTTCAGCCTCCGTGTAGCTTGTTGGATAACATCTTTGATTGTAGGATCCTCTAAAGATTTTTGGTTTTATGACTATTCCACGGTTCAGAAAGAACTTGAAAATCCTGTTAAACCTGCTTAGAATTGGCGGATAAAGAACCTGCGTCGCGAAAACGTTGAACCCGCGCTTCTCTAGGAAATGATACTTGGCAATGAAGTCTTCAATCAGGCCCAGTCTTACTCTTTCATCAAAGTGCAACGAGCAGTGAACAAATGCGACCCTTTCTGAGCCAATTTGTTCAGCGAATTCGTAAACATTACAAGTACTGATGTTCGAGTTCAAGCTAATAAAATGTCTTCTTGTCAGCCTTCTGCATAACTCCACGAACTTTGGATGAAGAAACGGTTCGCCGCCACTCATATGGAGCAACCAAACCAGATTGGTCCTATCAAACCCAGCGGTTATCCTTTCAACACTGCAACCATTGAATTCTGGGTTTTCTTTTCGCCCATCTGACTTGGAAAAGCAGTATTCACACCTAAAATTGCAGAAGAAGTTTATCTGCCAATCTGCCCACACGTCATAGTTCATATTCATATTGTAGGACATAGGCGTAGGAATCGTCTTTGCGCGCGTTAGCTTCAAATGGCCCATCCAGTTCGAGAACAATAGTCAGAAGAATATTAAAGTCTATTCACATGCCCTGCGCGCGCTACGACACGTAGAAAAGACCAAATTGCTTGGTATTGTTTACAAAAGCTTCAATATCTTGATCGCTTTTGTAGATGGAGGTTCGTAACTTGCGCCTGTTCGTTAGATATGAACAGAAATTGGTCCAACAAAAATCGTAATAATCTCTCATCATTCCTTCCGAATTATCACGATTTCTCACTGAAGCATTTGTCACTTTGGCGGCGTAGATTCCTGATCTAATGGCGTAGAGTAACCCTCCTCCAAATATCGGGTCTGTCATCCCCGCACAATCTCCAGTAATAAGATATCCTTCCCCGTAAGACTCGCGTAATGAGATAGGAATAAGTGCTGTTTGAACCTTCAAATCAATCTTGTCAACTTTGATGGTTCTCTTGACAAAAGAGTGGAACAAGTCAATCAGCCGTTTCCTATGAGTAAGTGTGACACCGAGACCTACGATACTAACCGTTCCGGTCGAGATTAACCACGCATATCCACCAGGGGCAATTTTCCCTCCGAAATGTATGCAGAAAAGATCTTCGCCGAATCTGAAAGCTTTATCTATAGTAGATTGAGCACAAATAAGCATCTCATTATCTCTCCATCTATGTATACGATGGTCAAGAAGCGTACTTCTTGCTCCCATACATAAGACAAGGACAAAAGCGGAGAAAGCACGACGATCGGCAAGCACTATTGTCCTCCTCCCATTGTTTCCTTTCTTCAACGAGACTACATTCGCCCCCGTTAGGACTTCCGCGCCTGCAGCCTTCGCTCTATCGAGGTTCCACAGATCGAATCTCTTCCGGTCCAAAACCAACCACTGAGGTTCGAGAAGAAACCTATACCGATGATTTCTTGGCGAAATCAAGACCACCTCTTCTATTCTTCCACGAAGCATTCCTTTGGGAATGCCGATGAGTCTGACAGTTTCTTCCGAAACAATCCCAGAGCACGGTTTTTCCTTCCAGAAAAGAACACTTCTCTTTTCGAGGAGCAAAGTCTTCAAACCCGCCTCTGCGCAGCTAGAGGCCGCCGAGGACCCAGCTGGTCCGCCTCCTACCACAGCCACATCATACACATTCAAATGAGAGCCTCCTTACAGACTTTGCAAACCATAGATAAAAGGTGTCCTGTTATGGCAAAAACTACGACCTCCCAAGGTTCAGAAGAGTGAAAAACAAGCCGAGATAACTTCGTCGCAAACAACACAAATAACAATCCTATCCTATCGAAAACCACACAAGAAGGTCCACACCATCAGCAGGCATAAATACTGAAAGTCAAATAGCTGACTCTGACCCAGTTATGTCAAATTTGGCAGATTTCTTGCATAAGCGCGCGACAAACTGAATACGCGATGGTTGGAGTGCCTGATGCGGGAAATATCATATAGCGCGCGTAGAAGAGGATGAGGTCTTGCCGAAACTGAATCTGTTTGACAACGAGAAAGTTGTTGGCAGTTTCGGTCCGACTGCCATATCATTCCTGTCAACCTACTTTCCCTACTTGTATCTAGTCGGTGTGGGCATCTTCCTTCTGGTGGAACAAGACAGCATCATTGGATTTGTCAATTACTTGGGCTTCTTGGGACCTGTTGTGGAACCGTACCTGAACCTGATCATTTTTGTGATTCTTATTGTTTTTCCGGCGATCCTGCTCGGGCTTCTCCAGATTAGCCTTAGAATTGTGGTAATATTTGGCTTCATCGCAGCTGCAGGAGTCTTTCTGCAAATTCAAGGTTATCCTGCTGTCTACAGATCGTCAATGGTCACTGTATTCGGAATAGTTACCATCTTCCTAGTAGAAATCCATCGAAGGAGTCACAAATATTACGTGACAAACTATCGAGTAATCACTGAGAGGAATTTTCCTCAATATGATCGCAGGGAGACTCTGCTGGAAAACATCCAGGACATTGCAGTTCAGCAAGGACTGTTGGGAAGACTTTTCAATTTTGGTAATGTTATTCCAACCTCTGGATCAGGAATTGGAACGGGTCAGGATATAGCAGGCGTGCATTTGGGGATGTTCGGGAAGGTCCCAAAAACTCCTATTGTGGTCGGGGGTGCTGCCACTGGCCAAAAAGGAGTTGTCGGATTCCGTGCGAGACCTCACAACTGTTTTTTTGGCATCCGGGATCCTAAGAAAGCAAATGATCTGATTGCAAAGATGAGATTCGAGCGCAGCGAAACGACGAAACTAGGTGAAATAGACAATTGGTTGAGAGGGAAACGTTGAGGGTGACGAGTTGTCCAGAAGCGAAATTGGTCAGCAGGAAGGAGACCTTCTACTGAGCACGATCGATCGCTTAGAACTTGGTGTGCTGTCTGAGTCGATATTCCATAACGCTTAGGGTCAGTGTCCTCTATATTGAAGGTCTTATTAGTTCCCTGAATAGAGCGCGCGCGAGGCATTACTTGTTCCATATTTCAGGAAGCCAGAAGTCACTTTATCAAACGACTAGCGCGCGCTAGGAATTTATACCACGCATCAAAGTCACTCCAATTTTCTCTACCTTCCATAAACAGAGTTCTTCCACTCTGAAATGGCTGGTAGTTCATTATTTTGTCAATCACAGTTCCAAGTTCTGTCAAATTCTTTACAGGCAACCTTCCGACGCTCAGGTCTGAAACCATATCTTCATAACGATTGTTGCCGAAATTCTCCCAATCAATACTTAAAACACCATACGGACGGTCTGATACTCCCCCCCCGATTACGTTTTGTACAATATATTCCCATACGCTCCACTTTTCTGTCTTTCTGGAATGCATATTTCCATCAAGGCCAACAAAAAAATCCGCCAAATGATCAAAATCTGGCATGACAGGTGGATAGTCAACAGCTATTTGTTGTCCACCGTCGTATGTCAAGGTGACAGTTTTTGTTTCCGCTAAAGGATGACTTCCGCCGAATCTATCCCACCACATGAGATTAACCATCTGTGGTTTAGAAGCTGTGCCGATATTATAGAAGCCTGTGACAACGCTGCCTGGGGGATCATATTCTCCAAAGACTCCACTGGTCCAACTGACAATCAGTCTTTGGTCGGGGTTATCTGTGTGAGTTGGTGTAAAAGAGGCATTTTCCAAGTTACTCATTTTCAGCCAATTCACGGTTTGTGGTGGCACAGGATATTGTTGGAGAATTTGTGACATCGTTACAATGGTCACATTGTATCCTTGACTCTTCTTCCATTGGATGAAACTAGATAGCTTTGTGTTACCGCCGAAATCATCTGTGGTTATCATCAAATAATCGTTACCTAGCGTTTTGAACGATTGAGTTGTCGCAATGTCCATTGCTCTTGAAGCTAATGGCAGTTGCTCATTATAAACAACCCTCGGATCGCGCGCGCTGGAAGTCACCCTTAGAATAATTCGGGAGACATCCCCAGTAGATTTCAACTTATCCTCACATAGAGAGGATACTGTAAACTCATTTGTCATGGTTCTGACCGAGCCCATAGAAAAAGTCGAATTGAAAGACTCAAAACGAGGCCTAAGGCAGTTTTCCGAAAAAGAGCCCTATGCTAATGACGAACGCCCGTTACCCTTCGTCTATTCTGTCTGTTCAAGTATTTCGTATATTTCCGTTGATAAGGCACAACAATCACCAAAAGAAAAATCAATGGACCAAAAAGAGTCAGCAAACAATGGTCTATTTTTCCATTATGAGATTCAGAGCTTTCCTGAAATGGTATGCAAGTTACATTATGCAGTTCTTGAAGTCATGGGATTCACAATCGAAACAAGCCATCTTAACTTTCTCAGGATTGGCAATTGCCCTGACTATTCTGATTCCCTTCCATATCAACGATTACGTTCTTGCTGGCAGTATTTTCGGTATTCTTATACTCGGAGTCGTCAATTCTAATAAAACCTCCACAAAAGGTCACCAAGAACAGCGACAACAACAAAAATATCCGTAACCAGAACCGCCTCTACCCAAGTCATCTGCGACTGAAGATACGTCATCAATAAATCTGTTCCAACCGAACTCAAAATAGTGCCAACAACAATACCGACTAAAAAAACAAGGTAAGCATGTCCTTTACACGCAAATTCATTTTTGTCAAAAATCTTGCTCCAACCTTCTCCACCGCGAATGAAACAATTTAGGACAAGATCACTCAAAACATACGACAAGAATATCGAGAACAGAAAAATCCAGCCATTGGGGTAGATCAGCCCAACAATGGCTAAGACACCATAAGAAGCAAGAGCCGAGATGCATGGGTTTCTAAATAGTTCTACGTAATCTTCTTTGTCCATTGATGTTCGCCTATTCTGTTTCCAGTTCTCTGTAGCTTTGTGCTGCTTTTTCGATCTTTGATTTTATCTTCTGTTCCCAGTCTTCTTGCGTCAGTACGCCTTTTTCTTCTAGAGTTTCTACGAGTGCCGAGAGCATGTGGTCGAGAACATCTATTTCCTGAGCTAGCTCCTTGATTTCGTTTTTCTGTTTCTTGCTCATTCCTCTTCTACCTGAGTCAAATAGAACAGGTTCTCGTCTGGGTCAGTAAACAAAGCGGCATAGCCACCCCAGTACTGTTTCTTTGGCGGTTCCACGCAATTAACGCCTTTTGCTTTCAACTTTCCGTATTCCTCATCAACGTCTTTCACGGCTAGATAGATGTTTGGTGCTCCTTCTTTTCGTCCCTTCCTTCCACCAAGCATTATTGCCAAAGTTGCCGTTCCAGCCAAATCAAAAATAACATAGTTTGACCATTCATTCTCAATCTTCAAGCCGAGAACATCACGATAGAAACCGATAGCGCTCTTCATGTCAGTCACCTTTATCTCAAGCCAATTAACTCTCTCAATCAATCCGCCCACCTCTTCATCAGCTCAACTAAATGCATACCAACCGTTAAAAGATTTGGCGAATATATCAAAGCCGGCAATCGTTGACGATGTCGTTCAGATCCAACCTCGACAAATAAGTATCTCAGAGCCAGCTTCTCGCCAAAGAAACAACTTCTTAAACTCAATGTTACAACAATACTACGAGAGGCGAAGTAAACATGATAGACATCTACACAGAAAAAATCAGAGACACTTGG
>Ga0315280_10007130_pt1 | contig 15146 bp, 11 predicted proteins | sample YL17G06_40_MG_FD_203697 | JGI IMG/M metagenome (GOLD analysis project Ga0315280, IMG submission 203697) | Sediment microbial communities from Yellowstone Lake, YNP, Wyoming, USA - YL17G06_40 | ecosystem: Environmental > Aquatic > Freshwater > Lake > Sediment | place: USA: Wyoming | collected... | reverse complement strand
ACAACACAGCGCGGCGAAATCAGCCAGCGGTTGGGAGAAACCAGGGCGACCGCGGTCATCCTTCAACCTCGCTTGTTTTGGGGCTACTGTGTACGAGGAGGGGAGGAAGTTAACATAATACAGAGGAGTCTTTCTAGAAGGAATGCATTGTTGTCGGAGATCTGGAGATCTGAGCTCAACAATGGCAGCTTGTCTTTCTAATCCATCGGTGCTGGCCTTGCGAATGCTGAATTCTCAGACATGGGCAACATCACTGGAGGGTTCATGGCAGTGTACACGGGGGGTCCCTACATTCTCTATTCCGAGCTGTTTGACCGCAAGCCCGTATGGGCTGACCTAGTTGGGATTCTACAAGGTCTCGGCCGCGTTGACACAGTGCTGCTCCTGTCTCGGATTAATACCTATCTTCGTCATGCTCTTCATTCTCATGGCCGTGAGAAGGTTAACTGGGTTCAGGCGTTTCTGGTTCGCAATCTTATCGATGATCTGACGCTAGAGCGGCTGCGGGAACGATTTCCATATGCGCAGATGCCTGACCGCCCGATTTTTCATCCCCTCCAAATACTCAATATGCTGCGCCTGGCAATGACGAACTGTGCCAGCGATGAGCAACAGCAGCCAGAGAATAGCGAGGCTATCCGTTTTCAGCTGGGGACGGCCTGTCTGATGATGAACGACATGCTTTCGAGCCAACAGGAGGAGTTGGCGATACTGAAAGGGCCAGCTGACGATAGGGAGAAGCAACTGATGGCTCAAATGCTCACCATGTGGGAGGTGATGAACCCCGCAGCTGCACACCATCTTCTGTTTCGGTCACATGTCATGTTGATGCTTGCTGAAGGACGAAGCGACCCGTGATGAAATACGGGCCAGATGCCGCGGCTTCGATATCGAGGACCGGTTCATGCAGATTGCTAAAATAGAACTCAGCAAATGGCTGTCGCTTACATTTGCCAGTTACTCATGTTACATGGGGCGCCGTATGGAAGAGCTGATCGAGCAGCCCCGGCTTTTAACGATAAACCGCCAATCCGTTATCGGTCAGTCCGGCATAACTCAGGATGAAATGGACGCTTTCCTGGATAAAGTCTCAATTCGATTTGACGAACTGTGCGTCACTATCAGTAGAGAACGACCCGTGGATCCCCGGTTCGATTTTGTCCCTTTTCGATCGCATCCGCTATACGAGACGACTGGAGGCAATTTTGCCTGCATTGATCCAGCGTTCCTACTCGAAAAGATGTACAGCGGCGTCCACTGGTTGATCCATGATGACCTGCCGACAAATGAGCGCGAAGATCTGTTCAAAGCATGGGGCCTCCTCTTCGAACGTTATGTTCATTGGCTATTCAGCGGTGTCCCGAAGGGGTCTCCAGCAGCCTATTTTCCGTTTCCACGTTGGGAGGACGGCCAGGAGTCTTTCGACGGCGTCTTTTTAAGGGATGCGCTGCTTGTTCCATTGGAGTACAAGGGGGGCTTTCTGTCACAGGAAGCGAAGTATTCGAGTAGAGTCGACGCTCTCGTCGATGAGCTTGAGCGAAAGATCGTACCTGGATGCCGTCAATTGGCCGCAAAGATAGGTTCATTGTTCGACACGGAGGGGTCAAAGCGGAAGACATTGCGTGGAATTCCCGTGCAACAAGTGAGTCGTATCCTGCCCGCCTTGATCGTTCAAGACCATGCTTTAAGAGGTCTCTCTATCAACTGGTGGCTCAACCGAAGATTTAGAGAATTGATGAACACCCGGCTGGTGAGAACTGGTGTTGAGATATTGCCACTGAACGTTGTGAACATTGAAGACCTAGAAAGGCTCGTAGAATCATCGGATAGCGGCACCTTTGACTTTATCTATTCGTTGCACAACAAAGCCGTACGTGACCCCGAAATGAAGCATCAATTGCACAATTTTCTATACGGATCCCCTGGATATGGTACCTGTGATTCGGCAAGGTGGAAGGAAATAAACGACCAGATACAAGAGGCGATGTTTTCATACACATTCCCGAACGAGTGGAAAGGCCGAGGTGACCGGGTTAAGTAAATGAAGAGCGCTTACAGGAGCGCGCCGGGATTCTGGGCCTCGGAGAGAACTGGCCTGCTCAGGAAATTTCCAGTTCGCTGCGGAGATTCTGGTGCAATCGATTGCTCCCTGCAAACCGAGATGGGATCACTGGCGGGTAGTCCCCGCTTGCTTTACAGCGCATCGATATCCGGACGCGTGGCCACCGGCCCCCGTGCCGGTCGACGTCTCGCAAAGGTCGGCGACGCGATCGATTTAGAAGACCTTGCCGTCGCGTCCGGCCCGCACTGTGCCGCGGTTGCGTCCGTTTTGTTTGGCAACGTACAAACGGAAATCGGCAGCTGATTCAGACTCTCGTGCCGAAGGCGTTGGAATGTGCAAGCTTGCTTGCGCCTCCCAGCACGCCGGGGTTGACTACGCGGCGAATCTCATCAAGTCGAAGGCCTTGTTTTTCCCACCCGAAAATCGAGCGCAAGCCCGATTTTATCCGGGTCCCCGAGGGTTATCTTGTGTCAATAATTCAACTTCTTGTGGTCCGACCCCATTCCTTCGCCGCAAACCGCGCGCGTGCTCAGTTTCTCAGAACGCTTTGCCTCCCAGATAAACGCGGGCGCTGAAGAACACTTCATCTTTCGGCCCCGGCTGATAGGAGTTGCCGTCAGGATCGGGCTCGGTAAATGCGATGTAATATCTCCTGGTGGCATTGCGGGCCGCAATCATGATTTCTCCACTCACCTTGTCGCTATTCCAGCGATATCCCAGGCGCGGATGATAGAGCGCGTAACCCCACGCATAGCCGACGTTGGTCTGATCGACATAGGCGCGGCTCACCATGTCGGTGCCGAGACCGACAAACAGCCCGGAGGGGCTGGTGTACTCCATATCCAGATAAGCCTGATGGCGTGGAGAGTTCGGCATCCACACATTCTGGAAAGTACCCCACAGGCTGATTACGTTCGTATACTTGAAATCCGAGTAGGTATACGTACCGCGCAAGACCAGCGAGTCCACAGGATACCAGGTGAAGGCTGTCTCAATCCCATAACGCCGAGTCTTGCCCACGTTGTTGTAAAAGGTCTCCAGCGGCCGACTGGGAACGCGATAGCGCCCGAAGTCGTTCTTGGTGGCAAGATGGAAGAAAGCCGCATCATAGAAGAACCGCTTGGCAGCGTTTCCCCGGACGCCAAACTCCTCCCCATAAGAGGTTGCCGGAACCAGGCCGGTGTTAAATCCGCCCAGATGAGCCGGATTGTTTGCCAGTTCCTCGGTCGCAGGCGGGAGGAAACCCTGTCCCCAGCTCGTGTAAAAGCCGAAGTTCGAGTCCGGGTTCCAGGATAGTCCCACGCGTCCGGTGGTCTTGCTGAAGTCAGCCGAACCCGACAGATCCACACCGCCCGATTTGAGATTGTCCGTCAACTCGTTGTGAATATGGTCGCTGCGCACATCAAACAACACGTTCCACTGGGGGCCGAGTTCGATTCGGTCCAGAGCATAGATGCCCACCCCCCTTTGGTAGATGTCGCTATCGGAGGCCTTTGCGCCCTCCTTAGCCCCTCCAAGGTTGAGATTCCTGTAATCCCAAATCGTCTGCCAGTCCGTATCGGCCCCGATGGTGAAATGGTTCTTCACCCGTCCTTGCCCGCTGTGGACCGTATATTGAACGATGGCACCCGGCGTGTTGTACGAGCGGTGCTGAACCGACGAGGGGACTGATTCGCGCCAGGAGGTGTTGCGGTAGTAGACGCTGAAGGCCAGGTCCTGATTGGTGGCGACCTGGAACTGGCCCGTGAGTCCGGTTGTGACCCGGCGCGTCCGCTGGTACTCGTTGAACTTTTCGGCATCCGGATTCGGCTGCCGCGGATTGTCCAGCTGGGATAAGTTCAATCCCTCGGCATTCTCGTTGAAGAAATTGGTGCCTCCGACAATTGCCGTCAGTTTCCCGGACTTGCCGAATTTCCAGCTGAATTTGCTGTACAAGTTGAGCGCACGGAAGGCCGTGTGCACGCGATACCCGTCTCCGGCATTATTTGACGCAGAGATCCGGTAATTCATCTTCCCCGATGTGCCGCCTACCTCCGATAACACCTTGTAAAAATCGTAGGTGCCGTAGGTAACATATCCATCCCCGGAAATCGGTTTGGTCCCGCCGTCCCGCGTTGTGATGTCGATTACCCCGCCGGCAGCGCCGCCGCCATACAATGCCGAGGCTGGTCCCCTGAAAACTCCAATATGCTGAACCGTGGACCAGTCGACGTCAAACAGGTCCGGTGCAAAGCCAGTCGGGTCGTTGAGCGGCAGGCCGTCGAGTAGAACCTTAATGCCGCGAATTCCGCGTTCAGTCAGCAGCCCTTGCCCGCGGATCGACAGGTGCACACGCTCGCCGTCGGCCTGGTTGTCGATCTTCATCCCGGGAACGAGCTTGAGCGCTTCTTCTGCCCCGATCCCGCGCGGCATCTTGTCGAGAAACTCACGAGGCACCACGGTCGTGGCCGCCGGGGTCTCATTGAGCGGGATCTCGATGCGTGGGGCCGTGACCACAACTATCTCACTGGGGCCTTTCGCTGGCGCTTGAGTTCCGCCGGCAGTGCTCTGTTGCCCCGCGTTTGCCTGCTCACCTGCGGGAGCCGCCGTCGCCGGCTTGTCGGCCTGCAATGGCGCAGCCCGCAAACTACCGGAGCTGATGAGTGCGACGATCATGACAGCGCCGGCTAGAAATACAATAGAGTAAGAATTAGTCAATGCCTTGATGCCTGGTTGTTTCATGCAGTACATCTGACTCCTCCACGAGGCGGAACCCGGCAAGCCTGACGTCACCGCCGCCCGCCTCAATATGGGGACCTCTCCCCGCCCTATCCACGGAAACATCCCCGCACCCGCGAAATTGGTGACAAGCACGTCTTCTTCAGCGGCCCTTTGATTCATCCGTCGAGATATCCCGGGCGAAAAAGGTGCCCGTCACCGACTTCGTACGGGATTCCTGCCGCCTAACCGATCGGATCGCTGTCGATGGTAGGATGTCCTGGAAACTACTACCAGCCTTCGTTCTTGGAAAAACATCCGTCTTTGGAGCGCCGGAGGGATATGACCGTTTACTGAAGCGCTGAAACGACGTATTCGAGCGCTGAATGAATCGTGGCCAGGAGGCCGGAGCTGGAAACGGTCAGGACTACGACTGTGAGAAATCCGGAGAGGCAGGCACCCATGACAAGCCTTAAAATGCGGGTTTCCGCTCTTTGCGTACTGGGTCGTGCGGCAAGCTGAGTCAGGCGGAGCACACGCGACGTGATGCGGCCAGGATCTTCGCTAATGAGAGAGGCTCCTGCAAACATGGCGGGCTTTGAGCCTCTAGGCGCGAGCCGCGCGACCTTTACCAGGGCCGATGCAAGATCAAGTGCCGCGGACGCACCGCCTCTAGCCGCATAGTCGTCCGCAGCGAGTTCGGCCGCCTCGACCCACGCGCGGTCGAGAGACCGTCCCGCAGGAATGACGGTCAGAAAATCACGGCACATACGCAGCAACCCGCGCTTGAAATTGTCAACTGCGATCAGGTGCCCCTTCTCGTGCGCCACCGCCGCGGCGATTTCTTCGGCGCTCAGTGAATGAAATATCTGATCGGCGATAAACAACCTTGGACGGGTGGCCCCCAGGACTGCGATGACCGGAAATCTATGCTGGAAGCGGAATGCGGGAATTGGGACATTCTCAATCTGAATCGGTTCGGCATGTTTCAGCCAGTCCCCGACCAGCCGGTGGGTAGCAAGGCATGCTGCAAATCTGCGCCACAGCGCCAGGCCGATTCCGTATAGTGATACCGCGGTCAACAGGCCGAGTTTCGCGGTGACGATCTCGGATGTGTGCCGGGGTTCATTGACCACGTAAGCCGGGATAAAGACTGCACCGACGCAGAGGATCGCCACAAGACCAGGCGCAATGCGCAGAAAAAACAGCAACTGTGCACGAGTCGATGTCGACCAGGATTCTGCCGCCGGCGAAATGCGTCGCCAAAGCACTGACACAAGCAGTGAAACAAGGCTATTGATGCTCAGTAATCCTACAAGCGACAGGCAAATGCCCAGCAGCTCGTACATGGTGTCTCTCAGTGCTTGCGTCGGAGCTCCCGTTTCTTTTCTCTGACGAGGCGGTCGAGCTCGTCCAGAAAGGCGCGGTCGCGCTCGCTTACCGTGTCCACAATGCAGGCCAGCAAAGGCTCGCCGCCATCCGACGCGCGCTCGATCAGGCCCTCGATCAGATCCTGCGCGATGCCCCGCTCAAACTCGAGTGGTGAAACTCGCGGCGCATACAGGAAAGCGCGCCCGCGCTTGCGGCGTTCGAGCACTCCTTTTTTGTATAGGCGGTGCAGCGTGGTCATTAATGTCGTATAGGCAATGCGCTCCTCGAAAGCCTCAAATACGTCACGCACACTGATTTCACCCCGCTGCCAGGTCATGTGCATCACTTCGCGTTCGAGCTTGCCGAACACCGTGCTCACAACCTCGCGCGGCCGCTTAAATCCTCGAAGAGTGAATGATGGCACCTTCATACTCAGTCTTCGCACCGCCTCGCGGACATATCACTGCAGAATCGGCGGAAAAAGCAAGTAAAATCGAGCAGATATGCTATGCAAATAGCCCCAAGCTTGGCCGGATTCGTTGCGCCATCTCAGAAGCCGCGTGGTTGCGCACCCTGCCCCTGCATTTCCCATGGGCGCTCCGCCACCATCTGACGGACGACCGCAGCGGCTCGTGCGACATCGGGACGCGTGATGCCGCGATAGGTGACAAACCGGACGGTCGTCCCCATCCCCGGCAATCCTCTAACGCCGCGGGCATCGAGATGGTAGGCGAAAGTGGCAGCGTCGATGCCCAGGTCCTTTACGTCTACATTGACGATGTCGGTCTGGACCGCCTCCAGGTTGATCGTCAGCCCTGCGATCGAAGAGAGGCTGCTTGCCAGGAAATGGGCGTTTTCATGATCCTCGGCCAGCCGGACGACCATGGTGCGCAGGGCCACAAGGCCGGGCGCCGCAATGATACCGGCCTGGCGCATGGTTCCCCCGAGCGCGCGGCGGACCTTGCGCGCCCGCTCGATGAAAGATCGATTCCCCGCAAGCAAGGATCCGACCGGCGCGGAGAGTCCTTTCGACAGGCAAACGCTGACGGAGTCCACCGGCCGCGTCAACGCCCGTGCATCGGCCTTGAGCGCGACCGCGGCGTTGAAGATGCGCGCACCGTCCAGGTGCACAGGCAATCCGTGGGTATGAGCGATTTCACAGCAGAGATCCGTGTGCTCCGGTGAGATCACGGTGCCGCCGGCAGCATTGTGGGTGTTCTCGAGGCATAGCAGGCCGCGCGCCGGGAATCCCATGCCCGCCCGGCGCGCTGCCAAACGCAACGGCTCCGGCAGCATGGCGCCCAAATGTCCGGGCACGGGGAGCGCCAGCAACCCGCATGCTGCCGCGATGCCGCCGAATTCCATTCCATAAAGGTGCGCGCTCTGTTCTACGATGGCCGCACCGCCGGGCTCGGTGTGCGTCCGCATCGCGATCAGGTTCGACATCGTGCCGCTCACGGTCAGAACCGCCGCTTCCTTCCCGAGCATCTCGGCAGCAAGTGCTTCCAATTCTAAGACGGTTGGGTCGCCGTCCCTGGAATCGTCGCCCAGCTTCGCAGTCAGGATGCTGCGAAGCATCTCCTCGGTGGGCATGCTCAGGGTGTCGCTGCGCAAATCGATCACGTGATTGGTCACCGCGCACCTCCATAAAATACGGTGACAGGCAACGCTGTCCCCGCGCCCTGCAACGCACAGTCGGTTGACGATTCTTCATAGCTTGGGACAGCGTTGCCTGTCACCGTATTTTTACGAACTACCGCGCTGGAGATCGAGCAGCTCGATGATTTTCGAGATGTCCCTGGCGGCGGCCCCCACCGGAATGTTCAGGGCTCCCGCTATCTCCGTCCCCGAACGCCCTTCAGCCATCAGACGCAGGACTTCCTGCGCTTGAGGCGAAAGCGCATCGGCATCTCCAAGCTTGATAGCCCCATCGACGAGCGGGCGGAGCAAGTCTTTGACCACCACGGGAGTGGCGTAAGGCCTGCCTTCGAAAACCATCTGCACCGCCTGGATCAGCTCGGTCGCCGCCGACCGTTTCAAGATATAGCCGGCCCCGCCGGCGCGGAACGCTTCAGTCGCGTACATCGGGTCCGCGTGCATGGTCAAGAAAATGATCTTGCATTCAGGCACACAGGACTTCAGTTGGCGCGCCACCTCAAAACCGTTCATGACAGGCATGGAGATGTCGAGCAGAATGAGGTCGGGCCTGAGCTGCTGTGCAGCCTCTACTGCCGCCCGACCGTCTTCGACGGCGCCTACAACCTCACAGTGATCGTGCAAGAGCCGCTGCAAGCCTTCGAGCATAAGACGATGATCATCGGCGAGCAGGATCCGGGGGCGCGTCATGAGATTGTCCCCCGGAGCCAAACGGAAGCACAAAGAGCCGCGCCTGGGGAAACCAGATCGCTGAGCCAAGCACACAGTGCTGTGGGTGCAAACAGGCTCAGAGCGGACCTCCGAGGTCGATTTTTCCTAGCGCGCTTGGACAAGAGAATCAGCATGAGAGTAGTCCCAGATATCAACGGAAAGATCCATGGAGGCAGCGGAGGTCGCCCGCACTACCGGTGACCCAGGGGGGAGGTCGTCGTAGCTTCAGGCCAAACTCGCCTCCATTTCAGTATAACTGGCGGCTATCGTTACTCAAGAGTGAAATCGAGGGGTTTTGCAGCAGCTTCCGTTATGCGCAGCCCGCCTTGAAGTACGGCGGCCCGCCGCTTTCTGGGAACAGCCCAGAAGCGTCGCCCACGCACTGCACTCCGAGGCGTTTCCTAGCTAGTTTCTGTCGCGAAACTGCCTTAGCCGAGAGACAGAGTACCGATGGGATCCCTTTAGTGGGGCCGGGCTTTAGCCCGCGCCCCAATTGTCTTTTCCATGGATGCAGCCAGTTGCATGACAGCAATTCCTTTCTTTCAGTGAAGATATGGAATTTAATTCGCTGGTGTTCCCATTTGGGGGCGCCGGGAATGGGGTAAAGCCCGCCCCCACTTATCTGTTAAATCGAGGGGTCTTTCGGCTCAGCTAATGAGTTTCGCGACAGAAACCAGCTACAGATCGCGATGCCAGCGTGCAGTGGCGAACTTGTCTTCGGGCGCATACTTCAAATCCAAGGTGCCGCCGAAATCACGCCGGATTGCCTTCCCGATTCTCGCGATCAAGTGTTCGGTTGTGGCTGACACGACAATTTGATTCTTGGCCGCCTTGAGGCTAATGATGCGTTCCAGCGGCCGCTCGCTCAAAGTTTGCTTCTCAACATTGCGGATGCGGTTCAACAGCTCTTGCCGGTGGCTGACGGTGAAGCTTCCGTCCAACTCAACCACGCCGCCCGCGCGGCCGTCGCGGATCTGAATGCACGCGGGACAGAGTCTTGATTGTAGGGCGTGCCTGGCGTTCGGGACTTTCCACTTCCAGACCCCATCCTGGTACAGGAGCCCGCACGCCGGGCACCTTGTGTCGGAGCGATATTTCTCAGGGCGCCCGTAAGGGTTTTTGAGATCCACGCGCTTGTCCTGGCGGAAGGTCTCGCTCACTCGGAACCGCTTTGCCATATCATTTCTCCCTGACTTCACGGCCGCTCATATGTGATCGACACCGGGGTCCACTGCGCCCGGCGAGGCGCCTCCCGGCATGCTTGACTTGAGCAGTGAGAGACTGGTGATCAAGTCGGAAAGAGCAAAGGCACTCATGTCAACCCAGAGGTTTCTTTTCTACATCCTATACCCCTTTCGCCATTCCTTCCAGCTTCAGAAATTCGGTGACAGGTGCCGAATTGCCTGAACAACGTTGTATCCGCGCAAAACCAATCGGGCAATTCGGCGCCTGTCGCCGAATTTCTAACAGGCTGCGGCTACCGCGAGTACATCACTTGCCCGCCCACGATCGTGTATTTCACTACAGCCGTGAGGATCTCATCTTCCGCCACAGTCAGTATGTCCTTAGAGAGGACCGTGATGTCCGCCAATTTCCCCGGGGCCAGGGATCCTTTGCTGTTCTCTTCAAATCCGGAGTATGCCGGATTCCAGGTGTAGGACTTCAATGCTTCTTCCCTGCTCATGCGTTGATCGGGATAGAACACAGACCCGTCTTTGAGCTTGCGCGATACCGCCGCATAGAAGCATGGAATCGGATTCACATCTTCAACCGGAGCATCGGTTCCGTTGGCGATGATCGCCCCCGACTTCATCAGTTTCTGCCAGACATACGCTCCTTCCTCCGCCCGTTTCGCGCCGAGCCGGGCCAGAACGTAAGGCGCGTCGGAGGTGCAATGGACGGCTTGCATGGCCGCGATCACTCCCAGGGCGCCGAAGCGCGGGATGTCCGCAGCGTTGAGGTGCTGGGCGTGCTCGATGCGCCAGCGCAAATCCTTTTTATCCGGATAAGCCTTGAAGGCCGCCTCGTATATGTTCAGAACCTCGCGGTTGGCGCGGTCGCCGATGGCGTGCGTGCACAGTTGGAAGCCGTTCTCGATCGCCAGGCGAGCGGTTTCGGCGATATCTTCGACGGTGTCGACGTTGATGCCGGTACTGGTGGGCAGATCCGTGTACGGTTCGAGGAACCAGGCTGTGCGCGATCCCAGCGCCCCGTCCATGAAACGCTTGATCGAGCGCACCGTAAGATGTTTGTTGCCGTAATCGATGATCTTATACTTCTGGATGTTCTGCGCCAGGCTCTTGTTCCCCTCTCCTATCATCACCCAGAGTCTCAAACCAAGTTTCCCCTCGTCGGCAAGCTTCCTGTAAAGCTCGATGGTTTCGAAGGGCTGTCCTGCGTCGTAGAACGTGGTAATCCCTTTGGAGAGACACTCCTGAATGGCAAGCTGAACGACTTTGCGCTCGTCGGCCTGGACTTCGTCCGGGGTACGCTTCTTGCGGGCTTCCGCCAGCGCCTTTCCCACGAGCCCTTGAGCATTTTCCCGGAAAACCCCAATTAGATTACCTTTGGCATCATGCATAATTTCGCCGCCCCGGGGATTTGCGGTTTTCCTGGTGACGCCTGCCAGCTCCATCGCCTTGGCATTGGCATACGTGGCGTGCCCGCTGGCGTGGGTCAGCAGCACAGGATTGTTTGGCGAGACTTTGCTGAGCGAATCGTGGATTGGGAATCCTTCCACATTGGAGGACGGCTTCTTATTCCACTTCTCCTGGTGCCATCCCCGCCCCAGAATATACTCGCCCAGCTTCGCTTTCTTCGCAGCCTCGGCCACCATGGCGACAATGTCGTCCCAATTCGCAGCCTGCGTCAGATCCAGCTCTATCTTGGCCTCACCCAAACTCATGAAGTGGCCGTGGCCTTCGATCAGGCCGGGCACGGCCAGCATTCCGGCAAGGTCGATCACGCGCGTTGAGGGCCCGATGTAGGGTTGAATCTCCTCCTCGGTTCCGACGGCCGCAATGACGTCGCCCTTGATGGCAATGGCGCGCGCCTCGGGCTTCGCCGGATCGACCGTCACGATCTTCCCGTTGTGCAAAACCATGTCGGCGGGCTCAACCTTGGGCCCGCATGCAGACATCAAAACCGCCAGAAAAATGCCGGCAAGCGTGAACACGTCCCACCACAAAGTTCCTTTCATAGGGCTTACCTCCGGATCAAGAATGGTTGTCAAGTGCTGAGTGTAAACCTTCTGTGGCCGTCCTGCCACTCAGTACTCAGCACTCAGTACTCAGCACTTTCGTTCTGGTCAGCCTTCGTGGCGGAAAAAGACTGCGGCCAGCGGCGGCACTGTCACCAAGAGGCTGTGCGGCCGGCCGTGTGCGCCTACAGGCGCCGTTTCCCTGCCGCCGAGGTTTCCCTGTCCGCTTCCGCCATAGACTGTGGCATCGCTGTTTAGGACCTCGCGCCAGAATCCCTCACGCGGAGCACCGATGCGGTAGCCGTGCCGTGGTACCGGAGTGAAGTTACAGGCCACCAATATCGTGCGGCTCTCCGGTTCCGCTGCCGTGCGCATAAAGGTAAGCACGCTCCTGTCGGCATCGTGGCAGTCGATCCACTCAAATCCAGCGGGCTGGTTGTCCATCTTGTGGAGGGCCGGTTCACTCCGATACAGTCGGTTGAGATCAGTCACCCACCTCTGCAGCCCTTGATGGGGAGCGTATTGCAGAAGGCGCCAGTCCAAACTCCGGTCGTGTCCCCATTCCGCCCTCTCCCCGAATTCCCCGCCCATGAAGAGAAGCTTCTTGCCGGGCTGGGCGAACATGTAGGCCAACAGCAGACGCAGGTTCGCGAACTTGCGCCAGTCGTCGCCGGGCATCTTGCTGAGCAGCGACTTCTTGCCGTGCACCACTTCGTCGTGAGAGAGAGGCAGGACGAAGTTTTCGGTAAAGGCGTAGATGCCCCGAAAGGTTAGCTGATCGTGGTGGTAGCGGCGGAAGAGGGAATCCTTGGTCAGATAATCGAGCGTGTCGTGCATCCAGCCCATGTCCCATTTGAAGCCGAAGCCCAGACCGCCAAGGTAGGTCGGCCTTGATACCATGGGCCAGGCGGTCGATTCTTCGGCTACGGTCTGAACGTCGGGATAGTTCTTATAGACCTGCTCATTCAGGGTGCGCAAAAACTGGATCGCATCCAGATCTTCCCGGCCGCCGAACTTGTTCGGAATCCACTCGCCAGGCTTCCTCGAGTAATCCAGATAGAGCATCGAAGCGACCGCATCCATGCGGAGTCCGTCCGCATGATACTTGTCGAGCCAAAAGAGGGCGCTGCTGATAAGGAAGCTGCGCACCTCGTTGCGCCCGTAGTTGAAAATGAACGTGTCCCAGTCCCGATGCACTCCCTGGCGCGGATCTGAATGCTCGAAGAGATGCGTCCCGTCGAAGTATGCCAGGCCATGCGCGTCCATGGGGAAATGAGACGGGACCCAATCGAGAATCACACCAATTCCGTTCCCGTGCAGACAGTCGATGAGCCACATAAAGTCCTGCGGCTCTCCGAAACGCCGCGTCGGAGCAAAATAGGACGTCGTCTGGTAGCCCCACGAGCCGTAAAACGGATGCTCCATGACCGGAAGAAACTCGACATGCGTGAATCCCATCTTCTTCACGTACTTGGCAAGCTGAGAGGCGAGTTCCCTGTAGGACAGCGGCCTTCGCGGCTCGCGGGCCAAGCGTCGCCACGAGCCCAGATGGACTTCATAGATCGAGAGCGGGGAGTCGAACGACTGCCGCTCGCCGCGGCCCGCCATCCATTCTGAATCGTTCCAGGCATAAGACAAATCCCACACCATCGACGCGGTCCCGGGAGGCATTTCGGTAGCGTTGGCGAAAGGGTCGGCCTTGTCCGCCCGGTAACGGTTGTAGCGCGACTGGATGTGGTACTTGTAAAGCATCCCTTGAGTCACGCCGGCGACAAAGCCTTCCCAGATCCCGGAATGTCCTTGCTGGCAGAGCGGCGTAGACGCACGGTCCCACCCGTTGAACTCCCCCACAACCGAGACGTATTCCGCGTTCGGAGCCCACACCGCAAAGTGAGCACCCTTGACAGCGCCTATGCGGCGCAAATGAGAGCCGAGTTTGTGATAAAGCCGGTAGTGAGTTCCCTCGTTGAACATGTAGAGGTCATCTGCAGTCAACAGGGTGTGACGCCTGGTCATCAATACTCCTCTCGAATACGCTCCCGCACCATCGGAAGATCCGATCCCAAGGGGGAAACGTCCGCTTTTCGCCGCAGGTCGCTGCAACTATGGAACGGCAAACTGGCATTCCGCGGGAAGGGAGACCTCGATGGTTACGCCGGTCTCGGCGTCACCGGCGCTGCTCAGGCTCCCTCCGCACGCGGCGACGAACGGGTCCAAAACAGAGGTTTCCGCATGTGGCTGCACACTGTATCCGCTGGCGGTGACCGCGAGCAGCACGCACTGTTCCGGTTCCGGAGCTGCATCGGGAGCCCGCTGGGCCGTCTCCAACGTGATCGTGCCCCCCACTGGCAACAAATCCCGCGCGAACGCGACCAAAGCAGTCAGCAACTGTTCGGTAAGCGGCGGGGCGGCGAGAACGTGCGGCAGACGCGGAGAGAGAATCGTGAGCAACTTGACGTTCTCCCCGGCCAAGCTTCGGAGTTTCCCGGCGATCTGCGCCACCATCAGGTTGAGATCGAGCGCCTCCTGCCGGCTGCGGAGAGCCAGCAACTGGCGCGCGAGCTTCCCGGCCTGGCGTGCGATCTCCATGAGACGCACGGCGCGCGTGCGCCGGGGGTCGTCCTTGTCGAGGCACTCCATGAGGACTGAGCCGCAATCGCCAATCGGCATAGCCAGCTCGGCAAGGGCCTGCACGGCTGCGGCCGCAAGTTCCGTGAACGGCTCTTTTCGCTCGCGGGCCTCCGCGGCCCGAAGCGCACCCTCGAGCGCGCGGCGCGCCGGCTCCTGCGTAATTCCCGAGCCGGCAGACTCAGAGTTCTTGTATGTGCACACCTCGGCCGCCATTCGACGGCGCTCGACTGCGCGCTCCAGTATCCACGGTATGCTATCGACGAAATGGGGCCGCTTGACGACGTAGTCGTCCGCGCCAGCCTCGAGCACTTGCACAGGCGGGTTCCCAGCCGCCGGCCCGGTCATCACGACGACTGCCAGCGGCAGTTTGCGCTCCTGGATGCGAGCAATCAGTCGCAGGCCCTCACCGCCGGGAAGCACCGGGTCGATCAGGACCGCGTCGTAGCGTCCGGGTATGGCGACTCGCGCCAGAACGTCATCGTAGGTGGGAGAAACATCGATGCGGATTTCGGGTGCGATCTTACCCAGCTCGTGCTCGATGAAATCCACATCACTGAGATGCCCCGTCACGTACAAGACATTCATCGTCATGCCTTGATCGAGATCAGAGGTAATTTGGCAGCTTCCATCATACAGCACCTATGCAAAATCCCCGCCTAGTTTCTGTCGCGAAACACCCTTTCTGGGCTGAATCGTCCGTCAACCAGAGCAATCATGTGCGGGGTCGCGGTAGGAATGCCGGTTGCCCGGCACCCCCCGCACAGACCCGTGCTGGCGCTACTAACGCACACGGTTCCTACCTCGGATGCTCGACTCAGT
>Ga0315280_10007128_pt1 | contig 15148 bp, 11 predicted proteins | sample YL17G06_40_MG_FD_203697 | JGI IMG/M metagenome (GOLD analysis project Ga0315280, IMG submission 203697) | Sediment microbial communities from Yellowstone Lake, YNP, Wyoming, USA - YL17G06_40 | ecosystem: Environmental > Aquatic > Freshwater > Lake > Sediment | place: USA: Wyoming | collected... | reverse complement strand
GTAAACCTCCTGCAACATCTGCCGCCCCTGCTCGGCCATGACCACCAGGCGGGTCGAGCGCGCGATCAATTCCTGCATCACACGCCGCTGGTCGGCTTTCGGCGCGCGGAGGAGGGTGTGGAGGGTGATGACGAGGGGCATCCTCAAATCGCGCACCAGCGCCAGCACGTGGCTGCCGGCCGGCCCCCCGAAAATACCAAACTCGTGCTGCAGGCAGACGATGTCCACGTTGCTGATGTTGAGGAAGTCCGCTGCGCGCTGATAGGACGACAAATCCTGCTCTTCAATCTCGAAGCGAACTATGTCCGGGTACTCGTAGCCGCCCTTGATGTCATTGACCGGCACCGAAAAACACTGGCATTGGGGGTACTCGGCTGCCACGGCTGCCAGCAGGTCGGACGTGAACGTGGCGATGCCGCATCTGCGCGGCAAGGAACCGCCGAGAAACGCGATCTTCCGAATCTTAGACGCTTCTTTCACGGGTTGGTTCGCTTCTATTCTTCGCTCTCCGCGAAGCCCCACTGCTATACACAATAGCATTTTTGCCGAGCACACATTCGGAAAGTGGATGGTGGTGGTCGACGGCAAGGGTCTTTTTCTGGGAAACCACTTGGACTCTGCGTCCCCGGCGGAAGTCACGCTCGTCGAAAGAACCCTCGCCACCGTCCGGGTACCGCACGGCTCCCGGCCTGGCCGGCCGGGACGCGCAGCTCGAGAAGGCCGTCCAGGTACTCAAGGACGAACTGAAGAAGCAAAAGTAGTTCTCACCACAAAGACCAAAGGGCACAAAGACCACGAAGAAGTGGTCGTTGTGCCTCTTTGCGTTCTTGGCGTCTTTGTGGTGAATCATGGCGGATTGGCGTAGAATCGCGGCCATGAAGCGGCGTGAATTTCTGAAGCGGGCGGCGGCAACGGCGGCCGCCACCGGGCCTTTCTTCGGCAGCGTGCGCGGCGCCAACGACCGCGTGGTGGTCGGCCAGATCGGATGCGGCGCCCGCGGCTACTATGAGTTGACCATCTGCCAGCGCAACCCCAGCGTACGGGTCGCCGCCGTGTGCGATGTCTACAAGCCCCTGGTCGATCGCGCGGTGAAGCTAACCGAGGGCCGGGCCGAGGGATACGGCGATTTCCGGCGCATCCTCGACCGCAAGGACATCGATGCGGTGTTCGTTTCCACGCCCGATCACTGGCACGCCATCCCCACCATCCTGGCCTGCCAGGCGGGCAAGGACGTCTATTGCGAAAAGCCGCTGACCCACACCATCGAGGAAGGGCGGCGGATGGTGGAGGCGGCCCGGAAGTACAAGCGCGTGGTGCAGACGGGCTGCCAGCAGCGCTCGGCCCCGCATTTCGCCAAAATCGTGGAACTGATTCGCGGCGGTTACATCGGCAAGGTGGCGCTGGTGGAAGCCTGGAACGTGGGCAATGAAAGCCCGGAGGGCATCGGCAAACCGCCGGATTCGCCGCCGCCCGAGGGCCTGGATTGGGACCTTTACCTGGGACCGGCGCCCAAGGCGCCTTACAACCGCAACCGCTTCATCTGGAATTACCGCTGGTTCTGGGATTACTCGGGCGGCATGATGACCGACTGGGGCGCGCACCACATGGACATCGTGCACTGGGCCATGGGCGCGGACGCCCCACTTTCGGCGATGGCCGCCGGCGGCATTTTCTGCCTCCAGGACAACCGCGAGACGCCCGACACGCTTACCACCGTTTTCGAATACGCTGGTTTTCAGGCCCGCTATACCAGCCGCATGGCCAGCGCCTTCCCGCTGGTCCGCGGCTACGGCATGCTGTTCTACGGCGACCGGGGAGCGCTGTTCGTGGACCGCGGCAGCTACGAGGTGTACCCGGACATGCGGGCCGAAGGCGCGCGCGGCGACGTGGACCGCATTCAGGAGTTGCTGCGCAGCGGGCAGCCCGCGGCCGGCCCATCGCCGCCGCGACCTCAGCCCAAGCCCCTGTGCGAAGCGGTCAAGGAAACAGGGTTTCGGCTGGACCCGCCGGTGCAGGAAGCGCACGTGCAGAACTTCATCGATTGCGTTCGGTCGCGGCAGCGCCCGGTGGCCGACATCGAGATTGGCCACCGCGTGGTCACCGCCTGCCACCTCGGCGTGATCGCGTACCGCACCGGCAGAAAGATCCGCTGGGATGCGAAGCAGGAAAGGATCATCGGCGACCCGGAGGCCCAGCGCATGACCTCCAAGCAGTACCGTGCGCCATGGCTTCTGCCGAAGGTGTGAGAGGCCAAGATGAAACACGACTTCCCGACCAGCGCAGCGCTACGGAAACTTATCACGCTGACGGCACTGGTGGCGCTGTGGAGTTTCGGAGTATTGGCGCTGCCGGGCGGGATGGCCTCAAACGAGTGGCATCGGCTCTGGCAGAAGAACGGCGCGCCCTTCCCTTCCCCACAGACCGTCCAGGTAGGCTCACTCGGGGAGCTGGGCAGCGAACTGGAGGATCGCGAGTGGCTGATGGTCCGGAGCAAGTATCACCACCTGTACTACCAGCCTTCAACGGACCCGAAGGTCGTCGCAGAGGTCTATCAGCTCATCGATAATCTTTACGAGTTTCTAAGCCAGCGCAGTCCGGCCACAGTGAAGCGGCCAGTGCTGGTATTTCTGGTGCCCGGAGAGCGAGGGCGGTCCCGTTGCTGTTTCCGGACGAACGCCATGCGCACGGGTGCGAGCGTGAACACCGCCTTCATTCTCAGCAGTCTGCTGCACGAAGAAACTCATTTGTTTAACCATGCCTTCCTTGGCGATAAAAGCCAGGGCTGGTGGACGGGCGAGTTCACCTGCATATACTTCCAGGAACGGGCCCGACTGACGGAGGAAGGGTCGGACATCAAAGCCGCGTTCAGGTCCCGCCTTCCGAACGGCCCCATCGGCCAGTTGGCCGAGTTGGACGGCTACGGCGAGCGCGCGCTTGATGAAGCCTTCACCGCCTTGTTCTTCCTGGAAGAGACCCGTGGCCGCGCCCGGTTCAGCCAGTTTCGCCGCCAATGCCTTGTTTCATCCCAAGCTTCCAACGGAGGCCCGTTGCCGAAGTCAGTGTTCGCGCAGGTCTTCGGCAAGGAGAGTCAGGAACTCGATCAAGAGTGGCGGGCGTTTTTCGGATGGCCCCACGAGCGCCAGGAGACGAATCCCCCGCCCACGGACCGCCGTTTGGAAACCATGGTGACCTATGCCACTGAGGAGGCCACTGTTCAGTACATTGTCGTGGACCTGGCGCGTCAGGCCGGCCTGCAATACGATTGGGAGAAATCAATGGCGCAAACCGCTCCGCTGTGCCAGCGATATGTGCGAGACGTGGCCATCAAACGGAAACCGTGTCGGGAAGCTCTCGACAAGATTCTGAAGCCGGTGGGCCTGCGCTATCAGGTGGAGCATGACGCGATTGTCCTTTACCGGAGATAACCAGGATTGGAGCCGGCGGAGCAAGGAGGTGAAAAATGGCGGCGCAAGACAGGCGTGGTTTCTTGAGAAGCGTGGGTATGGCTGCTGCGGCGCTGCCGGCGGCGCGCGTGCTGGGGGCCAATGACCGCGTCAACCTAGCCGTCGTCGGGCTGGGCGGCCGTGGCCGCGACCACATCAACGAGTACGCGAAGCTGCCCGGGTGCCGCATCACCGCTGTGTGCGATATCGACCAGAAAGCGCTGGAAGACGGCGCCGCCCTGGTCGAGAAGCTGCAGCGCGAGAAGCCGAAGACCTATGGCGACATGCGCCAGCTTTTCGCCGACAAGGACGTGGACGCCGTTTCCTTTGCCACGCCCAATCACTGGCACGCGCTGGGCGCCATCTGGGCCTGCCAGGCGGGCAAGGACGTGTACGTGGAAAAGCCGGCCTGCCACAACCTCTGGGAAGGCCGCAAGGTGGTCGAGGCCGCGCGAAAACATCAGCGCGTCGTGCAGGTTGGCTCGCAGAGCCGCAGCATCCAGCACAAGCGCCGCGCCATGCAGTTGCTGCACGAAGGCGTGATCGGCAAGCTGTACCTGGCCAAGGGGCTGTGCTACAAGCGCCGCCCCTCGATTGGGCGTAAGCCCGATGGGCCGGTGCCCGCCGGCGTCAACTGGGACATGTTCCTTGGCCCCGCTCCCATGCGGCCCTTCAATCCCAATCGCTACAAGTACAACTGGCACTGGTTTTGGGACACCGGCAACGGCGACATCGGCAACCAGGGCGTGCACGAGATGGATATCGCGCTGTGGGGGATGAACCTGCGAACGCTGCCGAACAGCGTGGTCTCGACGGGCGGCAAGTTCATCTATGATGACGACCAAGAAACACCCAACACGCAACTGGCCACGTTCGATTACGGCGCTGTCCAGGTCGTATTCGAGGTGCGGGGATTGCTGACCGGCGCCGAAGGCGGCGTCCCCCTGCGCGGCGCCAACTGCATCGGCAACATCTTCTATGGGTCCGAGGGCTTCATGGCCGTCGATGTCGGCGGCTTCCAGGTCTACAAGGGCGAGAAGCGGGAACTGGTGATGGACGAAAAGTACTCGGAAGCCAGGCAGTGGGACACCTCACCGCACATGGCCAATTTCCTGAACGCCGTCCGCAGCCGGAAACAGCAGGAATTGACGGCGGATATCGAACTCGGCGTGACGGCCGCCGCGCTCTGCCACCTGGCCAACATCAGTTACCGCACCGGCCGCAAGCTGAATTTTGATCCGGCCGCGGGCCGGTTCGTCAACGACGCCGAGGCGAACCGCCTGCTGACCCGGGAGTATCGCCCGCCCTACGTGGTCCCCGACAAAGTTTGACGGCGGAATAAGGGATCAGAGTCGTGTACGTTGTCAAACCAGGGTACGGGCAAGAATGAGGGCGGCCTCGGGCGGAGATGAGTAGTAGTCGGGGCGGCGGCCGGCGCGGCGGAAGCCGTGACGCTCGTAGAAGGCAATAGCTTCCTGGTTGGACTCGCGCACTTCCAGCCAGACCGATTTGGCGCGGGCGGCGGACAAGCGCTCAAGGGCCACGGTCAGCAGAATACTCGCCACGCCGCGGCGCTGCTTCTCGGGCGCGACCGCCAGGTTCTGCACCTCGGCTTCGCCGGCCGCCAGGGTAGCGGCTAACAGGCCGGCCATTTCACCCGCCGGCTCCTCGGCCACCAGGCAGAACGCTGAGCCCGAGCGGTCCAGTGCGATGCGTTCGTATTCGCTGGCGGGCCAGTTGGCGGCGCCCGGAGCGAGGCCGGCCAGCCGGGCCGCCGGCGCTCCTTCGCCCGGGTTCAGAGGACGAATAATCATTCCCGCGACCGCCCGTAAAAACACTGAGGGGCGGCTGCGCCCCTTGCGGCCGGATAAAAGGGGTATGAAAAAGCCGGCCGTGGCGCAAACGCCCCTCGAACTCAGGCACTTGCCTGATTCCCCCCCCGCTCGGGAGAGACCTACTTCTTTTCCTTCTTCGCGGGCTCCTTGTAGCCCTCCAGGCTCTTATCGTGCTCCTTGTAATACTTGCCGGCATCGGTCAGCACCTTCGGATTGCCCTTTTCATGGCAATAGGTGCATGCCTTCCCGGTCTTCTTGGCGTCCTCCTTGGTGGCCGATGCCGTGAAGGTCATCAGCACCGCGATCGTGAACAGAACCAAAACCAAAAGCCGCACGTAGCGCATGTCTCCTCCGCGTAGTGGCTTACGGCTTCTCCTACGGCACACCGATTGCCAAGTGCGCGCAGAACCACGCCTGGGCGTAAATGTATGAAAAACAAGAGGGAGCTCGGGGATTGACCGGCATCGACAGTTTGTCGCAGGTGCGGGGAATCTCGCAGATGCTGGGAAAAAACCAGGTCTTAGGCTGTAGGCTGTGGGCTTGTACATGCCGTCGGCAAGCGTCAGGTTTCGGGTGGGAAGGTGTTAGCCTACGGTCTACAGCCTACAGCCTGCTTTCACGCTGCCTCCTCCACCGTGCGCATGGTCTTGTGCTCGTCGATGATCGAGGGCAGCAGCTTCTTGCTCATGTAAACCTTCGACTCGCCGTTGTCGTAGGCGTGGGGCTCAAACTTGACGACGTCGAAGTGCATGTGATCCAGCGTGGCGCGCATGGGGTAGAAACGGTTCTTGGTCTTGACCACCAGTTCATGGAAGCCGCGCCGCTCGGCCCATTCTTCCTGCTGCTCGGTCAGGGCGCGGTAGTGTCCGCGGCCGCGCCACTCTTTCCGGGTGCCGCCGATCCAGCCATAGAAAACTCTGCGCCCGGTGAAACTAACGCAGGTGGAGAGCCGCTCGACCAGGTCGCGCAGCTTGGGGTCGGTTTCCGAGCCTTGCAGCTCGTGCCCCACCTTGAACGCCACCGGCACCATGTGGTCTACGTCGTCCTGGGCGGGCGCCAGGGCAATCAGGATCAGGTGCTGGCGGCCGTTGAGCCGCTCGATGATCTCCTGGGCCGTCTTCTTTCGCCGGAATTCGTCGAAATACTGCTCCATGTATTCGATCTCGACCGCGCCCGGCTCCAGCGTGTACTGGCGGATCAAGTGCGCCATATGGTTCCGCGCAGTATAGCAAATGTCAGGGGGTATTGCGGATTGCGGATTTCGGATTGCGGATTTCCAACCACGCACAGCGAAGAACGGCAGTCCGGACTGCGGCAGATTGGATTTCGCTCGCGAGACGTGGCGCATGAAATCCGCATTCCGAAATCCGCAGCCCGCCATTCCTATGTGTCGTGCAGGCATTCCCGCACACCCAGCTTGCGCAGGAACGCCATCATCGGGCACCAGTTGGTGAAGGCCGACTGGAACAGGTTTAGCCCCACGAAGGCGGTGAACAAGTAAAAATAGGGGTGCACGAAATGGCCCAGCGCCAGGCTGGCCAGCACAAACGCCCCGGCGATCATTCGCAAGAAACGGTCCAACGTCATTTTTCCTCCCAACTGAACCACAAAGGTACCAAGAGCACAAAGGTCACGAAGATGCCTTTGTGGACTTCGTGTCCTTGGTGCCTTTGTGGTTATCCTCGTTCCGCCGGTTGGCCAGGTAATACACCACCGGCACGGTGGCCCGCGACAGCAGCAGCGAAGCGATCTCGCCGGCCATCAGCGAGATGGCCAGGCCCTGGAAAATCGGGTCGAACAGGATGACGGCGGCGCCCACAATCACCGCCGCCGCCGTCAGCATCATGGGCCGGAAACGCACCGCGCCCGCATCCACCACTGCTTCGGCCAGCGGCATTCCCTGCCTCAGGCGCAGCTCGATGAAATCCACCAAAATGATCGAGTTCCTGACCACGATGCCGGCGCCGGCGATGAACCCGATCATCGACGTGGCGGTGAAGAAGGCGTTCAGCAGGCCGTGTGCCGGCAGGATGCCCACCAGCGAAAACGGGACCGCCAGCAGGATCACCAGCGGCGTCCTGAAGGACTGGAACCAGCCCACCACCAGGACGTAGATCAGCACCAGCACGGCGGCGAAGGCAATGCCCATGTCGCGGAACACCTCGTAGGTGATGTGCCATTCGCCGTCCCACTTCATCGCGTACCGCTCGGTGAGGAACGGCTGGCGGGCGGTGTACTGCTCGATCTGGTAGCCTCCGGGCACCTTAATGTTATTGATGGCGCGGCCCATCTGCAGGATGCCGTAAACCGGGCTTTCCAGGCGGCCGGCCACGTCGCCGGTGACGTAGACCACCGGCATCAGGTTCTTGTGATAGATGCTCTTGTCTTCGGTGACCAGTTCCGCGCGGACCAGCTCACCGACGCTCACCTGGTTGCCCGAGGCGCCGGTGACGCGCAGGGCCTGCAGGCGGTCGAGATCGGAGCGTGTGGCGCGGTCCAGGCGCAGCAGCAGCGGTACGTCCTCTTTTTCCTGGGGCTGATACAGCAACCCGACCTCGACGCCGGCCGAGGCGATGCGCATTACGCGGGCCACGGCGTCGGTGGAAACGCCGTTCAGCGCCGCCTTCTCCTTGTCCACCACCAGGCGGTACTTGGGTTGGTCGTCTTCGACGTACCAATCGACATCGACCACGCCGTCGGTCTTCGAGAAGAGGTCCTTGATCTGGCCTGCGAGCCGGAGGCGGCCCTGGTCGTCGGGGCCGTAGACCTCGGCCACCAGCGTCTGGAGCACCGGCGGGCCGGGCGGCACCTCCGCCACCTTGACGCGCGCGCCGTAGCGCTCGGCCACCGGCGTCAACTGCACGCGCACGCGCTTGGCGATGTCGTGGCTTTGCAGCTTGCGGCCGCCCCTGGGCAGCAGGTTCACCTGGATGTCGGCGACGTTGGCCCCGCGGCGCAGGAAGTAGTGGCGCACCAGGCCGTTGAAGTTGAACGGAGCTGCGGTACCCACGTAGGTCTGGTAATTGACCACCTCGGGCTGCCGCCCCACGACGTCGGCCAGCGCCTGCGTCACGCGCGCCGTCTGCTCCAGCGTCGTGCCCTCGGGCATGTCCACGATCACTTGCAGCTCGCTCTTGTTGTCAAAGGGCAGCATCTTCACCTTGACGAACTCGAGCGGAACCAGCGCCACCGCGGCCAGCAGCAGCAGCGCGACGCCGGCCAGGAACAGCGCAGTGCGGCGCCAGGAGGCAATGGCCGCGCCCATGGCGCGGCGGTAGAAGCGCGTCAGGCGGTCTTCCGTCTCGCCGTCGCGGCCGCCGTGATTTCTCTTCAGCAGGCGCAGCGCCGCCCAGGGCGTCACCACAAAGGCCACGATCAGGGAGAAAACCATGGCCGCCGACGCGCCCACCGGAATGGGCCGCATGTACGGCCCCATCAGCCCGCCAACAAACGCCATAGGCAGGATGGCGGCGATGACCGCCAGAGTGGCCAGGATGGTGGGGTTGCCGACTTCATCGACCGCTTCCACGGCTACCTCCGCCAGCGGCCGGCCGTGGTTGGCCGGCAGGCGCGCGTGCCGTACCACGTTCTCCACCACCACGATGGCGTCGTCTACCAGGATGCCGATGGAGAAGATCAGGGCGAACAGGGTGATGCGGTTCAGCGTGTAGCCGTAGAGGTAGAAGATGGCCAGCGTCAGCGCCAGCGTCACGGGGATGGCGATCAGCACGACCAGCGACTCGCGGCGGCCCAGCGCCAGCCAGATCAAGGCCGACACCGAGAGCACCGCCAGGAACATGTGGAACAGCAGCTCGTTCGATTTCTCGTTGGCGGTTTCCCCGTAGTTGCGGGTGACGCTAAGCTGCACGTCGGCCGGCAGCGACGCGCTCCGGATCGCTTCTACCTTTTCCAGCACGCGGTCGGCCACCACGATGGCGTTCTTGCCCTTGCGCTTGGCCACGGACAGGGTGACGGCAGGCCACGCGGTTGTAGCGGCGACCTTCAGGTCGCCATGTGTGCTTGTAGTCGTAACACCAGCGGGACCGACAGCGAAGCGCACGTATTGCGAGGGCTCTTCGCCGCCGTCTTCGACCACGGCCACGTCGCGCACAAACACCGGCCGCCCCTGGCTGATGCCCACCACCACGCTGCGGACATCGTCGGCCGTGGCCAGGAAGCCGCCCGTTTCGATCCTGAAGGCGCGATTGCCGGAAGCAAACTCGCCTGCGCCGAGCCGCTGATTGGCGGCGCCCAGCGCGCCGGCCACCTCGAGCGGCGACAATCCGTAAGCGGCCAGCCGCTGCGCGTCGAGCGTGACCTGCACGCTGCGCCGCGCGCCGCCAGTGATGTTCACCGCCGAGACATCGTCCACCTGCTTGATGGCATCGTGCAGTTGCGCGGCCACGCGGCGCAGCTCGTAGTCGCCGTACCGGCTGCTCCACAGCGTCAGCGCCACGATCGGAACATCGTCAATCGAGCGCGGCTTCACGATGGGCTGCGAGACGCCCGGCGGGATCAGGTCGAAATTGGCCAGCAGCTTCTGGTTGAGCCGCACGATCGACTTCTCTTCGTCCTCGCCCACGTAGAACCGCACCACCACCATTGAGAGGCCGGGGCTGGAAGTCGAGTACAGGTATTCGACGCCGGGCACCTCCCACAGCAGCTTCTCCATGGGGCGGGTGACACGCTCCTCCACTTCCTTCGCCGACGTGCCGGGCATCTGGACGAAGACGTCGATCATGGGGACGATGATCTGCGGCTCTTCCTCGCGCGGCAGCCGCAGCACCGCCAACGCCCCCAGCAGCACGGCCGCCGCAATGAACAGCGGCGTGAGCTTAGAGTTGATGAAAGCCTGGGCGGTCTTGCCGGCCAGCCCCAGCCCGCGGCGGTTTGGCTGTTCGCTCATGCCAGCCCTCCGGCAGGTCCAAGGTCCAAAGGTCCAAGGCTCCAAAGGTCCAAGATCCTGACAGATCCGAACTCCGTTACGGCTTCGACCCTTGGACCTTGGACTTCTTTGACCGGCGTTCCATCCCGCAACCCCGCCGGGCGATTGACGATTAGCCGGTCGCCATCGTTCAGGCCGGAGAGCACCTCGATCAGCTCGCCGGACTTCGCGCCCAAAGTAATGAGGCGCTGGCGGGCGACGCCGCCGTCCACGACGAAGACGCTGGCAAGCTGTCCGTCGCGCAGCACTGCGGTCTCGGGAACGGCGATGGCTTCTCGCCGGCCGCCGCGAAAGGTGGCGCGGCCGAACAGTCCGGAAACGTATGGGCGACCACGTGGGGTCGCCCCTACATGCGGCAGATCAATCTTCACGACGAACGAGCGTGACGAAGCCTCGACGGCCGGCACGATCTCGCTGACCCGGCCGTCCACACTGGCGCCCAATGCTTCGATGCTCACCCGGGCAGCGTCACCCAGCTTGATGGCGGCGATTTTGGATTCTTCCACCGTAGCTTCCAGACGGAAATCGCCGGCCTGCTCGACGGTGCACAGCGGTTGGCCCGGCATCGCCAGGTTCCCCGGCTCCACGCGCTTCTCGGAGATGATGCCGGCGAAAGGCGCCGCCAGCACAGCGTAGCCGCGCGTCACTTTCGCCGCCTGCACCTCGGCCTCCGCCTGGCGCTGGCCGGCCACGGCGCGGGCCACGACCGCATCGGCCATCTCCTGGCCGGCCTTGGCGGACTTGTGGCGGGCTTCGGCCTCGTCGAATTCCTGACGCGACACCGAGCGCTTTTCCAGCAATGTCTGATAGCGCTGGTAGGTGGCGGCGGCCAGCGCGGCATTGCTTTGGGCGGCCAGCCGGGCTTTCTCGGCTTCCTGGACGCCGCTCTGAGTAGCCAGTTGCGCGGCGGCGGCCCGCGCCACCTGCGCGTCCAGGTCTTGCGCCGCCAGCACGGCCAGTGTCTGTCCGGCGTGGACGCGGTCGCCCACTTTCACCCGCACCTCCTGAACGTAGCCGGTCACCTTGGCGGAGACAACCGCGCTCAAGCGGGCGCGCACCGTGCCCGGCGCTTCGAAGGTGTCATCCAGCGTGGCGCGGCGCACCTCGGCAGTGTTCACCGTGATCGGCGCCTGCTGCCCGGCCGTCGGCGCGGGCCGTTCCTTACCGCCGCATCCGGCCAGAACTGCGGCTGCTGCCACCACAATGACTGAAGCGAATCGTCTCATTGCAAACCTCAATGCAAGGGTCCAAAGTCCAAGGTCCAAAGTCGATGATCTCCTGGGTCTCGGTGCAGTGAATCTCGCGACTTTTCAGCATCTGGAAGCTCCCCCTTCAGACCCTTCGACGTTGGACTTTGGACCTTGGACTTTGGACCTCCTAATTCAAAACCTCCGAGCCGGGGGACAGCCTGCCAATGGCTTGCTCCAAACGCACCGCGGCCATCCGCTGGTCGTAGACGGCAGTCAGGTGGCGGGTGCGCGCGGCCAGCAGCGCAGTGTCGCTGCGCAGCAGGTCGGTGACGTTCGTCAGGCCGGCCTCGTACCGATTCTGGATGATGCGCAGGCTTTCTTCGGCCTCAGTAACGGCGGCCCGCGCCACTTCCACCCGCTGATCGGCTGCGCGCAGGTCCAGGTAAGAGCGCCGCACATCCAGCCGGATGCCCGACTGGGCGCGCTCGCGCTCGGCATCGGCGCGACGCTCGGCGGCCGCCGATTCCTCCAGCCGCGCCTTGTCGGCGAAGCCGTTCAGGATGTTGAACCGCACGGAAACCGCCGCGACCCAATTCGTGCCGCCGCCGCCCGTGAAGCGCTGCCGGTCGGCTTCGAACCCGGCGTGGGCCACCACCTGCGGCAGGAATGCGGCCCGCGCCATTTCCGATTGCGTGGTGGCCATCTGTCCCGCCAGGAAAGCCTGGCGCGCTTCCGGGCGCCGCTCCAACGCTTCCCGCTCGTACCGCTCCAGGGGCTCGCCGGGCAGGCCCGCGGGCGTCAGCGCCGAGGTGAGCTGGTAATCGGTATCCAGGGGCACACCGATAGCGTCGTCGAGCGCCGCCTTGGCGACCTCGAGGTCATTCGCCGCGCGAATCTGTTGCTCCTTAACGCCGGCCAGGTGCACGCGGAGGGAAAGCACGTCGGCGTCCGTCACCATGCCGGTATCGCGCAGGTTTTCGGCGCGCCTCAAGTTGGCCTCGGCCGTCTTCATGGCTTCCTGGGCCACGCGCACGTTCTCGGCCGCCAGCACCGCGCCGTAATAGAACCGCACCACCGCCTGGATGGTGTCCATATCGGTGTAGCGGGATTGCTCGCGCACCACCTGCTGTCCGAAGCCCGCGATTTTCGAGCCCAGCGCCGTCTGCCGTCCGTCGTAAATCACCTGGTCGAGGGTGAGCTGCGACTGGAAGTTGTTGACCGCGTCCGGGTGGTTCAGGGCATCCAGCGCGAAGTTTGCCGCGGTGAAGCGGTTCTGGGTGAGTAGCGTGCCGAAGACGTAAACCGGGTTGTTGCCGCGCTGGAACTGCTCCGAGTAGTTGACCTTCGGGAAATAATTGCTCCTTGCTTCGATGAGGCGCGCGGCTGCTTGGGCCTCGGCAGCCGACGCTGCCCGCACCGCCGGGTTCTTCTCGAGCGCAGTGGCAATAGCCTGCTTCAGCGTGAGCGGCTCGGCGCCACCGGCCGGCAGCGCCGCGAAACCAAGCAGAAGCGTCAAGGAAAAGAGAGCTGTGGTTTTCATCCGCACTCCAAAGAATTCCTTTGTGATCCTTTGTGCCCTTGGTGTCTTTGTGGTGAAATTTACGCTTCGGCGGACGCCGAGACGATGATGTCCGGAACGGCGATGACCGGCGCGGCCATGGAGCGCGCCACCAGGCAGCCTTTCTCGGCCTTCTCCAGCACCCGCAACGCTTTCTCGCGATCCGCTTCCTTTTCGATGTGGATTTTGGCGCGAATCTCGATGCCCGTGAAGCGGTATCCCTCGCCGTCGATCCACTCCAGCTTCCCTTTGGCGGTTGAGGAATAAGCCAGCACGGGCAGGTCAGAGTGTTCCGCAATGGCCACAAAGGTGGCCATCAGGCAGGTCTCGGCGGCCAGCACGTAGAGGTGCTCGGGCGTCCAGTAACCGGGCTCCCCGTTGAATTCGGGCGGCGCCGAAAACGCAAGATCCGGCAGCCCAGGCGAAAAAGCGACCCCGCGGCGGTCCTCTTCATAATCGACAGACGTTTCGTAGAAGTGTGGCCCTCTCTGCGCCATAAGTGCAATCCCTCCATTGGTAAGGATGCATTCTGGCCGCCAAGGTCACAAGCCAAATCCGCGGATTAGTTGTACCGCCGGCGCCTGCCCCGGCTTGCCGTGGGTCCCGCTTGCCCGACTCGGGCCGGCCGGCCCTGCCCCACGCATCGTCGGGACCGAAGTGGCTGCTATGGGACGGTTTTGATGAGGTTCCGGTTGCCGTCGAGCAGACGAAGTTGCAGGTGCCGACGTTGCCATAGCTGGGTCGGCCAAAGAGCTTGATCGTCACCTCATGGGCACGCCGTCGCCCTTAGCGCGATGGGAGAACATCGAAGCTGGCAGTCCCGCCGGTCGAACAACTGGTCGCAACGACGTTGCGGTTGGCGTCGTACAGCGTAAGGCACAGACAACTGGCCGCAAAATCACCGACGAACGTGTTGCGTCCCGCCGCCTTAATCCACACCTCCTGGCGTTGCGCTACCGAGAAAGCGATGAAACCCGGCACTTGAGAAGAGAGGAAGCCGCCGACAATCAGGCCCGATGGGAGGTTCTTTTCACCGAGGAGCAATTCAGCATATCCCCGCGGCGACAATCCTCCGCTGCGCACCTCGATGATGTAGAAATCGGGTAGCAGCGTTTGCCAGAACTGGATGAAGGCAGTGCTGCACCGCTCCGTGCCGATCTGTTGGCGCTTGCCATCGAGCAGCCGGACACAAACCGAGAACTTCGAGGCATCCCCGCCTGGCAGCACCCGCGGGTTGAGCTGAATCAGCACTTCCTGAAGGCTTGAGAGCAAGAACGCGGCGAAGTAAGGCGTCATGCCCTTCTCCTGGATGCCGCCACCGAAGATGAAGCCGCCGCCGCGCTGGTCTTTTTGCGGCTCGACGCTCATTTCCCAATAGCCCTCCGCACCTCCCGCTTGGATCGTGCTGGCGGCGATGTAGAAGCCAGGGTTCACCGTCGCCGACAGGCTCGGCTCTGGGCCGCTGCACGTGCCGAGCGAAATGGTGGCGACGGTGCTGTTCGCGCTGCCACAGGCGTTCGACACCCGCACCCAGTAGCTCGTCGTTGTGGTCAAAGGAAGGGTCGTGTAACTGCTGGAATTGCTGCCCAGTGGCGTGGAGGTGTCCAGTGGGACGCCTTGGTACCACTGATAGCTCAGGGGCGAAGTGCCGCTGGCTACCACGCCCAGCGTGGCCGTCAGGCCGCTGTTAATCGACTGTCCAGCTGGCTGCGTGGTGATTGTGGGCACGGTGCAGGAGCCGAAATAAACCGCAACCAGAACATGTTCCGCGTCCATCGTCACCTGGAGGGTCACGCTGGTCCCGGCGTCGCTGCCATCCTTAAGCCACTTCTGGAAGTTGTTGCCGCCGGCCGTCGGCGCCGCCGTCAGCGTCACCGGCGTCCCGCTGTTGTAATTCCGCGTGAACGGCGTCGTCCCGCTCCCCCAGCCACTGTTGTCCACCGGACTCACACTGATGCTTACCCCGCTGTCGGGACTTGACGAATTGACGGTAAGCGTCCGTACGGCCGCCGCGTACACGGCGGTCACGGTGTGGCCCGCGTCCATTGTTACCTGGAGGGTCACGCTGGTCCCGGCGTCGCTGCCATCCTTAAGCCACTTCTGGAAGTTGTTGCCGCCGGCCGTCGGCGCCGCCGTCAGCGTCACCGGCGTCCCGCTGTTGTAATTCCGCGTGAACG
>Ga0315280_10007127_pt1 | contig 15148 bp, 16 predicted proteins | sample YL17G06_40_MG_FD_203697 | JGI IMG/M metagenome (GOLD analysis project Ga0315280, IMG submission 203697) | Sediment microbial communities from Yellowstone Lake, YNP, Wyoming, USA - YL17G06_40 | ecosystem: Environmental > Aquatic > Freshwater > Lake > Sediment | place: USA: Wyoming | collected... | reverse complement strand
CTCCGTAGTAAGGAAAGTCCTGAGGCTGAACTTCTTAAACCCACTACCTACGAGCCCAAACCGCCGACACGCCTCCCTGTTAGATGCGGTGAGGCTTGTCCTGCGGGCATTGATATACCACGTTATGTTCGGCTTATCGGTGAAGGAAAATATGCTGAGTCACTAGCAACGATAAAGCAAGCCGTACCATTCCCAGGGATTCTGGGGCGAGTATGTTTTGCCCCTTGTGAGCATGATTGCCGCCAATCCAAGCAAGAAGAGCCGATTGCCATCAGAATGTTGAAGAGATTTGTCTACGATCAGGCCACTTATGAGGAAAAAAAGCCTACTAATCGAAGTGGCAAGCGTGTTGCCGTTATTGGCTCGGGCCCAGCAGGACTTAGTGCAGCATACTATCTCGCTAAGATGGGTCATGGAATCACCGTATTCGAAGCCTTGTCTAAAATTGGGGGTATGATGAGGGTAGGGATTCCGGAATATCGGCTTCCCAGAAAAGTTCTGGATGACGAAATCAACATGATCAGGAATTTGGGCGTGGAAATAAGGACTGATACTAAAGTCGAGTCTTTAGACAACTTATTCAAAGATGGCTACCAGGCAGTGCTTATTGCCATAGGTGCTCCCCAGGGGATAAAGATGCGCGTGGAAGGGGAAGACCATCCCAAGGTAATAGAATGTATTGAGTTCCTTAGGGATGTGAATTTCGGCAAGAAGGTTGATCTTGGCAACCGAGTAGCGGTGATTGGTGGTGGCAATGCTGCCATTGATGCTGCTCGCGCTGCTCGTCGCCTCGGGGCCAAAGAGGTTACTGTGTTCTACCGTCGTAGCCGAGCTGAAATGCCTGCCAACCCCTCTGAAGTTGAGGAAGCGATTGAAGAGGGGGTGAAGATAGAATTCCTGTCATCTCCGAAGAAGGTGCTCAGCAAGAATGGCACCCTTTCATTGGAAAGCTTTCGTATGAAACTGGGAGAGCCCGACGCTAGTGGTAGACGCCGAGCTGACATAATAAAAGGGAGTGAGTTTGGTGTAGATGTTGACACTATTATTGTTGCTATTGGTCAAAGGCCTGAGATTCCAGGACAATTTGACCTTAGAATTGGTCCAGCAAACACTATAGTAGTAGATATCGAGACCCTAGCCACTTCAAAGGAAGGTGTCTTTGCTGCTGGAGATGTGGTTACTGGACCAGCATCCGTAGTGCAGGCAATCGCAGTTGCGAGGACAGCAGCTATAGCCATAGATAAATACCTAGGTGGCAAAGGGGTTCTACCCTTTGAGGAAGTAAGGGTGAACGAGCCTACCTCACGCCATACTTTCTTAGAGAGGTGGCAGAAAAAAGACAAGCGGGTTGAGATGCCAAAGCTTTCCACTGAGAAGAGACTACAAGGATTTGATGAAGTCGAGCTCGGCCTAAGCGAGGAAATGGCTGTAGCCGAGGGCCAGCGATGCTGGCGATGCGACCTGGAGGAATGAATGGCAGTAAGAACGGTAATTCCCTTTGGTCCCCAACATCCAGTCCTGCCTGAGCCTGTTCACCTTAAGCTGGAGCTGGAAGATGAAAGAGTAGTGGGAGTCACGCCTATAATCGGTTATGTCCATCGAGGAATTGAAAAGGCTGCCGAGCTTAATAGCTTTCGCCAGAATGTCTTCCTTTGTGAGAGGATATGTGGTATTTGCAGCATCATCCATGCCCTGACTTATTGCCAGGGTGTCGAAGCCCTCATGGGTGTTGAAGTGCCTCCCAGGGCTAAATTCCTCCGCGTCTTTTGGAGTGAACTTTCCAGGACACATAGTCATCTCCTGTGGCTAGGACTTCTCGCCGACTGCATGGGCTTCGAAAGTCTGTTCATGCAAATATGGCGAGCCAGGGAGATGGCCATGGATCTCCTTGAGATGACCGCTGGACATAGAGTAATTACCTCTACTTGCCTTGTTGGTGGGGTAAGAAGAGATATAGATAAAGAGATGGCCAAGGAGGTAGATAGAAGGCTTGTTGCTCTTAAAGAGATGCTGGACAATACTGCGGCTCCTGCGCTACTCCATGACCCTACTATCAAGCGTCGTGCCGTGGGCAAGGGGATGTTATCCAAAGAACAAGCCGAGCTTCTGGGAGCGGTTGGGCCTACTAGTCGAGGGAGTGGTGTTGCTATAGACATAAGGCAAACAGGTTATGCCGCTTATAAGGAAGTGGGCTTTGAGCCGGTCGTAGAAACTGCTGGAGATAGCTATGCCCGAACTTTAGTCAGGGCTAGAGAGGTCTACCAGTGTGTAGAGCTTATGCGCAAATCACTGGCAATGATGCCGGAAGGAGAGATATTGGTCAGGGTCGACGGCTATCCTGAAGGCGAAACTGTTTCCAGAACAGAGCAACCCCGAGGGGAACTTATCTACTACTTAAAAGGCAATGGCACAAACAATCTGGAGAGGTTGAAGATAAGAACGCCGACATTCGCCAACATACCTACCTTGCTGGTTATGCTGCCTGGCTGCGAGATGGCCGATGTGCCGGTAATTACTTTGTCTATAGACCCCTGTATTGCGTGTACTGAGAGGTAGTAGAAATGGCCTGGATGTTTCCGACAATCGTAAAGAACCTCTTCTCCCGACCGGCTACGAGACGTTATCCTTTTAAGGATATCAGGGAGCCCTTCCCTGGCTATCGAGGCAGAATTTACTGGGATGTTAGCAAATGTGACCTCTGTGGCGATTGTGCTCGAGTGTGTCCGGCTGAAGCTATAGAAGTCAGCCTGGAAAATAGACAGATAAAGTATGACCCCTTCAAATGCATTTATTGCGGGACATGTGTGCAAACTTGCCTTCCACGGGCAATAAACCAGGATAAACACTATACCAAACCTGCGGCTAATAAGCAGGAAGAACTGATCACTATCTCCGCTTAACAGAACTGGAAAGAACAGCTTTCCCCGTCCTTTCTGTTGGGAAAAATTGAAAAGCGGGCTCTGTAATATCGGCAGTCTACTTTCGAGTTTTAAACGGTCCAGTTTTAAATTTTAGCCAAACAGGCAATTCAGTATTATTGACAATCGCATAGATTACATGTAAAGTAAAAATCCAGTAAATCAGACACCTTGACAGAATGGTTCATCTGGGAGATGGATTAAAGTGAGTGCAAGAGAAACAGGTGCCATAAACGTTCGACGTATGACATCTACTAATGATTTAGACGGAGTTCTAGCTCTCATCAACAAAATCACCAAGGGGGAAATTCGTATTACCTACAGGGACTTGGTTGCCAATTATCCTGGGGGGCCGTTTGATTTGAGTTTTGTGGCTGAGACTAATGGCCAGATGGTTGGCTTTATTCTAGCTCGTCTGGAATTTGTATATATACCATTTGTTGAAGTCTGTCTTATTGACGCTGTGGGTGTCGACCCTGAATATCAAGGCCGCCAAATTGGCTCTGCATTGGTCCACAAGTTAATAGACCGTTGCCGTCTTGAGGACGTTGACACGATACGCGCACTTGTTGCTGAGGATGATGAACCGTTGCGGAGGTTCATCGAGTACCTAGGCTTTCGGCGTAGTAATATAATCAACTACGATAGGACTACTTACTGAAAGCGAAGCCACGCCTGCAGAGTAAGTGTTAAAAACACGATTATCCAGGCTACATGGCTTAGTGAAGCCTCAATATCAGCAAATATAGGGTATCTAGTCCCTGCTTCATATTCTGTTGACCTTGGTCTTCTCACGAGGTATGATTGCTTGTATAAGAAACTATAATGACAACTAAATCCACTCCCAAAAGTGCCCTGCGGCGCTGGGAAGAAAATATAGAGGGTAAAGTTGCTAAATGGTTGCCGCAGAGCAGGGCTACTGAATGTGTGCGGAGCCCTCATTTCTGGATAATTACAGCTCTACTGGCACTTCTTACGTTCATTTACTATGTTGAACAGACTCCCCTAGTCAGCATACCACCATTTAACAACAGCTTTTTTACCACCGTTCACGATCTACATCGGACTCTGTTTCTCATTCCTATAATCTATGCCGCTTCTGTTTTCAGAATTCGGGGAAGCCTGATAACTTCATTTATTTTCCTAGGCGTGGTCCTGCCACGTGCCTTGCTCTTTTCTCCCTATCCCGAGGCAATAGTCAGGTCTCTTCTCTTTGTCGCCCTTGCCGCTTTCATCAGCCTATTCATAGCGACACAGCTTAATCGTATCGAGGAGGAAAGAAAGGTTCGTACCGAATTGAACATAGCATCCCAGGTGCTAAGCGAATATGCGCAACGCCTAGGAGCCATAATTGCCATCAGCAGTGTTACCAGTCAGTCTTTGGAGATCCAACATGTTCTAGATACCGCTGCCGACAAGGTTAGGGAAGTAATGGATTTAGAGAGTGTCATAATATTTCTGCTAAATGACGAAAGCCAGAAACTTGAGCTCAAAACTTGCCGGGGGGTTTCCGAGGACTTTGTCAACGGCTTTACAGGGCTAAAAGTGGGTGAAGGCTTCCATGGGCAAGTTGCCCAGACCGGAGAGCCATTACTCCTAGACTATGCCTCCCAAGTCCCCTGGCTTACGAGAGAATTGGAAAGGCGAGAGGGAATTGGCGCTGGCTTAATTGTGCCTCTAAAAGCCAAAGGCAAGGTGCTGGGTACCCTCAGTGTGGCTCCCCATGGCTCAAAACAATTTGTGGATGAGGAAGTGAAACTGCTAACCACTATAGCTGGACAGATAGCGATAGCCATTGAAAGTGCCCGGCTATATGAAAAAGCACACTTGGCGGCACAACAGGCCCTAGCCTCGGAGAGGCGGTACCGAGAGATTTTTGAGGGCGCTAACGATGCCATCTGGATACACGATTTAGATGGCAATATAATAGCCGCCAACAAAGCGAGCGAGAAACTCACAGGGTATAACTTGGAAGACCTGCTAAAAATGAATGTGAAGAGTTTCCTCTCGACAGGAAGCCTTGATCTGGCCGAACAGATTAGACATAAGTTATTCCGTGGTGAAACCGTGGAACAACCCTATGAACAACGTCTGATCAGGAAAGATAGAACCGAAAGGATACTAAAGTTAACGACCAGCTTAATCACAGAAGATGGCAAGCCAAGGAGCCTCCAACATATTGCCCGAGATGTGACCGCAGAGAAAGAGATGCAAGACAACTTGAGCGCAGCTTATCAGAAGCTTAGCGAATATACTCAACGGCTGAAGGAAAATCAGGAGCAGCTAATCCAGGCTGAGAAACTAACTTCGTTGGGTCAGATGGCAGCTTCTATTGCCCACGAGGTTAATAATCCTCTATCTGGCGTTCTCGTCTATACCCAATTGCTCACAAAGAGGCTACGCAGTGACAAATTGACCAAAGATGTTGCTCTCGAAAACCTATCGAAAATGGAAGCCGAACTTAACCGCAGCACTAAGTTAATCCGAAACCTCTTGGATTTCGCTCGACAGTCACCACCAACTTTATGGGAGGTGGACATCAACGAGATTGTTAGCCGAACGTTTGACCTCGCTGCTCATTCAGCCGAGCTACAACACATCCAAATGACAAAAGAACTGAGCCCCGCCATACCTAGGGTTGTGGCTGACTTTGACCAGCTTCAGCAGGTTTGCCTCAATCTTATCATTAATGCGATTCAGGCAATGTCTGAAGGGGGCAAGCTAACTATCCGCACCTCAATTGATAACAATCGACAGGTCAAGATAGAGGTTCAGGACACCGGTTGTGGCATTTCTCCAGAAAATATGAGTAAACTATTCACACCTTTCTTCAGTACTAAGGGGAAGAAGGGTGTAGGTTTAGGTTTGGCTGTGGCATATGGAATTGTCCAGCGCCATCACGGACGAATAGAAGTGCAAAGTAAAGTGGGAGAAGGGACCACCTTTACTATCTATCTACCACTGAACTATGAAGAAGGCAAGGGACAGCCCTTGGGCTCAAGCTTAGAAGAGAAGCCAGCTAAGACAAAAACATAGCCAAGAACCCCGATTGTGGCACATATTCAAACATACTGATTTTTGCAAACAGCTATAGTCATTGGACGCGAGTCCGATAAACAGGGTATGAATTGGACAGAAGAAGGGGTAAACAATTTACTCAAACCAAGAGTTTTGCGTTATGATAGGAAGGAATTCTGACAAAGGCAGGAATTAGGCCGGGGCACTTTCTGCCCCAACTAAATAACGGAAACTTGCCGCACAGAATCTTTGCATTACAAAGGTGGAGCGTGTACAATATTGGCGGTCGAGTCAGATATTCTAGGAATATTGTAGGGGGAAACGATGGAACCGAAAAAAAAGAAGATTCTTCTTGTAGAAGATGAGGCTGTATTGAGAGAAAGTGTGCGAGATTGGCTTACCGAGGATGGCTATGATGTTGAGTGCGTTGAGACTGGGGAGGAAGCCCTGGAGAAAATCAAGAAGGAAAAGTATGGCGTTATTGTTCTTGACCTAAGGCTACCAGGAATCGATGGCTTGCAAGTATTCGAGCAGGCCAAACAGCTTGAAGCTAACACTAAGGGGATACTCATCACTGCTTTCCCTTCAAAAGAAAGCCAAGAAAAGGCGCGAAGTCTGGGCCTTGTGGATTATTTACCCAAACCTTTCAAGGTTGATGACTTGGAAAATGCAATCAGCAAAATGCTAGGAGAAGTAGAAACTGGAAAACCAAGTGGGAAACATGTTTGGCTAGAACTTGGCGCTGTTTCTTATAGACTCTGCACTAATGACTACGACTGTGCCACATGTGCATTTGCACAGGACATACAAGATAGATTTGGAACGATAGCAGTTATCGGTCCGGATGAGGTTGCCAAGCTCAAGACACTGCCCGCCAATCAAAGACTGTGTCGCCTGGCATCGGTGCATTTTGTTGAGAAAGAGAAGCCACACACTTAGATTAGGCACATCGGAAGTGAAGTCACCCTGGCTACTACATTTTGATTGTGATAGCTGCAGTGGCTGCGATATAGAGATACTGGCTGCTGTCGTTCCTGATATATGACGTAGAAAAATTTGGCATCGTCAATATGGGCAATCCCAAACATGCTGATGTCCTTCTGGTCACCGGTCCAGCAAATTACCACAATTATCGAGTGCTGCGTAATCTCTACGAGCAAATGCCCGATCCCAAGGGTGTAATAGTAGTGGGAACCTGTGGCTGCACGGGCGGCGTATTTCACAACTGCCCCAATATTATAGGTGGCATAGATAAAGTCATACTCGTGGACGTTTACGTCCCTGGCTGCGCCGTCAGGCCTGAAGCCATCAGAGATGGGGTAATATTAGCTTTGAAAAAACTTTCTGGGAGCTAAAGTGATGGCAACGGACGATAGCGAGGTGAATGTCAAAAAGATCAGCCATGTCTTGGCCAAATATAAAGGTGAGAGCAACTTGCTCATTCAGGTACTTCTTGAGCTTCAGAAGGAGCTCCGTTGGCTGCCCAAGGAAGGATTACTTAAAATAAGCCAGGAATTGAATGTGCCGTTGAGGCAAGTATATCATGCAGTCACCTTCTACAAAGCTTTTAGCTTGGTTCCCAAGGGCAAGTACACTGTTACTGTGTGTATGGGCACAGCATGTCATGTTCGTGGCTCGCCACGAATTCTGGATAGAGTGGAGCGAACTTTGGGCATCAATCCTGGAGAAACCACAGCTGATTTTAAATTCAGCCTAGAGACGGTGAATTGCCTGGGTTGTTGTGCCATGGGTCCAGTGATGGTTGTTGGTGATATCTATCATGGAAAACTATCGCCTGACCAGGTGAAATGGACATTGGATAGCTATGATTAGGAGAGCAATATGCCAAAGTTGAAATCAACTTTGGAACTGGAGAATTTAAGGAAGGATATAGTTTCTAAGAGAGACTCCAGTAGATTGTGCTTTACGGTATGTTCAGGTACTGCCTGCCGTGCCACGGGGAGCCAAAAAACGTTTGCTGCTTTTGAGGCAGAGCTTGAAAGGCAGGGACTTAAAGATAAGGTAGACCTCAAGGCTACTGGATGTCATGGCTTCTGTGAGCGAGGTCCTATTGTTGTCGTTTATCCCCAAGAGATCTGTTATCTTCATGTTCAGCCTGAAGATGCAACTGAGGTCGTCTCCCAGAGTATAAGGGGGCAGATCGTTGAGAGGTTAATCTATGTTGACCCAGTAACTGGCGAGAGGATAGCCCACGAGCCTGATATTCCCTTTTATAAATATCAAAACCGTCTTCTCTTGGGTAACAACCGATTAATCGATGCTACGAAAATTGAGGATTATATCGCTTTGGGTGGCTATAAAGCTCTGGCGAGGGCACTATTTGACATGACTCCAGAGCAAGTCCTGGCAGAAATAGACAAGGCTGATTTAAGGGGGCGAGGTGGAGGTGGTTTCCCGACAGCCAGAAAGTGGAGATCCACAAGGGACGCTCCGGGAGAGTCTAAGTATGTCATTGTTAATTGTGATGAGGGTGATCCTGGTGCCTATATGAACAGGTCTTTGATGGAGGGTAATCCTCATAGTGTACTTGAAGGGTTAGCTATCGGTGCTTATGCTATGGGTTCCCACGAAGGTTTCATTTATCTGCGTCAGGAATATCCTCTGGCTGTGGAAAACGTTACTATTGCTATCAAGCAAGCTGAAGATTATGGTCTTTTGGGCAAGAATATTCTAGGCTCAGGTTTCGACTTCATTGTGAAAGTCCATAAAGGTGCGGGAGCTTTCGTTTCAGGGGAATCTAGCGCCCTTATGACCGCTATAGAGGGTAAAGTTGGCGAGCCTAGACCAAAGTACATTCATACTTCAGAGAAAGGCATTTGGGACAAGCCCAGTTGCCTCAATAATGTAGAGACCTGGGCTGATGTGCCGTTTATTATCAATAGCGGCGCTGATTGGTTCACTTCCATTGGCACAGAGGGAAGTAGAGGCACCAAGATATTCTCTTTAGTGGGCAAGGTGAATAACACTGGGCTTGTCGAAGTCCCTCTGGGGACTCCATTAAGAGACATTATTTACCGAATAGGTGGTGGTGTTAGCGGAAATAAGAAGTTCAAGGCTGTCCAGACAGGAGGCCCTTCTGGTGGTTGCATACCAGAACAATACCTAGATTCGCCAGTGGATTTTGATGAGCTAACCAAGCTTGGTGCCATGATGGGCTCGGGTGGCATGATCGTTACCGATGAAGATACTTGCATGGTTGACTTTGCCAAGTACTTCGTCCATTTCCTTAGCGAAGAATCCTGCGGTAAATGTGTTCCTTGCCGTGAAGGGTTGAATCACATGCTTGATGTCTTAACTAGAATTACTGAAGGGGAGGGACAGGCTGCCGACATTCAGTTGATGGAGGACCTTGCAGGAATGCTTAAGGAAGCCTCCCTATGTGCTCTGGGGCAAACGGCAGCTAACCCGGTGCTAACTACCTTGAGGTACTTCCGCGATGAATATAACGCCCATATTTATGAGAAAAGATGTCCCGCGGGGGTATGTAAAGCTTTGCTCGCCTTTCATATTGAACCTGATAAGTGCCAAGCATGCCTGATCTGTGCCAGAAATTGTCCTGTGAATGCTATCAGCGGTGGCAAGAATCTCGTTCATGTCATAGACCAGAGTAAGTGCGTTAAATGTGGCACTTGTCTTGAAGTTTGCCCCCCACGATTTAGCGCTATCAAGAAGATTTCCGGCGAACCAGTTCCAGCACCAATTCCCGAACAGGCCAGGGTAATACAACGAAAAGGCTAAGATGAAAAGAATAACACTGAATATTGATGGTAAAGAAGTAGCAGGCGAAGACGGCATGACAATTCTTCAAGTAGCCAGACGTGCTGGCATAGATATTCCCACGCTTTGCTATCATGAAAAGCTTGAACCTTACGGAGGATGCCGGTTATGCCTTGTGGAGATAGGGACGTCCCCCAGAACCAAGTTGGTTACATCTTGTGTCTACCCTGCGGCTGATGGACTGCCAGTACAGACCAAATCAAAAAAGGTAATCCAAAACAGGAAGATGCTTTTGGAGGTTCTTCTGGCCCGTGCTCCCGGAGCAAAAATCATAAAGGACTTAGCTGAGGAATATGGGGCTAGCAAGACTCGTTTAAAGAAGAAAGCGAGTTATTGCATCCTTTGTGGCCTGTGTGTCAGATACTGTGCCGAAATTAAGAAAGCCGATGCCATCGGTTTTATCGGCAGGGGCGTAGAGCGAGAAGTCATGTTTATCCCTGAGATATCGCCCAAATCATGTCCCCCATGTCGAGAATGCTTTCCACTTTGTCCTACGGGAGTTCTCGAAAGCAATTTCATACTAGCCCAGAGTCTAATTTTTAAGCAATAGATGCCATGTTACAGAATGAAGTAATAGTGAGTAAAGCTGACCTTGTCTCTGAAGCGCAAGGTATGCTGGCCCAGAAAGCAAGGTTTGCCACAGCTACATGCCTCGACTTGGGTGACCGTTTTGAAGTTATTTACCACTTTGAGTTTGAAGACAGTGCAAAATTTGCCAAGCATATCAAAGTTAATATAGGCAAGGAAGAAACCTTGCCCAGCATATCTAAAGCGTATTTCTGTGCCGCTCTCATTGAGAACGAGATGCGGGATCACTTCAATATAAAAATAGATGGCCTCGCTATCGATTTCAACAAGAGATTTCTTCGGGGAAAAGAAAGTCCTGAGTCTGTACTCCTCAAGCCTGTTCCCTATGTCCCTGAGCCGCCGGCACGCCTTCCAGTCAGGTGCAGTCAAGGCTGCCCCTCTGGAATTGATGTTCCCTTGTACATTAGATTAACCGGTGAGGGCAAGTCTGATGAAGCCTTGGCAGTAATGAAGCAAGCTAATCCGTTTCCAGGAGTGTGTGGTCGGGCATGCTTGGCCCCCTGTGAGGAAGCCTGTCGCCAGGAGAGGCAAGGGCAACCCATAGCTATCAAATTGCTTAAGAGATTCGCTTTCGAGCAGGGAAAGTATAAAAGCAAGACGATTTCTAGACCAACGGAGAAGAGAGTAGCTATTATAGGCTCTGGGCCTGCAGGTCTTACTGCTGCTTACTTCTTGGCTAAGAAAGGACATCAAGTTACAGTCTTTGAAGCTATGCCTGAACCAGGAGGCATGATGCGGGTGGGAATATCTGAAACCGAGTTACCGAGGGACGTATTGGATCAGGAAATCAACGATATTAAGGGAATTGGTGTTGAAATAAGACTAAACAGTCACATAGAGTCTTTGGATGAACTCTCTCGCCAAGGTTATGAGGCTATTCTAGTAGCTATTGGTTGCCCCTTAGCATTGCGCCGTGGCGCAGTAGTAGCAGCTCTTAGTAGCAAACCTGAGATACCGAAGCAGTTTGGATTGGCAGGTAAAAGAATGAATGGGACAACTATCATTGAGGTAGATTCAAATACGCTTGCTACCTCACGGCCAGGTATCTTCGCCGCCGGCGATGCCATTTTAGGACCTACATCAGTAGTCCATGCCATTGGCTCAGGCAAAAAGGCGGCTATTTCTATCGACAAATATCTTGGTGGCAATGGGGAATTACCTAGGGAGGAAATAAAGTTCACAGGTCCAACATCGCGACAAACCTTTCTTGAGAGACAGAAACCCAGGCGGCGCCCCAAGCTACCTAAATATTCCAAATCTGAAATCATAAAGTTTGGTCAAGACGAGCCCGGCCTTACGCAGGATATGGCTATAGCTGAATGCCAGCGCTGCTGGCGATGTGATTTAAAGGAATGAAATGGCAAGGACAGTAATTCCATTTGGCCCCCAACATCCAGTGTTGCCCGAGCCTATCCATCTGAAACTAGAGTTAGAGGATGAAAAGGTAGTGGGAGTAATGCCCGTAATCGGCTATGTCTATCGAGGAATTGAAAAGGCTGCTGAGCTCAATACCTTCCGTCAGAATACGAATCTCGTTGACAGAATATGTGGTATCTGTAGCTTTATCCACTGCCAAACTTACTGTCAGGGAGTTGAAGCTCTGATGGGTGTTGAGGTGCCGCCAAGAGCCAGATTTCACCGTACTTTTTGGGCCGAACTATCAAGAACACATAGTCACCTCCTCTGGTTGGGGCTTCTTGCCGATGCCTTAGGTTTTGAGAGTGTGTTCATGCAGATTTGGCGAGCCAGAGAGATAGTCCAGGACCTCTCCGAGATGACTACTGGGCATAGAGTAATTCAAGCCAGCAATGTCGTTGGTGGCGTGAGAAGGAATATTGATAAGGAGATGGCCCAAGAAGTACACAGGAGGATTGTTACTCTTAAGGAGATGATAGACAACAGCGCGGCTCCTGCGTTGTTGCATGACGCTACTATTAAGCGCCGCGCCGTGGGTAAGGGGGTGCTATCGAAGGAACAAGCCGAGCTTCTAGGGGCGGTTGGTCCCACTGCTCGAGGCAGTGGCGTGGCTATAGATGTTAGACAAACAGGTTATGCCGCTTACAAGGAAGTGGGCTTTGAGCCAGTGGTGGAGACTGCCGGAGATAGCTATGCCCGGACATTAGTCAGAGTCAAGGAGCTGTATCGGTCTCTAGAGATGATGCGAGAAGCCTTAGCATCGATGCCAGAAGGTGAGATCTTGATCAGAGTTGATGGTTATCCCCAGGGTGAAACTGTTTCCAGATGTGAGCAACCTAGAGGGGAGGTCTTCTATTACCTAAGGGGCAATGGGACCGATCATCTAGAGAGATTGAAGATTCGGACGCCCACTTTTGCTAACTTGCCTGCTTTGCTAGCGATATTGCCAGGTTGTGAAATGGCTGATGTTCCAGTGATTACTTTGTCCATAGACCCCTGCATTGGCTGCTCTGAAAGGTAATATAAATGCGTATGCTTCCGACTATCGTGAAAAACCTCTTCTCTCGACCTGTTACCAGACGTTACCCTTTCAAGGACATAAGGGAGCCTTTCCCTGGATACAGAGGCAAAATTTATCTGGACCCCAATAAGTGTGACTTATGTGGTGATTGTGCCCGAGTATGTCCTGCCGGTGCTCTGGAAGTCAGTTTGGAAAATCAGCAATGGAAATACGATCCCTTCAAATGTATCTATTGTGGTACATGTGTGGAGACCTGCCTCCCACAAGCACTAAGCCAAGATAAGTATTACACTAAACCTGCTGCGGTTAAGGAAACAGAGACAATAAACGTACCCGTTTAGTACTTTAACCGACCCCATTAGTGTCATTCCAGATACAGCGTACTAAATAATCGCCTATATCCTATTGAGACCAAGCCAGCTTACTAATAATGCTACGTGAGGCAAATCCAAGCATTAAGTTCGGGATTAATTTGACAATCCCTAACTTTAGCCCTAATATGTAAACGGGAACCCTAGGGAGACGGATAATTAAGAGGGTGATAAATGGTAAGGAGGTAATAATGCGAGAAAAGGTGGAAGCAGCCCTGGAACAAGTGAGGCCCGCGTTGTTAGCCGACGGAGGGGACGTCCAACTAATAGATGTCAAGGATGGAGTGGTAACATTAAGGTTGACCGGTGCCTGCGGTGGCTGCCCTATGGCAACTATGACTTTGAAGGGTGGGATTGAGCGGGTGCTCAAAGAACAAGTGCCTGGAGTTAAGGAGGTGGTGGCTGTCTAACTGTGGCAGCATTTCAAGGAGGAGACAGAAGCGAATCAAGCTGGAGACTTAGATGCCTCGGGAATATTTTATCTGCCACTCTTGCGGTGAAAGAGTGGGATGTAGTGGAAAGGAACGACCCTGCGAAGTGCTCGATGGTTGGCTTATGGTTTCACTATGGAAGGGTCCAGAGACAGTTGAGCACTATAATTTTTGCTCCTTGACTTGCCTCAAAACATGGATAGATACTCAGGTTCCTCAAGTCCCTAACGTATTCTTAAAAGCTTTTGAGAAAGGAAGGGAGTAAAAATGCCCATCTATGAGTATTTTTGTCCTGATTGCAACTTTAAGTTTGAATTACTTCGCCAACAAAGCAAAGCAAATGAAAATGCCTCTTGCCCTCGATGTCATAATGGCGCTAAACGGATATTCTCATCTTTCGCCTCCTTTTCTAAAAGCGGTGAAGGGCCATCTACCCCGATTGGAGGAAGTTCCTCTTGTAGCTCATGCTCTGCCACAAGCTGTGCCACCTGCCAAACATAGCTTCCTCAGCGAGAAACTGCAAAGAGCCCAAATTAAGAGAACACTAAATGACTAGTCTGTGAAAATAAATGCCCGACATGTAATCACATTGGTGAGCCGAATTGATTGGGATCAGGTGCATTGAAATTAAAGGATGAAGTAGTTTACAATATGGCGGCTTGATTTGCTGCACCAAATGCATGAACTTGGAGTAACTGAAAACATAGTCAATATTACTTTAGCCAAAGCTGGTGAGGCGCAAGCTAACAAGGTCATCCAAATTAACTTAGTAGTTGGCGAGTTGGCAGGATTTGTCCCCGATTGTATTCAGTTTTATTTTGATTCTCTTAGTAAAGATACCATCGCTCAAGGAGCAGTACTCCACTTTGAATCGGTGCCAGCTCAATTGCGTTGTCGGGATTGTTCCACGATTTTTTTCCCCAAAGATACACTATGGTCTTGCCCTAAGTGCGGGGGTCAGAGCGTAGAAATATTCAAGGGTCGGGAGCTCTATATTGAAAGCGTGGAAGTAGAATGAAAAAAATAGAAGTTATCCAGAACATTCTGGAGGCTAATGAGACCATAGCTAGCCGAAATCGGCAGCTGCTGGATAAGCACAAGGTTTTCGCTATTAACATTATGTCAGCCCCGGGTGCTGGCAAGACGAGTCTTATTCTGCAAACCCTGTCGAGGCTGAAAGGCAGGTTGAACATAGCTGTTATCGAAGGCGATGTTGCTTCCACAGTAGATGCAGAGAAAGTGCAGGGCGAGGCAAAAGCAGTAGTTCAAATAAATACCCGAAATATGCCGGAAAGTTGCTCATTAATGGCTGCCATGATTGAGTTAGCTCTAAAGGACATGCCTCTGGATAACATAGGTCTAATCTTAATCGAAAATGTGGGCAATCTCATTTGCCCCGCTGAATTTACCCTGGGAGAACACAAACGAGTGGTGATTTCTAGCCTGCCCGAAGGGGATGATAAACCCATTAAATATCCCCTGATCTTTATCGATGCCGATGCTGTGATAATAAATAAGATGGACCTTCTTCCCCATGTTGATTTCGATATTGCCGCCTTCCGTCGTTCCATCGCAGGACTAAACCCT
>Ga0315280_10007126_pt1 | contig 15150 bp, 14 predicted proteins | sample YL17G06_40_MG_FD_203697 | JGI IMG/M metagenome (GOLD analysis project Ga0315280, IMG submission 203697) | Sediment microbial communities from Yellowstone Lake, YNP, Wyoming, USA - YL17G06_40 | ecosystem: Environmental > Aquatic > Freshwater > Lake > Sediment | place: USA: Wyoming | collected... | reverse complement strand
ATTCGGAAATCGCCAACGTAAACCGCAATGCCTACAAAGAACCCGTCAAAGTAAGCAAGCAGACCTTTGAGGTGCTGCAAAAAGCCATCGAATTCAGCAAACTCTCCGACGGTGCATTCGATATCACAGTTGGCCCACTGGTGGACCTCTGGCGCGAGGCAGACGAAGCAAACGCTGTCCCCCCCGATGATAAACTTACCGAAGCCCGCGCAAAAGTCGGCTACCAAAAGCTCATCCTCGATGCGAACCAAATGAGCGCACGATTTGCGGTCGAGGGGATGAAGCTGGATTTGGGCGGCATAGCAAAAGGATATGCAATCGACAAGGCCATCGAGGCAATGCAAAATTGCGGTGCAACCGGCGGACTGGTTGATGTCGGCGGCAACATCAGGTGCTTCGGCACACCAAAAAAAGGGAAAACACACTGGCTAATCGGCCTCCAGGACCCCAATGTAAAATCCGAAATCCGAAATCCGAAATCCGAAATTCCCTTCGAGATGGGTAAGCCATTGCTGGTCTTAAAATTTACCGATGCCGCTATCGCCACCAGCGGACATTATCGGCGGTTCGCCTTGATACAAGGCAAAAGGTATAGCCACATAATTGACACCAGAACCGGATTCAGTAGTAACAAATTAGCCAGCGCAACTATTATCGCTAAAGACGCGACCACTGCCGATGCCCTGTCCACAGCAGTTACCGTCCTGGGTGCCGAAAAAGGCCTCGCCTTAATTAAAAAAATACCTCAAACTGAGGCAATCCTAATAACCTCACCGCCCAAATATGAACTCATAAAAACTGCCGGCGCAGAAAAATACATAAAATAATCCTCCGTCGTCCACTGTCATTTATCCGCTTACAACCGTTCTCTTCCCATCCCAACCGGGTCCAGGCCGTTGATTGACAGGCACTGGCAGGATTGCTAATCTATAGCTATGGCTCGTGCCTTTCAAATTGCGGTTATCGGCTGGTTAAGCGTTTGCCTGGCGAGCTGCACACCGCCTGCCAGAGATAAACCATGGGAGAAGGTCAAAATCGGGGATATAGCTCCCTCACAAGGTGGTTTGCCAAAAGGCATGCCGGGTCGGCTGCTAAAGACGATAAACTTTGACGCTCACATCTTTGAGATACCAGCCGAAAATATTGGTAAGCTGAAGGATATTTGGCGGACATTACACACAACACCGCTGCGGTTTAACAATTACGATGCCTTCAAAGACAACTTGTTTTCGGTCCGCTACGGGCAAATCGGGATGTGGAATAAAATCCTCGATTTATTGCGTGTTGCCGGCAGTCAGAGAATAGTAAAAGTTTCGTTGTTATTACCTGATGGCCAGCCCAGCGACCTTGCTGTTACCGGCTTAAACAGCCAACGAACCATCTCTTACGTCTCCAGCAACGGCTCAAGGGAATCTGCCCCTGTCGGGCCGGGCGTCATTGTCCTGCGGATAAAAGCTGAAAAAATCTCCGATGCGAGAGGTGTATGCGATGTGGTTGCCTACCCGGTATTCTCACCACCGATAAGGAGCTCAGTCCCCCAATTAGCTGCCCGAGCAAGACTGCGTGAGTTCTACTTCGGCTGTGCCGGTTTCGGAGTAAAGATGAGCCCTGGCGATTTTGTCGTCCTGGGGCCGGAAAAATATCTCAGCGACCAGACGGCTTTAGGAGGATTATTTTTCAGTAACCCCCAAGGCAGTATGTTCTTTAGCGAAACCGAACGCAAACCGCTTCAGCTTAAACCGGCTGTCAGAATATTTTTACTGGTTTGTACCGGCATAAATTATTGAGCACCTTATGTCCGATGCCACGGTAGTCCTAACTCGATGCAGTGATTACAGCCCGCCTAAAATTGCTGAGGCTATCGCGACGCAATTCCAGCTTCTCGGCGGATTGGAAAAGTTCGTCAGACGCGGTGACACTGTCCTGCTAAAGCCCAATTTCATCGCTCCGAAGTCTCGCCATCACGCCACACAGACCGACCCTGCGATAATTCTTGCGACTGCTGAGCTGCTAAAGGATTTCGGCGCGAAGCCTTTTGTCGGCGATTCACCCGCCTGGGGCAACGTCTTTACGTGCGTAAAGGCGCTGAAGTTAGACGAGCCTCTAAAGAAATTGGCTGTACCGGTCAAACAACTCGATAAGCCAAATTGGTGTCGAATAGGAGCGGGAAATCCGAAAGTCGGCATAAGTTCAGTTGCGCTCGATGCGGATGTCATTATAAATCTGCCGAAATTCAAGACGCACCAGCAATTAGTGGCGACATTTGCGGTTAAAAATATGTTTGGCTGCGTCAGCGGTAAGCGAAAGGCCCTGTGGCACTTCAGGAAAGGTGGAAATGCCGATGATTTCTGCAAGCTGCTTATCAGGATATACGAGTTCCTGACCCCTGCCTTGACTATCATTGACGCCGTCACTGTTATGGATGGTCCCGGGCCTATTCGCGGCAGGGCCAGACCTCTCGGCTGGCTTATCGGCGGGACCGACCCTATCGCCTGTGAAACAATCTGCTGTAAGCTTGTAAATATCAACCCGGACGACCTGCCGATTATCAAAACGGCAAAACGAATGGGATTTGGCTGCTGGGACTCAAGCAAGATAGAAATTGTAGGCGATGACTTCCCACAAAGTCCCTGCATGGATTTTAAGCTTGCCAGGCCGGTTCCGCTAAGGTTCTCATTTCTGCACGTTTGCAAAAGTATCTGTAAACAGATAATCCTCTTTGCTAAGTCGGCAACGAAGAAAATGACCGGGTGAAAAGATGATTGAACAAAAGCAAGAAGAACCCAAACCGAGGAAGCTACGTTATGCTGCGGGTATCCTGGGTATTGCGATTGTAGCTGCTATAGCAACATATCTCGTGCAACCCTACGGGCAGACGATTAGTAAGCGTTTCACGAACCGGCAGCGGACCATACAAACGAACCTTGCAGGTGAAAGGAAGTGGGCCAGTCGGCTGGAACTGCCGGGCGTGCCGAACCTGCACAAGGTCTCGGAAGACCTGTATCGCGGCGCTCAGCCGACCGCAGAGGGAATGTGGCAGTTAATTAAACTCGGCATAAAGACGGTTATCAATCTGCGCTCTGTTCATTCTGACCGCGACCGGATTGCCGGCACCAGCTTATCTTATGAGCATATCAATATGAAGACGTGGCACCCGGAGGACAAGGAGGTAATCCGCTTTTTGCAGATTGTTACCGACCCTAACCGCACGCCGGTTTTCGTCCACTGCCAGCGCGGGGCAGACCGCACAGGGACAATGTGCGCGATTTACCGCATTGCTGTGCAGCACTGGAGCAAATCTGAAGCCATCGAAGAGATGACCAAAGGCGGCTTCAGATTTTATGCGGGCCGGCAAAATCTCATTGACTACATCCAAAATCTCGACATCGAACAAATCAAACGCCGGCTTACTACCAACCGGTAAGCTAACCCGCCACACCGAACATTGACATATACCCTTCCTTTCGATAATATCCCTTTCTATGCAGAAAAGGAGTAATTCAATAAATATTTTAGGTATTGAAACCAGTTGTGATGAGACTGCCGCCGCTGTGGTGGCGGATGGGCGGCTCGTCAAATCCTCCATAATAGCTTCGCAAACCAAACTGCACGAAAAATATGGCGGCGTCGTGCCCGAAATTGCCTCCCGCGCACATATCGAAAAAATATATCCCGTGATAGCCGAGGCAATGGCCCAGGCGGGCGTCACCAAAAATGATATTGACGCAATCGCCGTTGCCAATCAGCCGGGTCTAACGATTGCTCTGGTCGTGGGCGTTACCGCCGCCAAAACTCTTAGCTTTGTCTGGGGCAAGCCCCTTATAGCCATCAATCACCTGTATGCCCATTTCCAATCGGCGATGTTGTCTGAAGATGAACTGCAACTACCTGCGGTCGCTCTAATCGTCTCAGGCGGACATACCTGCCTTTACGATTGCCAATCACCTCTGGAATTGAAACTGTTGGGTTCTACCATCGATGATGCCGCTGGCGAGGCCTTTGATAAGGTTGCAACTATTTTGAAGTTGCCATATCCAGGCGGACCCAGTATTGAAAAGGCAGCCGAAAAAGGAAACCCGGATGCGATTAAATTTCCGCGGACAATGCTTGGCCCGCAGTCGCTGGATTTCTCCTTCAGCGGCATAAAAACAGCGGTGCTGTATTATTGCCGCGGCCAGGATATGAAAGGCGAAGATAAGGTCGATTCGATGAACCGGCAGCAAATCGCCGACATCGCAGCATCATTTCAGAAGGCGGTAATAGATGTGCTTCTGAAAAAAACGCAGCGAGCTGCTGAAAGAACCGGCGCAAAGATGGTCCTGCTTGGCGGCGGAGTGGCAGCCAACAGCGAGCTGCGAAAGCGCTTTGGGCAGATGTGCGAATCGGCTACGCCACCCCAAAAACTGTTGGTTGCACCGAAACCATATTGCACTGACAACGCAGTTATGGTAGCCTCGTTGGCGTATCATAAATATAAGGCAAAGCTCTTTGCAGATTTGACCCTTGAACCGGCAGCAACCGGATGAGAAAATTAACCGCAGAGGGCGCTGAACTCGCAGAGGAGAAGAAAATGAGCAGATACATACACACAATTATTGCTGCTGTGGTATTTCTCTTGCCGATTCAGACTCTTTCAACAGAACATCCGAGTGTTTCGGATTTACTCGCTAAACATGCGGAAACACAGGATAAGTTTAAATCTTTTATCATCAAATCAGAGGATTCAATTGAAGTAAGTAGCCCAATACTCGGGAAAAAGAAACAAAGATGGAACCTGTCAAGTGAGATCAGATTTGACGGCAGCCGAGGCAACCTCCTCGCGTATGCCTGGGGACAGGTGCAGACAGGAGAAGACTTTATTCCAAAAGATAAGGCCGCTTATGTGAGCTACTTGTGTGACTGCAAACAATTCTCGAACTACTCAACAAGCGCAGATCCAGACCTCGGTAGGGGCACTATTGACAGAGACAAGAATAGGTACGACCTTAATCTAAAACAAATGATTTCAAGGGGACTTGAAGGTCACGAAGCTATTTTTCAGTGGTGATGAGGAACGAGTAGATTCAATTCTTCTTCACCAACCTGACGCAGTGTCCATTCGAGATAAAATGGAGCAAGCAGGAGGGACGGAATGTTATGTTATTGACGCAGAAACAAAACATGGCAAATATAGTGTCTGGATAGACCCTGAGCACGGATATAACATCGCAAAGGCTGTAGTTCAAAGGCAGGAAAATGACTTGTTTTATGGTCGGACCCTAAAGAAAGAAGAGTACGACTTTTGTTCGCTAAAAAACGTCCGTTTTGAAAAAATCGATGGTATATGGGTTCCTATGGAATTTGATACAGATCTTAATAGAAATGTGGACTTTGGCAAGCAGATTAACCCGAAATGGCCTGTTCGCTTATCCTCTGAGCAAAAGGGGCACCATAAGCGAACTGTGGTAATTCTCAACCCCGACCACGACAAATTGGGTTCCTTTGTCCAAGACGACATCAAAAACGGAGCACTGGTTCTGGTTGTGGGTGTCGAGGGTAAATACAAATGGCGGGATGGCAAAGTAGTGGATGAAAACGGCCGTGTGATTATAGACTGTAGGCCAAAGAATCCTGAAAAAGTAAAAGTTAAAGGTTAGAAAGAAAAGAGGTTATTAATTCATAGCCCGTAACCTAAACGAGCCACGGACCACGAGCCACGAGCGACGAAACAAGAGGTGAGATATTCAGCTGGAGCAATTAAAAAAATTATTGAAACAGGTCAAGAACGGCAAAATCAATATCGACCAGGCAATTGAAAAACTGCGGCTGCTGCCGTTTGAGGATTTGGGTTTTGCGCGCGTGGACCACCATCGGACAATCCGCAGAGGTTTTCCGGAGGTTATCTTCTGTCCCGGCAAGACCACCGAGCAGATAATTAAAATCTTTGAGAGCTTGGCTGCAAAAGGCAATAACGTCCTGGCTACCAGAGCTGAGCCGCACATTTTCGAGGCATTAGCCAAAACAAAGAAGTTCCCAAAGGCCCGATACGAAAAATTAGCCAGGGTGATTGTCCTGGAGCAAAAGAAACCGCCTGAATCCAAGAGCGTCCTGCCGATAGTTACCGCAGGCACTGCTGACCTGCCTGTCGCAACCGAGGCGAAGGTTACTGCCGAGATTATGGGCCAGCGAACGGAACTGATTTGTGATGTCGGAGTAGCCGGCCTGCACAGACTCTTCGGACATCTGCCAAAACTACAGAAGGCCAACGTCATTATTGTCGTAGCAGGTATGGAAGGAGCATTGGCGAGCGTCGTTGGCGGCCTGGTTAGCTGCCCGGTTATCGCCGTGCCGACCAGTGTCGGCTACGGCTCCAGCTTCGAGGGACTCTCGGCCCTTTTGACGATGTTAAATAGTTGTGCTTCCGGTGTCACTGTTGTCAATATCGACAACGGTTTCTCGGCAGCCGTTACCGCGACGCTGATAAACAGAAAAATAGAGGGACGCAAATAGAATGAAGATAGTAAAGACCATTCCAAAACTAAAGCCAAGAGCAGCCAATGCTCATAAGGGCGATTTCGGCAAAGTCTTAATCGTCGCCGGTAGTATGGGTATGAGCGGCGCTGCTGCTCTTGCGGGTCGAGCCGCCCTGCGAGCCGGTGCAGGCCTGGTGCGGGTGGCAACACCAAAAAGTGTCCTACCCATAGTTGCTTCGATAGAGCCATCCTTTACCACTATCGCCCTGCCGGAAGATAATTCTGGCAGGATATCTGCAAAGGCAATCAATATCATTCTTGACGCCGTCAGCGAAAATGATGCTGTCGCCTTTGGGCCGGGTGTCGGTGTCAGCGGTGCTCTTCAGTCGGTCCTCGAAACACTTCTGCAGCAGGAAAACTTACGGCTGGTTATAGACGCCGATGGCCTCAATAACCTCTCTGCCCTAAAAAGCTGGGTCAACAAACTGAAAGCGAAACTGATTTTGACACCTCATCCCGGCGAAATGAAACGGCTATGGTCGAAGCTGCTTAGAGAACAACTACCGCAGAACCGCTGGGAGCAGGCGGTGCAATTGGCACAGCGTACGGAAACTACAGTAGCGCTAAAAGGAGCCGGAACAGTTGTTACAGATGGTCGAAAGGTTTATGTCAATAAAACGGGCAATCCAGGTATGGCTACGGCAGGGTCAGGTGATGTTCTGACAGGTGTTACGCTAGCGCTTATGGGACAGGGCTTAAGCAATTTTGATGCAACGGTTCTGGGTGTTTATATACACGGCTTAGCCGGTGACATCGCAGCAGAAAAAATCGGCCAGGTCAGCTTAATAGCTACTGACATAATACAGGCATTGGGCGATGCCTTTATGCGAAGCTAAAGAGCATCATGGATCGCAGGACCAGCAGACTATCGTTTCATTTAAGGAGAAAGATTTTATGAAAGATGTCCCTATATCAGATTGCGTAGAGAGTTACACTTATCATGACTTTGATGTCGGTCAGATTCCTCATCAAAAATGTCCCATTAAAGGTTGTACCAATCCATCGGCAACTGCTCCGTACCGAAAAATTCATGAACTACCCTATTGTGTAAGGCACGGGATTCGTCTTCATCTAAGAAACAAAAATAGACCAACGTTCGTATATCTTAATGGAGACCGCAAGGAAGATCACATCAAAGCGAGGTTGCGAAACTTTATTTTTCATAAACAATACGTCGAAAAACATGTGCTTCGGAATCAAACTAAAGCAGAAACACAGCGACTTGGCTATGAAAACTCGGAGGATGCAGTTAGTTGGAATGTATTTGTTGGCATAATGATGGCAGGGGCACTATCCCACGCTATGTCTTGGCTTGCAGGCAGAAAGATAGATGGTGAGCCAGAGCTTTATTTGTGGGGGTCTCATATTGACTTGGATAACAATCTTCATGATTTTTATCCACCACTCTGCCAAGCACGTGAGAGCATTGAGCCGGATATTCGGCGATTTCAAACTGAGCCGGATGTAATGCTAATAGTGCCAAAAAAATTCTTGATGTGCATCGAAGTCAAATTTACCTCTGGCAACACGTTAGCCCAAATTGAAAAGGAGAAGGAAAGCTCAGGACAAAAACCGAAATCAGTAGAGGGGATTTTAGAAAGATACTTTATCCGAAACAAATTCTGGAAGAACGGATCAAGATATATCCATCCCAATGATATTAACCATAAGAAATTTCACGGACAATTATTTCGCAATATCGTCTTCGCTTCTGGAATGGCAGAAAAATTTGATGGAGATTGGCAGGTTGCCAATTTAGTAAGTAGTACTCAATGGCAAAAGTTCAAGAATAAGCGTGCATCCACGATGTATGAAGACCTAAGCGAAGCGGTCAGGTGCTATTTGACGGACCAATATAAGCAACGATTTACTTTTCGGACATGGGAGTGCTTGTTTGCGCATGTCATAAAGGATAACAGTAGTTTGCACGATGTGGCCAAGTATATGAAGGGAAAAAGTGCATTCTTCAAACCAGCATTTGTTCTATGACCTGTGAACGCGAATTTTGACGAGGTCCTCTTGTAGTCTGCTGGGCAGGTTCTTGTCAGAAGCGGATTTAGGAAAGGCAATGCTATGGCAAATGAAACGAAAGAATTCTTTGAAAAGTTCAAAAATGATGTGACAAAAATGAAACAGCACCTTCCCGACACTGTCAACGGCTTTGCAGGACTATTCGGCAAGGTTATGACAGACAGTGCACTATCAGCAAGGGAAAAGGAGTTCGTGGCTTTGGGTATCAGTGCGGCTCAACGCTGTGTGCCCTGTATTCGGCTGCACGTGCAAAAATGCCTCGACGCAGGGGCGACAAAGCAACAGATTCTCGAAGCCGCTTCGGTGGCCGTAATGATGGGCGGAGGCCCCGCATATACACACATCCCGATAGTTATAGATACCTTTGAATTGCTGACGACCGAATAATTGCTGGATTTAAGGCGGGTTGTATTGGGTGCGCTCGCCGGTATGGCGCCGGAGCAGGACGGCGATGTAATGTTCCGTGCCCGTTGTATTTTGTTGTAGCCGGCAGCAAAATCGCTATAATGGCAGCCAATTTGACATTGAAACAAAGGACTGAACCAGAAAAAAGGTCATAAGGAAAGGATTTGTTATGCACCTGGCTCTGTTCGATATCGCGGTTTTTGTGGGGTTCATTGCGGTGGTAGTTACCACAGGCATCCTCAAAAGCCGGCACGAGAAAACCAGCGAAGACTATTTCCTGGCCGGCCGGAGTCTGAGCTGGTGGCTCATCGGCTTCTCTCTCATTGCGGCAAACATCTCCACCGAGCAGTTTATCGGCATGAGCGGCAGTGCCGCAAAGTGGCTGGGCATCGCGATTGCCAGTTACGAATGGATGGCGGCTATCACGCTGGTTGTAGTTGCCTTCTTTTTTCTGCCCAAATTTCTGCAGGCAGGGGTTTACACCATTCCGGAGTTTCTGGAATACCGTTATAACGAAGCGGCACGCTCACTGATGGCGCTGTTTACCGTATTGATATATGTGTTCGTGACTTATGCTGCTGTAGTGTATTCGGGCGCGATAGTAGTCAAAACGCTGTTCGGGGGACAGCACGTTCTTGGCATTGAGGTCAATATAACAACCGCATGCTGGACAATAGGTCTGCTGGCAGCAATTTACGTTATCTCCGGCGGTTTGAAGGCCTGTGCGTGGGCGGATTTGTTACAGGGTTCGGCATTGATTTTAGGGGGAGTTATTGTCCTCATTCTTGCGATGAAGGCATTGGGCAGCGCCACGGTTGACACGGTCCCTGAACTTGCCAGCATTGACGCTGCCGCGGGAACCTGGACGAAGTTCAAGATGCTCAACGCTCACAAACTACACATGGTCCTGCCTCGAACAGACCCGGAAATCCCCTGGACAGCTCTGGTGCTTGGGCTGTGGATACCCAACTTCTATTACTGGGGTCTGAACCAGTACATTACCCAGAAAACCCTCGGTTCCAAGTCATTAGCTGAGGGGCAAAAAGGAGTCGTATTTGCGGCAGCACTGAAGCTCATCATCCCGTTGATAGTCGTTTTTCCCGGAATCATAGCTTTCGATCTTTTTAAGTCGGATATGAAGGCCGAGGCAATCGACAACAACGCACAGGTTCTGGCCACCTTCGAGCAGGTCCGTAACAACACGGGAGCGGCCAAAGTGGCATTCAAGTTTGACCAGCAGTTCCCCGCGATGTACAAAGACACGGCTGAGGCAATGGTAGCGTTCAATGCCGCCGTTGCCGGGGTACAACCACCTGCCGGACAGCCGCTCTTCAAGGCCAATGAAGAGCTATTGGGAATAATCGTAAAGAAGTCTGCTGCGCTGCCTGCTCAGGAGCGGATAAAAACTCAACAAACGCTCCTGGGGTATAAGTTTGACTCCGCATTTGCATTGCTCATCAAGAAACTTGTTCCTGTGGGTCTGCGCGGCTTTATACTTGCTGCGATTACGGGGGCGGTTATAAGTAGTCTTGCGGCAATGCTCAACTCGGCTTCAACAATATTCACAATGGACCTCTATAATAAGTATGTAAAAAGAGATGCCTCTCAGGCAAATCTGATGACTGTCGGACGCATCTCTGTTGCGGTTTTCGCGGTAATCGGCTGCTTCATAGCGCCATTTCTCGACAGTCCTAAGTTCGGGGGTATCTTCAAGTACATCCAGGAATTCCAGGGTTACATTTCGCCCGGGATTCTCGCGGTTTTTGTGTTTGGGTTTATTGTGAGAAAGGCGCCGCCTGCAACGGGTGTGGTCGGGCTGATACTGAACCCGATTATGTATTTCATTCTGGCACAGGCGTTCCCGAAACTTGCATTTTTAGACAGAATGTCATTATCGTTCTTCGCCGTTCTTGCTGTAATGGGTATTATGACCCTGATTAAGCCGCTTAAAGAACCGGTGAAACTCCCTATCAAAGCGGATATTGACTTAAGGTCATCGGCAGCCGCCAAGGCATTCGGGCTTGTGGTTGTTGCAGTAACTATCGGGCTTTACATTATCTTCTGGTAACAGCCGAACACACTATAGCTTAACCGAGGCCTGTTTGGTGAAAGGGAATATGTGCGCGGGTATTGTTAAGCATGGAAAAGGGTGGACGATGAATAAATCGTCCAGAGAGCGCAAGCGTATTAAGGGTGGGAAGTCCTTGTCCACAAGGGCCATTCACGCAGGTGAGCCAAGGACTAAATACGCTGACTCATTAACAACTCCTATTATTCAGACCTCGACATTTACCTTCAGAAACAGTAAAGCGATTGAAGATTATACCAAGAAAGGCAAGGAACATTTTGAATACGGCAGGTATGGCAATCCTACTGCGAAAATTGCGGAGGCCCGCCTTGCAGACCTCGAAGGTGCTGAAGATTGTGTCGTTTTTTCATCCGGAATGAGCGCAATAACCACCACTATCCTCTCTTTAGTGCAGTCAGGCGACCACATCGTCATCACGGACGACAGCTACAAAAAGACCCTCGAATTCTGTAAGTCATATCTGAAACAGTTCGGGATCGAATGTACCATAGTTCCGTTCGGGGATTACCAGGTCCTCGAAAAAGCGGTTAGAAAAAACACCCGTTTTATATTCTCCGAATCTCCTACCAATCCTTACTTGAACATCTTCGACTTGGTCAGACTCAAAAAAATAGCCGACAAACACAGGGTCCTGACGCTTATCGACAGCACATTCAGCACACCATTAAATCAGAGGCCGATTGAGTTCGGAATCGACATAGTTCTGCAAAGTGCCACAAAGTACCTCGGGGGACACAATGATATTCTGGCTGGGGCGATGCTCGGCAGAAAAGAACTGGTCGAGAAAGTGCGGAACCTGCATAAGTCGATGGGCGGGCTAATCGACCCGCACTGCTGCTATCTTCTACTGCGAGGCCTTAAGACCTTTCCACTGCGGGTAAAACAGCAAAATGAGTCCGCCTTGCAGGTCGCGCGGTTTCTTGAAAATCACCCTCGCATCAAAAGAGTGTACTATCCTTTTCTCGAAAGCCATCCGCATTACAGAATAGCAAGGGAACAGATGGCCGGGGGTGGTGGAGTTGTAACGTTCGATATAAAGGGAAATATCAACAACGCCAAACGTTTTCTGGATGGTCTGAAACTGTGTTACATCGGAGCAAGCTTAGGAGGGGTTGAGACACTCATAACACATCCAGCGATGGTCAGCTACTACGACTATTCGAGAAAGCAGCGCTATGAGCTTGGCATTACCGACACCCTTTTCCGGCTTGCTGTCGGTATTGAGGATGTTGAGGACATAATTGCGGACTTGGACCAGGCCCTAGCAAAATGAATTTGAAATGAGAGTGCTTTGTAGAAAAGACTCGCCGTCATTTCGACCGAAGCGACGCGGAGCGTCGCGAAGCAGAGAAATCCATTCAAAAACAGATTTCTCGACTCGCCTGCCCCGGCGCGCCGGGGCTCGAAATGACAATCTCAACTTTTTTCTACAAAAGCAAAATGAGAGAGTGAAATGAAATTGCCAAAAGAAGAACAAGCGGCGCTGGATAGAATCCGAAAGCTCGCGAAGGATAATAAGATTGACGTTAAGGGAGGCAAAGTCAGGAGAACTTCATCGCGATTTTGCCTGGGGGTTGAGCACGGTGATTACAACGGCACCGAGCTATTCGGCGTAGGGACCGACAGGTTTATCTGGGTCGCTTATAAACCAAACGGAACTAATAAGATTAAACTATTTAGCGGAAACTTTCCTGACGATGGAGTCATTGAATTTAAGTTGGGGGATGTTCCTGAGCCGAAATCGGCAGCCATAGCCCAGACGTGGGGACGCTTCCCTTATGGGGTTGAGTATATCCTGAGGCAAAATGGCTATAAGCTCACGCAGGGCATTAACGGCGTCATTTACGGTAATATCCCCGGCGGAGGTATGTCACGTTCGGCTTCGCTGACTTTGAATCTTATCCTTTCACTGTTTGATATTAACGAAGTGCCTGTCGAGGATGAGTTCAAAATAGTGGATATGGCCCAGGACGTTGAGAACGATTACATCGGCTCACCGTGCGGCCAGCTCGACCAGATTATGATACTATTCGCACGCGAGGGAATGGGGACATATTATAACCCAAGGAACCGCTCTATAAATTATGTGCCGCTGGGCGAGAGCGGTTCACAGCTACGCATCGTTGTTCTCGATACGGGGACGGTTCGGCCCGGCCTTGAAAAATCAACTTACAAAATCCGCAGGGCAGAATGCGAACAGTTCGTTTCAATATTACAAAAAGCCAAATATGATGTATCCTGCCTTGCGGACATCAAAGACAAAACAACTTATGAAAAGATTATGGGAAAGTTCGGTAAAAGTTATCCTGATTTGTGCGACCGGCTGAAATACATCTTCGCTGCCCAACAGCGGTTTTACAAAATGCTCGATGCCTGGAAGGCCGGTGACATCGAAACCGTTGGAGCGATATTCAGACAGGACGGCATTGGCCTGCGCGATGACTACAAAATATCCGGGCCGGAGCTGGAAACTATGTGCGACATTGTGCGAACGGTGCCGGGGGTTTTAGGGGAACGAATGTTAGGCGGCGGTGACAAGGGAGCATCCGGCGCTCTGGTTCAAGCAGAAAGTATCGAAGCAGTAAAACAAGCGGTTGATACCACATATCCGCGCAGCCGACCGGAATACGCCGACAAATATGCCGTTCACGTTTGCAAAGTTGTGGAGGGTGTGAGGGTCTATGATGGTTTACTTTAATATAGTGACAGGTGCGCTTGCCGATTTCGCTCGGTGGAGTTATGTCAGAAAAACGCTCATCGCCAACCAAGGGACTGTTTAGTGCGGTCGTGTCTTCTAATAGACAGACGGGGGAGCGACTCTACCGGCTGAGGTTGGAATTCTCAGGGCCTGGTGCAGAATCCTTTGCAAAATTTAAGCCGGGTCAGTTTGCCCAGATAGACCTTTCCGGCGCTGCCCTGCCGCCTACAGAAAAAATACCCGAAGATTTACGCGATACCTCCGGGCGCAATATACTACTTCGCAGACCTTTTAGCTTCGCCGAAGTCGATACGCAGGGAAATAAAACCTTTGTTGACCTTCTTTATCGCGTTGTTGGGCCCGCAAGTTTGCGAATGACAACGCTGTCGGCAGGAAATTCGCTGAGTGTAATCGGGCCTTTAGGAAACGGTTTCTGGATTCCGCAGGGCAAAAAGAGGGCACTTTTGGTTATGGGAGGGATGGGCGCCCCCCCATTGCAGCATCTGGCCAAGGTCCTTTCAACCAATTATCCTGATATGGAGGTTACTGCGTTTGCCGGTGCAAAGACAGCAAGGGAGCTGCCCTTTGAGGGCCGACTCGATGAGATTTCGCAACAGTTAGAGTTTGCATTGCGGGAGTTCGCTAAGTATGGCACAAAATCAATGCTGGCAACAGATGATGGCTCAGCCGGACATCATGGGCCGGTTACCGAGTGTTTATCGCAGTGGCTTGGAATCTCAACATGGGCACGGGACACCACGCTCATTTATAGCTGCGGACCCGAGGCGATGCTGGCAAGGGTCACCGAGATTGCAAAAGATAAGGCAATCGATTGTCAGGTAAGTATGGAGCAAATGATGGCTTGCGGATTTGGCGTCTGCCAGAGTTGTGCAGTCCCGTGTAGGGTAATTGGCTCAAACGAGACCATTTATAAACTATGCTGCGAAGATGGCCCTGTGTTTGATAGTAGAGAAGTAGTTTTTAGTTCGTAATTTGTGGTTCATCGTTCAGAATTATATGCAACAAGATATTGACATATCGATTGATTTTGCGGGGATTCGGCTGGCTAATCCGGTCTTTACCGCTTCAGGAACCTGCGGATATGCCGATGAGCTATCTGACTTTATGGATGTAAAGTCTTTGGGCGGATTTATTACCAAGAGCATAACGCTTAAGCCAAGAAAAGGTCACCCGACGCCGCGGATTGTTGAGACCGATTCAGGAATGCTTAATGCTATCGGACTTGCCAATATCGGGCTGGACAAATTCATCGAAGAAAAATTGCCCTTTATCGGCCAGATGTCTATACCCGTTTTTGTTAATGTAGCCGGTGAGACCTTTGAGGAATATGTGGCTGTGGCCGAGCGCCTCGCATCCGAAAAGGCAATAGCCGGCCTTGAGCTAAATATTTCCTG